>Ga0207665_10003312_pt1 | contig 10794 bp, 7 predicted proteins | sample LARL112metaG_FD_184351 | JGI IMG/M metagenome (GOLD analysis project Ga0207665, IMG submission 184351) | Corn, switchgrass and miscanthus rhizosphere microbial communities from Kellogg Biological Station, Michigan, USA - LAR L11-2 metaG... | ecosystem: Host-associated > Plants > Roots >...
GAGCGTATAAATGCCCTGCAAGAGCTTGTCCTTGATGTGGATGCGAATCACGCACACCGTCTCTTCGGACTGGATAGGAGTGTTCACGATCCAGGTGGAGGTGCGCGTATCAACCGTCTGTTTCACTTCGACGATTCTGGCCTGCTGCCAGGGAGAGTCGGCGGCGAGTATTGCAGTGCTAAGCAGACACAAGGTGGTATAGAGCACCAGAATAAGATTTCTGCCTGCGACGAGTCTTGACGCATTCACATCAGCAAACTTTGTTTTCAAGATACTTCCTTATCCGACGGATATATCATGTCGTTCCGAAGGCATTGCCATGAATCGAAATATTGGAGTGTTCTTTCTTATTCTACTGGCTTCCAGTCTGGGTTTCAGCCAAACCGTCAAGGAAGCGTCAACCCCTCTCGGAGACACGCTCACACGCGCGCTCACGAAGTCAGTGCTTTCCTCCGGCGACGCCAAACCGTTTCACATCAGGGTAAGTCTCGCGGAGTCCACAAACCCATCCTCTGAATATCACGCTCAAATAGAGGAATATTGGGGGGCGCCACAGCAATGGCGCCGCTCGGTTGAGGCTCCCGATTTCAAACAGACGATCATCACCAATGGTGACAGGGTCAGTGAGCAAACGCAGGGTGACTACTATCCGCTGTGGCTTAGAAACTTTATAGTGGGCATCTTCGATTTGGTGCCGAACCCCGAACAATGGAATCGCGCGGGCAGAAATGTCTCGCAACTCACCCTGCCCAACGGACAGCAGACCAATGCCTGCGTTCGCCTGAAGTCCAAAGTTGGCACCGAAGGCGTGAACAACGACGCCTTTTCCACTCTCTGCTTCGACGCAAGCTCGTTGATCAACTTCGTGGGTTCTCCCGGTTACGACATGGAATTTCACGACTACAAAAGCTTCGGAAAGAAGATGATGCCTAGGCGGCTTCAGAACGATCCGGAGCCTGGCACGGAATTAGTGGCCAAAGTCTTGGTGCTAGAGGAGTTAAAGAGCTCCGATCCATCCTTGTTCACAGTGGACCAGTCAACCCCGACCGATCAAAGGCTGCAGTCGATTCGCGTTAGCCAGGAAACTATTGAACGAGCAGCACAAGGTCAAAACCCTTTATCGTGGCCTGCGGTTCAGAGCGGTAAAACCAGCGGAGTCTTGAGCATGTACATTTCTGTCGACCGTCACGGGCAGATTCGTGAGGCTTATCCGCTCAACGCCGACAACCCAGGATTGCAAGATGCTGCCCGCGACCAACTCTTGAAATGGAAACTCAAGCCTCTCGTATCGCATGGCGTCCCAGTGCAAGCGGAGGCTGCCCTGACGTTTCACTTCGACACCACGCTTGCGGACAGTTTGGGAAACAACAATAAGAAATAAGAAACGTCGGCTAATCCAGGGCAGCTTCGAGATTCAGATCGACGCCTTTGCGCTCTGGCGCGCCCCAAGTAGTTCGCGCATGCGCCGCGAGAGGTTGACAGCCAGCGAGCGGTAGAAGCGCGAACCCATGTGCGGGTAGAGCTCAAAAAGGTCAGTCAGGGCCGTCCATTCAATGGCGCAAACTTCCAGAGCATCGGCGGCGCTGACACTCGCGCTGGCCACGCCGTTCTCCAGAAATGCCATTTCGCCGCACACTTCGCCGGGCTCCAGTTGCGCGATAAACGCCTTCGAGGCTCCCGTCTCCACCCGCGCGTGTCCCTTCACCAGCAGGTACACGGTCTTGTTCTGCTTGCCGGCGTGGATCAGGATTTCGCCCTTCTGGAACGTGGTTCGTTTCGCGCGATCGACGATTAGTACCCAGTCGTTCGGCGTCAGGTACTCGAGACGGTTCTTCGCCGTGCGCAATATCGACAGCAACTCCTCGTGAGCGGCGTCTTTTTTTGGAGAACTCATGGCGCTGTTCGACCCCCAAGCACTACCGAACAGCTGGGTCGGTTGACGGCGAGAATAGCAGAAAAGCCTCTTGCTCTACAGGTAACCAAAGATTGACCCCGTAACTCCGGCGTAGCCCCATTTGCTCTTGGGGCCGACCTTTTGAGAAGGTGGAGAGCTACAAAAATCACTGAACGCTGGAGAACATTGTTCGCCATGTCCACGTTGAAAGAGTTCAAATGCGAAATCTGCGGAACCGTGTCGGCCAATCCGATCCACTGGTTCGTGATCGAGTGCGGGGACCTGAAGCTGTCCGTGCATAAGTGGGATCTTGAGATCGCGAGCGCTCCCTCGGCTCGCCATTTCTGTGGCGAACGCCACGCTCAGGTCTTCATCAGCCGTTGGTTCGATTCGGTGTGCGTGCCACCCAAACGCTGAGCCATCCGAGGCGGTCGCTTTCGACGATTCCGCCGTCGCCATGTAAAATTGAAGAGCATGGCTGGCGCGTCCCAACTGATTCAGATCGACCTAGCCCCTCCCGTCCGGCAACCCAAGCCGGAGTGGCTTCGCGCCAAGGCTCCGGTCGGCGATAACTTCCACAATTTGAAGAAATTAGCCCGCGGGCTGGGCTTGCACACAGTGTGCGAGTCGGCGCAATGCCCGAACATCGGGGAATGCTGGAATCACAAGACCGCGACCTTCATGTTGCTGGGCGATATCTGCACCCGGCGTTGCGGATTCTGCGCGGTGCCCAAGGGCAGGCCCGAACCGATCGACTGGGACGAGCCCCAACGCGTCGCCGAAGCCGTGGCCACGCTTGGCTTGAAACACGCGGTAGTGACCAGCGTGAATCGCGACGACGATAACCTGGGGGGCGCGAAGATTTTCGCGGAAACCATCCGCCAGATCCGGGCCGTCACGCCGGATTGCCGGGTCGAGGTCTTGATCCCCGATTTCCAGGGACTGGAAGAGCCGCTGCGCATTGTTCTCGATGCACGCCCCGACGTCCTGAACCACAACACCGAGACTGTCCCACGCCTCTACCGCGCAGTTCGCTCCGGCGCCCGCTACGAACGCACGCTCGAGTTACTCGAAAACGCGAAGAAGTTTTCCCCAGGCATGGTCACCAAGAGTGGCGTCATGGTCGGGCTGGGCGAGTCCATGGAAGAACTGGTTGAAGTCTTCCGCGATCTGGGCGAGCGTAAGGTCGACATCCTGACCGTAGGCCAGTACCTGCGGCCTTCAAAAGATCATCTTCCGATCGCCCGCTTCTACACACCCGCCGAGTTCCAGTATATGAAAGACGAAGCTCTCCGCTTCGGGTTTCAACACGTGGAGTCGGGGCCGCTGGTGCGGTCGAGCTATCATGCGCACGAGCAGGCGGCGTCGACCACTGCTGCTGTACTCTAAGGATTCTCCGGGCTCGAGTTTCGAAGATACGCAAGCCGCTACAGCCTTGCGTATTCGGCCTTGGCCTGTTTCAGGATAGGGATATCGGGATCGGCATCTTTCCACCGAGAGAGAAAATCGCTGTACTGTTTGCGAGCACCTTCAAGCTCACCCATCATGACCTCGGCTCGGGCGAGTTGTAACATAGACAACGGCCCGAGGATACTGTTCTGTACAACGCCCCGATGGTCTAACAGTTTCTTGAATTCTCCCGCCGCCGCGCTGCCGTTGTGCGCGAGGAGGTAGGCTTCGCCGCGGATGTATACGGGGTACATCGGCGCCGTCGAGATGGAAGCCTGGCTCAGCTCATAGGGAGCGGTCACTTGCAGTGCCGACAATGCGGTTTGCGGGTTTCCGGCGCGAATTCCTTCGGCTGCCTTCAAAGTCGGCAGCCAATAAAACTTCATCAGAGTGTTCAGAGGATTTTTGCTTTCCAGGTCCCGGGCAAGTGCCTTCACGTGCGCGGCGTCGCCGGTTCTCGCCAGCACGAGTGCGGCCAGAACCGTGACGTCCCTGCCCGGTGCCAAAGCGAGAGCTGCGCGCACGCCTTTGCGTGCCAATGTGACATTCCCCGTTTCCATTTCACGCAAGGCAGCTGCGATCTCGAAGAGGGCAGCCGCCTCTTTGGCATCCTGCCGAGTTGCCGATTCGACTGCGCGCCTTGAAAAATCCCGCGCTTTGCGCAGTCGCCCATAATAGGCCTCGGTGTCCGAGTGTTCTGAGAGAAGGACGTATTCCGAGTCACCCTTGCTGGCCGCCCAAGCCACCTGCTGTTCCATTACCGTACGGTCGCCGCGGAGAAACGCAAGAGGATATACGATTTCGTGAATGATGGGTCCATCCAACCCGAGCGCTTGAGCCCGTTCTAGAATTCGTTGCGCTTCGTCCGGGCGGTTGAGCGCGACGGCGGTCGTTACTGAGTTCGAGACGTTGATGGTGGACTCTGGATCAAGCCGCAGTGCTTCACTGGCTTGTGCATTGGCGTCTTCCCACTGTCCGAGATCGCCATACACGGTTCCCAGCTTTTCCCGCGCAACTCCGTCACGCGGGTAGGCTTGGATCCACACTTCGCCTGCCTGTCTTGCTTGTTGCAGATCCCCTGTAACGGTTTCAGAATACAAAGTCATGATGTAGTATCTCTCGCGCTCGCTCAGCCGGTTACGAAGCTGATAGGCCTTCGTAAAATCCTCCACCGCTTCGCCGTCTTCACCCAAGTCCTCGTAAGCACGACCGAGAGTTGTGTACGCAAGCGCAAAATCAGGATCGAGTTGAATGGCTTGCCGGAAAAACGGAATCGCCCGGACCTCCCCGCTTTCGCGAAGCGTTCTTTGCCCCATGCTGAACGCCTTGAGTGCTTCTAACGATTTCGTCGTGGTATCCACCGGAAAATCGTACTTTTCCAGGGATGACAAAGACTCTCCTATCCTGCCGCGCAGCTGTGAAGCCGCACCATCCAAGGCCTTGAGAACCCCCTCCTTACTCGTCGCCTCGGCTTGACTGTTGCCCAGCATGTCTCCGCCGGCGCAACCGAGCGCCTGCAGGCCGACCACGTAGTGACTGCCCAGATTGGAAATCGAGCCGATCAAGACGGCCTTTCCGCCCAGGCGCAAACAAACTTCCCTCGCGACTTCGCGGCTTAGCGGATCATTGGACGCGCGGCCCATCCGTTGGAGCATCTCGCTGACCTGCACGTCTGACGCGACGTTGAGAAACGGGGATTGGGTCAGCACCACAGAAAGCGCCTGCTTCAATGCATCGTCAAATACCGGATCGCCGGTCGTATTCACGAAGTCCGCCAGCACAATCGTGTCTTTCTCGCTCAACTTGGGAATGGCAGCACGATTCCAGATGCGCGACGCGTAGAGTCCAATTGCGACCAGCAGACTCGCCGCGCCCACGATGGCCCACATCCGGACTGGTTGAGCAACGAGCGGAAGACGTTCTTCGATCACCCTCTGTGCCGGCGACTGGGTCTCGGCGACTGGTGGCTCGATCACGGGCGCTATGAAACGGTATCCCTTGCCAGTGACAGTCTGTACGAATCGAGGCTGCTCGAAATCATCCTTTAATGCCTGACGGATTTTACGAATTGCAGCGTTAATGCTGTTATCGGTGTCGACGAAAACATCTTTGCTCCAGACCCTCTCCACAATCTGTTCCCGGGATACCAGTTGACCTCTGTGCTCCACCAGCAGGAACAGAATCTCCATAGGAATTCGTTCCATCTTGAGCGAGTGGCCATCAGAGCGCAGCTCATACGCAAGCGAATCCAGCTCGAAACCGTCTCCAAACTTGACCACCCCAGAAATTCTCGCAGACCCGGATCCCATTTGTGTTTACCCGAAAAGGCGTCCGCCGCTCAAACTCATGCTTAAAGGTGAGTCGAGCGCGATCCTTTATGCAATCCCCTTGGCTTTCTTGTACTCGTCGAACTTGTCGAGAAATCGGTCAATGTCTTTCTTCTGCAAATAGTAGGGCGTTGAGAGTCGCAACTTGTTCGGGTCGCCGCCGCGGATGCGAATCTTGTACGTCTTCCATAACCAGTTCTCCAGATCCATGCGCGGAACTGGCGGCACGTTTACGCTGACAATCGCGCAGCGTAGCGCAGGATCGGGCGAGGTCCACGACTCGGCGCCGCGCTTCTTCATTTCGTCGAGGATGTAGTCGGCGAGATGGCGGTGCCGACGCTCGATGCGCTCCATGCCAATGTCGTTGGCGAGTTTGATGGATGCACGCAGGCCCCACAGCGCGGGTACGTTTGAACTGCCGATGCGCTGGAAGCGTTCCGCACGCAGCTTGGTGTCATCCCATCCTTCGGTCGCGATCGTGTTCCACAGACGATCCATAACTTCATCGCGCACGTAGAGAAATGCCGAACCCTTGGGCGCCTGCAGCCACTTGTGCGGGCTCGCGGAGTACATGTCGCACCCAAGTTCCTTGATGTTGAGACGCATCATGCCCGGCACATGAGCCCCGTCTACCGCAGAGAGAATTCCCCGGGTGCGCGCGAGGGCCGCGAGTTCCTTTGCGGGCAGGACAACTCCCGAAAATGTCGTGATGTGGCTGAAAAAAAGCACGCGCGTGCGTGGCGTGATGGCGTCATTGAACAGATTCAGAACCTGCGCCGCGTCTCTCACAGGGCGCGGCAGTGTGACTTTCTTCACGACGACGCCGTAGCGCTTGGCCCTGAGATCCCACGGATGCTCTCCTCCAGGATGCTCCTGGTCGGTCATGAGCACTTCATCCCCCGGCTTCATATCGATACCGTTGGCGATGTAGCTGTTCGCTTCGGTGGCGTTGCGCAGCAGGGCAATCTCGTCGCGCGTGCAGCCGACGAACCCGGCGAGCGGATCGCGGAACTCGTTCCACGCGGCGTATCCCCAGATCGGATAGTCTTCAGGATCCTGCTGGTCCAGTTTCTCCGTCGTGGTGTAGCCGTCGAAGATAGCTCGCAGCACGGGTGCGGGGCTGGAACCCACCGTGCCGTTGTTCAGGTAGATTTCGTCCTCGGGGATGAGGAACTGGCGGCGCATTTCCGCCCAGTACGCGTCTTCGTTCTTGTCGAGCAGAGAATGGTCGGGCAATGGCGGAGTCTTTTCGAGCTGCGCCAGCAGGCTACCGCGGAAGGCGAGCGACGCGGCAACTCCAGTGGCAGCGGTGGAGAGGAAATGACGACGGTCGAGCATGAAGCCCTCCGGACCACAGACGAACGGAACGCGTTATGTTATGACTGCGAGCCGCCGGGAACAAGGCGAACGGGTAGCGGATCCTCCTTATCCCGTCACATACGGTCCACCGCACGGTTCCCAGAATAGATTTGCTCCACGCCTTCGTTTACTGCATAGCGGAAGGCGGTTGACCTCTTTGCCGCTCCTGTTCTAGATGAGCATTGAACTCCTGGATTGCTTGCTTCTCGGCTGGATCTCGTGCCAACGTGCTGGCACGAGACGCAGCAGCGCTTGCCTCCTTGTATTTCTTCATCTGGAGCAGCACTCGTGCCAAATCCAGTTGATACGTCGGGTTCGAGGGGTCCATTAACAACGCTTTTCTGAGCAACGTCAGACCTTCTTCGGAAAGCGGAGTCCGCAGCGCGCGGTAAAGGCCGAGCAATGCATAGGGCGGCGATAATTCCGGGCTTAGTGCGATGGCGCGACGAAGGTCATCTTCAACTGGGACATCGGTTGAGAGCAATCGCGGGCCGTGGGTAGCGTAATACGCACGAAGATAACGCACCGATGACTTGTTGGGATCGAACTGAACTGCACGCGATGCGCACTCGAGCGCTTTCTCAGGCTGTCCGTCCAGAAACTGCGCCATTCCGAGATATTCGTAAGTGAGTGCGTTGTTGGCGTCGAGCCGTAGGATGTCGGTGAGCGACTTCACAGCTTGATGTGGCTGGCCCAAAACTGCCGAGAAACCGCCCAGGTACGCGTCTGTATCGGCCTCCGAAAGAGCTCGGACGGTGGGCTCGTGCCCCTCAAGATGTGGGAGAGGCGCATTGACGTAGAGGAACTTCTTTTGGCGGAGGTAAACGGCCAGCTCCGCCTGCAATTTCTTTAGATCACCAAACGCCGCGACAGCTTCGTCCGATCCTTGGCCGCGGCTTAACGCCTCCAAATATCGGATCAGCCGTTGATGAGCCTCCTGATTGCCGATCATCAAGTAGTGAGTAAGCAGCCAAGATTCCGCATAGAAGGCCGAGGCTTTGCGCGCTTCGTTGTAGTAGGGAGAAGCGTGATCGACCTTGAACAGCACGTCTAGCGGAATCAGCGGTGTCTCTCTAAGGAAGGCCAGCGAGTCACGGTCGGGCCGACCGGTACCGACGAAATCATCCCCGATGTCAGTGCGGCCGTAAAAATCCGCTAATCCCTCCGATAGCCAGACCGGCAGATCGGGGAAGTCGGGCAGTGTGATCGCATGGTAATACTCGTGATAAAAGGCCGCGAAATGTCCGGAGCGTTGGACATCGAGTTCAACGACTGCGAAGTATTGGTCGAGGCGATGGGTAAAGACCCCCGCTGCATGCGCATGGTCTCCCGTCCAATACTGCGGAAGGATCTCGCGCATTACTCGATCGTCTTTCGCTGCGAGCACGGTGACGAACGGGCTGGGATGCCGATTTGCTATAGCCAGCGACTGCCGAAAGAATGCTCGCATGCGCTCAAACTGCTCGGCCGTGGTGCGTCCTTGTTTTTCTCCGGCATCGGTAACCAAAAGAAAATTAGGGGTTCGAATTTCGATCCAGTTCTTACGCTTTGCCTCGGAGAATGAAGTGCCTAGGACAGTAGCGGCTAACGCAACCAGCGTGCCAATACCCTTCATCAATCTGCCGGCCCCAGGAAAAGAACGTTTTCGAGCGCGCGCGCGAAACACACCGGGGCTCGTTTCACGCATTGTCTTGCGATCGAACGTTTGCACAGATTCCTGGCTAAGCCTGCTTGTGGCGCTAAAGCTACCGACCTACCATACCCGGCAGGCATTCTCCCGAACCATTGCCGCATCTGCCTTGCATTTGAACGCTTCACGGAACTCCGGCATGTTGGAAACCGTCCCGTTTACGCGAAACTTCCCCGGGGAATGTGGATCGATATTCGCCAGGTAGCGCGTGATCTGGTCGGTGCGGTTCTGGCACCAGATATTTGCGAACCCCAAGAAAAAGCGCTGCGGCGCAGTGTAGCCGTCGATCGGAGCGGGATTCTTTCCGGCAAACGAATCCACGAGCGCCATATAGGCGATGCGCAGGCCGCCGTTGTCGGCCGTGTTTTCGCCGAGCGTCAACTTGCCGTTCAACTTCACGTCGGGCAGCGGGCTGTAGCTGGCGTATTGATCTTTTACGCAGCTGGTTCGCTTCTCGAATTCTTCTTTATCTTTGCTGGTCCACCAGTCTTTAAGATTCCCCTCCGGATCGAACTTCGCGCCTTCGTCGTCGAAACCATGCGTGAGTTCATGCCCGATGGCGGCCCCGATGGCGCCGTAGTTGAGGGCGTCGTCGGCCTGGTTGTCGAAGAAGGGTGGCTGCAGAATTCCCGCCGGAAACGTGATGTTGTTCTGCAACGGGTTGTAGCTCGCGTTCACCGTCATGGGCGGATACGGCCAGTCCCCCTTGTCCACCGGCTTGCCGACCTTGTTGAGATCGCGCTGGAACGCGAAAGTATTCGAGCGCTGCGAATTTCCCAGCGCGTCGCCGCGCACGATTTTCAGCGACGAATAGTCCTTCCACTTATCCGGATAGCCGATGCGATTGGTGATGGCCTTCAGCTTCACCAGCGCTTCTTTCTTCGTATCGTCGCCCATCCATGACAACTTTTGAATGTCGTTGCCTAGCGCCTTCTCGAGCGCATTCACCATCTTCAGGGTGCGGGCCTTGCCTTCCGGACCGAAGGTGTCGGCAACGTAGATCTGCCCGATGGCTTCTCCCAGGTCGCTGGTCGCGGCGCGCACGCAACGCTTCCAGCGCGGAGGCAACTCCTTGGTGCCTTGCAGAGTCTTGCTGTAGAAGTTGAAATTCTCGTTTACGAAGGCCGCGGGAAGGATCGCAGCGTTGCTGTGCACTACGTGCCAGCGCAGGTAGGTCTTCCAGTCGTCCAGCGAAGTGGACTTCAGGGTGGCATCGAACTGCTTGAAGAAGTCGGGCTCCGCGACGTTCAGCGACTGCATGGGAGGAGCACCGATGCCCTCCAGATACTGCGTCCAGCCAAACGACGGATTGAGTTCCGCCAGTTCTTTGGTCGACATCTTGTGATAAATCTTCTCGGGCTCACGCTGGCTGGTGCGATCGAGCGACCCTTTGGCCAGCGCGGTCTCGACGTCCATTACGACCTTGGCTTCCGCCGTCGCTGTGTCGGGCGTGTCACCCAGCAGTTCGAACATCTTCTGCACGTGCGCCAGGTACTGCTTGCGGATCTCGACGGACTTCTCGTCGTCTTTGAAGTAGTAATCGCGATCTGGCAATCCGAGGCCGCCCTGCTCGGCGGCAGAAATGATCTGGTTGGCATTCTTGAAGTCCGGCTGTGAGCCGAATTCGAAAAACGCGCTGATGCCGTCCCGATGCAGAGTGATTGCCTCTTTCGCGAATTCATCTTTCGACTTAAGCGCCGTCACCCGATCCAGCGTGGGCTGCAATGGCTTGGTTCCTGCTTTTTCAATCGCGCCCTCGTCCATACACGAGGAGTAATAGTCCCCGATTTTCTGTTCGATGGGGTTGCGCTTCGGATCATCCTTCGAACTCTTCTCCAGGATGCCGCGGACGATCGTCTCGCCACGATCCTGCAGTTCGTTGAAGCGACCCCAGGACGGGCGATCGCTCGGAATCGGATTTTGCGCCTGCCACTTGCTACACGCGTAAGCGTAGAAGTCCGTGCAGGGATCGACATTTTTGTCGAGCATGTCGGGGCTGAAGCGGATGGTTTGGACCGGGGCGAGAGCCCCGGTCTGGGCCATTGCCAACGTGCAAGCAGCAACCATCAGCGCCA
>Ga0207665_10003313_pt1 | contig 10793 bp, 10 predicted proteins | sample LARL112metaG_FD_184351 | JGI IMG/M metagenome (GOLD analysis project Ga0207665, IMG submission 184351) | Corn, switchgrass and miscanthus rhizosphere microbial communities from Kellogg Biological Station, Michigan, USA - LAR L11-2 metaG... | ecosystem: Host-associated > Plants > Roots >...
CGCGGGTCCACTTTGTCGAGCGTCCAGCCTTTCTTGTTATGAAACGAAGGAATGAAATTCGTCATGGCGAAACGATAATGGTCATCGCCGATCCCGGTATTCAACCCAAGAACACCTGCCGGGCCTTTACCATATTGTGCCGAGATGCGGCTGGTTTGAACATCCACAGTGCGCAGTGCATCCGTACTGACTCGGGCCAACAATTGACCGTTAGCGGGCTGGGTCACATTAAATCCGTCCAGCAGGGTCAGAGTCTGAGAGGTCTCGCCGCCGGCGACATGCGGCTGTGCGTTTTGATCAAGCACCACTCCGGGAATGAATCCCAAAGCGTAGCGATAATCGCGGGTGTTCGGATACGGAATGTTGATGATGTCGATCCCGCTGAGTTGTTCCTGCGACGAAACCTGGGAGGGGTCGATGGCAGGCGAGGACTCCACTACATTTACGGTCTCGCGGACTTCCTGTTCATGAGTCAGCATTACTTCGAGCGTTCCCGAGGTCTCAACGGCGGGCAGCGTGAAAACATAGAAATTCTGTTTCTCAATGCGCAGCTGCCACGGTGTGCCGGTCAGACGAGTGAAATGGCACCTGCCGGCTCGGTCGGTGTCGCAATGAACGACTTCACGTGGACCTTGCAGCTGGATTCTCGCGGTCTGAACCGCAACTCCGTTCTCGTCGCTGACAATAATGACGAGTTCATTGGGATCGTGGCGCGTACTTCCGGTCTGCGCGCGCGCAACCACCAGCAGAAGAGCAAACAGAAGCGGGCTTGAGCGTAGCCGTTTCACGTTAGACCGGGCTTTTGTACTGATTCGGAGAAAGATTAGATGCGAGATTTGAATCCATACACGAGGCAGAGACCTGGTCCTCAGTCAGTAGTTTGCGCGGTTTCGTTAGCGCCGAGCGGGCCACGGCTCATGTTACTCTGCTGGTGCCGAGCGGTTGAGCTACGTCAAATCTGCAGTCAAAATTGAAGTCAGTGATTCGGGGAGAATCTTACCCTTACCGAGAAAGCGAGTGGCAGCAAATGAGCACCAACCCGCCTCCCGGGATTTCTAACCGCCGCTTTCCCCGTTTCCCCCTCGATATTCGCGTTTCCGCGAAAGTGTTTCGCCCCAATGCGCCCCTCGATCTGTGGGGCCGCTCGACCGAATTTGGTCAGGATGGAATCGGAGTGACGCTCACTGGTGAGCTCGAGCCGGGTGAAGTCGCGACCCTGGAACTCACACTGCCAGCCAGCTCAACTCCACTCAAGCTTCGCGCGCTGGTGCGATATCGAGATGGACTCCGGCATGGCTTCGAATTTCTCGCCCGCGACGAAATCCAGCGAGAAGTAATCCGGCGAACTTGCCAGATGCTCTCGGCGGGAAGATAAGTCGTCTAGGTCAGCGCCAGCGACGCCAACGTCTGCAAATCTGCGACCTCGAGGTCAGGAGCGCCTTCAGCCCGCATGGTCGCGCCGAAGCCTCGTCGACGCACTAGAACTGTCGCAAGGCCCAGAGACCTTGCCGGCAGCACGTCATGGTGGATGCTTTGACCCGCATGCAGCACTTCCTCATGCGCCAGCCCGAGGCGCTCCAAGGCGAGCCGAAACGGTTGCAATGAAGGTTTGTAGGCCTGCGCCTGCTCGGCTGTAACCACCTCGTCAAATCGAATCCCGAAATGTCGCGACGTGGCTGCGATGAAGGCGTCGTCTGTGTTCGAGATAATAGCCAGCTTGAATTTTGTCTTCAGCTTCTCAAGTGCGGCATTCGTGTCTGGAAATGGTGTCCAATTTTTTAGCGAGTCAGGCAAGGACTCCGCTTCGCTATCTGAGGCCGCAAAGCCCAACTGCTTCCCAAATCCACGCACCACATTGGCAAGCACCTCGCGATATTTCCGATACGGCATTTGCTCTTTCGGCTCTAATTCGCCGTAGATCTCAAGAATTTCTGCGTCGCTCAGGTCCGAGCCATGACTTCGCAGAACAGGCCGCAGCGCGCCGAGTAGTCCGGTTTCCCAGTCAATCAGCGTACCGTAGCAATCGAAGGTGATGGCTTTGAACCGGTTGAAGTCCAGGGATTTTGTTTGCATAAGGCGCTAGTCTGCGGCAGAAATGAATTTTGATCCATGCAGATCTCCCGGAACCAGTTGATCGACGTAGCACCACACCCATGCTTCTCCGGGCTCAATGGATCGCATCAGCGGGTGTTTGGTGGCGTGAAAGTGCTTGGTCGCGTGCTTATTCTTCGACGAATCACAACAGCCGACGTTTCCGCATTCCAAACACAAACGCAGGTGGACCCACCGGTCGCCGAGTTTCACGCATTCTCCGCAAACGTGTGTCGAGGTGGTGGTCACGCTGATCTGATCGAGATGAGAACACTGATTCATAAGTTCCTCCTGTTCCCCATCCGCTAATCAGTAAGTGTAAATCAGTTTGAAAATTCCGCGCCTCCGAGCGGACTGATTTCAAATGCAGGATAGTTCTCTGCAATTTGCTCGAAGGCCCCGGCCGGAGAATCGGCGGGAACGGGGAAATATCCTTGCACTTCGCGGCGAAAGCGGTCCAGGTAGGCCTTAAGGACCTGCAACTTTTCCGGGCCAGCCAACGGCCGCATCTTGAACCGGTTACTTTGGCGGCCTTTCTTGAGGAGGATCTCGCCGGCAACTTCGGCGTTGCGCACCCACTGCGTCCGGCCCCTCGGCGCAACCAGAAAGCGTTTGCCTTCCATCTCGAGCAAATCGACGGGCGTCGAGTACAATTTCCCCGATTTCCTGCCCTTAACCTGGAGCAGATAGTTGTAGGAGAATCCGACTCCAATGCCAACCAGAAATCCATAAATGCGATTGAAAATGCGCTCGACCGGCGAAGGTGCGTGAAATTCTTGATTACCAGCCATGCTCTGATTCTATCCTCATGTGGCATGATGTCTGGCGGCCAGCATCTGAAAGAGACGAGGAACCCATGACGAAGCCTCTGCTTACCAATCGCGCCACCGTAGCTGCGTTGATCGTGTTGCTCTCAATTTCGGCGCCGGCCGTAAGTCCGAGTACTCCGCAATTGCCTGATCCCGGAAACCCGGGCATGTCAAAGCAGGACCAGGAGAAGCTCGGGTTGAAGGCGATGGCCGAAGTCTATAAGGAGATGCCGGTGCTGCCGGATTCGAACCCGGTCACTCAATATGTGCAGCGCCTCGGGGCGAGACTGGTGAAGCAGATTCCGCAGCAATATTCCTGGCCCTATCAATTCCACGTAATTCAGCAGAAAGATATCAACGCGTTTGCGCTGCCGGGTGGACCGATCTTCATTAACGTGGGCACGATCAACGCCGCGCAGGACGAAGCGCAACTCGCGGGCGTCATGTCGCATGAGATGTCCCATGTCTATATGCAGCATTCGGCTAAACAGATCCGGCAGAATACGCTTCCGAATATTCTGGCCGGACTCGGGCAGATTGCCGGCAAAGTCTTTGGCGGGATTGGGGGCGCCGTCTCCAGCATTGGCGGTCAGATGGTCGGAGGCATCCTCAGCATGAAATATTCGCGCCAGGACGAAGCTCAAGCCGATGCTGTCGGCGCAATCATCATGTACAAGGCCGGATATAACCCGGTCGAGCTGGCGAATTTTTTTGAGATCTTAAACAAGCAGGGTGGTAACCCGCCGCAGTTTCTTAGCGACCATCCCAATCCTGGAAACCGCACCGCCGCCATCGCTAGAGAGATCAGGAACTGGCCTCCGAAAAATTACACAAGCGGTAGTGCCTCATTCCAGGACGTAAAGAGGCAGGCAAACGGCGTGCAGGCCTATAGCGGCCAGGAAATCGCCGACGGAGCGAAACTGGGACGCTGGGCGAAGCAGAATATTGACAGTGGAGCAGTGCCTGAAAGCGCGAGGCAAACTGTTTCAGCCGGCGCTAATTCAGCCGCGGTGTCCAACGTGTCCTTTGACCAGGTGCGGCCGAGCAGTGAATTTACCGAGACTCGCCAGGATGTCTTCAGCATCGCCTATCCATACAACTGGAGCACGATCTCCAGCCAGAATTCGTTGACCATCGCGCCCAAGTCCGCAGTAGGCCAGAACGCGATCGCATACGGGGTGATCATCACTCAGGCGCGGGACCAAAATGCCGGCGATCTCGATCAAATGATGCAAGACCTCGTCGAAAATCTGCAACGAGCAAATCCTGGCATGCGGCCGAACGGTAACATTCGGACTGTAAACGTGAACGGAACTTCTGGTCGCGGGCTCGACCTGATCAGCAATTCGCCCATTCAGCAGAATGGGAACCCGCTCCCGGAGCACGACAGGCTGGTGCTCGTACCGGGAAACGACGGCTCTCATGTTTACTTGATTTTCATCGCTCCTGAAAGGGACTTCGGTGCCTTGGAGCCGACGTTCCAGAAGATGCTTGAAAGTCTGCGAATAGAGTCTTAGTCAGATTGCACGGAATGCCGCCGGTTAGTGTCGATCCTGCTTTCGAGAACTTCGAATGCCGCAAAATCGCTCCATACTTGCAATCCCTGGGCTTCTAAGCATCGCACTTCTGCTGACTGCGATGGCAATTTCGAATCCACCGTTCAGCCAATCTCTTTCTCCCGCACAGAAGGCCGAACGCGCCACTCCGCCCACGCGTGACCCCAACAGTCCTGGCTATGTCACTGCTAAGGAATTGCCGGACGGCATCAATCCTCCTGCAACAGCGGACGGTAATTTCATTATTGGGCCCACGCATACGGCTGCTCCCGAAGTGTCTTCCCCGGACGGCATACCAGCTGGAGCCGTCATTGAGTTCACCATGAGTTCATCCGAAAGCAAGATCTATCCCGGCATCGCGCGTGACCCTAATACGTTCGGAACCGTCGATCCCGCGGAACCCGCAAAGCTCGTCGTGACCACAAGTCACCCCGCTCCGTACACGCGCAAGGTAGCTGTCTATGTTCCTACACAGTATCAGCGGGGAAGCGTCGCGCCCTTCATCGTCGGGACTGACGGACCCGATCGCCCGCTCTTTTCCGCTCTCCACAGATTGGTCGCGCAAAAGAAGGTCCCGGTAATGATTGGCATATCAATCGGCAACGGAGGTGGAGATGCGCAAGGAAGTGAACGCGGCCTTGAGTACGACACCATGTCAGGTGTCTTTGCCGAGTTTGTGGAAAAGGAAGTTTTGCCCAGGGTCGAAGCTCAGGCCCACGTGAAACTTACCCGCGACCCGAACGCCAGAGCGGCGATGGGTTACAGCTCAGGAGGCGCGTGCGCCTTCATCATGGCCTGGTATCACCCTGAACTTTATCATCGTGTGCTGACCTATTCCGGAACGTTCATAAACCAGCAATGGCCTTACAATCCGCAAACCCCCCACGGAGCTTGGGAATTTCATGAGCACCTGATCCCCAACAGCCCGGCGAAGCCGATACGAATCTGGATGGAGGTTGGCGACAGGGACCTTTTCAATCCCAACGTTATGCGAGACAACATGCACGATTGGGTTCTCGCCAACGAGAACATGGCAAAAGTACTCGCGGCCAAGGGCTATCACTATCAGTTTGTGTTCGCCCGCAATGCCGGACACGTTGACCGTGGGGTTGTACAGCAGACACTTCCGGAAGCTTTGGAATACATCTGGCAGGACTACAAACATTCAGCCCGAAACTAAGGCTTCAGGCGCCGACTTAATCAGCCAGCAGCTTTGCCGCATCCTTGGCGAAATAAGTCAGAATAATGCTGGCTCCCGCGCGGCGAATTGAAGTCAGAGATTCCAGGATCACGCGGTCGCGATCAATCCAATTATTGCGCGCAGCGGCTTCAATCATCGCGTACTCGCCCGAAACCTGATACGCGGCAATCGGCAGATCGAAACGCTCGCGGGCGGCGGCGATCACGTCGAGATAAGGCATGGCCGGCTTGACCATGATCATGTCCGCGCCTTCTTCCACATCGAGCGCAATCTCGCGTATGGCTTCGCGCAAATTGGCGCCATCCATCTGATAGGAACGCCGATCGCCGAATTGCGGCGTGGAATCGGCCGCCTCGCGAAATGGCCCGTAGAAAGCCGACGCGAACTTCGCCGCATAAGAAAGAATCGGAGTGTTCTCGTGACCACCTGCGTCCAGTGCCTTGCGAATAGCGGCTACGCGGCCATCCATCATGTCAGAGGGAGCGATGATGTCGATGCCAGCACGGGCGAGCGAAACCGAAGTTTTCGCCAGTAGATCAAGCGTGGCATCATTCACGATTTCGTAAGCGGTACCCGCCGCAGGTGGACTCGCAACCGCAGCACCAAGCGGTCGTGGACCAGACTGCTTCACCACACCACAATGCCCGTGCGACATGTACTCGCATAGACAGACATCGCCAATCAGCAGCATCTCAGGAATCTCGCGCTTCATCGCGCGGGCCGCGCGCTGAACAATGCCGTCTTCTTCCCAGGCGCCGGTTGCGACTTCGTCTTTTTTCTCCGGCAAGCCGAACAGAATTACCGCAGGAATTCCCAGTGAATGCGCGTCCTCGGCTTCGCGCACCGCCTCATCAACGGACAGGTTGAACACCCCCGGCATGGAGCGTACTTCTTTGCGCACCCCTTCACCCGGGCACACAAACAGGGGATAAACGAATGACTCCGGCGTAAGCCGCGTCTCGCGCACCAGCGAGCGCAGAGCTCCCGTTCGGCGCGTTCGGCGCAATCGCGTGGCGGGAAAAGCCATAACGAAATTCTAGCACCCACCTAATATCAAATCTGGTTGCATAATGGAATCTGGTTGTGTAGCGGCAGAGCCTGTCATGAGCGAAGTCGAAGGATGCCCTCACCTGCCCACCCCGGACCCAAGCGGGAGCACAGCGCGCCCGCTCTAAGCGGTCTTGACCGCTCTAACCCACAACCACCGATATTCGCTTGGAACCTTCACCAGCCCTCTGCGAAACGGATTCGCCACGATGTAAGCGATCTTCGCGTCTAGGCTCTCCGATGACCTCACCACATGGTCAAATGATTCTTCCAGCCAAACCGCACCGCGGCGGTTTAGCCGACGATTAATCGCATGCGCGGAGGCTCCCTTAATCGCTTTCATAATCTCGGAGAGAGAAGCGATCGTTAGTCGATCCCGATCTTCTAACGGGGTGAGGATCATGTGAACGTGGTCCGGCATCACAACGGCAACATACAAATCGTAAGTCGTGTCATGACCATGAGTGCAGCAGTCCAGCACAATCTGCCTGGCCCAATCCGGCATGATGCGGCGTTCTTTCGTACAGAATGTGATGAAGTGAGGCCTGTAATCACGCTGGATGTGAGGCAGGTTGCGACGATGGAAGGTCACAACTTCATTTTCTGATGAACGCGTGTCGCTTCAACCAAAAATCAGGGCGAGGCGTTCAATTCGGGAATAACGATGCGCTTGGGCAGGTGAGGGCATCCTTCGACTTCGCTCAGGACAGGCTCTGCCCCTACATGAGCAAAACTTTTGCCCAGCATCAGTTCGCTGCAACCGCGCGCGTTCTCGCCGGCAGCGGTCGCGAACGCAATAATTCCTGCACTTGCAGGACGATGTCCCCGATCAACAGTGAGAATGCCAGGCAGGTCCACACAATCGTTTCGATAATAACTGGGTTCTTGTCCCATCCGGTTATGCCGCCAACGACGCGAACCTCAACAAAGACCAATGCCACGGCGAAGCTGCGCGTCATCCATTGACGATGCTGCTGAATTTTTCCTTTCAGGATGAATCCCAGGGCGATCGCGGTCGTTGTCATCAACAAGAACGCATCAACGCCCCCCGCGATCGTGAAAGAACGCGGCCCGCCATTCCTCTCTTGAAAGTACTGGATATATGCGCCGAGCGGCGCCAGAACCATCGCCCCCGCGATGTAGATCCGGCCCACGACTCGATGCATTTTCGTAAATCGCGCACGCAACCGGTCTGAGAACTGCAGCGGGCCCAGCAGGATTGCGCACGCGCCGGCCACTCCATGCGGCAGCAGCCACCACCGGAACGGGTGATAGTGTTGCCACACCGGGTGGTTGGGATGGATCAGGAAGCTTTCGTTGTGTTGAAGAACGTAGGCGATCATCAAGCCGATGAACGCAAAGAGAACATATTTCGGGCGTACGCTCGACGCCCGTTGAACGGGAAGTGACGTGGTCGCCATTAGCGGCTCTCCTTGGAGTTTGTGCCTCGGACGTGTTGACTGATGGCCAGATCTCGTCCCGGCGGCGATTACAGTAACATGGAAACGTGTCCGGCGAAATGAAAAATAGTAGCGCTCGGGTCCTCGAATTCGAGGCTCTTCGCGACCTCCTGCGGGGTTATGCCGCGTCCGACTTGGGCCGGGCTCGCGTCGCGGAACTGGCGCCTTCGACTGATCTGCCCTGGATTCAGAGCCAGCAGCAACTTACAAAAGAAATCCGCGAATTTCGGCGTGCCGGAGGAGGCTTCAATTTTGCCGGACTAACTGGGATTTCGTCGCTGCTGGACAAATCGCGCATCGCGGGCGCCGCCTTGGAAACCCTCGAAATCGTGTTCGTGATCACAGTGGTCGATCGCGCCGCCGAGTGGCGAGAAATCGCTTTCAATCCTCCACAAGGAATGAAGCAGGATTGGACAGCGGTTCGGCAATTGTCTTCCAGCATCGTCGAGTTCGCCGATTTCCTGCGCGGGTTCCGCAACAAAATTCTGCCTGATGGAACACTCGATGACCGCGCCTCGCCGGAACTGGCAAGCATTCGACGCGAAATTGAAAAGCAGCGGCGAGCGATTCAAGAATCGCTGCGCGGGTACCTGCGCCGGCTGGCGGAAGGGGGCGCCGCCCAGGACGAACTGATCACCATCCGCGGCGAACGTTTCGTTATTCCGGTCAAGTCTGAGCAGAAGCGCCGCGTCAAGGGAGTGGTGCACGGCGCGAGTTCCAGCGGCCAGACCGTCTTCATCGAGCCACTCGAAACCATTGAGCAGAACAATGAACTGGTACGGCTGATGGAAGACGAACAGGCGGAAGTACGCCGAATTCTGCTGGAACTGACGCAGCGCATCGGTGAACGCTCTTCAGAGATTTCGCTCGCGGTCGAAGTTCTGGCAGAACTCGAAGTTCAGTTCGTCAAGGCGCGCTTTGCAGAAGATTACAACTGTGTAGCCCCAGTTCTAAACCAGGCCGTGTGGGGACGGTCGCCCTCGCCCGTCCAAGGCGAGCTAAGCTCGCCAATCTCCGAGAATCAAAGCCCCCGCCCTGCAGCACAGAACGCGACGAGGACGGGGCAACCCCAGTCGCCGATGAGATTGATCCTTCACGACGGTCGCCATCCCTTGCTGGAGCGAAAGCTGAAAGCGCAAAAGGCTTCACCCGTTCCCACCACCATTGAACTCGAAGGTGAACGTCGTGAGTTGATCATCACCGGGCCCAACACCGGAGGCAAGACCGTCGCGCTGAAAACTCTGGGCCTGCTGGCCCTCATGGCGCAAACCGGAATTCCCGTGCCTGCCAGCCGCATGGAAGCTCCACTTTTCGATGCCGTGCTGGCGGACATCGGCGACTATCAATCCATCGAGCAGAGCCTCTCCACCTTTTCCGCGCACGTGACCAACATCGATTCCATTTCCCGCACTGCGACCGGGCGCTCGCTGGTCCTGCTGGATGAACTAGGGTCGGCAACTGACCCCGAAGAAGGAGCGGCGTTGGCGGTTGCGATTGCCGAACATTTTCTGCGGACCGGGTGCTTCACCATCATCTCGACCCACCATACGTCTCTCAAGGTCTTCGCTGCGAATTCTTCCGGCGTGGTGAATGCGTCAGTCGGGTTTGATGAATCCACGCTCAAGCCTACATTCGAATTAAAGACCGGCGTGCCCGGTGCGTCGGCGGGAATCAATATCGCCCAGCGCCTGGGGCTGAATCCGGACATCATTCAGTCTGCGCGCTCGCGGCTGGGCTCCCAGGCAAGAGACGTAGGTCAGTTTCTTGATCGTCTGCACGCGCAATTGCGTGAAGTAGAAACCGAGCGCTTTCAGTTGCGGAGCAAAGAAGATGAATTGAATCGTGAGCGAACTCGACTGGCCACCGAGGGAAAGCGCGAGCAGCAGGAAAAGGCGCGCGAGCTTGAAAAGAAACTTGAAGCGCTGTTGCGCGATTTCGAATACCACGCGCGCGAAGCAATCGCTGCCATTCAAGATCGTGCCGCGGCGCAAAAGCTTTCGAAAGATGCTGAACGGCGAATCGCAAAGCTGCGTCGTGATTTTCGCGAGCAATTCGATTCCTCTGTCGTCGCCCACATGAGTGGCGCAGACCGCGGCGATCCCAATGCTCAGCCGCAATTAGTGCAGCACGTTTCAGAGGGTGATTTCGTCAAGCTGAAGTCGGTGGGAAGAAACGGCAGAATCGCCCGGCACCTGGACGCAAACCACTTTGAAGTCGAAGTCGGCTCGATGAAGATGCGAGTCGCCCGCGAGGACATTGCTGAAGTGGTCAGCCGGGCGTCGGACAATCCGCTGAAATCCGCACGCGCTCAGGGCGTTTCGGTGCTGCTCGAAAGGGACGGCGAAAACGTTCCCTCTGAGATCAATGTGATCGGTCACAATGTTGATGACGCCAGCCGCGAGGTGGAGAAGTTTGTCGACCGTGCTTTCCTGGCAGGTCTGCCGCGGGTGAGAATCGTCCACGGCAGCGGCATGGGGATTTTGCGGAAGGCATTGCGGCAGCTGTTGCAGCAGCATCCGCATGTGGAGTCCGTCGCTGAACCTCCGCAAAATGAAGGCGGCGCGGGAGCAACGGTGGCGGAGTTGAGAACATAAAAAATGTCCATGTAGGGGCGGGTGCCCTCACCCGC
>Ga0207665_10003315_pt1 | contig 10792 bp, 11 predicted proteins | sample LARL112metaG_FD_184351 | JGI IMG/M metagenome (GOLD analysis project Ga0207665, IMG submission 184351) | Corn, switchgrass and miscanthus rhizosphere microbial communities from Kellogg Biological Station, Michigan, USA - LAR L11-2 metaG... | ecosystem: Host-associated > Plants > Roots >...
GGCCACAGCGTCTCGATGATTTCCTCGCGGGAATGCCGCCGCTGCGGATTCAGCGCGAGCAGCGCGAGGAGCGTTGCGACCGGTCGACTCGGGAACTGCGCTAGGACGGTGTTACCGCGGGTCGCGCGCAAGCCGCCAAGAAGTTGGATCCGCCACACTTCCTTAGCGTAACAGCAGTGCCGTCGCCACAGCCACTGCCGGCGCTTGGTCGCCGATGGCGATTCTTCAGTGCTTTGCCAGCTTGCGCCCGCCAACCGATCCGGCGGCGGCGGCGGCGAGGAATAACGCCATCAGTCCAACGGGGCCGGAGACGGCCGCCAGCGCAGACGAACGCAACCCCTGGGCCGCGACCTTGAGCTGCAGTTTTTCCAGCTGGACGCGCCGTTCAGCCAGTGCGATCTGGTCTATAAGGCTCGCCGAGGCGGGGCTCAAGATTCGCCTCCGAGTTGACGGCGCGTTGCCTTGAAGCCGAGATTCCCCGCGCGCCCCTTGATGATCAGCAGGACCGGCAGCGTCGCCGCGACGATGGCGAGACCGACTACCAGCAGCGATAGATGCAGGCTGAGCCAGTTGTCCGCGAGCCATGCAACCAGACTCAGCACCAGCAGGATCCAGGCGGTCGCGAGGAACAAGGTCGCGACGACCGAAAGAATCGCGATCGAAATGAGGCTTTGTATCGCAAGTCTGGCTTCGAGCTTGACGAGCTCGACGACGTCGCGGCTGAAGTGTCGCGCAGTCGCCAACAGGGTCGATGCGTGTCGGATGAGCTGCAGCGCTTGGGCGCCTGCCAGAAGTCGCATGATGTGGCCTCGACGTAGGTTGCTATCTCGGTTTCGACAGGCTGCCGCGCGCCAACCGGCTGAGCGCGAGGCCGGCGAGCAGTCCGGCGGCGGACACGCCCAGCAAGCGCCGCGCCCGGAGGGGCCTGCCCCAGGCGTCCAGCGCCACCGGCCGGACCGGCGCCGTACGCTCCTCTTCCGACAAGCGCGGCGGCTCGCTGAGCGGCGGCGCCTGGCTGCGCGGAGCCTGTTCCCGCGCAAGCGGCTTCGCCTCGCCGCGGTGCGCGTGCGCATTGGTAAACTCCGCGCCAAGCAGGAATATCTGCGTCGAATAGTAGATCCACAGCATCAGCACGACGAACGGGCCGGCCGCCCCGAACGAGGAGGCAACCGAGCTTTTTCCGATGTACAAACCGATCAGCAGCTTGCCTATATCGAACAGCAGGGCGGTAATGGCCGCGCCGATCCAGACATCTTCCCACGCGATCTCGACATTGGGGAGCACCTTGTAAATCGTCGCGAAAAGCACGGTGATGACGGCGAAAGAACCCAGAAACGTGATCGCCTGGAGCAACAGTTCGGCTTCACCGAGAAGTGAATCTCCCAACGCTGCGACAGCGGCGCTCAGGACCAGCGAAACGGTCAGAAGAAAGCCGATCGCGAGGACCATGCCGAACGACAACAGTCGGGATTTGATCAGATTGATGAGCCCGCTTCCTAGGCGAGGCTTCGCTTTCCAGATCCGGTCCAGATCATCCTGCAATTCGACGAACGCCGTCGTCGCCGTCAGGATCAGCGCCCCTACGCCTATCACGATCGCAATGGCGCTGCTGCCGAAGTTCGCCGTGCTGTTCAACATCTCCGCGACCGCATTGCCTCCCGCCGTCCCGAGAAGCCCCTGCAGCTGGTCGACCACCGCCGCCTGCGCGGCATCGCGCCCGAACACAAGCCCGGCGACGGCTATGGCGATGATCAGCAATGGCGCGATCGAGAAGGCCGTGTAGTACGCGAGCGCCGCCCCCATGCTGGCGGCACGATCCTCGAGCCAGGCGTTCACCGACTGCTTGACCAGCGGCCAGAGCTCTCTTGGCGAGATCATCGATGCGCTCCCTTCGGCTGCGGGGGCGATTTCCGACTGCGCGATGGACAATGCGACGTAGCTTAAGGAATTCTCAGTGTCTGCCCCGGATAAATCTTGTCGGGACTCTTGAGCATCGGTCGATTCGCTTCGAATATCTTCGTGTACTGGTTGGCATCCCCGTACGATTCCTTCGAAATCTTCGACAGCGTGTCTCCGCTTTTGACCGTATAGAACTTCGCTGCGGGGCCGCTCTGCTCGACGCTCATGCGGTCGTCGACATGCGAGACGCTGGAGACGTTCCCGGCGCACAGAATGATCTTCTCCCGGGTCGCCTGGTCGGGCGCGACGCCGTAGACAGTCGCGGTGCCCGTGCCGCTGTCGTAGGTGACGGTCAGCGCGGTCGCGTCCAGTTTTTGCGACTTGATGTAGGCAAGGATCGCGTCGCCCGCGGCCGCGTCGGCCGCCTTGGCCGTGTCAGACGTTGGCCGACCTGCCTCCGCGGTGGAGGCATGCTGCTGCGTTGATGACGCCGATCCGGTGTGGAACAGCTTCTCACCCGCATCCCTGATGAAATCGATGAGCGCCACGGGAAGTCCTTTCGTCGACGGTTGGAATTGTTGCAAATAGGGCAGGTAAAAAATTCCTGCCGATGTTTGCTTTCCTGGAGAAAACCGCCAGGCGGATTCTCCCGATTGGTGAAATGCATGAATCGTTCCATGTCGCCGGCGACGGCGCGATATGGGAAGGCCCACACGAGATCGGGACATGCAATGCTTGACTCGCGGCCGTCGTCGGTTATCGTGACCGCCTCCCGATGCGTTTCTGCGGGCCGACCGATGGCGCTCAAATCCACGATCTGCAAGGCCGATCTATCGATTGCCGACGTCGATCGTGGCTACTATCGCGATCACTCGTTGACGCTCGCCCGGCACCCGTCGGAGACCGACGAGCGCATGATGGTGCGCCTGCTGGCCTTTGCCTTGCACGCCGACGAGCGTCTGGAATTCGGCCGCGGCTTGAGCGCCGAGAACGAGCCCGACCTGTGGCAAAGGGACCTGACCGGGGCGATACAGCGATGGATCGAGGTCGGTTTGCCCGACGAGCGCGAGGTGCGCAAAGCATGCGGCCGTGCCCGCGCGGTCGATATCCTGGCCTACGGCGGGCGCGCCGTAGAGCTGTGGTGGAACGCCGTGCGGGCCAGGCTCGAGCGCCAGGATGGCCTGACCGTGACCGAGCTACCGCTCGAGGCGAGCCGCGCCCTCGGGCAGTTGGCCGCAAGGTCGATGCGCCTTCAGATCACGATCCAGGAAGGACATCTGCTGGTCGTCGACGGATCGAGCTCGATTTCGGCAGCGCTGCGGTACCTGAAGGCGGGGCAGAGCCCGCGCTGACGGCCGCGGCAACGGCTCACCCAAGCGGCGGCGCGACGCGGCAGCCGGCATCCGCGGTCGCCGACCGCCAGAAGCGCGCAACGGACGGACGAAATGCCTGGCGGCGATGCCGGCGTCATGAAATACTGTCGCGCGCCGAAGACCACAGCCGCCTCCCCGATCGATGCCTGCCCGCCGAATATTCGCTTCGCTGATCGTCTTGCTGGCTTTGCCTTGGGTGCTCGAGGCGCAGGCGGGCAAGAGCACCGTCTGCACGGTAACCGTCAACTCGCCCAACGAAAAGGAAACGCTGCGCCGGATTCTGCCGGAGGACAAGTTCCAGTTTGTCGAGTTGGTCGAGCGCGGCCGCCGGGACTGGCTGGCCTCGGCTTGCCGCCAGCAGCTGCGCTGCGACGTGCTGGTCGTTTCCGGGCACTTTGACGGCGGGACCGAATTCTATTCCGATCGTCTCGATGCCCGCGAGTCGCTGCCCGTCGCCGAGCTCGAACGTGCCTCCTGCAGCGCTTCGTGCTCGGGCCTTTTCTCGCAGCTGAAGGAAGTCTACCTGTTCGGCTGCAACACGCTTAACGCCGCGGCGCCCGACAGCACCGCGGCGGAAGTCGCACGCAGCCTCGTGCGCGCCGGCTATTCGCGCGGTGATGCCGACCGAGTCTCGCGCGCCTTGAACGAACGGCACGGCGAAAGCAACCGCGATGGGATGCGACGCATCTTCGCCAGCGTCCCCGTCATCTACGGTTTTTCCGCCATGGCGCCGCTGGGGGCGACGGCCGGGCCGCTCCTGGGCCGCCACTTGATCTCATCCGGCGGCGGTGAATTCGGCACCGGTCGCGCCAGTGCGAGCCTGCTCGGCCAGTTCGCCGGGAGCTCGATGACGGTCACCTCTGGCCTGAGCGATGCCGACCCGCGGGCAGGCTATCGCCGCGAAGTCTGCCAATTCTTCGACGAGCAGCGATCGCCCGCGCAGAAGCTCGCCTTCATCCATCAAATCCTGCGTCGCGACATGGCCGAGGTGCGCATGTTCTTCGAGCGCATCGAGGCATTCTACGCATCGCTGAGCGCAGACGACCGCCACGCTGCGGCGTTCGTCGAGCAGAGCGACGAGATCGCTCGCGATCAGCTGGCGCGCGACCGGTATCTGGCATTCGCTCGCGACGTCGATCGCCCGCAGGTCCGGAGCCGCATGGTGCACGTGGCTCGGACGCTGGGCTGGCTTAGCCCGGAGGACGAGAAAGCCGAGATCACGCGCATGGTGAGCGAGCTCCTGGCCGGAAGTGCGGTCGGCTCTGCCGAGGTCGACCTGGTTTGCTCGCTGAACGGCGATCGAAGCCTGGATGACCAGCTGCCGCGACTGGAACGCTCCCCGCTGCGCAAAGAAAACGTTTCCAGCGCGGCGCTCCTCGCTTGCCTGGGCAGCGCGGAAGACCGCCGCCGGGTCTTGCAGGCGCTGACGGCGCGTGCCGACGCCGACGTCGAGATCGCGCGGGTTTATCTCCGGCATCACCCCATCACCGATGTAAACGAGATTCGCGACGTGGCGGCGCGAATCGCCCGCATGACCGAATCGGATGCGCAGGTCCGCGCGCTCGATACACTGGCGCACTACTACCTTGCCGACCGCGAAAGCCTCGATCAGCTGACGCGCCTGTTCCCTGTCGCGACGTCGGTGAACGTCCAGCGAGCCATCGCGGGAGTGTTCATCCGCTCCGACTATCGCGCCCTTCCCAGGCTGGACCTCGTGCGCATGCTGCGTCAGTACCGCCTCAAGTCTCCGGATGGAGAGGACCTGATCGATGTTCTGATTCGGCGGCTCCAGGCTTAGACGCGTCCTCGGTGACGCGCACCCGCAGCCAATTGCCGCCAGCTTGACCCGCCGCTCTCGCGGCCGCCTCGCCAGCGTCATCGGCGTCTGATCCCGGCTCCCGGTTCGTCCTACACGCGCTTCAGCGCCGCTCCGATACCGCCGACGCGCCGGTTTCGCTACGGTGTCCACTTCGGTCGGTGGCTCCCATGCCGGGACTTCCACGTTCGCATTGCCGCGTGAACGTGGGCCACCGTACAGAACTGTGCGTGCAGTGCAGTCATCATGCCAATTGCCAAAGCGGGCTTCGCGAAACCGTCGCGCTGCGTGACGCAGCGGCGCATTCATCTGCCGACATTTGAATCAGCTGTCCTCGTTGTCGCGGCATGCAATGTCTTGGTGTAGGACGTGCCCATGGCAACGAAATCCGCTGTTTTGCTCGGACTGCTGACCGTCCTCTGTGTCGTCGCTCAGGCGCACGCGGCGAAGAGCACCGTTTGCACGATCACCGTCAATTCGGCCGACGAAAAGCAGACCTTCCGCCGCTACCTGCCCGAAGACAAATACCAGTTCGTCGAGCTCGTCGAGCGGGGCCGGCCGGATTGGCTTGCCTCGGCTTGCAGGCAGCATGTGAAGTGCGACGTGTTGATCATCTCGGGTCACTTCAACGGCACGGAGTTCTTTTCCGAGCACCTGGACTCGAACGAATTCCTCCCGGTGGCCGAGATGGAGCGAGCCTCGTGCAGCAATTCGTGCCCCGGCCTCTTCTCGCAGCTCAAGGAAGTGTATATGTTCGGCTGCAATACGCTGAACGCCGAAGCAGGGATCAGCGCGTCGGCCGAAATCGCACGCACGCTGGTTCGCGCCGGGCGGTCGAAAGCCGATGCCGAGCGCGTCTCGCGCGCATTGAACGCGCGCCACAGCGAGAGCAACAAGGATGGCATGCGCCGCATCTTCGTCAACGTCCCCGTCGTTTACGGCTTCTCATCGGTCGCTCCGGTCGGCGCGGTCGCCGCGGGTACATTGAGCCGTTACTTCCATTCCGCGTCCAGCGCGGAAGTCGGCAGCGGCCGGCCCAGCGCGAGGCTGCTCAGCCAGTTTTCCACCAACGGCATGACCGCCACCTCCGGCATGCGCGCCTCGGATCCGCGCGCCGGGTATCGGCAGGAGGTCTGCCAGTTCGTCGACGATCGGCTGACGCCAGCGCAAACGCTCGCGTTCATTCATCAGATCCTCGGCCGCGACATGGGCGAAGTGCGCATGTTTCTCGACCGCATCGAAAGTTTTGCCGCGTCGCTGACCGAAAGCGAGCGCCAGGCCCCGACGTTCGTCCGGGCGCTGGACGAGCTGGCCAACGACCTGCCCGCGCGCGAGCGCTTCCTGGCGTTTGCCCGCGATTCCGACGAGCCGCCGCTCCGCGCGCGCATGATCAAGCTGGCGCACAAGCTCGGATGGCTCTCGGTCGACGCCGAGCGGGAAGAGCTGCTGCGCCTCGCGCAGGACCTGCTGGCCGGCGGGAGGATAAGCTCCGCGGATGTCGATCTCGTCTGCTCGTTGAACCGGGATCACGCGCTGGATGCGGACCTGCGCCGTATCCGTCCGGCACCGGGAGTCGACGATGCGGTGCCCGCTGATGCGATCCTGGCATGCCTTGGCAACGTCGACGCCCGCGCCCGCGTCCTGCAGGCGCTGACCGGCGCCAACAACGAAGCGGTCCAGATCGCGCAGGTCTACCTTCAGCACCGGCCGATCGCCGACGTCGGCGAGCTTCGCTCGGTCGCGGCCCGGGTCGCGCAGATGACCGATCCCGACGCGCAGGTCCGGGCGCTGAATACGCTGGCGGGCCTTTATGTGTCCGATCGCGAAAGTCTCGATGAGCTGATGCGGCTGTTTCCCAACGCGAGGTCGGTGAGCGTGCAGCGCGCCATCGCGGGTATTTTCATCCGCGCCGACTACAAGGCCATCGACCGGGACGAGCTCGTCGGCGTGCTGCGCCAGCACCGGTTGAGATCGATCGACCGGGATGACATCATCGACGCGTTGCTGCGCCGTCTCCAGGCCTGACTCTCCGGCCCGTCGGCTGCCCTAGCGCGGAAGTGCGCGGGCGCCCGATCCGGCTTATGCTGACGGCGGGGGAATCGTGTCGCGCAGTTGATGCCGCGACGACCAGCCCGGGCCGCGTGCCGCAGGGATCCGACCTTGTGAAAGGGATTCAACATGCTGACTTTTGTGAACAACGACAGCGGGCAAACCGTGTCATGGAGTGTCGGGCAACCGCGTCCTTCGATAAACATCAACGGCAACTTCAGCTGCGCCGCGGATAGCGCGGAGCGAAGGTTCATCAAGGACAATTTCACCGGCCTGCCGTTTCGCCTGAACAGCACGGGAGCCACGATATGGCGCGGCGATTGCGCGCGATTCATCGCCGATAACCTCTAAAGGCGGCCCGCGCTGGCGGGACGGCGCGCGGTCTCCGGGCCCCCCCCGCAGCGCGCCCCAGAAAGCTCGGCGCGCTCGCCGCACGTTACAATGCGGGCGCGTTACCTCTGATCGTTTCCGGAACTTTCGATGCGAGTGTTCAATTTCAGCGCGGGACCCGCCGTGCTGCCCGAGGCTGTCCTGCGCCAGGCCGCGGCCGAAATGCTGGACTGGCACGGCAGCGGCATGTCGGTGATGGAAATGAGCCACCGCGGCAAGGAATTCGTCGGTATCGCGGCCAAGGCCGAAAGCGATTTGCGCACGCTGCTGTCGATTCCCGCGAGCTATAAGGTGCTGTTCCTGCAGGGCGGGGCGATCGCCGAAAACGCGCTCGTGCCGATGAATCTGCTGGCCGGCAGGACCGCCGCCGACTACGTCAACACCGGCGAATGGTCGAAAAAATCGATCAAGGAAGCAAAAAAATACTGTACGGTCAACATCGCCGCCTCCGCCGAGGACAAGAACTTCACCTACGTTCCTGCGCGTGAAACCTGGAAGCTCGATCCTTCGGCCGCGTACGTGCACGTGTGCACCAACGAGACGATCGGCGGAGTCGAATACCAGTGGGCGCCGGACACCGGTCCCGTCCCGCTGGTGGCGGACATGTCGTCGCACATCCTGTCGCGAACGATCGACGTCGCGAAATACGGCGTGATCTACGGCGGCGCGCAAAAGAATGCGGGACCGGCCGGCCTGACGCTGGTCATCGTCCGGGACGATCTGCTCGATCGCGCACTGCCGATCACGCCGTCGGCATTCCACTGGAAAGAGCAGGCCGCTAACGATTCGATGGTCAACACGCCGCCGACCTATGCGATCTACATTGCCGGGCTGGTCTTCGAATGGCTGCTCGCGCAAGGCGGCGTCGCGGCGATCGAGGCCAGGAACGTCGCCAAGGCCAAACTGCTGTACGACTGCCTCGACCGCAGCGGGTTTTACCTCACCACGGTGCGCAAGGAAGACCGGTCGCGGATGAACGTGCCGTTCAAGCTGCGGGACGCCTCGCTGGACGAGGCATTCCTGCAGGGCGCAAAGGAGCGCGGCATGGTCCAGCTGAAAGGGCACCGCGCCGTCGGCGGCATGCGCGCGTCGATCTACAACGCGATGCCGATCGAGGGCGTGCAGACGCTGGTCGGCTACCTCGAGGATTTCGAGCGCCGGCATGGCTAGGGCCATGCCCGAGCAGGCCCTCCCGATGAGCCACTACCGCATCCTCACGCTCAACCAAATCTCGGCGCACGGGCTGCATCGCTTTCCGTCGGCGCGCTACACCGTCGGCAAGGCGGTCGACAACCCGGATGCGATCATCGTGCGTTCGCACGACATGCACGCGATGGCTGTTCCCCCCAGCGTCAAGGCGATCGGGCGCGCCGGCGCGGGCACGAACAACATACCGGTCAAGGAGATGTCCGCCCGCGGCGTGCCGGTATTCAATGCGCCGGGCGCCAACGCCAACGCGGTCAAGGAGCTGGTCCTTACCGCCTTGCTGCTGGCAGCGCGCAACGTCGTACCGGCGCTGCGCTATGTCGACTCGCTCGATTCCGGGGCGGCGGACCTGGAAGCGCGCGTCGAGGAGGGAAAAAAGCAGTTCGCGGGCGTCGAGCTCCCGCAGCGCACGCTCGGCATCATCGGCCTGGGCGCAATCGGCAGCCTGGTGGCGGACACGGCGATCAAGCTCGGCATGAAGGTCATCGGCTTCGATCCCGAGATCACCGTCGACGCAGCCTGGCGGCTGCCTTCCAGCGTGCGCAAGGCCAACAGCATCGAAGAAGTGCTCAAGCACTCCGATTTCGTCACCTTGCATGTGCCACTGCTGCCGGCGACGCGGGGCCTGATCGACAACAAGCGTCTCGCTGTCGTCAAGCCGGGCGCCGTACTGCTCAACTTCGCGCGCGATGCGATCGTCGACGAATCCGCCGTAGTCTCGGCGCTGCGCTCGCACCGGCTCAAATACTACCTGTGCGATTTTCCCAGTGCGGCGCTGAAGGACGAGCCTGCCGTCGTCGCGCTGCCGCATCTGGGCGCGTCGACCGCCGAAGCCGAGGAGAACTGCGCGGTGATGGTCGTCGACCACGTCCGCGAATACCTGGAGCACGGGACGATCGCGAGCGCGGTCAATTTTCCCGATGTCGACATGCCGCGGGAGGCGCCGCACCGGGTGGCGATCGCCAACGCCAACGTGCCCAACATGCTGGGTCAGATCTCATCGACGATGGCCAAGGCCGGCCTCAACATCCACACGATGGTCAACAAGTCGCGCGGCGAGATGGCGTACACGCTGGTCGACGTCGACAGCCCGGTCGACGCGTCGCTGGTGCGATCGATCGCCGCCATCAAAGGCGTGCTGTCGGTGCGCGCGATCCCTGTCGACCCAAGCGGCTAAGCGATGCCGTCGGCGATCTGCCGCTGGCCGGCCGGCGTCCCGAGCATTGCCGGGATGTCTGTCAGGCGGTAGCGCACGAGGCGATCATAACTCCGCCGGCGCGCTTTCCCGGGCTTGTGAAACCCCGCCGCCGAACCCATCTAGGCAGCACGACTTCACCCGTGGCCGCGCCGTGAACCCCGCCTTGAACATCGTGTGCCCGCACTGCAACACCATCAACCGGGTGCCGGAAGCCCGGCTTGCCGACGCGCCGGTCTGCGGCCATTGCAAACGGCAGCTCTTCGTCGGCCAGCCGGCCGAGCTGACCGCGGCCAATTTCGATCGCCACACCGGCAAAAACGACATTCCGGTCGTGGTCGATTTCTGGGCCGCGTGGTGCGGCCCTTGCCGGATGATGGCGCCCCACTTCGCGCAAGCAGCGGCCGAGCTGGAGCCGCGGATGCGGCTGGCGAAGCTCGACACCGAAGCCGCGCAGGATCTCGCTGGCCGCCATGGCATCCGGAGCATTCCTACGCTGATCGTGTTCGACCACGGCCGCGAGGTCGCACGTCAGTCGGGCGCGATGGATTCGCGGGCGCTGCTCGCCTGGCTGTCTCCGCTCGCACGAGCACCGCAGGCGCGAGCGGGCGGGCAAGCCTAAGCGGCGGCAGTTCCGCCGCGGGCCCCGGCCTTGACGGGGGCGAGTCGGCGATTCGTCACTTCGTCGGCGCTGTGGCCGACGTGTGAAACGTTCCGCTGACCGCTTCGACGAAGCTTCGCTCTTCGCGCAGGATCAGCCGCCTCGACTGGGCCAGCGCAAAATTAGCCCGCCCGTCGGGGTCGGCCCTGAGACGGGCGCGGTACGCTTCGTATGCGGCGAGGCTGTCGAAGGCAATCAAGCCC
>Ga0207665_10003316_pt1 | contig 10785 bp, 14 predicted proteins | sample LARL112metaG_FD_184351 | JGI IMG/M metagenome (GOLD analysis project Ga0207665, IMG submission 184351) | Corn, switchgrass and miscanthus rhizosphere microbial communities from Kellogg Biological Station, Michigan, USA - LAR L11-2 metaG... | ecosystem: Host-associated > Plants > Roots >...
GTGACCTCGCGCCCCGTGAAACGACCCATCGCGGCGAGCTCGCGCGCGGCCCACTGCGGGACGTCGACGCTCGCGCGGATCTCCGCATGAGCAGGGAAAATTCCCTTACCCGCCTCCTGATCAGTGAACTGAGATGTATACGCGATCGATCATTGCAGCCGCGTTTCGAACAGATTGGTGATGTCCACCAGAAATGTGGCCCGCACATCGTAGTAGAGCGTCGCGTGGATGATCTTGAAGGGCCGATGCACGGCAATTCCGCCACTGCTCGCAGAATTATTCTTCGCAGCCCCTCCATTGCTGGAAAACTGATTCTGCTGGGATAAGAAAGAGCACCTGTCCTTTCGCTGTCCAATAAGGTTCCCAAACGTTCCTTACAAGGCTTTTAGGTTAGGTAGCCACCCGCGTCTTGTAAGTTGTTGAAATTCCGTATTCCTGTGGGCTCATAACCTCCCGCTCCTTAAGATTCCTTTGAGTTCCATGGAATCTTTTATTAGGAGCTTGTACAAATGGGCGTCCGGCGCACAATGCACCGGAAGATTACTCGTCAAAGTCCGTGGAACCTACGTCGCACGAGCGATAGGGCAATACCGAACCAACCTCCGGAATGGTCGGGGAAGGCGTAGAGACTGGATGGCGAGCATCCCTCGGGGATGAAGGTACAGTCCGACTCTCATCGAAAGGTGAGTCAGATCGCATAACCCAAAGGTCGGCGGTTCAAATCCGCCCCCCGCAACCATGAACGCCACTGCCTAAATGCAGTGGCGTTCGCCTTTTACCGAAGTGTCAGTTCCCTGACTGTCGCCTCAGACTTCCCAGAAGCCCGTTTCTGGATAACTGCCGAGTTGCCAACAACACGCCAGTAATCATACCGGGTTCCGAGTCTGGCTTGCGGGCCTGGTTGACACGAAATCTGCCTCGGCATAGCCTTTCTTAATTCCCAACACGGCCCGTTGCAGTCAGATTGTTTCGAGGTGTCGGGGCATGGGGCTCGGTCTAAATATCAATGCGTTATTCGTGGGCCTGGCAGCTTTTGCTGGCTGGACGCTATTCCGCTTCACTGTGCGTCGCTGTGTCGGTTGGGTTAACTTACTTAGCGGAGTGGGTATCCTCGCTCTCTTCTTTTCTATCGTATCTCCCGATGATGATGGATTTCAACAACAGTTGATGCACCCAACGACTCCTTCCGTACGGGTGTCTGCGCACACGAGAGTTGCACCGTGGCGATCGCCGGTAGATTTGTCGATCACTGCGTTTGTAGAAGCAGAGGATCCAATCCGGGTTCCCAGGACGGGTCGCTCGTTTGTCACGGATCAGCCTCTTGAGTTCGACACGCACTTCCACGCTCCAATCCCGATCCATTCCCCGCCAGTTGCTTCATGATCTGCTCTCGATTCGAGTTTTTGTGTGCTGAGGCCTAGCGCCTCTCGAGCACATTTAACGAGGCAAGAAAAGACTGGTTCTTGTCAATTGTGAATAGCGATGCGAATCGAATACATACCGGTGTCGACCCGCACTCAGTATCGGATCGCACCCGAGTCCCGCTCGAAATCAACAATGCGTTTCCCCTTAAGTGGCATGAAACTTTGTCCGGTTCTTCACGCACTCCGCGCGTCTTTTCAAGTCGCTTCGTTGACCATGCGTATTCAAACGAAGAAAGGAGACGGAGCAATGAAATATTCGACGTCGTGCCGCAACCTATTCCGCAATTCCGGAATTTCAATCGTTACCTATGCTCTCGGCTTTGGTTTGGTCGCAGTGTGCAGTCATGCCCAGACCAACCAAGCAGCGGCAAATCTAAAGGAGGTCAAAGTGGCGCAAACTACCGCTTCGCAAAAGCGCAGTGACGCGAACACGGATAAGGAAGCGATTCGTCCATTTCGCGTGAGTATTCCAGAGAAGGATTTGCTCGACCTTCGCCGCAGGATCGCGGCCACGCGCTGGCCCACCAAGGAGCTCGTCGGGGACCGGTCGCAGGGCGTGCAGCTCGCGACGCTCAAAGAGCTCGCCCGCTACTGGGGGACCGAGTACGACTGGCGGAAGACCGAGGCCAGGCTGAATGCCTACCCGCAGTTCGTGACGACGATCGACGGCGTGGACATCCACTTCATCCACGTCAAGTCGCGTCACCCTAACGCGATGCCGCTGATCATGACGCATGGCTGGCCCGGCTCGGTCATCGAGCTGCTCGAGACCGTCGGTCCCCTGACCGACCCGACCTCGCACGGTGGCACCGACGGCGATGCATTCCACCTGGTGCTGCCGTCCTTACCTGGCTACGGCTTCTCCGGCGAGCCGACGCAACTCGGCTGGGAGTCCGTCCGCATCGCTCGCGCGTGGGCGGAGCTGATGAGGCGCCTCGGCTACACGCGCTACGTCGCCCAGGGTGGCGACATAGGCGCCTCCGTCACAGACGCGATGGGGCGCCAAGCGCCGGAGGGGCTGATCGGCATTCACCTCAGCTTGCTCTCGGGGGCGTTGGGCATTGCCGATCGACTGCCGGCGAAATCCGAGCAGGAACGCGCGGCGCTTAAAGCGCTCGAGACGTTCAGGACGAGCGGCTTCGGCTACTTCCTGGAACAGTCCACGCGGCCACAGACGATCGGCTACTCTCTGCTGGATTCACCCGTGGGGCTCGCGGCCTGGTTGCTCGACCACGATACGGACAGCTACTACAAAATCTCCCGCGCGTTCGTGGACCGCGCGCCCGTGGGCCATCTCACCCGGGAGAGCATCGTCGACAACATCACGCTGTACTGGCTGACGGGCACCGGCGCCTCGGCCGCCCGGTGGTACTGGGAGTTCGGACAGTTTCTGGCTGCAGCCGGTGCGACCGGCGGGACTCCTCCGCCGGTCAAGGTTCCCGTCGGCTTCACGACGTTCCCCGGCGAGATCTGGGCTGCTCCGCGCAGCTGGGTGGAGACGGTCTATCCCGGCCTCGCCTACTTCAACGAAGTCGACCGCGGCGGACACTTTGCCGCATGGGAAGAACCGGCACTCTTCGCGTCGGAGCTGCGCGCGTCGTTTCGATCGCTCCGCAAATGATCGAGGTAACTCGTGGGAGTTATCTCCCTCGCGATGGCAAGCCGGTAAGGGTGTTCTATTCGGACGTCTCGGTCAAGGTGACGGGATCAGACGCCTGGATGGGTGCGAAATAAGACGAAGGCGCAAGAACAACCGTGGAATCACTCCCACGGGGTTCACTTACGTATTCAAGGACAAAAGGAGGTCTATATGAAAACGATACGAATCGTTGCGTCAGCGGTGCTGATCGTCGCAGGCGGTTCGGCGCTGCACTTGGCGCGGGCGCAGCAGCCGGGGATCAAGCGTACCGAGCGTGCCACCGCGCCTACGGCCGGGAGCACGCAAGGCGCATCTCTCCGGGAAACCGTCACTGTCGCCGCGGACGAGCCGATCCCGAACCTGCCCGGGAAACGCCTGGTCACCCACATCGTCGACTACCCCCCTGGGGTGAGCTCGGCCTCGCACCGTCACGCGCGCTCGGCTTTCATCTACGCCTACGTCCTCTCGGGCGAGATCCGGAGCCAGGTCGATGACGAGCCTGTTCGCGTCTACCGTCCCGGTGAGACGTGGTTCGAGCGCCCCGGATCCTATCATCGGGTGAGCGCCAACGCCAGTGACACCAAGCCGGCCCGGCTGCTCGCCGTGCTCATTGTCGATGTGGCGGAGAAGGAACTGGTGATTCCGGACCCTCAGTGAAAGGAACTAGCAATGCCGGTATTTTGGGCAATCCGGCTGTCTGCGGAAAATTCTAGAGATTTTTCAGTCTTTGCCACGTGCGGCATAGACGGGCGGCTGCTTCTACTGTTAGCGCTGCACGAACTCTCGACCTTCCTTCCATTCAAGTCGGAAACGAGGGAAAGAAAATGAGAAAATTCAGCAAAGACCCCGACGCCATCTCAAGGCTCTCGCCGGAGCAGCATCGCGTAACGCAGCGAAACGGTACGGAGACCCCCGGAAGCGGGGAATATCTGGATAATAAGGAACCGGGCATCTACGTCGATATTGTGTCCGGCGAGCCGCTGTTCGCTTCGTCCGACAAATTTGAATCGGGATGCGGGTGGCCCAGCTTCACCAAGCCGATCGAACCTGCGAATATCAACGAGCTGCGGGACATCACGCACGGCATGACGCGCACCGAGGTGCGCTCGGTGCACGGCGACAGCCACCTCGGGCACGTGTTCCCTGACGGTCCAACGGACCGCGGCGGATTGCGTTATTGCATCAACTCAGCCTCCCTGCGGTTTATCCATCGCGACGATATGGAAGCCGAGGGATACGGGGCTTACCTGAACCAAGTAGAGGATGTTCGATGACTACGGAACGCGCTGTTCTTGCGGGTGGTTGCTTCTGGGGTGTGCAAGACCTCTTTCGCCAATACGTCGGCGTTCTGTCGACACGGGTTGGCTACACGGGCGGCAACGTGTCCAACGCTACCTATCGCAATCACGGTTCACACGCTGAAGCAGTCGAGGTAATCTTTGATCCTGCGCGTATCAGCTATCGCGAGATCCTCGAGTTCTTCTTCCAGATTCACGACCCAAGCACGCGCAATCGGCAGGGCAACGACGTCGGGACCAGCTATCGATCCGCGATCTTCTACACCAGCGACGAGCAGAGGCGGATTGCCGAAGACACGATCGCCGACGTCGATGCTTCAGGCCTGTGGCCCGACAAGGTTGTGACCGAAGTCGTTCCGGCAGGCGAGTTCTGGGAGGCCGAACCCGAGCATCAGGATTACCTCCAACGATATCCTGGCGGCTACACCTGCCATTTCGTCCGGCCCAACTGGAGACTGCCGAGTCGCACCGCTAAGGTTGAGGGGAAAGGGCAACGATGAAACTAAGCAGCCTGGCTCAACTGGCGATTGACGCCGCCGGCGGTCTCGACCGCTGGCGCCAATTCGAGACTATTTCGGCGCGCTTGGCAGTCGGCGGCGTCTTGTGGCCGCTTAAGCACCAACAGGGCGTTCTCGACGACGTGCGCGTCCGCGTAGACCAGCGGAAAGAGTGGGCATCTCACCGGCCGTTCGGCGCGCCCGACCTGCGCACATCGTTCCAACCGCATCGAGTGGCAATCGAAACCACAGAAGGAAAGACCGTGGAGGAGTTGCTCCAGCCTCGCGACTCCTTCAAAGGCCATTCCGTCGATACGCCGTGGAGTCGCCTGCAGCTTGCGTACTTCGCGGGGTACGCCATGTGGACCTACTTGAACACACCCTTCCTCTTAGCGTCGGACGGCGTCGAGACGGAGGAGGTGGAACCGTGGCGGGAAAATGGCGAGACCTGGAGGCGCTTAAAGGTCACCTTCCCGCCGAACATCGCCAGCCACAGCGCCGTCCAGACGTTCTATTTCGATGCCGACGGTCTACTTAAACGGCACGACTACGACGCGGAAGTGTTGGGTGGGACTTCGGCCGCACACTACGTGTACCGGCATGAAGAGTTCTCGGGGATTCTCGTACCGACCAGGCGGAGAGTGCTGGGACGTGGGGCGGACAGGACGTCCATTCCGGAGCCTGTGATGGTCTCCATCGATCTGAGTGATGTCGAGTTCAGTTAGCGGCGGTCCGAAGGTGATTCAACGGTCTGAATCGTTGTCATGCACACGATCCTCAGCGGAGCTACGGGCAAGTTCTCGAGTTCTCTTTCAGGAGGTTCACAGATGAAGATTTTTGTCGCAGGGGGAACGGGAGCGATCGGTCGTCCGCTAATCGCGGACTTGCTTGCCAAAGGACACGCTCTAGTTGCTCTGACCCGTTCTCCAGAAAAAGCTCAGGCTTTAGTGGAACAAGGCATAGAACCTGCGATCGCCGATGTATTTGATATTGATGCGGTCAAAGCCGTTGTCAGCCGCGCTCAGCCGGAAGTCGTAATTGAACAGCTCACCGCCCTACCCAGAACCTACACCCGTCAATCGTTGAGTGCCGCCGCCGACTTCAACAATCGCCTCCGTTTAGAAGGGGGCTGCAATGTGCTGGCAGCCGCGCAAGCGGCGGGTGTGCGGCGTTACCTGAGGCAGTCGATCGCATTCTGGGCGGTTCCTGGTCCTGGATTGGCAGATGAAGAAACGCCTCTTGCTTTTGATGCCTCGCCTTTTGTTGCAGGAGATGCCCGCCTGGTAACTGAGCTTGAGCATCGCTTACTAGAGAATCCCAACATAGAAGGTATTGCCCTGCGTTATGGCTTCTTCTACGGACCCGGCACCTGGTTCAACCCCGACGGCGATGTTGCCCTACAGGTGCGACAGCGACAGTTCCCGATCGTCGGGAATGGCGAAGGCGTCTGGTCGTGGTTACACATTGAGGACGCTGCGATTGCCACGGTTGCGGCAGCAGAGCAGGCCAATCCCGGAATTTATTTGATTGCGAATGATCAACCTTTAGCGGTGCGCGAATGGCTCCCTTCGTTTGCTCAATGGCTGAATGCTCCGCCGCCGCCGCAGATCTCGGTTGAGGACGCCCTGAAAGCGAGTGGTGCGGATGCTGTCTATTACGGGACTCAGATGCGAGGCGTATCGAATGCCAAGGCAAAACGCGAACTGAATTTTCAGCCGCGACCGTTGGAATGGATCGTTGACACCGCAATGGTTCATGCCAGTTAACAAAGTAAGGGAGACGAGATGAAGATTGCTCAATTTGGAACAACGATCGCGGCGCGGCAGTTCGAGTGAGCCCCGGAGTGATGACGGTTTTCTCGAAACGGAGACTGTGCCAGTTTTCTTTAGGGAGGTACCTTTATGGCTGAACAATTTATCGCTCGTGGTTTCAAAGGGCGTGCAAGGGATACCGATAGAGCGCGTAGAGAACGCATTCCGCCCGGCCAGTATGAAACCAAGGAGTTCCCCGTGTTGTCCGCCGGGCCGACTCCGCAAACGCCCATCGAGCGTTGGGACTTTTCGATTTACGCGGAGGTCGCCGAACAGTTGAAATGGACCTGGGACGAGTTCCAGAGGCTGCCGCGCGAAACCATGACGGTCGATATTCATTGCGTCACCAAATGGTCAAAGCTCGACACCCTCTGGACCGGCGTCTCGGTCGACACGCTGCTCGCGGGCATTGACCTCGACGCCCAGCCGTCCATCCGTTATCTCATCGCCTTTTGCGACGGCGGCTACACGACAAACCTGCCGCTCGCCGACGTCCGCGGCGGAAGAGCGTGGGTCGTTTACGAGTTCGACAGCAAGCCTCTCGATCCCGTGCACGGCGGCCCGGCCCGCCTGCTCGTGCCCCATCTCTATTTTTGGAAGAGCGCGAAATGGGTGCGTGGCTTCAAACTTGTCAGGGAAGACCGCCCGGGATTCTGGGAGTCGGTCGGCTATCACAACTACGGCGACCCCTGGAAAGAGCAGCGGTATGCGGGTGATTAAAAGGCATGGTGCAGCAGCTTAAATGGCAACTCTGCACGGTGGTTGAAATCCGGCAGGAAACGCCGAAGGCAAAAAGCCTGATTCTCGATTGGCCGGAACGGACCACGCATCTGGCGGGGCAGCACGTCGACGTGCGCCTGACAGCGGAAGACGGTTACCAGGCGCAGCGCAGCTACTCAATCGCTTCGCCGCCGGGAGAAAAACATCTGATGCTCACGGTCGAACGCATCGACGACGGCGAGGTTTCGCCTTATTTGACCGACGGGTTACGCGTCGGCGACCGGCTCGAGCTTCGCGGGCCGATCGGCGGCTATTTTGTCTGGGACGCCCGCAACGGGGGGACCGACGGTTCCACGCTATTTCTCGCCGCGGGCGGAAGCGGCATCGCGCCGCTGATGTCGATGATTCGCCACCGCGCGAGTACGGGTAATAAGGTTCCGACCAGACTCCTTTACTCGTCGCGGTCCTACGAAGAAGTTATTTACCGCGAGGAGCTCGACCGTTTATCCGCGCACGACCCTACGCTCCGCGTCATTCACACCTTAACTAGACGGCGACCCGCGAACTGGATGGGTTACGGGCGCAGGATTGACCGGGCGATGTTGGCGGACACCGCCTGGCCGCCGGCGGAAAAACCGCTCGCTTTCACTTGCGGCCCGACCGCTTTTGTCGAGACGGTCGCCACACATTTAGGGGAATTAGGCTACGAGTCGGGACGCATCAAGACGGAGCGATTCGGGCCCACTGGAGGTTGAACGACATGCAGGATAACGATCTGAGGTTGGACGGCAACGCAGCGGGCGGACTGCTGAACGAAATCTTTCGGTTTGAGATGACGACCGCGGAGGCGACCTGCGGGGGCTGCGGCACAGTGAGACCTATCGGCGAAATGATGCTTTACCAACACGGTATGGGCGCAATACTGCGCTGCGCCGAATGCGACACTGCGCTGATACGGATTACGCACGTTCGCGGGTGCTACCGCCTCGACCTGAGCGGTATGACCTACCTTCGAATCGCCTCGGAAGCTCATTAATAAACGAGAAACTGTACAAAAAAATTGACTAGTAAAGAGTCTCCAACTGCACCAGATATTGAGTCGTCGCCTCGTCTTTCGCCTCCGCTAAGGCGGCGGGGCAGGCTACCGCATCGTGTAGCACGAAGAGGAGCATGCCATGCCCGAAGGGATTACGGCAGCAGTGTGGGCTTTCTGCTGGGGATTGGCCGCAGGGTCCGGCGTTCTTGGCGGGACACTGCTGGCGCAAGTAGCGCGGCTCCCGCACCGTGCCATTGCCGCCATCATGTCGTTCGGCGCGGGTGTGCTGGTTTCAGCCGCCTCTTTCTCCACTAAGATTGCGTCCGAGGCCCTCATCGTCGGGGGCGCGGTACTTGCAGCGGCCGGAATCATTGCTGGTGCCGCTATGTACAGCATCGCGAACGCAGCTCTCGGGACCGCCAAGGATCGCAAGCGCTGTGGGGAATGCAAGCCGCAGCTCTCGGAAGCGAAGGCGCCGGGCAGCGGCAAGTCGATTGCGCTCGGCACCGCGCTTGATGCTGTCCCGGAGGCGCTGGTCCTTGGGCTCACTCTACGGGTCGGCGGATCGGATGTGGCCCTGGTGGTTGGGGCGCTCGCGCTCTCGAATGTGTCGGAGGCACTTTCGGCGACGGCCGGCATGCGCCTCGCGTCGCGTTCATCTACTTACGTCCTGAGCCTATGGGGCGGTATTGCGCTTGGTACTGCGGCGATGACGGCTCTGGCGTTCTACTTGCTCAGAGATCTTGGCCCTGACCTCATGGCAATCCTTAAGGCAGTCGGAGCCGGGGCGCTGATCGCGATGACGGCGGAAACCATGGTCCCAGAGGCCTTCCACAATGGACCCCGCTATTCCGGCCTTCTTGCCGCCTCGGGCTTCGCAGCCCTCATCCTGCTCAGCGAAGTCGCCAAGCGAGCCTAGTGTTCGGATATTTGCGGCCGCATCCGCAGCAACCGGCAGCTGCCGCTGTCGGCTGCGAACGGCAGAAGTCAGAGAGGAATATGTTCGCGCAAGTTATGCATATTCATCCGACAGTGGCAGAATATCTCCCCACCGTCTTGTCCAAACTGAAGCCTTTTGCGTAAGAGGAGGGCGCATAGGAGGAAACCATGGCAAATCCCATTCTGGTTACTGGAGCGGCGGGCCGCGTCGGTGGAGTAGGGCGCACCGTCACCGAACTGCTGTTGAAGCAAGGCAAAGCGGTGCGCGCGATGGTGCGAAATGAAGACCAACGCGCACAGGCGTTGCGCAACATGGGTGCGGAGGTCGTGGTCGGCGATCTGCTCGATCTCGATTCGATGCACAGGGCGATTGCCGGTTGCGAGACGATCTACTTTGGCATGTCGGTTTCGGATGCCTATCTGGCCGCGACGGTCAATGTGGCGGCGGTGGCGAAGCATTACGGCGTGAAGACGTTCATCAATATGTCGCAGATGACGCTCTCACAGATGAGCATCACCCAAACCACGCCAAGCCCGCAGCACAAGCTGCATTGGCTGGCCGAGCAGGCGCTGAATTGGTCCGGCCTGCCGATCGTGCACGTGCGGCCGACAGTGTTACTCGAAGGCTTCTTCCTGATTTTCACTTCGGATTCTGTCAGGGAATCAAATCAGATCAGACTACCGTTCGGCGACGGCAAGACTTCGCCGGTCGCTGTGGAAGACGTTGCACGCGTGATCGCCACGCTGCTCGCGAATCCGCAGCCGCACTTCGGCAAGATCTATCACCTGACCGGCCCGAAGTCGGAGGACATGCATTTTTATGCACAGGAGTATTCGAAGGCGCTTGGACGCACGATCACCTTTCAGGACATTCCGGTCGAGCCCTGGCGGGACGGGCTGCTCGCGCGCGGCTTGCCCGCTCACCTGGTGCACCACCTCGCGACGATGGCCGATCTGCACCGCGCGGGACACTATGACCGGATGTCGAACGACGTACTCACGCTAACGGGTCAAGTGCCACTGAGTGTGCAGGAGTTCGTCAGGAAAAATGCGGCCACATTCACGGCGTCGGCAAAAGTGGCGTGAGTGTCCGGAATGCTCGCAACGACGGGGACCGGACGGAAGCCATCTTTCAATCAGCCGCGATGGTCAGTGGCAGTTGAGCGCTTCAAAGCGGCCCTGCCAGGTCGGCAAGCACGAGCGTTTCTGGGCTGCCACTTGTTGGATGACGCGCTAACCGGAAATTATCCGGGCCAGAAGTCCTCTTGTGGGAAGTTTCACAACATAGTAGCGAGAAACGCTAGTGCTGTATCGGATGCGCCCCACAGTAAGTGTGCGCGTAGGCTGGGGACGTCGTGTGGGGCGCGTCCGATGGGCGCGTCCGATACAGCTGTTTGAAGGAAGCCGCCCATGGGGAGGCA
>Ga0207665_10003317_pt1 | contig 10781 bp, 12 predicted proteins | sample LARL112metaG_FD_184351 | JGI IMG/M metagenome (GOLD analysis project Ga0207665, IMG submission 184351) | Corn, switchgrass and miscanthus rhizosphere microbial communities from Kellogg Biological Station, Michigan, USA - LAR L11-2 metaG... | ecosystem: Host-associated > Plants > Roots >...
CCGCCGCGCTCGCGGTCACGAGCCACGACTTCGGGTTGACCCACTGGAACCCGGCGCCGCCGATGAAGCCGACCGGATCGCCGGAGGCGCTGGCGTCGAGGCTCCGCGAGGTGGCGATCTTCCACGCGAGCCAGAGCAAGAACGCGGCGCCGCCCCAGTTGAGGGCGCGCAGCGCGAGCGGGTGCGCGAGCACCACGCTCCCGAGCCCGAGCGGCACCAGGAACATCATGAGCCCCATGCCGAGGGTGACGCCGAGCAGGCACGGCAGCCCGCGCCACACCCCGGCGTTGGCGCCGGCCGCGGTCAGCATCACGTTGCTGGGCCCCGGCGTCACCGCCGCCACCACCCCGAAGATCAGGAACGCGATCGCCTGCTCCGTCGTCATGAGCCACCTCCGTGCCACCTGAGCAGACCAGATCGGGCGGCGCAGGTCTTGAACGATCGTGCCGGCCCGGCACCCCGGCCTGGATCGCGAGCGAGGGCCCGGTGGGCGGCGTCGAGCTCTTCCGCGCGTGGTTCGCCGGTCCCGCGTACGCGAAGCATCGCCACGACACCTACGCGATCGGCCTGACCGACCGCGGCGTGCAGGTCTTCGACTACCGCGGGGCGGGGCGGGTGAGCACCCCCGGCCAGGTGGTGGTGCTCCACCCGGACGAGGTCCACGACGGCAACGCCGGCACCGACGCCGGCTTCGGCTACCGCATCGTCTACGTCGAGCCGGCGCGGATGGCCGAGGCACTCCGCGCGGTGCGCGGTCGGCCGGGCCCGCTGCCGTTCGTGCGCGAGCCGGTGTCGCGTAACGGCCGGCTCGCGCGCGCGGTGGAGCGGGCGTTCCTCTCCCCGCTCGAGCCGCTGGCCGTCGCCGACCTCGTGGTGGACCTGGCCGACGGGCTGCTGGTCGCGGCGGGCGCGCGCGGCGAGGCGGCGGCGTCTCGCCGGGTCGACGCCCCCGCCGTCGATCGCGCGCGCCGCTTCCTCGACGCCGCGCGGACCCGCGTCGTCCGCTCGAGCGAGCTGGAGGCGATCACGGGCCTGACGCGCTACGAGCTGGCCCGCCAGTTCCGGCTGCTGCTCGGGACGAGCCCCTACCGCTACCTGCTGATGCGCCGGCTGGACCTGGCGCGGGGGCTGCTGCGGGGCGGGCGGCCGCTGGCCGACGTGGCCGCCGAGGCCGGCTTCGCCGACCAGGCGCACTTCACGCGCGTGTTCAAGGCGGCGCTGGGGCTGACGCCGGCCCGCTACCGCGCGCTCGCCGCCGCGCCTGGCGGAGGGTCTCCACGCGCGCGGAGTTGACGCGCGATCCCCGCGGTGGCTAAGGTCGTCAGGTGGCCGATCGGCGCGCGCACCTCGTCACCGCATTGATCCTCACGGTGGGTCTCACCGCCGCGCTGGTGATCTACCTGACCGCGGTGGCGCCCGACGATTCCGCGATCGATCTGGCCGACTCCAAGCAGTACCTGCGCCAGATGGAGCTCTACGGCGGCAAGGCGAACCTGCTGGCCGCCGAGATCCGGGCCTGGTTCGCCAGCCTGTGGCACGGGCGGCGCCTGGCGCTCACGGTGGCGGTCGTCACGGTCGCGGCGGCGGGCGGCTACTGGATGGTGGCCGCGCCGCTGCCGTCCGATCTCGAGCGGGCGGCCCCGCGCCCGCCGCGGGGCGACTAGATGCCGCTCCAGCTGGTCGTGCAGATGGCGGACATCACCACGCTCGCGGTCGACGCGATCGTCAACGCGGCGAACGAGCGCCTCGCGCCCGGCGGCGGCGTGTGCGGCGCCATCCACGCCAAGGCGGGCCCCGAGCTGGCCGGCGCGTGCGCGGCGGTCGGCGGCTGCCCCACCGGCGAGGCGCGCCTCACCCCGGGCTTTCGCCTCCCCGCCCGCTTCGTCATCCACGCGGTCGGGCCGATCTGGCACGGGGGCGGGGCGGGCGAGGCGGAGCTGCTCGCCTCGGCGTACCGCTCGTCGATCGAGATCGCCCAGGAGCACGAGCTGCGCACGGTGGCCTTCCCCGCGATCAGCACCGGGATCTTCGGCTACCCGCTCGGGCCGGCCACCCGCGTCGCGGTGGAGACGGTGCGGGCCGCGACGGCCACGCCCGGCAGCATCCGCCAGGTGATCTTCGCCTGCTTCGGCTCCGACGTCTTCATGGCGTACCGCGACGAGGGGATCGCCGTCCTGAAGTAGGGCCGCCCGCCGGAGCCGACCGCCTCCTTCTTCAGCAGAGGGCGCCGCGCTGCCCGCCGCGTTGGCAGCCGGGCCCGCGCCCTCCGGCCGTCTTCTACGGGGAGGTACGCAGTTCCGCCCACTTGTCTCCCCGCCCGCCCTGGTATGCCAGTTGCTGCTCCGATGCAGCGGCTGCGCAACGAGCGGGCGACGGCGCCTGTCCCGACCCGGGACGGCGCCGTTCGTGTTTTGCTCCATCGCCCGAGCGCCCGAGGAGCCATGAACAAGATCGAGGAGCTGAAGGCCCAGAAGGACGGTCTCGACGTGGGCGCGGACATCCCGCGCTACGCGGCACTCGGCCTCGAGGCCATCGAGGAAGGCGACCTCGACCGGCTGAAGTGGTGGGGGATCTTCTTCCGCAAGCAGACGCCGGGCTACTTCATGATGCGCCTGCGCATCCCCAACGGGGTCACCACTGCGGCGCAGCTGCGCGCCATCGGCGGCATCGCGAACCGGGTGGGCCGCGGCCTCGTCGACATCACCACCCGCCAGCAGGTCCAGCTCCGGTGGATCCGCATCCAGGACGTGCCGGAGATCCTCGACCGCCTGCTCGACGTGGGGCTCGTCACGCTGCAGACTGGCATGGACAACATCCGCAACATCATCGGCTGTCCCGCGTTCGGTCTCACCCCCAACGAGGTGCTCGACGCCTCCCCGGTGGCGCGGGCCTTCACCGCGATGTTCGTGGGGAGCAAGGCCTACACGAACCTGCCGCGGAAGTTCAACGTGGGCATCACCGGCTGCCGCGAGAACTGCACCCACTCGGAGACCCAGGACATCGCGCTGGTGCCCGCGGTGAAGACCTTCGGCCTCGAGGAGGTGAAGGGCTTCAACGTGCTGGTGGGCGGCAAGAACGGCTCGGGCGGCTACCGGGTGGCGTCGCCGCTCGACGTGTTCGTGCGGCCGGAGGAGGCCGCGGAGGTGTGCAGCGCGATCGTCCTGGTCTTCCGCGACCACGGCTCCCGCGACGCGCGGAACAAGATTCGCCTCTCCTTCCTGATCGACGCGTGGGGCGAGGCCCAGTTCCGCGAGGCGGTGGAGGCGCGGGTGGGGCGCCGGCTCGAGAAGGCGGGCGCGGACCAGCGCCTCGCGCAGTCCACCGATCACGTCGGGGTCTTCCGCCAGAAGCAGCCCGGGCTGAACTACGTGGGGCTGCTCGTGCCGGTCGGGCGCGTCACCGGCGCCCAGTTCGTCGAACTGGCTCGTCTCTGCGAGCAGTACGGCACCGGGGAGGCGCGCCTCACCGTCGACCAGAACGTCATCATCCCCAACGTGCCCGATCCCATCCTCGGCCGCCTGACCGCGGAGCCGCTGCTGAAGGCCCTGCGCTACGATCCCTCCGGCGTGATGCGGGGCCTCGTGAGCTGCACCGGCGTCGAGTTCTGCAACCTGGCGGTGATCGAGACCAAGAGCCGCGCCCTGCAGATCGCGCGCGAGCTCGAGCCGAAGGTGCCCGCCACCAAGGCGGTCCGCATCCACTGGTCCGGCTGTCCCGCCGGCTGCGGCAACCACACGGTGGCCGACATCGGGCTCCTCGGCACCCGCACGAAGGTGGACGGCAAGGTGGTCGACGCGGTCGACATCTTCATGGGCGGCGCCTCCGGCCCACAGGCCAGCCAGGGCGTGAAGGTGCTGGAGAGCGTGCCCTGCGACGAGCTGCCGCGCGTGCTGGAAGGGCTCGTCCGCTTCGGCGAGTTCGATCGCGTGCGCCGCCAGATCCGCATGCTGCAGCCCGCGGCGCCCGCCGCGCCGCCGCCCGAGCGGCCGATCCCCGCGTCGATCTCCACGATCCGCCCCGACGAGATCGCGGAGGGCGGCGGCAAGACCATCACGGTGCGCGGCACCGAGATCGCGGTGTTCAAGTGCGAGGGGCAGCTCCACGCCACCCAGAACTGGTGCCCCCACGCCGGGGCCGCGCTGTCCGCCGGCACCGTCGAGGGCGGCGCGGTGGTCTGCCCGGCGCACGGCTACCGCTTCGACCTCCGCACCGGCGCGTGCGCCACCGACGCGCAGCTCCGGCTCAAGACCTACCGGCTCGTCCCCGACGGCCCGGGCTTCACGGTAGAGGAATAGCGTCGACGCGAAAGGAGCCACTCGACATGTCCTACGTCAAACCCGACGCGGTGCTCGACCAGATGGTGCAGGCCGGCGCCACCAAGGCGCGCCTCGCCCCGCGCGATCTGCTGGTGCGCGGTTTCCTCTCCGGCGCGCTGCTGGGCTTTGCGACCACGCTCGCGTTCACCGCCACGCTGCAGACCCACGTGGGCCTGGTGGGCGGGCTCGTCTTCCCGGTGGGCTTCGTGATGATCGTGCTGCTGGGGCTCGAGCTGGTCACCGGCAACTTCGCGCTGCTGCCGCTCGCGGTGCGGGAGGGGCGCATCGGGGTGGGCGAGCTGCTCGGCAACTGGGGGCTCGTCTTCGCGGGCAACCTGGCCGGCAGCCTCTTCTACGCCTGGCTCTTCACGCTGACCGTCGCGCCCGACTCCGAGATGGCCCGCCAGCTCGTGGCGGTGGCCCAGGCCAAGACGCTCGGCTACGCCAAGCTGGGCGGGCACGGGGTGGTGGTCGCGGTGGCGAAGGCGATCCTGTGCAACTGGATGGTGACGCTCGGCGTGGTGATGGCGCTCACCTCGCAGTCGACCGCGGGCAAGATCGCCGCGATGTGGCTCCCCATCCTCACGTTCTTCGCGCAGGGCTTCGAGCACTCGGTGGTCAACATGTTCGCGATCCCGGCCGGCATGATGATGGGCGCCGAGGTGAGCGCGCGCGACTGGTGGCTGTGGAACCAGATCCCGGTCACGCTCGGCAACCTCGTGGGCGGCATGCTCTTCACCGGCGTGGCGCTTCAGCTCACCTACCGCAAGCGCGTCTCGCCGATGGCGGAGGCGCCGGTGGCCGCGGCGATGCCGGGGGGCGCGGTCGCCGGACGCTGATGGCCTACTACCCGCTCTGCCTCGAGATGGCCGGCCGCCCGTGCCTGGTGGTGGGCGGCGGCCCGGTGGCGGAGCGCAAGGTGGCCGGGCTGCTCGACGCGGGCGCGTGGCTCACGGTGGTGAGCCCGACCGCGACGGAGGCCCTGTACGCCTGGGCCCGCGCCGACCGGATCCGGCTGGTGGAGCGCGAGTACACCGCGGCCGATCTCGCGGGCCACTCGGTCGTCTTCGTCGCCACCGACGACGGGCGGGTGAACGCGGTGGTGGCGCGCGACGCGCGGGCGGCCGGCCTGCTGATCAACGCCGCCGATGATCCGGCGCACTGCGACTTCATCCTCCCCGCGGTGGTGCGGCGCGGCGACCTGACCGTCGCGGTCTCCACCGGCGGCGCCAGCCCGGCGCTGGCCCGGACGGTGCGCGACGAGATCGGCGCCTTCCTCGACCGCGACGACTACGCGGCGCTGGCCCGGGTTGCGGCCGACGCAAGGCGCGCGCTGCGCGAGCGCGGGCGGGCCGCGCCGTGGGAGCGCTGGCACGCCGCGCTCGACGACGAGGTCCGCGAGCTCGCGAGGACCGACCGCCTCGACGCGGCGCGGGCGCGCCTGCTGGAGCGGCTCGATGGCTAGCGGGCGCGTGGTGCTCGTCGGCGCCGGGCCCGGCGACCCGGAGCTGATCACGGTGAAGGGGCTCGGATGGCTGCGCCGCGCCGAGGTGGTCGTCCACGATCAGCTCGTGAGCCCGTGCCTGCTGGACGAGGCGCCGCCGCGCGCGCTCCGCATCTTCGCGGGCAAGCGCGCGGGCCAGCACTGCCTGCCCCAGTCGGCGATCACCGCGCTGCTGGTGCATCACGCCGAGGCGGGCCGGCTGGTGGTCCGGCTCAAGGGCGGCGACCCCTTCGTGTTCGGCCGCGGCGGCGAGGAGGCGGCCGCCTGCGCCGCCGCCGGCATCCCCTGCGAGGTGGTGCCGGGCGTGTCGTCCGCGGTGGCGGTCCCCGCCGTCGCGGGCATCCCGGTGACCCATCGCGGCAGCGCCTCCTCGTTCGCGGTGGTCACCGGCCACGAGGACCCGGACAAGCCCGGCGGCCGCGTGGACTGGGAGCGGCTGGCCGGCGCGGTCGACACCATCGTCGTCCTGATGGGCACCGCCGCGCTGCCCGAGATCGTGCGCCGCCTGCTCGCCGCGGGCCGCGATCCGGCCACGCCCGCGGCGGTGATCTCGCGCGGCACGACGGCCGACGAGGCGATCGTGACCGGGAGCCTCGCCGACATCGCCCGCCGAGCCGCGCATCTGCCCAGCCCGTGCACGATCGTGATCGGCGACGTGGTGCGCCTGCGCGAGACGCTTCACGGCGCGGCGGTCGAGGAGCGCAGCCCGGTCGTGTAGACTACGCGGCATGACGCCCGAGCATCGCGCCCTGATCGACCGGATGCGATCGTCCGCGCTGGTCGTCCGCCGCGCGGTGGAGCACGCGCCGCGTGCGCGCTTCGACGAGCCGCCCCGGCCCGGGGAATGGTCGGCGCTCGAGACTCTGACCCACCTGCGCGACGTGATCGTTCACGTCTACGGGCTGCGCATGCGCCGCATGTTCTACGAGGACGCGCCCCTCTTCGCCGACTTCGACGAGGAGACCTATCGCCCGGCCAGCCTGGCCCGCGGCGAGAGCGTCGAGTACCTGCTCGAGACCTTCGTGGGCGAGCAGGAGCAGCTCGCGCGCCTGCTCGAGGCGCTGCCCGACGCGGAGTGGGCGCGCCAGGGCACCCATCCGGTGTACGGCGTCATGTCGATCGAGTTCCTGGCCCGGCGGGCGGGCGAGCACGCCGAGGAGCACGCCGCCCAGATCACCGCCGCGGTAGAGGGGCGCTAGCGCGCGGACGGGAAGCGTGGCGGCCGCTTCTCCCGGATCGCGGCCGCGCCCTCGCGCACGTCCTCGTCCATGAAGGTGAGCATCTCGAGCGCGATCGACTGATCGAAGATCGGCCCGGCCATGCGCAGCCAGTTGTTCAGCGAGCGCTTGGTCCAGCGAATGGCCTGCTGCGCCCCGGTGGCGAGCTTGTCGGCCACCTCGAAGGCCTTCGGCAGCACCTCCGCGGGCGGCACGCACAGGCTGACCAGGCCGATGCGCTCGGCCTCGCGGCCGTCGATGAAGTCGCTGGTCAGCAGGTAGTACTTGGCCTTGGCCATCCCGCAGAGCAGCGGCCAGACGATGGCGGCGTGATCGCCCGCCACCACCCCCAGCTTCGTGTGACCGTCGGTGAAGCGCGCGGTCTCCGAGATGATGCTGATGTCGGACAGGAGCGCGACCACCAGGCCCGCGCCCACCGCGACGCCGTTGATGGCCGAGATGACCGGCTTCTCCAGGTTGATCATGTTGTAGACGATGTCGGAGGCCTCCCGGAGCGTGCGCCCCATGCGCTTAGGGTCGCGGGCGTTGGCCTCCACCATGTCGAGGTCGCCGCCCGCCGAGAACGCCCGCCCCGCGCCGGTCACCACCGCAACGCGCGCGCTGTCGTCCGCGTCCAGGGTGAGCCAGACCTGGGTCAGCTCCCAGTGCAGCCGGTCGTTGGTCGCGTTCAGCACCTCCGGCCGGTTGAGCGTGATGAGCACCACCCCGTTCGGCCGGCGCTCGAAGACGAGGTGCTGGTAGTCGCGGTAGTCCATGGCCGATGGCCTCCTGTGAGTGAGATCGGCTGGAGGCTAGCACGGTCGCGGGGCGGGGGCCGCTTGCACATTCTTGCGAGAATCTTCGACGTCGCCACCCCTCTCGCGGGCTCCCGCGTCGGAACGGCAGACCACCCATGACTGGAATGGACGATGCCCGCCGACCGTGAAGGACCAGGAGAGTCCGAGCGGCCGCGCCTCGGCCCGGCCGGCACGCTGATCCGGCTCGCCCTGGTCGGCCTCATTCTCGCTGCGGTCCTGGGCACGTACGCCTTCCTCGGTGGGTGGCTGACCCCGGGCGCGCTGACGCCCGGGCGGCTCACCGACGCGTTCGAGCATGCGGCCGGCGTGCACCCCGGCTTCCGTCGCAATCATGCCAAGGGCGTGGGCGTGTCCGGGTTCTTCGAGAGCAGCGGGACAGGCGCGCGCTTCTCGAAGGCGGTGGTCTTTCGACCCGGGCGCGTGCCGGTGATCGGCCGCTTCTCCCTGTCGGGCGGCCGGCCCGACGTGGCCGACGCGCCCGACGAGGTGCGCGGCCTCGGGCTCCAGTTCAGCCTGCCGGACGGCGAGCTGTGGCGGACCGCGATGATCAACCTGCCGGTGTTTCCGTTCCGGACCCCGGAGGCGTTCTACGAGAATCTCGTGGCATCCGCGCCCGATCCGGCGACCGGCAAGCCCGATCCCGCCGGCATGAAGGCCCTTCTCGAGCGCCATCCCGAGACGGCGCGGGCCCTGGCCGTCATCAAGAGCCAGCCGATCGCTTCGGGGTTCGACAACACCACGTTCCATGCCCTGAACGCGTTTCGCTTCACCAGCTCGGCGGGCGTGTCGGTGCCGGTCCGCTGGCTGCTGGAGCCGGCGCAGCCGTTCGAGGCCGCGAGCGCGGCGCCGGAATCCCGGGATCGGAACTATCTCTTCGACGCGCTGATCGCGCGGGTGCGGCGCCAGCCGCTGCGATGGCACCTCATCCTCACCATCGGGCGGCCCGGCGATCCCACCGGCGACGCCACCGTCGCCTGGCCCCCGGACCGGGAGCGGGTCGACGTGGGCACCCTGACGCTCGATCGAGTGGAGGCCGAGGAGACCAGTCGCGCGAGGGACATCAACTTCGACCCGCTGGTCCTGCCCGCGGGGATGGCGCCGTCCGACGATCCACTGCTCAGCGCTCGCTCGGCCGTGTACTCGCGATCGTTCACGCGGCGTGAAGGCGAGTCGAAGCAGCCGAGCGCGATCACCGGCGCCGACGTCCGTGGGGGGAAGTGACATGCCGACCCCGACGCGTCAATTCCCCGCGCTCTCGCGGCTCCTGCACTGGGCGATGGCGGCGATGGTCCTGACCATGCTGGGCGTCGGGATGGCCATGGTCGTCTCGCTGGGCGACTACCACGCGCTGCTGTCGATTCATCGCCCGCTGGGCATCGCGATCCTCGTCCTGGTCGTCATTCGCTTCGTGAACCGCCGCCTGAATCCGCCGCCGCCGTTCCTGGCCTCGATGTCGGAGGCCGAGCGCCGGGTGGCGACGGCGTCGGAGCTCGCGATGTACGGGCTGATGCTCGTGCTGCCGCTGGTCGGCTGGGGAATGCTATCGGCGGCGCGCTACCCGATCGTGCTCTACGGCTCCGTGCATCTCCCGTTCATCCTCCCGCCGAGCGCCACGCTGTACGCGGTGCTGCGGAAGGCACACACCGTTCTCGCGTACCTCTTCTTCCTCACGTTCCTCGCTCACTTCGCCGCGATCCTGTTCCACACGCTGGTCCTGCGGGACGGGATCCTGAAGCGCATGGTGCCCTGGCGCGTGCGCTGACATCGTCCAACGCAACGGGAGGGAAAAATGTCCAAGGCAATGAGACCGGAGCTGGTCGCACCTCGCGAGGCTAGCCTCACCCCACGCACCGACATCGCCCAGGACGCGGTAAAGGATATCGCGGGCGCACTCAACGCGTTGCTGGCCGACGTGTTCGCGGTCTATGTCAAGACCAAGAACTTCCACTGGCACATGAGTGGCCCTCACTTCCGTGACTACCACCTCCTTCTCGATGAGCAGGGAGAGCAGCTGTTCGCGATGATCGATGACATCGCCGAGCGGGTGAGGAAGATCGGCGGCACCACGCTGCGCTCCGTCGGCCATATCGCCAGGGTGAAGCGGATCGCGGACAACGACGCCGACTACGTGACGCCGAAGGACATGCTCAGCGAATTGTGGGAGGACAACAAGGCGCTGGTCCTGAGCATGCGTAGTGTGCACGATCTATGCGACGAAGTGGGAGACGTGGCGACGGCCAGCTTGCTGGAGAACTGGATCGACGAGGGGCAGCGGCGCGCGTGGTTCCTCTTCGAGACGACGCGTGGCTAGCGGATGCAGGACGTCGAGCGCCCAGCCGACGTCGAGCCGCTCGCCTAGCCACCCGGGGCACGCCGTTCGCGCGTGGAGCCGAAGTCCCAGCGCCGCATGCTGCGCGTGCAGCGTATGAATCGGATCCACGGGCACCGTGGTGGTCGGCGGCACCTCCGGTAGCGGCCGGCCATCCGGCCGACGGAAGTCGAGCGTGCCGTCCGGTCCTCGAGAGACCCGATAACCCTCTTCGTGTACCGCGTGGTGATGGCGGCGGCATAGCAGGACGAGGTTGCCGAGCGTGGTAGGGCCGCCCTGGGCCCAGTGACGAAGGTGGTGGCCCTGTCCGACCCGTACGTGGCAGCCCGGGAAGCGACAGCTCCGGTCCCGATGGAGCAGCGCGCGTCGCAGCGCCGGCGGAATCGTCCGCGTCCGGGCCCCGACCTCGAGTAAGCGCCCCTCGTCGTCGTGCCGCATGACCACCCGGCTCGCGTCGCAGGCCAGGCGCCGCGACGTTTCCGCGGAAACGTGGCCCCCTTCTTCCAGCACGGATTGGCCGGGTTGCTCCGGATCCGCGAGCACCGCGGCGTCCACGTGGACCACGACCTGGTAGCGCTCGCCCGGGGCGCCGGGGTC
>Ga0207665_10003318_pt1 | contig 10779 bp, 10 predicted proteins | sample LARL112metaG_FD_184351 | JGI IMG/M metagenome (GOLD analysis project Ga0207665, IMG submission 184351) | Corn, switchgrass and miscanthus rhizosphere microbial communities from Kellogg Biological Station, Michigan, USA - LAR L11-2 metaG... | ecosystem: Host-associated > Plants > Roots >...
GCCCTCGATATGCAGGAGTTTCCCGAGCCGCCCGTCGGCCAGCATGAGCTTTATTTCCTGCAGCGCGGGCTGAAAGCGCCAGTTGTAGCCGATCGCGAGCGTCACCTTGCTTTCGGCGCAGGCGCGTACCGCGGTTTTTGCGTCCTCTAAAGCGAGCGCGAACGGCTTTTCGGCGAAGACGTGCTTGCCTGCCTTTGCGGCGGCGACGATCTGCCCAGCGTGCAAGGTGTGGGGCGTCGCGAGCACCACCGCGTCGATTGCCGGGTCGGCGAGCACTTTTTCGTAGAGGTCGTAGAGCGGAAATCCGTGCGCGTCGGCGAAGCCCCGGGATTTTTCCGGGGTGCGCGTCGCGCCGGCAGTGAAACGGATGGCGTCGCTCCTGCCCTGCACGCTCGCGACCAGGTTCTGTCCCCATCCGCCGAGGCCGACAATCGCCGCGCGGATCATGGTTCTTCTTCCGCAGCGGAACCCGACCAGGGCGACATCACGTCGCTCATTCCGACACGCTCGCCGGTGGGAAGGTCGTTCAGCACCGCGCTCGGGCAGGCGAAGTTGGCCGGATAGACCGCAAATTCGGCCGGATGCACGGGAAATTTCCCACTCAGCGCGCTCTTCACTTCCTGCGGCAGCCGCGGATCGACGCCGACGCGCTCGCCGCCGCTCGCGTCGATGCGCGGCTGATGGAAAGCGTCTGCTAGGCTCATTTCGTGGTCGATGAGGAACGAGGCGATCTGCAGCACGGCGGGAAAGATCTTGCGGCCGCCGGATGCGCCGAGCGCGAACCACGGTTTTCCCCCGCGGCGGGCGATCACCGGGCACATGTTGGTGAGCGGCCGTTTCGCGGGCGCTAGCGAGTTCGGCGTACCGGGACGCGGATCGAACCACATCACGCCGTTGTTCATCAGGATGCCCGTGGCGGGCAGGACGACCTTGCTGCCGAAGACCGAGAGCAACGTCTGCGTGAGCGCCACCATGTTCCCGTCGCGATCGATGACGTTGAGGTGGGTCGTGCTCGATGGGGCGCGGCCCTCGGTCGACTCTCCCATGGTCCGCAGGCGCTGCGCGTAGGCGTCGCGCAGCGCTTCGGCGTACGCGACGAAGGCGTCGGCGTGCGGTCCGCCCGGCTTGAATTTGCGAGGGGTCAGCCGTCCCAGCGCCCAGGCCATGCTCGGTCCCGCGGTGAGCTGCGGAGCGAGGGCGATCGTCGCGCCGCGGTAATCGCACTCGATCGGCGCGGCGATGCGCGCCCGGTATTGCTTGAGGTCCTCGGGTCCGAGCACGCCGCCCAGGCCACGGATGTCCTCGGCGATGTCCGCGGAGATTTCGCCTTCGTAGAAGTCGCGGCGCCCGGCGCGCGCGAGCCTTTTCAGCGTACCGGCGAGACCGGGGAGCTTGAGCCGGCGGAGCGGCGCGTCCGGCGGCGTGACGGGCGGCATTCCCGCCGGGAGCCAGATGTCGCGGGTCACGCCGTAGCGCGCGAGGTCCACCGCCAGGGTCGCGACCTTGAGCGTCAGATACCAGTCGACCGCGATCCCTTCCTCGGCCAGGGCGATCGCCGGCTGCAGGACCGCGGCGAGCGTTCGCGTGCCGAAGCGCTCGAGCGCGAGACCCAGACCGTCGACCTCGCCCGGTATCGCGAAAGACAGCGGCCCGTGGACGTTGCGGTCTTCCACGACCGCGGGCCAGGCGAAAAGGTCGCCGGCAAATCCTCCGCTCAAGGGAAAATCGGCGGGGGCTAGCGCGCGCGGGGACACCGGACCGAAGTCGACGACGTGGACGCGGTCTTCCTTCGCGAGATAGACGAGCATGTAACCGATACCGCCGAGGCCGCTGTTCCACGGCTCGATCGCGGCGAGAGCGAATCCGGCGGCCACTGCGGCGTCGACCGCGTTGCCTCCGGCGGCGAGCATGTCGGCGCCGATCTCGGCGGCGAGGCGGTGTTGGGACGCGACGGCGCCCCGGCGCGAGCGCGCGGGCGGCTTGCGCACCTGCCAATTCTGCGTCCAGTTCATTGGTAAGGCGAGCGCCGGTCGAAGGACTCAGCCGCGGCGTCCATGCGCATGAATTCCGCGCCTTCGGCGGCGAGACCCTCGATCAAGCGCTCCAGGGCCATCATGCGATGCCCGCGGCCGATGACGAAGGGGTGGAAGGTGTAGGTGATGATTCCCCACTCGGTCTCGCGCTTCATGTAGAGGAAATCGTCGATCCAGTTGGCGAGCACGCCGCCCGCGTTCCTGAGCCCTTGCAGCACGGTGCTCTGGGTGCGCACGAACTCGAAGTGCGGGTAGTCGTCGAGCGACCAGCTGATCGGCATCTCGATCAACTGCGATTCTTTGCCGAATGCGGCGCGTTTTTGCAGTTCTATCCGATCGCCGACCCGGACTCGGTACGGAGTGTAATCGTTCCCCATCATGCTGCTTTCGTAGTAGAAACCGTGCTTGAGAAGGAGCTCCACCGAATTCGGGCTCAAGTCCCATGACGGCGAGCGGTAGCCGCGCGCGTAGCGGCCGGTGAGTTTTCTGATCTCTTCATTCGCGCGCACGAGCTCCGCTTCCTCCTCGTCGCGCGAGAGGCTCGCCGGCGGCCGGTGCGTCCAGCCGTGGTGGCCGATCTCGTGACCCGCGTCGAGCACCCTCCGGCAGGCTTCCGGATAGGTTTCCAGGGTGTGCCCGGGAATGAACCAGGTGGCGGGAATGCCGCGCTTCTCGAGCAGCGCCAGGATGCGCGCGGCGCCGATCACGCCGAACTCGCCGCGCGATACCGGAGTCGGCGTGGTCATACCGCGCGCGATCCAGCCGGACATCGCGTCGAAATCGAAGCTGAGGCAGACGATGTGCGCCACGCGCTCCCTCTCAATCGGCCCGGATGCCGCGCTCCACGATCAGCTTGCTCCATTTATGCATTTCCGCCGCGATCTGCCCGGCGTACTGCTCGGGCGTGTTGCCGACAGCGTCAGCGCCGTCGGAGGCGAGCTGCGCGCGCATCTCAGGCGAGCGCAGGATGGCGACGCACTCGGCGTTCAGCCGATCGATGACGCGTTTGGGCGTTCCCGCCGGAGCGAGAAGACCGTGCACGCCCACCGCCTCGAAGCCCGGGAGTCCGGATTCGCCCACGGTGGGCACCTCGGGCAGCGCGCTCGAGCGCTCTCGCCCGGTGACGGCGATCGCTTTCAGCCGCCCGGATTTCACCTGCGGAACGAGCGCGAACATGTTGCCGAAGGCGAGCTGCACGTCCCCGGCGACCAGCGCGGCGATCAACGGTCCGGTCCCCTTGTAGGGGATGTGCACGATGTCCACGCTCGCCTGGGACTTGAATAGCTCTGCGACGATGTGCGGGCCCGAGCCGCTCCCGCCCGAGCCGTAGTTGAGCGCACCGGGCTTCGCCTTCGCGAGCGCGATCAGCTCGCGCACCGAGTCCGCGGGAACGCTTGTGTGCGCGACGAGGACAAACGGAGCCGATGCGAGCAGCGTGACCGGAGCGAAATCCTTCAGCGTATCGTAGGGCAGCTTGGGGTAGAGCGTCGCGTTGACTGCGAAGCTCGACGACACGAGGATCAAGGTATAGCCGTCCGGAGCGGCTTTTGCCGCGACCTCGGCGCCGACGCTCCCGCCCGCGCCGGGACGGTTCTCGACCAGGACCGGCTGGCCGAGACGCTCGCCGAGCTTCGCTCCCATGAGGCGCGCAAAGAGATCGGTCGGTCCGCCCGGGGCGAACGGCGCGATCAGCCGGAGCGGCTTCGTCGGGTAATCCTGCGCGAGAGCGCTCGCGCACAGGCACAAGGCGATCACGAGAATTTGGAACGGCTTCATTAGTCCACCCTCGCCCCGCTTTCCTTCGCGACCTTCGCCCACCGCGCGATGTCGGCCTTCACGAACTCGCCGAACTCCTCGGGCGAGTTGCCGACCGGCTCGAAGCCGAAGCCCGCAATGCGTTCCCGGACCTCCGGCGACCGCAGCGCGCGGATGATTTCGCCGTGCAGTTTCGCGATCACGGGCTTGGGCGTCCCCGCCGGCGCGAGCAGCCCGTTCCAGCCGAACACCTCGAAGCCCGCGAGCCCCGCTTCGGCGACGGTGGGAAGCTCGTGCGCGAACGCCGAGCGCTTCGCGGTCGATACCGCGAGCCCGCGGATCCGGCCTGCGCGTATCTGGGGCAGGCCCGCCGGCCCGACGGTGAACATCACCTGCAGCTGCCCGGCGACGAGATCGGTGATCGCCGCGGCGACCGTCTTGTACGGAACGTGGACGATGTTCACGCCCGCCATGGTCTTGAAGAGCTCGGTCGCGAGATGCGGAGGCGTGCCGCTGCCGCCCGAGCCGTAGTTGAGCTTTCCGGGGTTCGTTTTCGCGAGCGCGATCAGCTCGCGGACGGAATTCGCGGGCACCGACGGGTGCACCGCGAGGATGAACGGGGTCGATGCGAGCAGCGTCACCGGAGCAAAATCGCGCACCATGTCGTAGGAGACCTTGTACAGGCTCGGATTGATCGTGTGCGTTCCGGTCGCGAGGAGCAGCGTGTAGCCGTCGGGCGCCGCTTTCGCCACCGCCTCGGCAGAGATCGTCCCGCCGCCGCCGCCGCGCTGGTCGATGATGACGGGCTGTCCCCAGGCGGCGCTGAGCTTCTGCCCGATCACGCGCGCGAGCGAGTCGGGCCCGGGGCCCACGACGATGCGGATCGGTTTCGCGGGGTAAGTCTGGCCGACGGCATTTCCCGCGAAGACGAGCCCGGCGAGGAACACGCGAGCCGTTTTCATCGCCCGCGCCTGCCGAAATCCCGCGCGCGCAGGAGCTCGCCTGCGGCCGTGGTCACATAAAGGCTCGCGAGGTCCGCGTCGCCGAAGGCGCAGTTCATCGGCTGATCCGAGGGAACCGGATGCGACTCGAGAATCGCGCCCGCGGGGGAAAAGACCTGCACCAGCGGCCCGGGCCCGCTTTTCCTCCAGCCGGCGCACGCGACGATATTGCCTTCGCGGTCGGTGCACAGGGCCTCGATGCCGCGGTGCTCGCCGCGGTGATCGCGCCCGAATGCGTGCAGCACCGCGTGCGGCCCGAGCGTGTCGTCCGGCAGGATCGGGTAGGCACGCAGCTCGCGCCGTCCCGACGGCGAGTTGTCGGTCTCTGCGACATACAGCGTGGACTCGTCGGGCGAGAGCGCGACCGCGCGCGGAGCCACGGTGTCGTAGGTCATGCGCTGGATGCTCCACAGCTTGCGGAACGAATCGAGCTCCAGGCGCAGCACCGAGGCGTGATCGAGCGCCGGGAAGATCTGCGGGCCGGAGGCGCGCAGCTCGCTCCACGGGTCGCTGAACCAGATGCGGCCCCTCGAATCGATTGCGAGGTTGTTCGGCTGGTTGTGATGGCGCCCGGCGAGCAGGAATCCGGTCGCCGCGGTCGAGCCGTCCGCGGCGAAATGGACGACGCGCCGCGAGCTCTCCTGGCAGCCGTACAGGGCGCCGCCGGGCGCGAACGCGAGCCCGTTGGTGCGGTTGGTGTACTTGCGGAATTCGCTCGCCTTTCCGCTCGCGGGGTCGTAGCGCAGGATGCGGCCCTCGGCGACCGCGGAAAAGAGCATTCCGCTCCCGTCCCAGGCGAGGCCGCCGGTCGGCCCTTTGAACGGACCGGCGACTTTTTCGAATGTCCAGGCCACGCCTTTGCCCCTAGGAGATCTGCGCGCCGGGATAGGGAGAGTCGGGGCAATCCACAGTGCCCGAATCTTACGTGAGTCCCAGGGAGGTGTCCTTGGGACCGATTCAGTTCATGCGGCTCTTTTGAAACTGCGCTCGATCTCGGCGAGCACGCTGCGGATGTTTTTCAACGCCCACTCGAGCTGGGTGCGGTTGATCACCAGGGGCGGAGCGACGCGCACGACGGTGTGGTGGGTATCCCTGCTGAGGATTCCACGCGCAAGCAGCCGCATGACCACCTCGCGCGCGCTTGCCCAGGCCGGGTCGATTTCGATGCCGCTGAATAGGCCCAGGCCGCGGACCTCGCGCACCAGGGGGCTCTTGATTGCGCGCAAGCCCGAGAGCAGGATCTCGCCCAGTTCAGCCGAGCGCTCGACCAGGCGCTCCTCCACCAGAACGTCGAGCGCCTCGAGCGCAACCGCAGCTGCGAGCGGATTGCCGCCGAAGGTGCTGCCGTGATCGCCCGGCTCGAACACGCCCATCACCTCGCGGCGGCCGAGAAACGCCGATACCGGCAGCAGTCCGCCGCCCAGAGCTTTGCCGAGGATCAGTCCGTCGGGCTTCACGCCCTCGTGGTCGCAGGCGAGCAGCCGACCGGTGCGCCCGAGCCCAGTCTGGACTTCGTCGGCGATGAGTAGCACGTTGTGCCTGCGGCAGATGCGTTCGCACTCGGCGAGATAGCCGCGCGGAGGGACGATGATGCCCTGCTCGCCCTGAATCGGCTCAACCAGAAACGCCGCGGTGCTCGCCGTGATCGCGCGCTCGAATGCCTTCGCGTCGCCGAAGGGCACGAGCTTGAATCCCCGCGGAAACGGCCCAAACCCATCGCGGTACTGCCGCTCGGTGGACATCGCGACGATCGCGATCGAGCGACCGTGGAAGTTTCCGCTGCAGGCGATGATTTCCGCCGAGTCTTCAGGGACGCCCTTCACCTTGTACGCCCATTTGCGCGCTGCTTTGAGCGCGGTTTCGACGGCCTCGAGACCCGTGTTCGTGGGCAGCGCCTGATCCTGTCCGGTGAGCCGGCACAGGCGTTCGAGAAACAGCGGCAAACGCGTGTTGTAGTACGCCCGCGAAGTAACGGCGAGCGTCTGAGCCTGGCGCGAGAGCGCGGCGACGAGCCGCGGATGGCAGTGGCCGTGGCTCACCGCGGAATACGCGGACATCAAGTCGAGATAACGCCGCCCATGGTCGTCCCATAGGTAAGCGCCTCGCCCGCGCACCAGCACGACCGGGAGGGAATCGTAATTGCGCGCGCCAAACGAGCGCTCGAGTTCCTGCGGCGAACGCGCCGACGCAGCCGGCGCCCCAAGCACCGCAGCGAGAATCTCTTCAACGATCACTGCGGTCTTGCGCCCGCGATCGAGATGCGGGTTGTATTCGACGACTTCGAGTGCGAGCAAAGACTGGTCGGCGGAAAAATTGCGCAAAGCCGCGATGAGGCCCGCAGCGGGGATGCCGCCTTCGACCGGCGTGCCCACGCCGGGCGCATCGCTCGGCTCGAGCGCGTCCAAATCGATCGAGATTCCGTAGCCGGCGGTGCCGGTGCTCGCGATGCGGACCGCGTCGTCGAGCACCGCGTCGATGCCGCGCTCCTCGATTTCCGTCATCGGGAAGATCTTCACGCCGAGCTCCGCGAGGAGAGCGGCCTCCTCGGACTCATAGCTGCGGACGCCTACGAGGCACAGGTGCTGGGGTGCGAGCGGCCCTTCGCCGCCTCGGGCGAGCTCCGGATCCGCGCCGTGCCCGAGCAGCGCGGCGAGCGGCATTCCGTGCCGCATGCCGCTGGGGCTGGTCGACGGCGTGTGGCTATCCATGTGGGCGTCGATCCAGACCAGCCCCAGAGGACCGCGGGCAGACACAGCCTTGGCTGCGCCGCTCCAGGTTCCGATCGCGCAGCTGTGGTCGCCGCCGAGCACGATCGGAAATTCCCCTGCGCCGACGACCGCGCTCACCTCGCGCGCCAGGCGCGCGCAGAAATCGACGATCGCGCCATCCCGGGATTTGCCGCGGCGAAGCTGAGGCTGCAGCGTGACGCGCCAGAGCACATCGGCGCCTTGAGCGGAAAGGTGCGCGAGCAGCCCACCGGCAAGCAGTTGATGCGGACCTCGGCTGCAGCGCGGATCGCGCGCGCCCAGCCCTAAGGCGGCGCCGATGAGCACCGCCGGCCGGGTGAGCCGTTCATACTGTCCGATTGCGCGCATGGTTCGTCTTCGGTCCGAACACTGGGTAGTTGGAACATTTTAGACCGATATGGAAGGACAGGGGACAGGGTTCGCATGCGCGCCGCGACTTTTCTCACCATCCGCGCCGCCCTACCAAACCGGGATGCCCGGTTCGTTCACGCGAGTGCGGAACACCGAGCCGTAAGTCGTGATGTAGAGCGAGCGCCAGTCCGCGTCGCCCCAGGCCATATTGGTGCAGTGGTCCGGGATGCGGATGCGGCCGAGGAGCTTTCCGTCGGAACCGATCACGTGAATTCCGCCGGGGCCGGTGCAGTAGACGTTGCCTTCGCGGTCCACCTTCATGCCGTCGGCGATGCCGGGCTCGCTCCCGGCGAGCTTGTGGAAGAGGCGCATCGGGCCGCAACTTCCGTCGGGCCGCATATCGTAGGCGCGGATCTCGCCGAGGCGCGTGTCGTTCACGTAGAGCACCGACTCGTCGGGCGTGAACGCGAGCCCGTTCGGATACACGGTGTCGGTGATCACCGCGTCGAGCTTCGCGCCGTCCGGGGAGATGCGGAACACGCCCTGGAAGTCGAGGTACTGCTGCAGGTCCTCGGAGGCCATGCCGACGTTGTAGAGCGCGCCGGGGGAGTCGGTGAAATAGACCGCGCCGTCCGAGCGCACCACGATGTCGTTGGGGCTGTTGATGCGCTTTCCTTCGTAATGCGAGGCGAGCGTCGTGACGCTGCCGTCGCGCTCGACCCGCCACACCGAGCGCGACGCCCAGCCCGCCACGCAAAGGCGGCCTTGCTTGTCGAAAGTGAGCCCGTTTGCCTTGGTCGAAGGCCGGATGAAAACCTCCGCGCCCACGCCGGGTTTCCAGCGGTGAATGGTGTCGCCGACGATATCCACCCAGAGGAAAGTCCCGTCGCGCCGGTTCCACACCGGTCCCTCGCCGAAGCTCATGCCGTGGTGGATGCGATCGAGCGGCGCGTCGGCCGAGACGAGTCGCGCAAAACCGGGCGCCGCCTTGTCGATGTCGAGCATACGGGAAGTGTCAGGTGGTCGCGTCGTGCGAGGATATCGCGATCACGCAGGGCCGGCTCGACCGATTGGTCCAAGCGTGGCGGGTGCCGCGCTGGACCACAGTGTCGCCGGCCCTTAGGTCGACTTCCTCCGTATCGAGCACGAGCGTGATTCTGCCTTCGAGAATGAGGCAGAAATCCAGAGTGCGCGTTTCCTGCATGGCGCGAGGCGCACATTCCGGAGGGAATGTCAGGATGCGGCAAAGCGAGCCGCCCGGCGGCGGAGCGAGCACGCGAGGAGGATCGCAGTCGATTCTCGCCGGCGTCGCGTCGGTCGCCCAGATGAAGGTCGAGGAGAACCCGGGCCGCTCCGGGTCGGTGCGCACGTCCGGCGCGGGCCCGTCGTGGATCGCCTTCGATTTCCCGTCCTCGTCGTCGGCGCAGACGATTCTGCGAACCGGTTTCGCTCTCATTCTTCGAACTTCGCGCCCATCATGACGAAGGCCATGAGGCTGCCGCTCCTCGGATTGGTCCAGCCGTGCCAGTTGCCGAGCTGCACCACGACATCGCCGGGCTTCATGACGCGCTCGCCGTCGTCGAGGAGCAGCACGCGCTCGCCTTCGAGAACAATGCCGTAGTCCACCGTCGCCGACTTGTGGACGGGCGAGCTGTAGGCGTTCTGTCCGCCGCGGTCCCAGGTCCCGCCGGGCCTTTGCCGCGGCGCGTGCAGCGGCACGGCCGAAGCATCCCGGGCAGGATCGTAGTTCGGTGGCCGTCCCGCAGACTGGACGATGCGCAGATGGCCGCCTTTTTCCGGGGGCTCGAAGTGAAAAGGCAAGTTGCCGTCGTCGCGCTCGCCGGAAATCAGCGCGGGACAGCTGTGAAAAACCCAGATGTCCGTCATTGCGGCGCTCGCGCTCACCGCGCCCGGGTTGACGTTGGGGGCCGCGCCGTCGAAGAGAACGCGCGACCTTCCCTGCGCGTCGTTTCCGGTGACCACGCGCCGGATGGGCCGCAATTTTTCCGCCATGGGACCCGTATGATAAAGCCCGGGGCCCGACCCGGAAATATGAGCTCGCGATCGGTTTTGCGCCCTCCGGCCTACTTCATGTGATCGTCTACTTGTCCTTGATGAAACCGTGCTTGACCAGCCGCACGTCCTCGTCCGCGACGAGCCCGATGCCCGGAGCGTGATACTTGTACTCCTTTGCGAGAAGCTCGATGCCGGAAGTCTCCTTCACTTTCATGCATCCGGAAAACGTCCCTGCGGGCGTCTTGCACGTCTCCGTAAGGCTCTCGATCTCCGCCCGGTCCATTGCCACGCCGGGCGCGAGCTCCTGGTAGTACTTCATCCTCAATTTCGGCGTTCCGGGCATCATCAGGCCGGCCTTGTTGCCCTTCGTGCCCGCGAGCCACGAGCCGTCGCGCTTGACCACCTTGCCGTTTTCGTAGAATTCCACGTCCTCGCCGAAATAGAAGACGTCCTTCGTTTGCGGGCATATGGCGAAGTAATTCCTCGCGATCTCGTACAATTTTCCGTCTTTCCATTCCTTCTCCTCGACGACGCGAGTGTTGACTCCATCGATCATCTTGGTCTCGCTGAGAACGGTGATCTGGAGCTTCGTGTTGCCTCCTTCCAGGACGAGCTGAAAGCCAGGCTCCAGGACAAAGTATGGATTGCGGCCTGTCGTCGTCAGATTGCAGCTTGAGATGGCGAATTCGTCCTGCCACTCCGACTTCGTGCTCTGCCCCCATGCCGTGGAAAATGCCAGAATCGCGACTGCGGCGAGAATGGTTTGAACCGTCTCCCTATTCATTGAATGCCCTCCTTCGTATCAAAGATTCATGCTCTCAACTTCAATACCAGATCTTCGCGATCACGCTGAGGCCCTTGTCATTGCGGCGGAAC
>Ga0207665_10003319_pt1 | contig 10776 bp, 9 predicted proteins | sample LARL112metaG_FD_184351 | JGI IMG/M metagenome (GOLD analysis project Ga0207665, IMG submission 184351) | Corn, switchgrass and miscanthus rhizosphere microbial communities from Kellogg Biological Station, Michigan, USA - LAR L11-2 metaG... | ecosystem: Host-associated > Plants > Roots >...
CGGGTAGCGCTGACGTACCGACAGCACAAAGGCATTCCGACGAGCTGCTTCGGCGAGACCGAGTACTTCGTCGCGGACGTGAAGGTCGTGGAATGACGACGTCGAACAGCTTCGGCGCGCGGGCGCCGCTCAAGACCGCCGGCGGCACCTTCGAGATCTTCCGCCTGGACGCGCTCGAGCGGCGCGGCCTCCCCGCGGCTCGCCTCCCCTACTCGCTCCGCATCCTGCTCGAAAACCTGCTGCGCCGCGAGGACGGGCGCACGGTGGCGCCGGCCGAAATCGAGCGACTGGCGCGCTGGGACCCGAAGAAGACGCCCGACGACGAGATCGCCTTCATGCCGGCGCGCGTCCTCATGCAGGACTTCACCGGCGTGCCGGCGGTCGTGGACCTCGCTGCCATGCGCGACGCGATGCAGCGCATGGGCGGCGACCCGAAGCAAGTCAACCCGCTCCTCCCCGCCGAGCTCGTGATCGACCATTCGGTGATCGTGGACGAGTTCGGCACGCCCACGGCGTTTCAGGTGAATGCCGACCTCGAGTTCCAGCGCAACCGCGAGCGCTACGCCCTGCTGCGATGGGCGCAGCGGACGTTCCAGGGATTCCGCGTCGTGCCCCCCGACACCGGCATCGTGCATCAGGTGAACCTCGAGTACCTGGCACGGGTCGTCTTTACACCGGACGGTCGCCCGGGGTCGATGCCGCAGGCCTATCCCGACACCCTGGTGGGCACCGACTCGCACACCACGATGATCAACGGGCTCGGCGTACTCGGCTGGGGCGTGGGGGGGATCGAGGCGGAGGCCGCGCTGCTGGGGCAGCCGGTCTCGATGCTGATCCCCCAGGTCGTGGGCTTCCGGCTCACCGGTAAGCTCAGCGAAGGCGCGACCGCGACCGACCTCGTGCTCACCGTGACCGAGATGCTCCGCAAGAAGGGCGTGGTGGGAAAGTTCGTCGAGTTCTACGGTCCCGGGATCGCCACCCTGCCCCTCGCCGACCGCGCCACCATCGGCAACATGGCGCCCGAGTACGGCGCCACCGTTGGGATCTTCCCGGTGGATCAGGAGACCCTGCGCTACCTCGAATTCACCGGCCGCCCCAAGGAGCAGGTGCAGCTGGTCGAGGCGTACATGAAGGAGCAGGGGCTGTTCCATTCGGCGGGCGCGCCGGAGCCTGTCTATTCGGACACCCTGTCCCTCGACCTCTCGACCGTCGAGCCGAGCCTGGCCGGGCCGCGGCGGCCGCAGGACCGGGTGTCGCTGCGCGACCTGCCCCGGAACTTCCAGCTCGCGCTCCCGGCGCTGGTCAAGCCCACGTCGCCCATCGCGCCGGCCGTGAACTCGGGCCGCTGGGAGGCCGAGGGCGGCCACGTCACGACCGCCGTGGAAGCGCCCCCGCGACGCCGCACCCACGTCGATCTGCAGCTCGACGGCGTGGACTGCAAGCTGCGGCACGGCTCCGTCGTGATCGCCGCGATCACGAGCTGTACCAATACGTCGAATCCGTCCGTGATGATCGCCGCAGGCCTCGTCGCGAAGAAAGCCGTGGAGAAGGGCCTCAAGTCGCAGCCGTGGGTGAAGACCAGCCTCGCGCCGGGCTCGAAGGTGGTGACGGACTACCTCCAGCAGGCGGGGCTCATGCCGTATCTCGAGGACCTGCGGTTCCACCTCGTGGGCTACGGCTGCACCACCTGCATCGGCAACTCGGGGCCCTTGCCTGAGGCCGTGTCGGCCGCGGTCACGGAAGGGGAGCTGGTGGTGTGCGCGGTACTCTCGGGGAACCGCAACTTCGAGGGACGGATCCAGCAGGAAGTGCGGGCGAACTACCTCGCGTCCCCGCCGCTGGTCGTCGCGTACGCGCTCGCGGGGCGGATCGATCTCGATCTGCAATCGGAGGCCCTGGGGACGGGCAAGGACGGGAAACCCGTCTATCTCCGCGACATTTGGCCGTCGGCCCGGGAAGTAGACGACCTGGTACGCTCGTCCATAAAGTCGGCGATGTTCCACAAGCAGTACGGCGAGGTCTTCACGGGGGACGAGCGCTGGCGCGGGCTTCCGGTCCCCGCGGGCGATCGGTTCGCCTGGGAGCCGGATTCGACGTACATCCGCCGGGCGCCGTACTTCGACGGCATGCCGCGGACACCGGCGCCGGTCACCGACATCCGCGGGGCGCGGGTGCTGTGCCTCCTGGCCGACAGCATCACCACGGATCACATCTCGCCCGCCGGCTCCATCCGCAAGACCAGCCCCGCCGGCCAGTACCTGATCGGTCACGGCGTGAAGCCCGAAGATTTCAACTCCTACGGCGCGCGCCGGGGCAACCACGAGGTGATGGTGCGCGGCACGTTTGCCAACGTGCGGCTCAAGAACCTGCTCGCACCGGGGACCGAGGGGCCGGTCACGCTGCACCTTCCCGACGGCGAGCAGATGACGATCTACGACGCCTCGGTGAAATACCAGGCCGAGGGCGTGCCGCTGATCGTCATCGCGGGGAAGGAGTACGGCTCAGGGTCGTCGCGCGACTGGGCGGCCAAAGGCCCGCGGCTGCTCGGTGTGCGCGCGGTGATCGCGCAGAGCTACGAGCGGATCCACCGGTCGAACCTGGTGGGGATGGGAATCCTGCCGCTGCAGTTCCTTCCCAACGAGACGCCCGAGACTCTCGGCCTCACCGGCAACGAAGTGTTCGAGATCGCGGGACTCACCGCCGTGCTCACGGAGGGATTCCCGCGCGGCAAGGAGCTGGTGGTCAAGGCGACGCGGCCCGACGGCTCCAGCGCACAGTTCACGGTAACCGTCCGGATCGACACGCCGCAGGAGCTGCAGTACTATCGGCACGGCGGAATCCTCGAGTACGTGCTGCGGGACCTGCTTGCGCAGCGCACGAAGCCTTGACATGCCTTCTCGGTTCGTCTAGAGTGCGTTCCATGAACCTCGAAACCGCGATGCGGTGCCCGGCGTTTGTGATCAATCGGCGGTGCGCGGCTCCCTGAAACAGCCCGCTGGGCGGCATCCTGCTGCGTCGACGCCCCCCCGGAGCTGTGCCGGCGGGGGCGTCGGATTTCTGGAACCTAGGAAGGGTGAATGAAGCGATATCTGCTGGCGAGCGACTTCGACCAAACTCTCAGCTTCAACGACTCGGGGATCGTCCTGAGCGAGCTGCTGGGCATTTCCGACTTTCGCGAGAAGACCGCGGGCCTGTCCCGCATCCACCTGGTGCAACAAGGGGCGGAGCTGGCGTATCTGCTGCTCCACGATCCGGAGTACCGGCGGGTGAGGAAGGAGCACCTCGTCGAGGTGGGTAAGCGGGTCCGGCTGAAGCAGAATCTGAGCCTGCTCCCGCGCCTGCTCGGCGAGCTCGACGGGTACGACTTCGCGTTCTACGTCATTTCCGCGGCTCCCCAGGAGGTGATCCAGTCGGCGCTGGAAGGCATCGTGCCGCCGGACCACATTTACGGGACGCGGTTCCGCTACGACCCGACGTCGGGCGAGATCCAGTCGATCGAGCGCGTCACGGCCGGGTACGGCAAGGTGGCTCTGCTCGAGGAGCTCCGGGCGCAGCTGCCGGTGGGCCACGACCGCGTGATCTACGTGGGTGACGGCAGCTCCGACATTCACGTGATGCTGCACGTCAACCGTTTGAACGGACTCACGATCGCCGTCTCCGAGAACAAGTACCTCGCGCAGATTGCCAAGCGCACGGTGCTGAGCGATGATGCCGTGAGTGTGCTCGTACCCATCCTGGAGGACATCGTCGGCATGGACGCGGGCGGCATTCACGCGCTGTTCGAGTCCCGCGGGTTGGTACTGCAGGAATGGGATAAGGTGCAGACGGATCTCCTGACGATCCGTGATACGGACGCGGCGTCGCGCGCATGCCTGACCTGATCGGGTGGCTCGCGACGGCCATCTTCGCCGCTTCCTACTTCTGCAAGCGAGCGACCACGCTGCGTCGTGTGCAGGGGTTCGCCGCCCTGGCGTGGGCGACGTACGGCGTACTGATCCACTCCCTCCCGATTATCGTGGCCAATGTCATCGTGGCCAGCCTGGCCTTCGGGTCGTCGCTGTGGCGCCGACCGGTCGATCAGGCCTGACCGCCCACTTTTTTACCAGAGTGGCGACCGCGGCCAGCGGCGCGTGAGGTAGTAGTCGACGCCGAACGCGCGCCCGGCGCGCCCGGCAAACACGGCGATCGCGATGCAGAGCATCGCAACGTCGTTGCTCGCGGGATCCCACGGTCGCGCCCCCTTGGCGAGCGCATAATTGGCGAGCAGGAACGCAGCGACGACTGCGCCCGCGCGGGTTGCGACCCCCACCAGCAAGCTGACGGCCGCGAACAGTTCACCATAGGTCACGAGCAGCCCGAACGCCGAGGCGTGCGGGAGCACGACGGCATCGAGAAAGCTGCGGTAGAATCCGTAGGTGTCGGGCTTTTGGGTCGTCAAGAATCCGACGATGCCCCGTGAGATATCCACTCCCACCTTGCGCTGTGCCGCAACGAAGAACACGACGCCGACATAGATGCGAAGTCCCGCGAGGATCGCGCGCGGGACGGTCTGGAGGCGGCTGTCGTCGAGGAAGGCCACAATCGCTCGCTCAAGGGAAGCCACAGGACATTAGCGCCCCACCGCTCTCCCTGAGGTCAGGATCCTGTCCGGCGACAGTCCGGAGCGCGCCGCGAAAACCTAAAGGTCCGCTCTCCCGATCGCCCGCACTCGTGCCTCGAGCGCGAGCCGCTCGAGTTTCTCGATCGGAAGCGCCAGCAGTAGATCGATCCGGCGACTCAACAGCAGAAACGCATCCTTGAACGCCGCCCGCTTCGTCGCATCGTCGCCCGCGACGTCTGCGGGGTCCGGCATCCCCCAATGAGCCAGGATCGGTTGGCCGGGAAAGATCGGACACGCTTCCTTGGCACGATCGCACACGGTGACCACGAAGTCCCAGGGCTCGCGCTCCAGCCCGTCGATGGTGCGGGGCGCGTGACCGGACCACGTAACGTTGTATTCACGCAAGGTCTCGATCGCGTGAGGATTCACGCGCTCGGCGGGACGTGAGCCCGCGCTCTCGGCGTGGAAGCGTCCCCTGCCCTTCCAATTGAGCAGGGCCTCGGCCATCTGGCTGCGGGCGGAATTCCCGGTGCAGAGAAACAGAACGCGGAACACGTCTATGCGAGCGGCTTCCGCGCCCGGACGAAGGCGCCCATGACCCGGCCCTCCGCAACCTCGTAGATCCGCGTCGGCTCCACACCGATCTCCTCGAACCCCGCCTGCGCCAACAGCCGCTGATACTCGGCCTCCGTCAGCGCTCCTGCCACGCACCCGACCCACAGCTCCATGCTGCGCCGCAGGGCGGCCGGCAGCTCGCCGCGCACTACGACATCCGATACCGCAAAGCGGCCACCGGGCTTGAGCACGCGAAACGCCTCGGCCAGGACCTTGCGTTTGTCGGCCGCCAGATTGATCACGCAGTTGGAGATGATCACGTTCACCGACGCGTCGGGGAGTGGGATGCGCTCGATATCGCCCTTCAAGAACTCGACGTTCTCGAGTTCCGCCTTCCGCTGATTGTCGCGGGCGAGCGCGAGCATCTCGTCCGTCATGTCCAGCCCATATGCCTTACCGGTCGGGCCAATGCGCCGGGCGGAGAGCAAGACATCGATGCCGCCGCCCGACCCGAGGTCGAGCACGGTCTCGCCGGCACGCAGCTCCGCTAGGGCGGTCGGATTGCCGCAGCCGAGCGACGCCAGGACCGCCTGCTCGGGCAGTCCGGTCATCTGGGTCGCATCGTACAGATTCGCGGTGATGGCGTCGCAGCAGCACCCGCTTCCCTCCCCGGCGAGCACGCGGAGCGCTGCGTCGCCGTACTTCTCCCGCACCGTCTGCTTGATGTCGTCGCCGCTCATCTGGGTCACCGTTCCTTAACTGCAGCAGGCCTGCGCGCAGCTGCCGGCGTGCTTTCCCGGCTTTACCCCGGAAGCGAACTCTGCGATCTCGTGTAGGGCGTCGCGGTCCAGCGCGTAGTACACCCAGCGGCCCTCTCGCCGATCGGTTACGAGTCCCGCCTCCTTGAGCGTCTTCAAATGGAAGGACAGCCGTGACTGCGCCGCATCGAGCACGTCCTGCAGCTCGCAGACGCAACGCTCCCCGTGCGACAACAGCCGCACGATCTCGAGCCGGGTTTCGTCCGAGAGGGCGTGGAACCGGCGGGCCGCGCGGCTGATATCGGGAAGGGTCGTCACGGACATGACCCACAATATATCAAAATATGTTGATGTGTCAATGTGCGCTCGTGGGCTGGAGCCTGACATAGACCGCCAATCCGACCGGGGTGCGGCCACCGTACTCGCCCTCGAGGCTCGACGGGACGAAGTTGATCGACCCGCGGGCGCCCACTCCCGTAGCGAGCCCCGCAATGCTCCCAACTGTGCGCAGGTAGCCGAGGGCCAATGCGCCGACATCGTAGTCCGCGGTTGGAGGCGCCGAGGCAATCCCGAGATCCGCGGCGCTCTTCCGTACGTACTCGGCGCGACCAAAGACGGCATTCTTCTTGTCGAGGTCGACAGTGGACTCGAGCACGACGCTGTTGGACGCCTGCCCGGCGCCGATCGGGTCGTTCGCCCCCCAGATGAGCGCGCTCGCCCACTGTCCATGCCGGCCGAACGGCTGCGTCGTGAGCGCAGCCACGCCATACCGGTGGAGCGACTCGTCAGGGTGCAACACTTCCGGGCTCTTCATGTAACCGTACCAGGCCGCGATGCTCCAGCGTTGCCCCGGGTTGACGGTCCACCGGGCACTGTACGAATCGAGTCTCCGGCCCGCGTAGTCGAAGCCAGTGCGATGGTCGTCCGGCTCGCGGCCGTTGAACCACGACGCCTCGAGCTTCACCGCGCGGGTGAACGCACCAACGGTGACGACCCCGAACGTGATATGTGTGCCATCCTGCCAGTGGTGAGCAATCGGAGCCAGTGGATCGGCGGCGGCGGAGGGTCGGTGTGGGAACGCCACGGGTCCAACGGCGGGCTCGCCGACGGGCGCGAGATAGAGCGACAGTCCCACATTCCGGGCCACCGGCCGCTCGTACAGCGCCGCGAGCTCCATGAAGAGGTCGTGCGGATGCTGGCGGTCGTGCAGCGCTGCGCCGCGATAGGTCTCACCCGACTGGACGAGCAACGGATAGCCCCGACTGCCGATGGTCCACGGCTCGGCGCTGAGCATCGCCCGGAGTTGCAGCTGTCCGGCACCGAGCGGTCTGGTCGCAACCGCCATAGCCCAGTTCACAACGCCCAGCTGGCTACTGCCGCGGGATCCCCCCTGCCGGTCGTACTGGAAAGAGCCCTGCCCATGCAGCATGAGCGTCCAATGGCCGAGCATGTAGTGGGCGGCGTGCATCGGGGAAGCGTCGGGTAGCCACGAGGTCCCGGACCCCATCCGTGACTCCGGGATGCCGAGCGGTCCTTCATTCATGTTCGTCGAATGCTGCATGTGCATCTGTGCTCGAAGCGGCCACGTCGCGCAGGCGACGAGCGCCAGTAACAGCCTTCGCATCTCCCGGTCTCCTCAAGCCAAAGTCGAGCGCGCGCCGCATGCGCGGCGCGGACACACCACACCTGGGATGGCCGACTAGGCTTGAGGAGGTGGAGCGAGCGGTGGGGCGAGGTAGGAAATCAGCGCGGAGCTCGGTCCCGCCGCGACATCGCGCGACGCCACGCGCGGTGCGATTGGGAGGTTAACCCAGGTCGGCGCGGCGGTCCCACCCGTCGGGCAGGTGCCGCCGGCTGCGCACCCGGGGGCGGCGGCATCCACATGACAAACGCCGTGCCCCGCCGACGCGCCCGCGAGGGTCGCGAGCCCACGGCCATGCGTCCGGTGCGGGTTGGTGCTGTGCATCGCGCACGGGGCCGCGGCTGCGGCGAGGAGGGAGGCACACATCGGCACGCCACCGGCTTGGGCGGCCGCCGCCAGGGCGACGGCTGCGGCAAGCGTTCGCACCATCAAGGGATGACGGTAATGGAGCTTCACGTTGTCAATATACCCCGCTCGCCACGCGCCGGCCGCGCCACAGCAGCCGGGCGTTCAGCGCGACGACCACAGTCGATGCCGACATGAGCACCGCACCGAGCGCCGGTGAAAGGAGGATCCCTGCGTTGGCCAGCACGCCGGCCGCGAGCGGGATCGCGACCGCGTTGTAGCCCGTGGCCCACCAGAGGTTCTGCACCATCTTACGATACGTGGCCCGAGCGAGCTCCACGATGACCGGCACATCGCGTGGGTCGGACCGCACGAGCACGATGTCCGCGGACTCGATCGCCACGTCGGTGCCCGCTCCGATCGCGATCCCGACGTCCGCTGCGACGAGGGCGGGGGCGTCGTTCACGCCGTCGCCGACCATCGCGACCGCGAGGCCGCGCCGCTTCAGCTCTTCGATCTTCGCCGCCTTCTGATCCGGCAGCACCTCGGCGAAGTAATCGTCCAGCCCCAGCTCCGCCGCGACCCAGCGGGCTACGCTCCTGGAGTCGCCCGTGAGCATGATCGACCTGATGCCCATCGCCTTGAGCCGGGCCAGCGCCTCGCGGGACTCCGGCCGGATGATGTCGGCCAGAGCGATCGCTCCCATCGCCCTTGTGTCGGCGAGCACGTAGGCGACCGTTTTCCCCTGTTCGGCGAGCCGCGCGACGCGCGCGTCCGCGACAGCCAGGCCATGCTCCTTGAGGAAGCCGGGGCTCACGACCTTTACCGCCACGCCGTCCACCGCTCCCGAGGCGCCCTTCCCCGGAATGGCGGCGAATCCGTCTGGAGCCGGATAGTGCACGCCGCGCTCCGTCGCGGCCCGCACGATTCCGGCGGCGATGGGGTGCTCGGAGCGGCTCTCGAGCGAGGCGGCGAGGCGCAGGACGTCGTGTTCGGTGCGCCCGTCGAGCGGCACGATGTCGGTAACGCCGAAGCGACCCTCGGTGAGGGTGCCGGTCTTGTCGAACACGACTGCGTCCAGCGCGCGCGCCCGCTCGAACGCCGAGCGGTCGCGGATCAGTAGACCGTTTCGCGCCGAAAGCGCGGTGGATACCGCGACTACCAGCGGCACCGCGAGGCCGAGGGCGTGCGGGCAGGTGATCACCATGACCGTCACCATCCGCTCCAGTGCGAAGCTGAACTCCCGGCCCGCGCCCAGCCACGCGACGAGCGTGACCGTCCCGCCGCTGATGGCAATGAGCGTGAGCCAGAGGGCCGCGCGGTCTGCGAGATCCTGAGTGCGGGAACGTGTCTCCTGCGCTTTGCGCACCAGCTCGATCACCTGAGAGAGGTAGGTGTCCGCGCCGGTCCGCCGGACCTCGATGGTGATCGCCCCCTCGCCGTTGACGGCGCCGCCGATGACTTCGTCGCCCTCGCCCTTCTCCACCGGCTGGGACTCGCCGGTCAGCATTGCCTGGTTGACGCTGGTGCGGCCCTGAACGACCCGCCCGTCGGTCGGGATCTTTTCGCCGGGCTTGACCAGTGCCCGGTCACCCGGCCGCAGCGCATCGAGCGGCACCTCCTCGACGGACCCGTCGGCCCGGACGCGATGCGCCTCGGCCGGCAGCAGCCGGACGAGCTGCTCGAGGGCTCGCGACGCGCCGAGCACCGAGCGCATCTCGATCCAGTGGCCGAGCAGCATGATGTCGATCAGCGTCGCCGTCTCCCAGAAGAACACGCTCCCGGGGAGCCCGAAGACGACCAGCGCGCTGTAGACGTAGGCCACCGTGATCGCGAGCGCGACGAGGGTCATCATCCCCGGCAGCCGCTTCCGGAGCTCGTCGACGAGCCCGGTGAGGAACGGCCAGCCGCCGTAGAAGTAGACGGCCGAGGCGAAGGCGAACTCCACGTACTGGTCGCCAGGGAAGGCGAGCACGCCGCGCAGTCCGAGGAGGTGCTGCAGCATCTCCGACGTCGCGAGGACTGGGACGGTCAGGGCGAGCGAAACCCAGAAGCGACGGCGAAAGTCATCCACCATGCGGGCGTGCGCCGAGTGATCCTGGCCCGGCGACCCGCTCGGCGGTGTCGGATCGTGCACGTGGTGAGCGTGGTGCGCGTGCACCGGCGGCGGACCTATCGGATTTCGAACGTCAGCGTGGCCCACTTCGACTCGTAGTCCAGTCCCCGCTCGGTGGCACGGGTCATGTGCACGAATTTGACATACCACCTACCCGGTGCGTCGAGCGTCACCTCTGCCACGCCATCGGGGCCCGTGCGCGTGCTGCGCTGCGCCGGCGTCTGACCGCCCTGCTCCCCACCCCAGAGCACCGTCTGGTTCGCCACCGGGCGCCCATCCATGAGACAGCGGACGCGGAACGCCGTACCACGGTCCATCCCGTATGGGTTGTCGAGCGGCACGATCTCCGCCGGATACCCGAGGGTCACGTTGAAGCCATCGCTCCGATCCCTCCCGACCTGGAAGACCGCCTTGACGTGCTTGGAATACCGTTCCCGCGCGCCTTTGCCCAGCTCGTTGTCACGCCGCCGTGCTTCCAGTACGTCGGCGATCCCGTCCTCCTCGAGGTAGGCGTTGAAATCCTCGGCTCCGAGCGCGATCTCGCGCGTCTTGGTCGAGACGCCGACCACGTAGGTGCCGGGGGCACCGAGTGGAAGACTGAGCAGGCTCGTGCTATCCGGTCCGCGGCTCCAGGCCGTCGCCGCCCGGAGCCGTGTCCGCCCACCCGGGGCGACCACGCTGATGTCCGCCACCCGGTCCGGCGCCACGAAGCCTTCGCTCTTGGCAAAGGTGCCATTCAGGACCGTGATCCTTGCGCGGG
>Ga0207665_10003320_pt1 | contig 10773 bp, 13 predicted proteins | sample LARL112metaG_FD_184351 | JGI IMG/M metagenome (GOLD analysis project Ga0207665, IMG submission 184351) | Corn, switchgrass and miscanthus rhizosphere microbial communities from Kellogg Biological Station, Michigan, USA - LAR L11-2 metaG... | ecosystem: Host-associated > Plants > Roots >...
ATCCGTTGGTCTACAAGGCTTATGCCGCAGGCAACTATGCGGTCAACGGCGTCTGGCCTCCCGCCAACGGCTACTTCTGAGGTCGCGCGCAAGGCCTCAAAGACGGTAAATTGGGTCTACTTTGAACTAATTAGGACCGCTGAACGTGTCTCTCCCGAGGGTCCAATCGAGAGGGGTCACGATGAAGAGATTCGGTTTGTTCTGGGCCGCCATGTGTCTCGCCGCGGCGTTGGCCACGGCATGCGGCGGATCGAACAACTCCACCCAGGCAACGGGGACGGCGACCGCGACCGCCTCGGCCAGCGGCAGTGAGGCGACAAGCGCGCCCGCGTCCGCTGCCGCGGCCACCATCACGATCGCGAGCATGAACTACGGCGATCCCGTCACGGTGCCGCCCGGAGCCCAGATCGCAATCAAGAACAACGATTCGGTCGAGCATTCGGTCACGTCGGACACCGCAGGCAAGTTCACCGTCGACGTCGACGGCAACGAAGAGGGCACACTCACCGCGCCATCCGAACCGGGCGAATACGCGTTCCACTGCAAATATCACCCCTCCATGCACGGGACGCTGATCGTCAAGTAGTCGCGGAGGAGAACCTCTCCCATGCCGACTGGCGCGTCATGCCCAGTGCCGCGCCGATGCGAGCCCATGACACGCCGCGGTCGCGCAGTTCATGAACCCGATCGCGAAGCCCGGCCTCGATGTTGGCCGACGACGCTGCTATGAACGGAATCCGTTGCAGCAGTTCGTCATCCGACATTGCTGCCCACTCGGGCAGCGTCGGCGGTTCCACCTGCGTCGCCCCCGCCATGACGTCCACGCACAGGTTGACGCAGCCGTCGCAAATGTAGACGCCCGGACCCGCGACGAGCTTGGCGACGTCGGTGTGCAGCTTGCCGCAGAACGAACAGCGCATTTCTGACGTCTTCGTCGGCATCGCCCCTCCTTGGGTGTCAGGCATCTCCTGACATCTGTCAGGCTACACCTGACAAGGCTGGTCGGGCCTTCGTGTTTAAGTGCAGTCCAGGGAGGGCATCCGGCGAATTAGCGGGTTCGTCTATCACCGAGCGGCCCGACCGACCGAAGGAGTCGACGTGGATAGCAACAGTGCTGTATGGATCGTCATCGCCGTGGTGGCGGCCATCGTTGTGATCGCGCTCGTCGCGTTCCTGGCCCGAAGTGCACGCAACAAGCGCCGGCACGCGCAGGCCGAGGAGATGCGTCAAGAGATCGGGCAGAAGACCGAACACGTCGAGAAGCGCGAGGCCATCGCGGCCGAAACCGAGGCGAGGGCCCGGGCCGCGCAGGCCGAGGCCGAAGTCAAGGCCGCGGAAGCCGCCAGGCTGGCGGGCACCGCGCGCACCCATCGCGAGTCCGCGTCCACCTCGCGTGAAGAGCTGGACGCGCATCGGGAGCGCGCCGATGCTCTCGACCCCAAGCACAAGGACGACCAGGGCCCCAAGGACGATTTGCGTGAATCCGAAACGACCGACGCCCGGCAGGCGCAGGCCGAAACGCCGACCAGCCGGCAGCGACACCGGTTGTGACACCTGCCGGCGCCCTCCCGGCGGTGCTGTTCGACGTCGACGGCACGCTGGTCGACTCGAACTATCTCCATGTCCATGCCTGGTACCGCGCATTCGACGAAGCCAACGTCGAGGTGGAAGCGTGGCGGATCCACCGGTCGATCGGGATGGACGGCTCCACGCTCGTCTCATCACTTGCCGAGGGCGCCGATGACGGAACCCGCTCGCGGCTGAAGGATCTGCATTCGCGGTACTACCAGGAGACCGTGCCGCTGTTGCGCCCGTTGCCCGGTGCACGTGAGCTGTTGAACGCGGTCGACGAGCTGGGCCTGCAAACCGTCTTGGCGACGTCTGCGCCCGAGGACGAGCTGTCGATTCTGCGCAAGGTGCTGGCGAGCGACGACCTCGTGTCGGCGGTGACGTCGTCGAATGACGTCGATACCGCCAAGCCGAAACCCGACATCATCGAGGTCGCGCTCGACCGCGCCGGGGTGGACGCCGATCACGCGGTCTTCGTCGGCGACACGGTGTGGGACGTCGAGGCCTGCGAGCGTGCCGGTGTGCCGACCATCGCGGTGCTCAGCGGTGGGGTGTCCCGCGGTCAACTCGAAACAGCCGGTGCACAAGCAGTTTTCGATAATCTTGGCGATTTGTGCCAGCACCTCGACAGTACGGCGATCGGAGCACTGGCTAAGGCGGTTCAGACCGCCTGATCAGCCCAGAAGTTGCCGGCACAACGTGCTGGCCAACCACTCCTTGAACCGGCTGGTGGACCAGCGCCTGACGCGAACCAGCCGATCGAAGAGCGCGGGATCCATCGCGAGCCAGACCAGATCGACGGCCTCCTGGTATGTGATGTCGGTCGCCAGCGCCTTCATGTCTCGAAGCGGGCCCACCACCTTGCGCGCGTCGTCAAGACGACGTCGCTGCAACTCCTCGGCGAGCTCACGCGCCGCGGGATCGATGCCGGCTGCCACCTCCAGCGCGCCGTAGAGCGCCCCGACGCGCGCACCGATCTCGGCAAGCATGCCCGCGAGCCCATCGAGAACTTGCCGTGGATCGGCCTGGTCCATCCACCGGCGGATGGCGGCGCGGTCGGACAGCGCGACGGCCTGGTCGTCGCCGGCAACTGCCCAATCCAACGCGAGCTTGAGCAGGTCTAGCTTGCCTCCGACCGCGGTGAACACAGTTTTGCGGCTGACGCCTGCGGCTTCGGCCACCGCGTCGATGGTCGTCGCCCCGTATCCACCCCCGACGAAGAGACGGGTTGCAGCGGCCACGATGGACCGCCGCGTCTCCTGCGCCTGGGCCGCCCGCAGCTCCGAGCGGTAATCGCGCTTGACAGAATCAGGCATTCTAGGTAACTCTGAGTGTATTCATTACACCTTAAACTACCTCAATTTGGAGTAGATGTGCGAACCGTCGTCGTCGGCACGGGTCCGACCGGCCTGTTCACCGCGATCGCGCTCGCGCGTCGCGGCCGTGCGGTGACAGTTGTCGACCGTGACCCCGGCCCTCCGCCGTCCGGTCCAGATACCTTCTGGCGGCGCAAGGGCGTCATGCAGTTCCACCACGCCCACACATTCCGCGGTCAGGTGGTCGAAGCGCTGCGGGCGGAGCTGCCCGACGTGCTCGATGACCTCGTCACCGCCGGCGCCACAATCGCGACCACCGCGGGGAATCGACCGGTGGCGCTGTTGTGCCGGCGGACGACGTTCGAGCGCGTGCTGTGGAACCGCGCGGCGGCGCAGCAGGGTGTCACGCTGCTGTGTGGTCATGTCGACGGGATCGAGCACTACGGCGGCAGGGCCGTCGGGGTGATGGTCGACCGCGGCCCGCTGCGCGGAGGTTTGCTGATTGACGCATCGGGCCGCTCGAGTCGGTTCACCGACGGAATCCGCCCGCCCGCCGAGGGCGGGGACTGCGGCGCGGTGTACGTCACTCGGCAATATCGGTTGCTCGACCGCGCCGACGCCGGTCCGATGAACTCACCGATCGGCTTGTCGCTGGGATTGTCGGGCTACTGGGCCATCGCGTTCCTCCATGACAACGGCGCCTTTTCGATCACGTTCACCCACGACGGGACCGACAAGCGGCTGCGCCTGCTGCGCCGTGACGAGGTGTTCGACGACGCCGTGCGCGCCATCCCGCTGCTGGGAGAATGGATCGATTCGTCACGCGCACAACCCATTTCGCGTGCCTTGCCCGGCGGGCGGCTGTACAACACCTACCGCGGACAGCTCGACGGCGCGGGCCGACCCGTGCTGCCCGGCCTGATCTCGGTCGGTGACGCGGTGTGCACGACGACGCCGCTGGCCGGGCGGGGAGTGACGCTGGCGCTGATGCAGGCGCGGGAACTCGTCCGCATCCTTGACCTGCATGATCGTGATATCACAACGGCGACAATTCAATTCGACCGCTGGTCGTTGCGGCACGTTCGACCGTGGTTCGACGACCACCGCTACACCGACACCGATCGGATGCGTCGATGGTCCGGCGGGGACATCGACGTCCGCCGACGGTTGCCGTCCGACCTGATCGTTGCGGCGGCTCAAGCCGACCCTCAGCTGAGGGACCTTGTCGACCCGTACACCACCATGGACGCACCGCCCTCCAGCCTGGCACCAGCTCAAGCCCGTGCCAGGGAAATCTACGCGGCCGGGTGGCGCCCGCCGGTTCCGGACGGCCCGACCCGCGAGGAGCTCAGCTCGGTGTTGTCCAGGACACCGGCAGCCGCTTGATGCCGTGGATGAACGGCGACAGCAGCCTCGCGGGCTCTTCCGTCGCCTGAATGTCGGGCATCTGACGGCGAAGCTCCTCGAACGCAACGCTTATCTCGCGTCGCGCCAGGTTGGCGCCGAGGCAGAAATGCGCGCCGCCACCGCCGAAGCCGGCATGCGGATTCGGTGTGCGGCCGACGTCGAAGGTCCACGGGTCGGCGAACTTGTCCTCGTCACGGTTGGCCGAGCAGTACCACAACGTCGCCTTGTCGCCGGCCCTCATCTTCACGCCGCTCAGCTCGCAGTCTTCGGTCAGTGTGCGCCGCATGTAGATCACCGGCGATGCCCACCGCACGATCTCCTCGACGCCCGTGGGCGCCATCGCCCCGTAGTCGGCCCACCACTTCGTCCGCTCATCGGGAAAGCGCGTAAGCGCGAGTACGCCGTGGCTGATCGCATTGCGGGTGGTCTCGTTACCCGCCACGACCAGCAGGATGAAGAACGACGCGACCTCGGCCGACGTCAGCCGTTCGCCATCGACTTCGGCCTGCACCAGCGCGGTCGTCAGATCGTCGCGTGGGTTGACTCGGCGGTCCTCGGCGAGCGCGGTCGCGTATGCGCCGATGTCCATCGAGACCTTGACGAACTCTTCGTAGTCGGTCGCGATGTCCTTGTCGCCGAACCCGAGAATCACGTTGGTCCAGTGGAACATCTTCTGATGGTCTTCCTCGGGGATGCCCATCATGTCGCAGATCACCTGCAACGGCAGCGGGCCCGCCAGTTCCGCCACCACGTCGCCGGAGCCGTCGGGATGCGTCTCGATCATCGTCTCCACCAGGCGCCGTGCCCGATCCCGCACCGAGGTTTCGGTGCGGGCGACGACCTTCGGGGTGAACGCCCTACTGACGATGTTGCGCAGCCGCAGGTGCTTCGGATCGTCCATCACGATCATCGATCCGAAGTACTCGGACACATCCGAATTCGCGTCGTTGATGGTGATGCTCGGGCTCGAGCTGAAGATCTGCGGATGACGGCTTGCATACCAGACATCGTCGTACCTGGTCACCGCCCAGTGACCCAGTCCCTCCTGCACACCTGGCGTCTCCAGCGGGGGGTGAAACGAGATCGGCGCCTCGCGCCGCAGCGTTGCGAACGCCCCATCGCGCAGATCGTCGTCTTTGACCCAGAACTCCCATGCACCCAGGTCGATGTTCGACAGTGGCACATCGGGGGGAGCTGTTCCGTTCACGCGAGCCGCGATACCCACGTCCCCGAGCGTAGGTTCCGGCTCAGCCGGCGTCATGGATTTCTGAAACATGTTCCAATGGGCGATCCGGCGTGATAGCACCGAACGGTGCGAAACCCACATGCGGGGCAACCGTTTACGACGTCCGACGAGGACGTCGCGAAGGCGTTGCTGGATGTCAGCATCCCGACGTTGATGTTGTCGCTGGTACACATGTCGGGCGACCCGGACCTGATTCGCGGCGAGCTCAAGCCCGCAGGGCTATTCCTCAACGAAGTGCACGGCTACATGTCCGAGGAGGACAAGTCAGCAGTGCGCAAGCTCGCGCTGGAGGTTATCGCCGACTATCGCGACCGCGGCTGTCCTGAACCGGAGCCGATCGGACCGGAGCTGTTGCTGGAGATGATGCAGTGGCTGGTGTGCGAGCCTGTTCCACCCGAATACGTGCCGATGTTGCTCGAAGAGATGGAGCGCGACGGCAAAGACAGTCGGGCAGTCCGTGGCATCCCTGCCGACGACTTCCCGGTGGTTGTGATCGGCTGCGGGGAATCGGGGCTGCTGGCGGGCATTCGCCTCAAAGAGGCAGGCATCCCGTTCACGATCATCGAGAAGAACGCCGGTGTCGGCGGGACGTGGTGGCAGAACACCTATCCGGGGGCGCGGGTCGACGTCGGAAATCACTTCTACTGCTACAGCTTCGAGCCGACCGATCAATGGACGCACTTCTTCGCCGAACAGCCCGAGCTGCAGGCCTACTTCCAAACCGTGATGGACCGCTATGACATCGGCAGCCATGTGCTGTGGGAAACCGAGGTGACCGAGGCGTCCTGGGACGATGCCACAGCCACCTGGTCCGTTCGAGCGTGTGGTCGTAACGGAGCAACGACGACGCTGTCGGCGCGCGCGGTGATCAGCGCCGTAGGGCAGCTGAACAGGCCGCACCTTCCCGAGATCGACGGCCAAGGGAATTTCGCCGGGCCGGCGTTCCATTCCTCGGAGTGGGACCACGCCGTCGACCTGCGCGGCAAGCGGGTAGCCATGATAGGCGCGGGCGCCAGCGGCTTCCAGATCGCGCCCGCCATTGCGGACGACGTCGACCGCTTGACCGTGTTCCAGCGGACCGCGCAGTGGATGTTTCCGAACCCGAACTATCACGCCGAGGTCGGCCCCGGCGTGCAGTGGGCGCTACGGTATCTGCCGTTCTACGGCCGGTGGTACCGGTTCCTGTTGTTCTGGCCCGGTTGCGACAAAGGCCTTCAGGCCGCCCGGGTCGACGCGGCCTACCCGGACCAGCGGAAGGCGGTCAGCGAGATCAACGAGATCGCCCGGATCATGTTCACCGAGTGGATCAGCAGCCAGATCGGCGACGATGCGGAACTGCTGGCCAAGGTGGTGCCCGACTACCCGGCGACGGGCAAGCGCACCCTGCAGGACAACGGCAGCTGGTTGCGCACGCTGACCCGCGACAACGTCGAGTTGGTCAGGACTGGCATCGACCGCATCGAATCAAACGCGGTCGTCACCGACGACGGCACCCGTTACCCGGCTGACGTCATCGTGTACGCCACGGGCTTTCGGGCGAACAAGATGCTGTGGCCGATGACCATCTCCGGGCGGTGCGGCGAAATCCTCAGCGAGCGTTGGGGTGAGCGGCCGTCGGCGTATCTGGGCATCACCGTGCCCGGCTACCCGAACTTCTTCTGTATGTACGGCCCGGGCACCAACCTCGCACACGGTGGCAGCTTGATCTTTCACTCCGAGTGCCAAATGCGCTACATCACAGAGTGTTTGGAGCTGCTGATCGCCAATGGGCACAGGTCCATCGAACCGCGTGCGGACAAGGCGACGGACTGGCACGAGCGCAGTCAGGCCGAGATGCGCAAGATGGTGTGGTCACAGCCCTCGGTCAAGCATTCGTTCTACAAGAACAGCTTCGGGGAAGTGCACATCCTCAGCCCCTGGCGGCTGGTCGACTACTGGACATGGACCCGTGAGCCCGATCCAGACGACTTCGTGATTCGTTAGGACAATTGTCGTCAGCAGACGCAAACGGACCCAATCCTCGGCAGCTCGCGCGTAATACGTTAGGTCAGTTCCCAATTCATGTTCCTGGCGAACGTCCTCGCGTCGTCGGACAGTGTGCCCAGTTCGTGACACCGCTGAACGTAGCCCTGCAACATCACCAGGAAGTTCATCGGGTTGTACGCGTCCTCTTCGTAGCTCCACTTGTCGTCGCCCGCGTACTCGAGCACGGTGATCACCGGCGCCCCATGGACGCTGCCGTCGCCAGGATCCTTCATCGTGTTGACGTTCTTGAAGATGACCCAGCCCTTGTCGGTGTCGATCGAGTACCACTCCACCGGGTACACCGGCATCTCGCTGCCGGGAAAGGTGTTCATCGTCGAAACGATCCACTCGCGGATGTTTTCGCGGCCTTCCATGTTGCCCATGGCGTGCTCGACGTACTTCGCATCTTCGGTGAAGTGGTCGGCGTATCCCGACCAGTCCCACGTCTTGCCGACCTCGATCACCGCTCGCTGATAATTCTGGAACGCCTCCTCGAGTTCCTCGCGTGACCATCTACTCGTGGAAGGCCCCATCGGAAGTACTCCTTCGGTTCGCTGCTGAAACTAGAACCTGTTCTACCAAACCGAGCGGCGCACCCGGAGCGGATTCAGGACACCGTCAAGGTGTGCAGCCGCGGCCACATCTCGTCCCACGACTGCCGTTGTCCCGTCAGCAAATACGCGTGCATGTCGTCGCCGACGTCACCGACCGTGCGCACATCGGCGAAGTACGTGCGCGGCGCGCCGGGAACGCGTCCGACGTAGAGCACCGTGTCATGCCCTGGGGTGGCGGCGGGAAGTAGCCGTAGCTGCGGTTCGTGCTGTACGCCTCGGGCAACCGGTAGCGCTTCGAGTAGCCGTCCAGATACGCGGCGACGATGTAGGACTAGCCGAACACCACGGTCCGCTCGCGCCGTTCGGGCAACGCGTAGTAGGCGGTGGCGGCGCGTTGTGCGATCCGCTCGCCGACGTCGGAGCGCGCGATCGACACCGACAGCATCAGCACGCCGACGGCCAATGCCACGCTCAGCCCGTAGCCCAGCCATATCAGCCAGCACCGCCAGGTCGGGGCGATTTCTCGGCGCCGCTGCAGCCCGAGCGCGCCGGCCGCCGCCAACGGCGCGTACAACCCGGCGAGGTAGTAGGGGCGGCCCGCGGTGGCCACGAACACCACGTACAGCGCGACGAAGGCGCCGCCGATGAAGCGGTAGTTGCGTAGGGCGGCTGATCGGCTGATCCCCAATCGAGGTGATAGCGGCCGATGGCCAGCATGTACACCTCGTCGAACCAGTAGCCGTCACCGAATGCGCTTGCAATGCAATGCAATACTGCGGTCAGCCGCGATCGGGAGAACCGCACCTGCGGCGAACGGTGAGATGCGCTGACCGGCGGCCGTGTCGGTTTGCGCTCTGGTCACGCGCGTCCACGTTACTGTCGAGGCCATGGCCCTCGGTATCGACGCGCAGGTGCTGGCGGAGCTCGCTCCGTTGTTGGAGGCTCTCGGTGAAACCGAGGCGCCACCGATCGGCGATGTCGAGACCCGCCGGGTCGGCGGCCACAGAATGTTCGACTACGTCGCATCCACGTGGGCTCCAGTCGCCGGCGTGGAAGTCGACAGGCACACGCTGATGACCGCGGACGGCGCCACGTTGGACCTCGACTGGTACCAGAGGCCGGACGGTCAGCCGGGCAGCGCGGTGCTGTATCTGCACGGCGGTGGCATGATCTTCGGCCTCGAGCATCTCGGCCGCGTCTACGACCTGGCGGTGCGGGATTACGTCGCCACGTCCGGCGTGCCGATGCTGGTGGTGGACTACCGGATCGCCCCCGAGCACCCGCATCCCACCCCGGTCGAGGACTGTTACGCGGCACTTCGGTGGCTCGCCGACAACGCCGCGACGCTCGGCGTGGATCCCGGCCGCATCGGTGTGATGGGCGACAGCGCGGGGGGCGGCTTGGCGGCGGGTGTGTGCCTGCTGGCACGCGACCGTGGCGGGCCGCCCGTCGCCCAGCAGCTGTTGGTGTACCCGATGCTCGACGACCGCATTCACCCGCCGGACCCGGAGCTGCTGCCGTTCTTGACGTGGACGTACGACGACAACGTCACAGGCTGGGCGGCGCTGCTCGGCGACAGCGCGGGCACCGACACGGTACCGCCCTATGCCGCGCCCGCCCGCGCCACGGACCTGGCCGGGCTACCGGACGCCTATCTCGACGTCGGCGACCTCGACATCTTCCGCGACGAGGACATCACCTATGCGCAACGGCTGGCGGATGCCGGGGTGCCGACCGAGCTGCACCTGCACCCGGGATGCCCGCACGCGTTCGAGACGCTGGCCCGCAAGGCGGACGTTTCGCGGCGAGCAATCAGCGATCGCATGCGCCGCCTGCGCACCCTCTAGCCACCGCAAAATCCTGACGCACCAACGACATCCGTTTGGTAACGACACCACCTTGATGGCCGATATCCAGCTAGGAGCAGCCGTATGCGTTGTCTCCGATTTAGGGAATGAATAGCGGCGGCCCAGCGTCGGATTCGGGCGTCGGGGCCGCGAGGTAGGAGTTAATACACGATGAGGCGGTCGAAACTTGTGTCCGCAGCCATGATCGTCGGTGCACTCGGCTTCGGGGCTTTCGGGCCTGGTGGGGCTGTCGCGTCCGCCGACCCGGTTGCGCCCGCACCATTGAAGCCACACGATGATTTCTGTTCGCCCTGGTGCGACAACGGCCGGGGCCACGGTAAAGGGCCGGACTGGAGCCACTGGGATGGCGACAAGGGTCCGTGGTGGGCGGGCAATCGTCACGAATGGTGGGACGACCGCAACGGCCCGCCGCCGTGGGGCTGGGGCCCGCCGCCGGCGTATCAGTGGACCGGTGGCCCGCCGCATCCGTTCAACTACTGGGGGTACGACGTCAATCCGGTGTGGAACGACGGCTTCGGGCAGTGGGGGATATGGCTGTTCGGCCTCTGGATCCCGATCTTCGGCATCGGCGTCCAGTAACCGACCCGGTCACGCACCCTCGGGCGCTTCAACAACGGCTTTGATCCGCTCGAGGGTCGTGCGCATGTCACGGACGTTGCGCCGCTGGCGCAGCTGGCCGCCCATCACCGAGAACAGCTTCGTGAAGGCGCTGTCGGGCATCCGGAACGACTCGGTCACGTCGGTGCCGCCGTCAACCGGCGCCAGCCGGTAGTGCCAGGTGTTGGCGG
>Ga0207665_10003322_pt1 | contig 10772 bp, 9 predicted proteins | sample LARL112metaG_FD_184351 | JGI IMG/M metagenome (GOLD analysis project Ga0207665, IMG submission 184351) | Corn, switchgrass and miscanthus rhizosphere microbial communities from Kellogg Biological Station, Michigan, USA - LAR L11-2 metaG... | ecosystem: Host-associated > Plants > Roots >...
TGGGTGGCATTGCGCTCCATGACTGCGAAGAATCTCTCCTGCCAGGCCGGCAGGCCGTCGCCCTCCTCGCGGGAGATCACCGTCTCGTGTCCCACATAGTAAGTGACGTCGTCGAGGTCGACGGTGCAGCCGAGCAATTTGCCGGCAGCGAGCAGTTCCGGAATATGCGGACGCTCCATGAATCCGTAACGCGCATCGGCGCGCCAGAAATCCGGTGCGATTTCCGTGACCGTCATGCGGTCCCGCCCTGACACCCACGGCACCGACTGGATTTCCACGCGCAGCACCAACACATGCTGGTGAAGCGCGCGGTTATGTTTGATGTGCCAGACCAGCACCGGCGGCGTGTCGCGCTCGGCGCGGGTGAGAAATACGGCCGTACCGGGAACCCGCGGCACATTCGCAGCCGAAATCTTTTTCAAAAAATCCGGCACCGGGATCAGCGAGTCGCGCAGCCGCATCGTAACCGCGGCAGCACCGCGGTGCCAGATCCACATCACACCGTAAACGGAGACGGCAAGGATCAACGGCACATATCCGCCCTCGGCGACCTTGGTGAGGTTGGCAAGGAAGAAGGCGCCGTCAACAAGCAGAAAGCAGCCCGCGACGAGGCCTGCGGCCAATACGTTCCATTGCCATATCTCGCGCATTGCAATGAAAAGCAGCGCCGAGGTCATCAGCATGGTCAGTGAAACCGCGATGCCGTAGGCGGCCGCGAGATTGTCCGACCTGCCGAACCCGACAGTCAGGCCGACCGTCACGATCATCAGCACCCAGTTGACGACGCCGACATAAATCTGGCCATAGCCTTCCGAAGAAGTCTGCTTGATCAGAAGCCGCGGCAGCCAGCCGAGCTGGATCGCCTGCCTCGTCATCGAAAAAGCGCCGGTGATGATCGACTGGCTGGCAATGATGGTGGCAATCGTTGCGAGCACGACCAGCGGAATCAGGAGCGGCTGGGGGCAGAGCCGGTAGAAGATATTGCCGTCGGTCGGTGCGCCTTCGAGCACCAGTGCCGCCTGTCCCGCATAATTGACGATCAGGCTCGGAAACACGACCGCGAACCAGGCCAGCTTGATCGGCCGGCTGCCGAAATGACCCATGTCGGCGTAAAGCGCTTCCGCACCAGTCACGCAGAGAAACACCGCACCCAGCACCAGGAAGCCGGTCATTCCGTGCGAGAACAGGTACGAGATGCCGTAGGCGGGATTGACCGCGACGAACACCGCAGGATGACGCGCGATGCCCCAGACTCCCATCACCACCATGGCGGCAAACCATGTCAGCATCACCGGGCCGAAGAAATGTCCGATGGCAGCCGTCCCTCTCGACTGGATTGCGAACAGCGCAACCAGGATCACAACCGCGGCGGGCACGACGTAGGGCTGCAAGGCGGGCGTCACCATCTCGAGGCCTTCCAGCGCCGAAAGCACCGAGATCGCGGGCGTGATCGCGCCGTCGCCGTAGATCAACGCCGCGCCGAACAGGCCGACCGCCACGATGGTCGGCCGGTGATGCTTCTTCACGCCCAAGAGCGCCATCAGCGCAAGGATGCCGCCCTCGCCGTCATTGTCGACGCGCATGGCGAACGAGACATATTTGACGGTGGTGATGATGAAGAGCGTCCAGAGCACGAGAGAGAGTGCGCCAAGGATCGTGGCGCTGTCGGAGGGGTGTTCGGCCGCCCCGAGCACGGTCTTGAATGTGTAAAGCGGGCTGGTGCCGATATCCCCGAACACGATTCCGAGCGCCGACAGGGCCAGAACGGGCAATTTGCCTTGCGGCGCCTGTCGCGCATCGAAGGTCGCCAGCATCGATTGTTCGCTCACGGATGTGCCGTCCCTTGCCAGAAGTGAGGTGTCGGCCGAATGTCCGCAACAATCCTGGCCGCCACCGACAACCGAAAACTCCTCTTACAAACTATTGCCAGCGATTGCGACAGGGCGACGACCGCGCTCTTTCCCAAACGGCCGCCAATCGACATCCGCAAAGGCGGTGCGTATCCTAGTGTGGCGGTTCAGAAGTCCGTATCGTTGCAGCTCGCGAGTTCGTCATACGGACTTCTGAACCAAAAGCCACACTAGAATCATGAATTTGCTAGTGTCCCTTCGATTCCGAAGTTCGTTAAACGAGTACGCCGCACAATGACATGAACTTCGGAATCGGGACACTAGGCTGCCATCGGCCCGTCCTGCCTGCTCGATCCCCGCCTGAAGAGAATGCCATGCAAGATCAGTGGAATAGAGCTCAACCCCTTCGCGGCTGCTTTTGTTGCAAGGCGCCGTCGGTTTCGCCGCGCGCCATGCCCCGGCGGAAGTTCCTCGCGAACCTTGCGGCCGCAGGTTTGTCCGCGGCCACGTCGATCGGGGCGGCACGAACGGCGCGCGCAGGAAGCCGCCGGCTGATTGACGTTCACAGCCACATCGTCCCGCCTTTTTATCTTGCGGAAAATCGCGAGCGGATTGCGGGTTCGCGCGGCGGCGAGATCAGCCGGGCGTGGCTGGAATGGACGCCGCAACAATCGCTCGCCGCGATGGATGAGCACGGTGTCGAAACCGCGGTGCTGTCGCTTTCGACGCCCGGCGTCTGGTTCGGCAATGCGGAGGAAGCGCGCACGACGGCACGCCGGGTCAACGAATATGGCGCCGAGCTCGTGCGCGACCATCCCGGCCGCTTCGGCCTGTTTGCGGCGATTCCGCTGCCGGACACCGAAGGAAGCTTGCGCGAAATCGAATATGGGCTCGACGTGCTGAAGGCCGACGGCATCGGCCTGCTCACGAGCTATGGCGACAAGTGGCTCGGCGATCCCGCCTACAGGAGCGTGCTCGAAGAACTGAACCGGCGCAAGGCCGTGGTCTTCGTGCATCCGACAACCCCTAATTGCTGTCGCACCCTGATGCCGGGTATCGCGACGCTGATGGCCGAAGTCCCGCAGGACACCACGCGCACCATCATCAGCCTGTTGTTCTCGGGCACGCTCACGCGGCTGAAGGACATCCGCTTCATTTTCTGCCACGCCGGCGGCACCGTGCCGATCGTTGCGGCCCGCCTGACCCAGTACGGTCCAAAGGATCTCGGCGAAAAACTCCCCCACGGCGTCGACTACGAGCTCAAGCGGCTCTATTACGACGTCGCGGTCTCTGGCTATCGGCCGGCGATCGCCGCCCTCACCGGCCTTATTCCGACGAGCCAGATCCTCTTCGGCAGCGATTTCCCTTACCGTGCCCTTGGCGAGACCGCCGACACCATGCCGCAGATCGGCCTGACGGACGCCGATCTCAAGGCGATCGGCCGTGACAACGCGCTCACCCTGCTGCCACGGCTCAAGACCGGTTGAGCGCTTCTATGCCTCGGCTCACTTCGACCACCTCACCGTCGGTGGTCGCGATCAGCTCTTTGGGTACGAGCCACAGCGTCGGCAGAATGAGTGCGTAGACAAAAGTGATTGCGATGACGCAGACAGTAAACCCGCCATAGCGATCATAGAGCGTGGTTCCGAGAAGGTCGCCAAATCGCGAGATGACGAAATAAAGGCTGCTCGACATCATCAGCGTGGTCCCCTGCAAGCCTCTAGGACAAGAACGGATGATCAGATCCATGTAAGCGCCGGTGGCAAGGCCGCCCATCAAGCCGATCGGCACAGCGGCGACCAAGGCGCCCGTCACCGAATCAATGAAGAGCAGAGGGACCATCTGGGGCACGGCAATGACCGTCCCCCACAGCAGAAGCGTCCTTAAGGGAAAACGACGACACAAAAAGCCGTAAACGATGAAGGTCGGGATGAAGGATGCGGCAAAAATCGCGTTCCACTGCCCCCATTGGGCGTCGGTGGCGTGGAGATTGTTCTGCAGATGATACTGCAGCGGCGTGGTCGACCCGGGCGCGAAATTCCACAACAGCCAGATCGCCATCGCCGGATAGATCCGCCACTCGCCGAACAGCCGCTTGATGTCGGCAAGCGGATGCACGTCGCTTCCATGTTCGGCGTGAACATTTTCGAACACGTCTTTCGGCTTCCACAGCGCGAACAGGCTCACCGCCGCCATGATCACGGCGCCGGCGACGAACAGGACGCGTGTCGCGGAATCGGCGTTCCTGTCTTCGAGCAAACCCGAAAGCCAGCCGCCGGCCAACAAGGCCGCAACCAGCGGAATCGACGTAAACACGTTCCAAGCGGCGCTGATCTGGCCGGTCATCGCATGCTGCTGGCCGATGGTCGAGGCCAGCCCGTTCTGGGCACTGGCTACGAACAGGAACGAGGTCGTCAGCACGATCACCGCAACGAGCAGCGAGGCGTAAGTCATCGGCAGAAACGCAAAGCCGAGATAGAGCAACGCGCAAAGACCGCCAAACACCAGCATGAACCCGCGGTCACGCAGGCCAAGCGGATTCCACATGTCGCGGATGAATCCGAACGCAAACGACAGATAAAGCGGGATCGCCGCGATGAGGCGGAAATGGGCGACCTGATGCGCCTCCAGATGCAGTCGGTTCTTGAGGAAGAAACTGATCGGAATATCGATCAGGCCGCCCGACGGGCCGCCGAAGGCCAAAAGGACGATCAGGATGCCGAGATAGAGAAAGATGCCCCGGCGAACCGACGGCGCGAGTTGCTCCGGCGCAGGCTCGATCGCGACCTCGGCGGTGGCACGTTCCATTGTCATTGCACGCGCGATCGATGCTTCCAGCAGATGCTACCATCACTCCCGCAAAGCAACGACGGGAAATTGCTTTCCCGCCGTTGTTTTTCGTGCCGGCTTGGACACTGCGATCAGCGTACCGGCTTGTAGACACGCTCGTCGTAAAGCGCACCGCTCATCGGCTGCAATTCCTCGCGGAAGGCCCGCGCGGTCTTGGTCGAGATCCAGGCGTTCTTGTCGGCGGGCTTTTCCCAGCTTTCGATCAGCGTGAAATGATTCTTCCGGTTGGCCTGGACCACGTCGTCGAAGCGGAGGTTACCCGGCGCGTTCCTGCCCTCCTCCGTAAAGCCTTTCACCTTGGCGGTGCCCGGCTCAACCTGCGTCGGCACGACATCGACGTGGGTCAGGATCACGATGGCATCACCCGAAATCGGCTTCGCCGAGCCGACCGAAAGAGCTGCATGAATGCGCTCGTCATAGGCCGCGCTCTGCAGGGGGTTGAGCGCAGCACGGAAGGTCGTGACCGAAGGCGTCGCGGCAAACGCCTGCTTGGCGGCCTGCGACTGCCATTGCTCGATCAGGGCGAAATGATTGGGGTCGGAAATGCGCTGCAGCGCCTCGGCCGCAACCGCGCCGGAGGCTTTTCGCGCCTCGTTGGCGTAGTTGATAATCAACTGCCGCGCATCGGCAACCGAGCTCGGCACGACCTCGACATAGGTCACGATATAGACGGGCTGACTGGCATCTTGCGCAAGGACCGCGTGGCCGAAGGACAACAGGCCGGCCATCACGAAGCCAGCAGCCAGGAAAATACGATGCATCGGGGAGTTCCTCCAGAAAGCGACGGATGGATCCTCGTTCGAGGTCTCCTGTTGGTTACCCCGTCTGCGTCGCACATTCGGGGTATTTCAACTTAAGGCACGGCTAGTGTCCCGATTCCGAAGTTCGCATCATTTTGCCGCCACCTCGTTTGCGAACTTCGGAATCGAAAGGACACTAGTAAGTCATTGTTTTCTAGTGTGGCTTTGGTTCAGAAGTCCGCATGACGAACTCGCAGCAGCAATGATGCGGACTTCTGGACCGCCACACTAGCCCGTGATGAGGTTCGGGCGAAAGCATCTTGATCGTAGGACGCGGGCCTGCGTCAAGTGGCGGCAGACAAAACATGGATCTTTTCAGGCCGCCGTGGCCGGTTGCTCGGCCTTGACGAAGGCAAGTGAAAACTGCGCGCCGCCGAGCGGCCTGTTCCGGACCTCGATGGCCGCCCCGTGCAGTTCGGCGATGCGCTGCACGATGGAAAGCCCGAGCCCGGTACTTCCCTGCTGGTTGCGATCGCGCCGCCAGAAGCGTTGAAAAATCAGCTCGCGTTCCTCGTCCGAAATTCCCGGACCGCGATCCTGCACCGTCACCGTGCCGTTCTCCTCGACGACGAATTCGACTACCGTGTCCTTGGGAGCGTGCCGGATGGCGTTTTCGGCGAGGTTGCGGATCGCGCGCTTGATCATCTCGGCATTGCCCCTGATCCACACCGGCACGCTGGTACCCAGCAACGCGATCTCCCTTCCCTGCTCGAGCGCGAGCGGCGCGATGAACTCGGCGACCTCCGCGCAGGCGGCCTGCAGGTCCGCCACTTCGCAAGGATCGATCGTAAATGCCTCGAGTTCGGCAATGTCGAGCAGTTGACCGACCACCCGGCTCATCGCCTCGATGTCCGAATGCAGGGCTCTTGCGACGCGCGGGTCGTCGAGCGTTTCGACGCGGGTGCGCAGGATGCTCAGCGGCGTGCGCAGCTCGTGGGCCGCATCCGCGGTGAATTCGCGCTGCAGCCGAAAACCCTGGTCCAGCCGGTCGAGCGCCTTGTTGATCGCCGAAACCAACGGCCGCACCTCGCTCGGAATCGCGTCGACCGGCAGGCGGATATCGGTCCGGGCGGGACCGATATCCTGGGCGGTTTCCGAGGCTTGCCGGAGCGGCAGAAGCGCGCGACGGAAGATCGCGATATCGGTGACCAGAAGCACGAGAAGGATCGGCAGCGTGATCCAGCCCACGTGTTTGAAGAAATCCTCGACGATGTCGTCGATCAACACGTCGCGGTTGGCGAGGTCTTCGGCCGCCTGCACCCACACCGTCCTGCCGCCGATGATCCGGCGTATGCTCGCGCCGGAAATGGCCGCGCCGCCTTTGCGGGTTTGCAGGTATTGAACGTCGGCGGCGTGGGGATCGGCGGCAAAAACCGGCGTTTGGTCGTCCAGCGAGGAAAACAGGGTTTTGCCGTGATCGTCCACCACGGCATAGGAATATCGGCCGTAAGGCTGCGAGTAGAGGCCCTGAAGGCTTGGCGGAAGCTCGAGCGCGAGGCTGCGGTCGGGCCGCAGGACAAGATGCTGGGCGACGGATGCCGCCTGCTCCTCCATCGCCTCATTGTGGATGTTGTTGGTTGCGATGTTGAGAAGCCAGGAGAGTGCCAGCGACATCAGGATCGACGCGATCGCCACGGCGATCACGTGCAGGATCACGATCCTTGAAATGATCGACTTAAACCGGATCACGCTTTTCCTCGGCGATGAGGTATCCGACCCCGCGAATGGTATGGATCTGAACCTTGGCGCCCCTGTCGGCAAGCTGCTTGCGCAGGCGATGGACATAGACTTCGACGGCGTTGGAGGCGACCTCTCCGGAGATCCCGAAGATATGGTCCTCGACCTGCTTCTTCGAAACCACGCGCCCCTTGCTGCGCATCAGAAGTTCGAGCACGGCCGTTTCGCGCGACGACAGCACCTGAGGCTGATCGTCGATCGATGCCTGGCGGCTGCGCAAGTCGAACTCGAGATTGGCGATATGAAGCGAGCTTCCGAGCTGCTGGCCCGGCCTGCGCAGCAGCGCTTCCAGCCTCGCGACCAGCTCTTCGAGCGCGAACGGCTTGACCATGTAGTCATCGGCACCGCTGCGCAGTCCGCTGACGCGGTCGGAAACTCCGCCGCGTGCGGTGAGCACGAGCACCGGCGTCGAGTCCTTGCGATGCCTGAGCTCCCTCAAGATCGACAACCCCTCGCCATCAGGCAAGCCGAGATCGAGGATCACGGCCGCGTACGACGTCGTCATCAAGGCGGCGCGGGCTTCTGCCGCCGTGCCCAGGAGGTCGGTTTCATAGCCGGCCGTCCTCAAGCCCTTGGCGAGCAGCTCGGAAAGCACGGCGTTGTCTTCAATAACCAGCAATCGCATCGCCAGCCAACCAGCCATGATGGTTCGGATGTCCTAACCACCATTGAGGCCTTTTGATGCGATCGACAAGCTCCCGCAAGGATCGGAAGTTAACGAGAAGGTTCCTGTAAGCCTGCTGTAAGGCGGCAAGTTACCGAGCTGGTTAAGCCGCGGCTCCGCGAACCGGGCTCGCTGCAGCTGCACTTGCTCCCGCGGCACGATCAGAGGTTTTGGAGGGCGCGAGAGCATAGGCGCCGTCGCCGAGGAGGAACTGGACGATGCTGGCGACGATCAGGAAGGCGGGGTATTCCCAGCCGCCGTTTGGCGCGGTGAAAACCCACCCGTTCCAGGCGTGCACCCAGATGATGGCGCCGAACAGTGCCGGCGACAGCGCCACCACGACCCAGCGGGTCTTCACGCCCAGCACCAGCAGCACCCCGCCGACAGCCTCGGCAGCAAAGGTGACATAGGCAAGCCAGCCCGGCAGGCCGACGCTGACAAAGAAACCGGCGGTGCCGGCAAGCCCGAAGGTTGCAAGCTTCAGGACCACGCTATGGGAGAGGTACATGATGCCAAGCGTGACGCGAAGCAGGAAGGTGGCGAATTCGGTCCGTTGAGGCTGGGTCATGGTCGTTTCCAATTTAGATGCAAGTGCATTTACTTTAATGCAATTGCATCTAACTTGTCAAGCTCGTTGCATGAGTTCGCCATTGCCTGCCGTAACGTTCGGTGTCCGGCGGCATCAAGCCGGTCAATCTATTTCGCCAGATGCTTGCGCAAGACTTCCGTCAGTTTCCCGGGGTCGGTCTGCGGCGGCAGAAAGCCGAGATACTCGCCATCGCGTCCCATCAGATAGATGATGCCGGTGTGGTCGATCGAATACTCCCCTTGTTGCCCGCCCGGCACTTTCCGGTAATAGGCCTTGTAGGAATTGGCGACCTTCCGAATCGCCTCAGGCGAACCGGCCAGGCCGACAAGGCTCGGATGAAAGGCTGCGACGTAGTCCTTGAGTAGCGGCGTGTCGCGCTCGGGATCAACCGTGATGAAAACCGGTTGAACGCCTTCGGCCGCAGCGCCCAGCGCGTTGAGTGCTTCGGTGATTGCTATCAAATCGGTCGGACACACGTCGGGGCAAAAGGTGTATCCGAAATAGACGATCATCAGCTTGCCGCGAAATTCGCTGTCGCTGCGTTTCTGTCCGTTCTGGTCGGTCAGCGTGAACGGCCCGCCGACCGTTCCGCGGCCGTACATCAGATCTTCCATCATTTCCGCGGCGGACTGCTGCTCGTCGGCCGCGGAAGCCATATCGCAGCAGAGCAACGACACGACCAGGAAAAGCGCGCGAGCGATCGCGGCGTGGATTTGCCATTCACTACCCGCCGCCATCGCCTCGTGCTGCCGATCAGATGCCAAAGGTGATGCGGGTGCCGGTGGTCGTGGTCAGCACCTTGCCCGGCATCTGGCGCTGCGCTTCCTGGGTGAAATTGAGCCCGCTGCAATGCATCGGGATAATTACATCCGGATTGAGCTTGCCGATCTCGGCGACGACCAGCGTCAGGTAATCGGCCGGCGCGGGTCCGAGATGGAAACCGCCCACGATGGCGTGCACCTTCTCGACGCCCGAGACTTCCATCGCCTGCCGCACCGAGTTGACGATACCGACATGGCCGCAGGAGCTGATGACGATGAGGCCCTTGTCCTTCAGGTTGAAGCAGGTCGCATGCTCGTGGATGTGCTCGTCGGGCACGATCTTGCCTTCCATCTCGGCCGGCAGGTAGTGGCTCCAGTTGCAGCCGGCGCCATCCTTGAGCTTGAACTCGACAAGCGTGTTCGGCAGCACCTTCTCGATGCTGTTGCGCTTGATCTTGCCGGTGGTGAATGCCGCCTCGCCGATCACGACCGGCGTTTCGCACAGCATCACCTTGACATCGCGCTTGGCGAGATCGCGGCGGTCGAGCATGCCATAGTCCGCCAAATCGCCACCCTGCCCCCGCACGTAACGCTGGCAGAAATTGTCTTCGCCGCCGGCATACAGGGTCAATTCGGCCGGCAATACCTTGCGGTGCCTGTCGAGGAATCCGATCAGGCCGCCCAAATGGTCCCAATGGCCGTGGCTCATGATCAGCGCCTCGACCTTCGAGGGATCGACTTTCAACAGCTCCATGTTGCCGTTGATGGCCGCAGGCGTCCAACCGTAATCGAGCAGGAAGCTGCGCTTGGCATCACCGCGCTGCGGCTCCAGCAATAACGACAGGCCCCATTCGCTGTGCAGCGGGAGCAGCGAATTGGCGGAGCGGCCGGGCTCGGTCTTCACGCCGCTTACTTCAGCCGGCTTGAAGAAAATATCGCTGGCGCTGTCGACGAGGACGCGCACGCTGAGCTTGTCGATGACAGGCACCTGAATTGGACCTGCCTTGGCGAGCTCGATACAGGAAAATCCACCGGCCGCCGCGGCGGCAAAACCCGCCGACATCTTCAGGGCATCGCGACGATTGAAATCGGGCATGGCAATATTCCTAAATCAGACCTGGATTTGCAAACGAGAGCCGCTTCCAAACTGGACCTGGCAGAGGCTTTGCGTGCTGGGGCGAAAATACAGGACCGATTTGCCGACGTGTCAACCTAAATGAGGACACGAGAGCGTGCAGCCCGTAACTGAACAGGGCCCTGAATCCGAATACATATGCTATTCGTGTTTGTGGCCGGCAGCGAATTCACGCGGCTCGCTTTCAGGTAGAGGAAAGTTTCGGAGGCTTGGGTGGGCGATACTGCTTCACAAGAGATCCCGTCGGGGCGCGATTCACTTTCCAATCCAATTCCGGAGCGAGGGACGGTCGGCGAGGTTTTTCTCGTCTTCCTCAAGCTAGGGGTGAGTTCCTTCGGCGGACCGATTGCGCATCTCGGATATTACCGCAACGAACTCGTCGTCCG
>Ga0207665_10003323_pt1 | contig 10772 bp, 6 predicted proteins | sample LARL112metaG_FD_184351 | JGI IMG/M metagenome (GOLD analysis project Ga0207665, IMG submission 184351) | Corn, switchgrass and miscanthus rhizosphere microbial communities from Kellogg Biological Station, Michigan, USA - LAR L11-2 metaG... | ecosystem: Host-associated > Plants > Roots >...
ACGATGATTCTCAATGCGTTCAGCAGTTGCCGCTTGTACTCGTGGATACGCTTAATATGGGAGTCGAAAATGGTATCGGCATCCACGACTTGTCCGGTCGTGGCCTTTAGCCAGTTTGCGAACCTTGCTTTGGCTGCACGTTTGGCGGTATGAAACGTTGCTTGAAGACTAGAATCTTCCGCCAGCAGTTTCAGATGGCTCAGTTGACCCAGGTCAGTGATCCACTTATCCCCGATTGCTTCTGTGATCCCACCCGACAATTCTGGATTTGCTTCGAGCAGCCACCGCCGTGGCGTCACTCCGTTTGTCTTGTTGCTGAAGCGATCGGGGAACATTTCTGCCAGATCCCTCACCGTGGTTGTACGCAGCAATTGTGAATGTACGGCGGCCACACCATTCGTGCTGTGCGAGCCGACAATAGCGAGGTTGGCCATTCGAATCTTGCGTGACGGTTTCTCTTCGATCAGGCTGATGCGTTCGACGCGGCTTTCGTCGCCCGGGAATCGGACGCGGACCTCGTCGAGAAGCCGACGGTTAACCTCGTAAATGATCTCGAGTTGCCGAGGCAGAAGGACTTCAAACCAGGCAACCGGCCACTTCTCGAGCGCCTCAGGCAGAAGAGTGTGGTTCGTGTAGGCCAACGTTTTTCTCGTAAGGTCCCAAGCCTGATCCCACCCGAGATGCGCATCGTCCAGCAGAATGCGCATCAATTCTGCGACCGCCATGGAAGGATGGGTGTCATTGAGCTGAATCGCGGCCTTGTTGGGCAGTTGTTCCCAATCGGTGTTATGCCGCAAGAAGCGCCTTACCAGATCGGCCAGCGAGCAGGCCACCAGAAAGTATTCCTGCATGAAACGGAGTTCCTGACCGGCGGCAGTGGAATCGTCCGGATACAAGACTCTCGTCAGCGATTCCGCTTCGAGGGTTCCTGAGAGCGCACCAACGAAATCGCCGGTGCCAAATTCCTGAAAATCGAAAAACTCTGGTGCAGCCGCGGCCCAGAGGCGGAGAGTGTTGATCGTCTTTCCGCCGTACCCTACGACTGGCCGATCGAAAGGAATTCCAAACAAGCTAGACGGCCGGTCAGGAATGACCTCGAGCTTCCCATCCCGCAGCTTGAAGCTGCAATTCAGCTTGATTTCAACTTTCTCGTGCTCGCGGCAGATTTCCCACGGATCGCCTTCACGCAGCCAGTTGTCAGGATTTTCCTGCTGCCAGCCGTTCACAAAGGACTGCCGAAACATGCCGTACTCGTAGCGCAAACCATAGCCAGTCGCCGGTAGCTGCATGGTAGCTAGGGAATCGAGGAAGCAAGCGGCCAGGCGGCCCAACCCTCCGTTCCCCAAACCTGCGTCCGGCTCTTGCTCGATCAACTCCAGCCAATCGATCCCGTTTTCTTTAATCAGCGGTTGGACTAGAGGATCCAGTAAGAGGTTGGTGACATTGTTTACCAGGGAACGGCCGAGGAGAAATTCCAGAGAAAGGTAGTAAATGCGTTTTGCATTCTGTTGCTCGTAGGTGGTCTTGGTTTTCACCCAGCGCTGAGTGAGGACGTCACGCACAGAGTGCGCAAAAGCTTCGAAGCGTTCCCGGGCGCTCGCTACTTTCGGGTTGATAGCACGATCGAAAACCAGGTGTCGTTCGTAGAGCCCGTCTTGCGTGCCGGCAAATTTAATTGAATTGCTGCTGTATTGCTGAAGAAGCTCAGAAACGCTGCTTTTTTTCGTCGCCATGGGAACGACTTTCGCGGAATTTGGCTGAGAGACGGCTTTTGTGCTCATTCGAGGACCTCGCAGTTTTGTTCATCTGATTCGACTATTTACGGCTTCGGAGGGGTACGCATTTTTGCTCATGGTCCCACATGGCGATCGTCATCCCAAAGACGAACGGCAGGTCTGGAAAGATTGTGTTCATAGCTGAGAGCGCTGAGACTGGCCGGGGTTAGCAGAAAAAACCTGCCGCCAGTCGGTCCCACACCCAGCCAGCACCCAGTCAAAACACGGATAAAGTGCCCGCTCGAAAAGAGCAGAACATCACCGGATACGTTCCGGATGCGCTGGACCATACGGTCCGCGCGCTGGCCGATATCTGTGGGCGACTCACCTCCCGGAGCTCCATCTCGAAACAGGTCCCAGTTCGGGCTCTCTTGCAGAATCTGGGCCGAGGTCAGACCTTCGTATTTCCCGTAGTTCCACTCCACCAAATCTGGATCCGTTTCGGCCGCAGCTCCAAACCCGGCTAATTCGCAGGTTCGTGATGCACGCTGCAATGGGCTGGTAAACACTCTTGAGAAAGTCATTCCCTTGAGCCGTTCTCCAAGCCGCACGGCATTGCGCTCGCCGTCAGGCGTCAAGGGGAGATCGGTAAGTCCGGTATGCTGGCCGGAGTGAGTCCACGCGGTGTTGCCATGCCGTGCGATGTAGACCACCGGAAGTTTTTTCGTCATGCTGGCTTCTCGTGTTTCAGCCGCCAATCCTTGCCCAATGTGAGATGTCCAAAGAGCGAAAGGAGACGCAGTAGTTCAGCGCCATCTTTCTCTTCGATCGCACCCGTCGTGCCAAAGCCGAAGCTCAGGCATTGTCCCTGAACCGTGTGGCTTTCCATGTAGTTAGGGTGCCGCTGGCCTTCGGTTCGCTAAGAATTCTTACAGCGTGGCCAATCAGAATCTGTCATTTGCCAAATGCTTGCCGGGACTTGAGATTAGGAAGGAGCTCTCGCATGAAGCTTTCTGCGGTTATGACTCGATTTGCAGTTGGTCTTGCGCTTGCTGCGTATGAAGTGGGCATCCAGCGTCGAACGATTAAACTGATCAAGCTGCTGATGCCCGACGCCAAGGAGCACGATGGAGACAATGCCGGTAGTAGAAGAACTCAACCACCGCTTCGGAATTTCAGGGGTAGCCAAAATTGACGAAGGCAACGGCGGTCTGCCGAGAATCCAGATCACTGGGTCGGGCGCCGAAGGCGAGATGTATCTGCATGGCGCACATGTGACTTCATGGAAGTCGGGTGGGAATGATGAGGTTCTCTTTCTGAGCACAAAATCGCGCTGGCAAGAAGGCCAAGCGATCCGCGGAGGAATCCCGATTTGCTTTCCATGGTTTCGCGCCAAGGCAGATGATCCGAAAGCGCCTGCACATGGATTTGCACGCACAAAAGGTTGGCAGCTCGAGTCCATTGTTCAAGGCGGACGTGAGGTCCAGATAAGCATGTCTCTGGAAAGCGACGAGCAAACGCGGCGGTGGTGGCCTGGGGAGTTTCGCCTGTCATATCGAGTTGGTTTTGGTCCCGAGCTCATTCTGGAGCTCGTCTGTACCAACACCGGCAAGACCGATTTGCGGTTCGAAGAGGCCCTGCACACGTACAACCGAGTTTCTGATGTTGCGAACGTAGGTTTGCGAGGGCTGGATACGGTGCACTACCTCGACAATAACGATTCGAACACGGAAAACGTGCAGCGTGGTGACGTCACATTTGCCTCGGCAATCGACAATGCATTTCTACGCGCTCAGAGTGACGTTGATTTGATCGATCCCCAGTTGCACCGTCGCATTCGGCTGAAGAGGTCTAATTCGCTCACTACTGTTGTGTGGAACCCCTGGCGCGAAATGGCTGCGCGACTGGGAGACTTAGGCGATGGGGAATGGACGCGATTCCTATGTGTCGAGGCGAGCAATATCCTAACCGCATCCGTCACCTTGGCGCCCGGAGAGGAACACAAAATGACGGCGATTCTGAGCGTGGAGAAACTGTAAGCAGGCGGCTCTACCGAAGGCGAGAGTACAGGAGATGAACCACTGTCAGGTGCCAATCGGTTGTCACTCTTTGACAGAATCGAGCAGTTGGCGGGCTAATGCTCGAATTCTGGACGGCTAAACCACTCTCTGGGAAAACATTGCCGAGTGCCGCTGCACGGTGTCGAATGGAAGATTACATGCGATCTAAAAGAAAGAGGATTCCTTGGCGCACGCCTGACATCACAGGAGAAAGCAATGACGTTGCTTGAATCGTTAAAACAGTACACAACGGTGGTGGCTGACACTGGCGATATTGAAGCCATTCACCGGCATCGTCCACAGGACGCAACTACAAACCCGTCTCTTCTTTATCACGCTGCACAGATGCCGGCGTATCACCACTTGGTGGAAGAAGCTGCGGAACAGGCATCCGATCTTGGCGGCAGCCATGCACAAATGGCGGAAGAGTTCATCGATCAGCTCTTCGTGCTCTTCGGAAGCGAGATTCTCAAAGTCGTTCCCGGCCGCGTCTCCACGGAAGTTGCCGCCAGCTTGAGTTTCGATACTCCTGGAACCGTTGCCAAGGCGCGAAAGCTCATTTCGCTCTATCAGAAGAAAGGTGTGTCCCGCGAACGGGTTTTGATCAAGATCGCCAGCACTTGGGAAGGGATTCAGGCGGCCAATGAACTGGAGCAGGAAGGAATTCATTGTAACCTGACGCTCCTCTTTAGTTTTGCTCAAGCGGTCGCTTGTGCCGAGGCCGGAGTAACCCTGATCTCGCCTTTTGTCGGCCGGATATACGACTGGTACAAAAAGGAGGCAGGTGGCAAAGAAATCCTGCCAGACCAGGACCCCGGCGTCGGGTCGGTCACGCGCATTTTCAACTACTACAAGAAGTATGGTTATAAGACCCAGGTTATGGGAGCGAGTTTCCGCAACGTGAATCAAATCGTCCGCCTTGCGGGATCCGATTTGTTGACCATCAGCCCCGAACTGCTCGATAAATTGGAGCAGACTGAGGGTATGCTGGAACGCAAGCTAGACCCGGCCACAGCCAAGTCCAGCAAAGAGGATCGGCTGCACCTCAGCGAGAAAGCTTTCCGCTGGATGCACAACGAGGATGCTATGGCGACCGAAAAGTTGGCCGAAGGGATCCGCAAATTTAACAGCGACGCACAGAAATTGCAGGAGTACGCGCTTTCTCAGGTTGCGGAAAAAGTAGGATAGTTGCGAGCGCATACGAAAAGATGGAGCGAAGATGAAGCTGCAACCACAACAAAGACCAACTTGGCTTGTGTTGATTGGTATTGCCTTACTCGGCGCGGCAGGTCTGCTGAAGCTTCCGTCGGTTGCTGCCGGTAGCCGATCGGCTGGCTTCGACGATGCAGCGCAGGCCAAGATTGCGCGAGCGATGTCGTCCGGACCAGACGACATCGCTCGATCAGCGAGAATCATTGACACCGACGCGAATGGAAATATTGTCGTTCTACGCGGCGGCAGCAACGGCTTCACCTGCATGCCGGGAAATCCGGAAGTGATCGGGGACCCGCCCATGTGTGTCGATGCAGCCTCATTGCAGTGGTTCGCCGATGCCAAGGCCCACAGACCGAACCCGACGAACACGGTTCCCGGAATCACCTACATGCTCGCAGGAGCCACTCAGCGCAGTGATTCCGACCCGAACGACAAAACAAGTCCTGCGATCCACGTTGGTCCGCACTGGATGATTATGTGGCCTTTTGACCCAAAGACCACCGGACTACCGACCACCCACCGAGATCATGGCGCTTACATCATGTGGGCTGGTACCCCCTACGCCCATCTTCACGTGATGGATCGTCCTTGAGGGGCTGAAGAGTCTCAGTAATAGTGCAGCCCGACCGAATTCTGGAGAGTTGGGATTCCTTCTAGCGTTCTGATCGACGATTCCTCATTCGAATTAGGACCACAACCGACCTGGGCGCCACCGAATACCTCAACGCTTGCAGAGGTTCGCCACTGTCCGAGAAGTCGTCGGGACTTGCCAGGGCGGTATCCACAATTCGTATCCACTCTTGTGCTTTCCCTTCTTGAAGCGTGAACTCGAGCGCCTCCCAATACGCACTGATCATCACGTAGATGTCGTCATCGTCTTGAGAAGCTCCGTGCAAGCAGAACGCCAAGCTATGCGAGTCGTAGGAAAGATCGGCTTTCTCGCCGGTTCCGTACCAGGTAACGTCCTCCCGCCAGAACCGACTACGGCTTAGCGAAGGGTGCTGTTTCCGAAAACGAATCATGTTCTTGAAGAAACGGAAGACGTCCTTGTTCTTCTGGAGCTGGCTCCAGTCCAGCCATCCGGTTTCGTTGTCCTGGTTATAAGGGTTGTTATTGCCGAATTGCGTGTTTAGAAATTCGTCGCCGGCCCGGAACATCGGGATTCCGTTTGATAGCATGAGCAGACAGAAGAAATTCTTTACCTGCTTGCGCCGGAGGGCCAGCACCTCATCCGGTGCTCCGTTATCGCCTTCGAAACCGCAGTTCCAGCTGTGGTTGGCGTCGGTGCCGTCCTGGTTGTTGTTGCCGTTAGCCCAGTTGTGCTTTGTGTTGTAGGAGACGAGATCGTATAGCGTGAAGCCGTCATGGCAAGTCACGAAGTTAACGCTTTGATAAGCGTGATAAGCGTCTGCCCGGCCATCGGGGAAAAGATCGTCGCTGCCATAGAGACGGCGCATGAGGTCGGGCATCATTCCCGAATCACCCTTGACGAAGCGACGAATGTCATCGCGAAACCGCCCGTTCCACTGAAGCCAGGTGATGCCAGGGAATCCACGGCCCAGTTGATAAGCGCCTGTGTCCCACGGCTCGGCAATTAGCCGTAACTTGCCCAGTTCTGGATCGCCTGCAATTTCAGCGAAAATTGGAGCATGTCCCCAGTTAAGAGATCCATTTTCGTTTCGACTGAAGACCGAGGCGAGATCAAAGCGGAAGCCGTCGATGTGCATGTCGCGCTTCCAATGACGCAAGCTATCCATCACCATTTTGCGCACGTGCCCTCTGCCGAAATTCAGAGTATTGCCCGTTCCCGAATAATTCGCGTAAGGATTGGTTGGGTCGGAGGACATCATGTAGTAGCTGGCGCTGTCGAAGCCCTTATAACTGTAAATTGGACCGCGGTGATCCCCTTCGCAGGTGTGGTTGTATACGACATCCAACACGACCCCGATGCCTGCTTCATGAAACGCTTTCATCATGCTTTTGAATTCGAGATGCTCGTAGTCCGCATTGGTGCTCGCATATTGCGCATGTGGCGAAAAGAAGTTCAGAGGCATATAGCCCCAGTAATCGCCTTCCTGCGGGTCGCGCTGAAAAACCGGCATGAGCTCTACAACTGTGACCCCGAGCTCTTTTAAATATGGGATCTTTTCGACCAGGCCGGCATATGTCCCAGCACGAGACGGATCTACGTCCGAGTTTGGATTTTTCGTGAATCCCTTTACGTGCAGCTCATAGATAATCGCGTCGGATTCGTGATGCGGGGTCTGGCTTCCCTGCCAATCGAAGAACGGTCGTCGTGCCGGCAGCACGCCGAGCGGAGCTTTCCCTGCATTGGATCCTTCTCTCATCGCCAGATTGCGATCAAAATCAGGTGGAAAAAATATGCATGACGCGTACGGATCAACCAGGATCTTCTGGGGATCAAAGCTGTGAATGTTAGAAATCGCCTCACCTGAAACTGAGTATCCGTAATAACGAGCGTCACCAATTTCACTGACCGGAATCCGGCAATGCCAAATTCGGCCTGACTTGTTCCGCAGAAAATCGAAACGGTATGTCAACGACGGATTGGCCAAGTCCTCTGACGTGTAGAACAAAAGAGTGATGCTTTCGGCATGTTCAGCATGCACAGCAAAGTTGAAGGCTTGTTCGGCTTCAATCCATGTCGCGCCTAGCGGCAGTGAACTGCCTTCGGCCTGCTCCCAACTAGGGCGCCTCACGGGTGTCATGGCCATCGCAGGTGCCGAACGTTCTAGAAGCGAAGGATTCATTTGACCTCTTTACATTCTTGTCGCGGGCTATTTGCGCGAAAACTCGTAACTGACAACCTTAGTGCCTGCTGAATCTTGTAGATTGCGGTCATCTCAACACCTTGCACGACAAGAATCCACTCGCTGGAACAGAGGAAATCTGAGGCGCAATAATCCAGCAGCAGTCTTGTGCACTTAAGGTTCCAAATTGATATCCGACAGCCATCATCCTTATTTCCAAGTTTATTCACGGGTGCAGAATGGGGCGAGCATGGTCTGTGGGAAATGACGGGCATTTGTCACATGCCAATTCGCACCGGGGACTCGCTAATCACCGCAAACTTTAGCCCTTCAAATTCAGAGAGTTGCCTTTGCGGACAAACGGCGTTGAAGATGCAGGAATCTGCTGCGGTGAATGGCGCTGAGGAGCGCCTGAAAGAACATGGCAACTTCATCTGTACCAGCACCGGCACCTTCACCTGTGCCACCCGCGCCCAGGGTGGTTGAGCAGGTTCCTTCACATTCCAAGCCAGCGTGGCAGCAGTATGGAACGCCACTGATCGTGCTCCTTTTGGCACTCGCCGTCATTGTGACGATTACGCGCAACTGGAATGGGTGGGAAGGCGGTCGTATCGAGCAGGTCACCAACGATGCGTACGTACGCGGCGATCTCACACCGTTAAGCACAAAAGTTCCGGGCCTTGTCCGCGAGGTGAAGGTCAACGACTACCAACAGGTCCGCAAGGGCGACCTCCTCGTTCAACTCGATGACGACGATTACAAGGCTCAGTTGGCGCAGGCTGCTGCCGGGGTCGAAGCCGCGAAAGCCGCCCTTGAAAACAATCGGCGGCAGCGACAGCTTCAGGATTCAAAGATTGAGCGCGCGCTTGCTGGCATCGACCAGGCCAACGCTCAGATCGCAGCTGCGCAGGCAGGCAAAGACACTGTGCAGGCGGACGTGACGCGCACTCGCGCCGAGCGCAATCGGCAAGAAGCGCTCCTTCGGACGAATTCAACGACGCAGCAGAAGGTCGAGGCTGCGGTGGCTGATGAACAGCGTTTTACCGGGCAGTATGCCAGCCGCGAAGCCGATTTGTCGCAGGCACACACGTTGCTGCGAAGCAATGAATTGGCAGCAGAAGCTGAGCGGCGAGGGAAGGCGGTTCTTGAGTCGCAAGAGAGTCAGTTCGTTGCTGATCTTCACGCGAAGGAAGCTGCGCTGGAAGTCGCACGCGTGAATCTAGGTTACACAAGAATTCTTGCGCCGGCCGACGGCACAGTCGGCGAGCGGCAAGTCCGTCCTGGACAACTGGTTTCTCCCGGAACGCAGGTCATGAGTTTTGTCGAAAACATACGGTGGGTAGCAGCAAACTTTCGCGAAACGCAGTTGACCAATATCACAGTCGGTGACGTCGCAGAGATCCGCGTGGATGTGTATCCGGATCAGGTTTTTAAGGGAAGAGTGCTCGAGATCTCACCCGCAAGCGGATCACAATTTGCGCTGCTCCCTCCAGACAATGCCACAGGAAACTTCACCAAGGTCGTACAGCGCGTATCCGTCAAGATCGCCCTCGATGATTCGACCCTCGCGTCGAAGTTGCGGCCAGGGCTCTCCGCGGTAGTCACTGTCCGCACAAGGCACTGATGGAAAAAATGATGGCCTCATCGACCATTGCAGTACCTGGCAATGCCCCGATCCGAGTCGCGCAATCCGCCGCTGCGGCAATGCCGAGCGAGCTCTCGAAGAGTCCGCTGCTCGGGATTCTGGGTGTAATCATTGGCGCAGGCGTAGTCACACTCACCGGGCGCATGATTTCGCTCGGTCTCGCCGATCTCAAAGGCAATCTTGGATTTGGTTTCGATGACGGCTCGTGGATCAGCAGCTCCTACAACATTGCTCTGATGTTTATCGGACCGTTCACCGTGTATGTTGGGGCCTTGTTGGGTCCGCGGCGGATTCTGTTCATTGCCGCGACTTCCTTCACATTGATCTGTCTTCTAGCTCCGTTAATCCACAGCTATAGCCTGCTGATCGTTGCCATGGTTCTGGCCGGGCTGGCCTCCGGCACGTTCTATCCCCTGACACTGACTTTTGCGCTACGCAATATTCCACTTCGATTTCTTCCATTCACCATCGCGCTGTACGCGACTTTTGTGGACGGAGCCGTCAACATTGCGCCGTCGCTATACGGTTGGTACCGGGAGAATCTTTCGTGGCATTGGATGTTCTGGAACTCGGCGGTAATTACGGCGTTCATGATGCTGTGCGTCTACTTCGGAATTCCCAAAGCGCCGGCGGGAAAAAAGTCAGGCCCGGCCCCGAGCTTCGCCGGTTTTCTGTACTGGAGTGCGGGACTGGCGATGCTTTACGCGGCCATCGATCAAGGTGAGCGGCTCGACTGGTGGCGTTCCGGCCTTTTCAATGCATTGTTCTTCGGAGGCGCGTTTCTGGTTGTCTGCGCCGTCGTGAGCCGTCTGCGACTCCCTAACCCCTTGGTCGCCGTGCCCTATCTTCGGCAGTGGAACACCATCCTGCTGGGTATCGGACTGTTTTTGTTTCGATTTTGTCTCGTGGCAACCATCATCTTGATTCCGCAGTCTTTGGCAATTCACGGATTTGTGGCCCATCAGATTGGCCCTGCGGTTATTTGGAGTGCCCTTCCGCTGCTCATCATCGCGTTCATTGCCGGACTCCTCCTGGCGAATAAGGTAGATCCCCGTTTCCTCTTGGCCTCGGGTTTTACGTGCATGGCGTTTGCCTGCTATCTGAATGCCGATCTTACCGGTGCCTGGTCGGCCTCGAACTATTACCGCACTGAACTACTCATGGGAGTTGGGCAGGCATTCGCGTTTATTGGCCTGGTCGGAACCATCATCTTGCAGGGGATTTTCTCAGGAGGATTGTCGAAGCCGCAGTGGATATTGACGTTCTCCGCCTTCTTTCACACCGTACGACTATTTGGCGGAAACCTGGGTGCCGTTTTTATGGGGCACTTCATTGCGCAACGAGAGAAGTTGCACTCGAACCTCCT
>Ga0207665_10003324_pt1 | contig 10770 bp, 14 predicted proteins | sample LARL112metaG_FD_184351 | JGI IMG/M metagenome (GOLD analysis project Ga0207665, IMG submission 184351) | Corn, switchgrass and miscanthus rhizosphere microbial communities from Kellogg Biological Station, Michigan, USA - LAR L11-2 metaG... | ecosystem: Host-associated > Plants > Roots >...
TTATTGGAACTTCTTTGATCGCATTAATCTATAGAAGAAAATTTGTCAGATAAATCATTGATGCTTATAATCTAAAATTGCTTTTCTTCTTTTAGGTTTATGGCGAAACCCATCATGCCTCTATATGAGGTGAGTTGTGGAAAATTTTAATAGTATATAACTAAACAAGAATACAAATAAATGTATACAGGCAGGTAGAGCATATAGCTCTAGTTGTAACTACATGAACTCTATTCACAACTAAGATATTCATCTGATTCCTAAGAAATGCGATGTATAAATACAGTATAAAGTTAACTATATTGGGATTAACTACGGCAGCCGTGTTACTTGCAAGTGTAATTGCAGTAAGCATGTCTGCAAAGTCTTCTGCGCAGATTCTTCCCAGTCAAATTCAAAGTCAAAATGGTCAAATAACTGTTAACGGAGCAGGTTCAACGTTTATCTTTCCATTAATGGATACATGGCGAGTTGAATATCAAAAAGTTAAACCCGGTATAAATATCAACTATCAATCAATTGGAAGTGGCGGAGGCGTCAAACAGTTTACGGCTAAAACTGTGGATTTCGGTGCTTCTGATGCCCCTCTTTCAATACAAGAGCAGCAAAATGCTCCAGGGGCTGTACATATTCCAGTTACGATAGGTTCCGTTGTAGCTGCATATAATATCCCAAGTGTTTCCAATAAAGGATTAAAACTTACAGGCCCAGTCCTTGCAGATATATTCTTAGGTAAAATTAAAAAATGGAATGCTCCAGAAATCCAATCGATAAATCCTGGTGTATCTCTACCTTCTAATGATATTGTAGTTGTTCATAGATCGGACGGATCGGGAACAACGTATGTCTGGACTGATTATTTATCCAAAGTGAGTCCACAATGGAGCCAACAAGTTGGAAAAGCAAAGTCTGTACCATGGCCAACTGGAATAGGGGCACCAGGCAATGAGGGTGTTGCAAATGCAATAAAAGGTACACAGAATACAATTGGATACGTTGAATTAGCTTATGCATTGACTACTAAAATGCCATATGCTTTCATACAAAATAAAGCAGGTAAATTCATAGAACCATCATTAGATTCGACCAAGGCAGCAGTTAGTGCTTCAGCACCCCAACTTCCGAAAGGAGATGGTTCATGGGCGTCTGTGTCGCTAGTAGATGCACCTGGTGATGCTTCATATCCAATTGCAAGCTTCACATATGTATTGTTATATAAGGAATTTAGTACTAATCCTGGCATCGATCAAACAAAAGCAAAAGCACTTACGGATTTCATTTCATGGGCCATTACAGATGGACAAAAATTAGCTCCAAATCTAGGATATGTTCCATTGCCAGACCAAGTTCTTAAACTTGACCAAGACACAATCAAATCGCTGACATTCCATGGGACACCGATAAGTTGAAGCTGTTGGAGAGACAACTCCAACAGCAAAATTGACTAAGCAGGTTCTATTGTAATCAGCCGGTGTTCTAACTTAACCTTGTATTTTTTATTTATATAAAACATTATACTCTATGTATAATGACATGCAATGATAATCGATCTTATCTTTATCTCTATCATTTGGTGTTTGTAGCATTAAGCTGGGGAGTGAACTACTAAAAAGGCTAGCTGGCTATAATGGATTGGGATCTTTCGGAGTCTAAAGATAAACTTGGATAAGAAAGCAGATTATGTATGAACAAGCTAGCGCCAGATGTAATAAAGCTCAATTGGGATGAGGACGTGAAGGCAACTCTAGGAGTTTGTCATACTTTTGATCAATTTTTCTTTTTGTATACTGCAGGGATTGCATATGACAGTAATTGACTCACCATAATGCTATACGAGAGCAAATTATTGACACTTGCATTTCTTGCCACAGTTGCAGCGTCAATGAGTTTTATAAGTGGTACTGGAATTAAAATTGCATTAGCACAAGTAAATCCAATGGTCGCTGCTAAAGATCAAGGAGGCCGGAACACAACTTCAACGTCAATGTCAAATATGGCAATGTCTACATCAGGTGGCACGGTAAATAAAACCACAATTGCAAGAGATTCACAAACAATTTTACTTGAAGGCAAAATAATTCCAGCAAAGGGTTTTCATACATATGTATGATTCAACACCATATATGATGAATGCAGGACATGTAGCGTTACATATTCCATGCGATGCGAGTTCAAAACCTGTAGTGAACACACTTATAGGACAAGCTCCAAACTTTGAGATTGTAAGGTCAGATCTTATAAAGGAATTGTCACAGCCTGGCAATATGTGCTTATACCACGTAGATATTAGTTCAGATCCTGCAAAAAAAGTTTATCAAACAGACATAGCAATATAGAAGCCCACCTATCAAACTATAACTTTCCCGCCAAGTAGTACAGTAGTAATAGGTGTCAACGAAATCCAGCCTGGCGTTCCTGGTGGCTAAAGAAGAGATAAGACAAGCACAGATTATCTAGAAAGAAATGACAGGATAAGGAACAAAGTCTGCAACTTATTTATCCTCGAAAATACACAATCCATTGGGTGACCAAATTTATTATTTTTACGTTACAGATCCTTTCTATTTCAATAGTATTTGTATTCATGTTAAATCTGATAGTGAATGATGATATTGTTGGCGGCTTAATATTTCCAACCACTGTCTTTAGCCAAACTATCGACAATAATAATAACACCCAATTATGGACAGATAGGGGAAATAATGCCAGAATAATATTTACATATGACCCTCATAATCCTGTTATTGGCAGCCCTACCGGACTTTTATTCAATGTCCAGGATCTGCGTACAGCTGACCAGATAAAAAACATACATGCAAGGATTATCATAACAAATGGACAAAAAATCTTAAAAATTGCCGATATAGCTTCTCCCAATGGTGATCCTTCTATAAACTTTGCATTCCCTGATTCAGGTCCTTATCAGATAATAGCAAAGATAGATTCAAAAGACATTGCAGCTCTCAGCTCATTCAAAGTACTTGTTCCTCCCCAAGCTTTATCAACTGGCTTCAAATCTTTTGGTATGTTAATGCTTTATTACGTGACTCCTATTACTTCTGTTGCTGCAGGAATTGCAGTATATTTAGTATATAAAAGACCACAAGATAAACAAACACCCATTTGACATGTCAGAATGTTTTTGTCTACATTACAAGAATATGCCCATCTTGATATCATAAGAAAATTATATGACTCCATCCTTTCTATCTTGACCATATGCGATTTTTTATTTTTAAATTCATGTTACTAATTTTTGGCAAGTTAGTTATACCTATTGGTTTTTAACAAAATAATAAAATATATCTGGTAATGAAAGTATCTGAACAATTCTTTTTCGAAAACCACTAGCTCCAGTTGCTACTTTTACTGCTGCTGTTACTCTAGTGCTAATCTCGCTTATTTTTCTCACATCATCTTATTATGTAAAACCAGCTTTTAGCGACGGTCTATTTCAAGATCAACTATCAGCATCTGTAGGAGAAAGGAAAGTTGGTTTATTTATAAAAATGATACCTAGTATAGTTACAACAGAGACATTAAAAAAGGACAAAATCCACCAGTTGAATTTAGGATATTTAATTCAAGTAACAATGGAACATATTTTCATGTGACTTACCATATTAATATAGAAAAAGGGGGTCAGACACTATTTAATGAATGGTTCCACCATCATTATGGAGATTCAAAATTAGAAATAAATCCTAAAAGTACCACCAGAACCATAATCTATGCTCAAAAGGATCCTGTTTTAGATATGTATACAGGTACGTTAGACACACCAGTAGTTGTAGAAGGACAGATCTTTTTGAACGGAGGTTTATACCATTTCAAAGTCAGGGTATTAACGCTAGACGATGACACACTAGTATTACCCCCTGATCAGCAAACAGTATACGAGGTTCGCTGAGTATAGGAAATAGTGAAAATAAGACAATGTCTGGCCACACTTAGATGATATACTTTTGCATCTTAGACATGAGTATGATGATATTGTAGAAGGTAATCTTCACATATATATCGGAGGAGATAATTGCGCAGAGGTATTTGTAACAGAAGGTAATGCTGAGAGTTTCAAATTTTATAGGGCGAATACGAGCAATAAGGGGAATAGAACAAGTCAAATACTGTGGTTCCTTTATCATAGCAGCAGAGCATCTCTGACCTTCCAAAGATAAGCATTATATCAATGAGATAACATTTTCTAAATCTTTGCATGATCTGAGTTGATATTTTGGCGAGTAATTTGTCTAACTTCCAAGATATTCCTAAATGGAAGAAAACTGAATTTTCTAGCTAATCGTGAATTTCCAAACACCGCAGAATCACTTATGACCCATCCAAGCGCTGCCAACGCTGGTGTAAGCACGAGAGAATTTGTAATACCATAGAGCAATCCAGCAGCTATTGATATTGTTACAACATTATAAACAAATGACATAGATAAGTTCTGTTTTATTTTTTTCATGGAGTATCGGCCTATTTTCAAAGCATACAGGATTTGAAGTAGATCGCTTTTCATAAGTATTATGTGTCCTGATGATAAAGCAACATCAGTACCAGAGCCTATTGCTATTCCTATATCAGCCTGTGTCAATGCAGGTGCATCATTTATGCCATCTCCAACCATTATCACTTTCTTTCCTTGGTCTTGTAGCTTTTTAATTTCTAAAGCCTTTGATTCAGGTGATACTTGAGACAAGACCTTCTGTATGCCAAGTTTCTTGGCAATAGCATTAGCAGTTCTTTGATTATCTCCAGTCATAAGTATAATATCGTTTTTTTTCATTTTGTGTTGGATTTCAGCAATGACGTGGTTTGCATTCTCCCTTAATGTATCAGCTACAGCTATCAGGCCAGCTAATTTGTCTTCAATAAAAACAGCAACTACAGTTTTACCTTCTGACTCTAAATCAGTAATTTTTGTCTGCAAATTTTCAGGTATTATTAATTCATTATTATTATCATTACCATCATTATTTATCCTTGGATTGCCAACAAATATCCTTTTTTCAAAGTATGAGGCAACAACACCATGGCCAGTCAAAGAATTAAACTCTGAAACCTTCAATGTAGGAATTGATTTTTCAGTTGCCTTTCTAACTATGGCTTGTGCAATCGGGTGCTCTGATTTAATCTCTGCAGATGCAGCTAACTGCAAAAGCTCAAAATCTGTATAACAATTATTCGGAATTACATCTGTTACTTCAGGCTTGCCATTTGTAAGAGTACCTGTCTTGTCAAATACAATTGTATCTATAGACGATAATTTTTCCAAATACTGCCCAGCTTTTATCAATACTCCGTGTCTTGTTGCCACGTCTATTCCTAGAGATATTACCATTGGAGTAGCTATCCCTAAAGCACAAGGACATGACACCACAAGGATTGTGGCAAAAACAGTTACGGCAAAAGAAATCGGTTGATGTGCTACAAAAAACCAGTAAAGAGATGAAGCAATTGCAATAGAAAGTATGATTGGGATAAAATACTGTACAGCCCTATCTGCAATCCTTTGGACTGGTGCTTTTGACATCTTCGCTCTTTTGACCATCTCTATTATACTGGCTAATACAGTATGGCTTCCAACTGTGGTTGCTTTGAATTGAAGATAACCATTCTTGTTTATCGAACCGCCAATGACTGTATCACCTGTCTTTTTATCGATAGGTATTGACTCCCCTGTAATTATTGACTCATCCACTGATGATTCACCATATACGACTATACCATCAGTAGCAATTCTTTCACCTGGTTTAGCTACAACTATATCTTCTACAACAATGTCATCAACGTCGATTACCTGTTCTTGTTTACCACCATTCCTAATTACTACTGCACTCTTGGGTTTTAGCGCAAGTAAATTTCTTAGTGATTCAGATGTTGTTTTAAGAACTCTAGTTTCCAAGTATTCTCCAATAGTAAAAATAGTCAGAACAGAAGATGATGCTTCAAAGAATTGTACATGAGAGCCGCTCGTCACATTAATCAGACTATAAATATATGCAACAGTCGTACTCAGGACAACCAGCGTATCAGTAGTGAATCCTTTCTTGTGTATGATTGCTCTGATAAATCTTATATAAAATGGTCGACCCAGGAGAATCTGAACAGTTGTCGCAAAAACCAATCTCAAAAGATTAGTTACGTAAGAGTCAGAGAATATTTGAAGTAAAACTAGTGGTATAGTTAGAGAAAGACCAATGACTATGAGCAATTTTTCATTGAGAAAAACATTATACCTTGCCTTGGGTTGATGATGATGATCCACCTCCCCCTCCTCCCTCTCCTCATCCTCGCAACAATCGCAAGTAATAGCTATTCCTCTATCCTCTTTTAATTTTAATTCTTCATTGTTAATGATTTTATTATCATCAATCTTTTTCATTTGACTTTCTCCCTCTATCTTTGGGATTCTTGGTTATAATTTACACATGCGTATATTCCTCTTGCTAATTCAAATAAAATGGCATCACTTTCTTCTAAAAGCTTTGAAACTTTTTTATCGCCTAACCTATAGAATATGTTTTTACCCTGGCGTCTATTCTTGACAAGCCCACAATCTAATAAACAGGACAAATGATTTGATATATTGGATTGACTTTGGCCAGAAGTTTCTGCAACTATTTGAGAGGTAGTCTTTTCTCCTTCACGTAATGATTCTAATATTGAAAGTCTGGTGGAATCACCGAGGCCTCTGAAGAGTTTTGCCTTTAATGAAAGCTTTTGAAGTTGTATTGACACATTGTCCCGTGTTAATATGTAAATGTGTTAATCTATTATATAAAGTTGATCTAATCTGCGTTGGTGGTGTTAACTTAGCAAGTTAATCACCTATTTTTCTCGCACAAAGTTCAAGAATTTGCACCTTAAGTTAACAGCACCTCTGCGTTTCAGATACTGAATCAATAAGTTAAAAAAGATATGTACCTGAGTTGAATCTAAAGTGTTTGGCTTGGATATATCAGTACATAACGATGGATAGACAAAGCATCTTATCTAAGGATCTAACAAAAAAAGGATTCTTCTAGGGAGAAGGTGTGTTCCTTGTTTCCTGTAGAATTGTTGCCAGCAATAGTTTGGTAGTAGATACAATATAATCCGTATTAACTGCAGATGGAATATCTATGCTACTGTGATAATGTGTATTTTGATCTACTGCTTCTCCATCATATAATCCTGCAACTACATATCCTAGGCTTCAAAAGGCATATAATCGCTATCATATGTAGGCCCCAACATAACTTGCAAGTCAGTATAGTCCACAGCTGCCTGCTCCATAATCTCTCCAAACCTTTGAGAATCCTGATCATTACCTGTTACTGCGTTTCCCAATTACGAATTAGAACAGCTTTTCCGCCAATGATATTTCCACTACCCGGCAAAACTGTAGAATAAAGGATACCACTTTCAGTCGATTCAATGAAGGATGAATCATCCATGTAAATACTATGCAATGCTTTATCAAAGGATAAACTGAGCTCATTTGTTCATTGGCCTCCTCTTCTTTGCTAGGCTCGCCTGATCTTACCATTCCAATATGACTGTGTGAATCGATGAATGCTGGTGTCACAACATAATACTTCCCTTCAAAATCATCTCATCGATATCTCTTCCTCCCTCTTTTTCTGGTCTACTGTTCTTTCCTACATACTTTATTTCATCTCCTTCAAATCCTATATAACAGTCTCTTTTCTCCTCAGTACCATCAAACAATGAATTGCATTTAATTAACTTCATAGATTTGCTTATCATTACCAATCATCAGCCGATTCTTAAACCTATTTTGGAGTCGACTCCATTCTTCCTCTTTCTTATCAAATGTAAGAATATCATCATATTATCAGTTCTGGATATTATTTCAAGATAATCCAATGGTTCATCTAGGAAGTGTTAAAGCAGGTCATGCTCACACGTATACTTTATTCACATTATTTTCTCCAACATCCAGATTATCCGGCAATATCATTGTTCATATCCTATAATACGCTAGTATGTATATATCTATACTACTGCTAATATTTCAAAATGTTTCAAATTTTATTCTTGATTGTCAACTACGTCAGCAGACCTTTTCACATTTATGGAAACACTGATGATAACTTTATCTTTCCACTGGCAAATCTATTTTATTGCCCCATTCGCCCCATGAACCAACATACATTCTAACGTTCTTAAAGCCAAGATTCCGCAATACGACGAAAGTGTTGGCAGCCCTGTAGCCGCCATGACAGTATGTTATAATCTCTTTTTCTTTTGGAATATGTGAATACAGTTTCTCCAGTTCTGTATTTTCTTTGAAGGCGCCATTTTTATTAATATTACAACTCCAATCAACATTTGTTGCTGAAGGTATGTGGCCTGCTTTAGCAGCTCTTATTACAGAACCTTCGTATTCGGATTTTGAGCGCGAATCCAATATTAGTACATTGTTGTTACTCTTCTTTTTGATCTTCGATTTTATATATCCAAAGTCTGCCAACACCTTGGGATTGGGCTTGCCTCTAAAATATGAATGAATAAACTGATTGCTCTTTGTTTCTATTTTCAATCTTTCTTTCTTCCACTTATTAAAACCTCCATCAAGCATTGCAGTTTTACTATGTGAAAAATAAATCAATAGCCAGACACCTCTCGCAGAAAACATGCCAGATATACTGTCATAAAAGACCACAAATTTGTTTTTCGTTACTCCTATATTTGATAGAAGGATCTTCATTTGCTTGTTAAATTGAGAAATCCCCTCTTTTGAGGTATCAATCCAATGGAATTGCACAAGATCTATGTTAACAGCATTAGGAAGATGTCCTAGTGCATAATCTGAATAAGGACGGGCATCTATTACAAGAAGATCATCCCTTTTTTCCAAATATAATGATTTTAATTCCGAAGTGGATATAGTAAACCTCATCATTAAGATAGAACAGATATGTAATAATTTTTTGATATTATAATTGTTTTCTGCCCAAAACAATGAAGTGCAAGAATCAAATGGCCGTATTAGAAGTCAAGCCAACAAATGAATAACATCAAAGATAATGGACAAGACAGGTGGCGATGCTTCTCCTATGATATGTCTTCGTTTCTATAGCTATCAGGGCTATGAGTTTTGTAATACGGTGTTTTTGGAGCTCAAACAAGAATCAGAGATTTATTTGTAGTTGAATATTTTCAAAGAAATATCATGTAGAAATATGATACACTGATGTGCTATGGTGATAGACGAAGGACCAGATGTTTATGATAAGACCCCATGTAATGTGTGTATTATGGGAACCATGAAAGGAGATGCGATAAATCCAACTAGTTAATGTTGTATCTACCAATCTCAAATTGTTATATTGGAGTCAGGCGATATCACAGAATACCGTACAAGTCAAATATGAAAAGGTGCCGTTTTCTCTTTCATGACAAGGCTGAATATATTTTTGGTAGAGAATTGTCGTATATGTTTTGAAACTCAATAAATCTGTGTCCTACACTCCTATGGAGCTGACTTCAGTTTTTCTCTTCTTGCGACCCTCCAACAACATTAAAGGTATTTGCTATTATCTAATCCATATGTTTATAGAATAATAAATCAAAAGATATTTGTAACTAATGTCGTTTAGTCTTATTAAAGCCATAAAGAGTACTCATAGACATCCAATTAATAGAATCCTGCATTGTGTAGGAGCTTCCATTTACATTACAGGGATAGTATTAATTTTAGGTAGCCTGGTTGGTTTGTATACAAATTCTATAAATGGAGTAATCTTATGGTCTATAGCAATTGGGTTGTTTTTGATTGGACATAAAATAGAAGGTAATTTAAGAGCTATGACATTAATTGTACTTTTCAAGTACCTTGTTAGATCAGGAAAATTAACGATATCCAGATCACATGAATATAATTAATCAACCTGCATTATAGTTCATTATCTGTCTTGTAATCTATGCTGCACTTTTTAGTTAACTTGTTGCTTGTAGAATAAAATGCCGATATTAGAAGTGCTATTGAGACTATGCGAAGCGGCATCTGATAATTTGAAAGGATTATAGATGCTGTTACCCTGCTCCTCCAAGTACGGAAACAAGAAGAAAGCCCAGTGAAGAACAACTTGTGCATGTGCTTGAAATTACGCTAATAGTAGAACCTGAGAAAAATGAAGCAAAACTTGTATCTGACCTATGCGAATGTTTGAGCACATATATGTTCATGCTCACCATGATGCCAGAAGAATCGCAGTTATGTTTGAAAGGAAAAGCCTACGAATGCATCGTATGGTAGGTAAAATACAAAGACTGGAGAGAAAAAGAGCAGTTGGTCAAAGATATTGAAAATAATCCAAAATATTGATGCCACTGCTCCTGCCAGGACGATATATATCCAGCTACTAAAGACAATTTTGATTGAAAGAAGCATTGCATAGATTGTTCTTCTAGCCATAGTTTGTTGCAGCGAGGAGGAAGAAGAGGAAGCCGGAGATGGAGTGTTAGTAGTTATCTTTTGTTTTTTTAGGGTAAATCTCATTTCTCTATTCTTAACCTCCAGTATTACTACTAATTTTCTTGTCAATTATTGCTTGGAATGCTTGAAAAGGATATGCTCCAAGTAAAGTCTCTTGATTAGAACCGTCGTTCCTTTCTATAACGAAAGTAGGTGTTCCTTGGAACCCTAATGATGTAGCAAAAGCCAAGTCACTCTGAACAAATGATAAGTATTTTTGGCCATCTAAGCAAGAATTGAATTTTTGCATATCTAATCCAGCTATTTGAGAACCAAACTTT
>Ga0207665_10003326_pt1 | contig 10769 bp, 13 predicted proteins | sample LARL112metaG_FD_184351 | JGI IMG/M metagenome (GOLD analysis project Ga0207665, IMG submission 184351) | Corn, switchgrass and miscanthus rhizosphere microbial communities from Kellogg Biological Station, Michigan, USA - LAR L11-2 metaG... | ecosystem: Host-associated > Plants > Roots >...
AGATGGCGAAGCCCCAGCTGGTGGCAGATCCGGCGTAGCGGAGCCGGCAGAGCGGCAGGGTGGTGCCGTCGGGGAGCTGGGCGGCGACGTAGGCGAACTCGCCGTGGTAGCGGACGGTGATGCCGGCGAGCTGGGGCCAGCGCTCGGCTGCCCTGGCAGCCAGGCGCTGGCGCAGCGAGGTCTTGGTCGACGGTGACCGGCCCAGCCGCCGGGCGATCTGGCGCACCCCGCAGCCACGGGCGAAAAGCAGCGCGATCTCCTCGCGCTCGGCGAACGGCAAGTACCGCCCCGACAAGGGGCAAGGAAGCTCTGGTGCCACCCCGCCACACTCACGGAACCACCGGCTCCCCACCGCCGGCGACACGCCGGCGGCCACTCCCGCATCCTCACTCGCCAGCCCCCCGGCGATCTGATCCCAGAACCGGCGCCTGTGCTCGCGCCGCCAGCCCGGCGGACGGCCCGGCGAGCGCATCGCCGGACGCCAGGCACGATCAGCCCGCCGGCGATTCCCTTCTCCCATCGCAACCCCTCACCACTGAGGTGTTGCGACGACCAGTTGAATCCGCCCAATATACGTCTATCGCGTTCACCGAACGGCTGGCCGCCACCGGCGCCCAGCCCTCGGCCGGCACCGTCGGCGACGCCTACGACAACGCCCTCGCCGAGTCGGTGATCGGCCTGTACAAGACCGAGCTGATCAAGCCGCAAGGGCCCTGGCACACCGCTGAGCAGGTAGAACTAGCCACCCTCGACTACGTCGACTGGTTTAACCACCGGCGGCTGTACGAGACCTGCGGCGACATTCCGCCAGCCGAACTCGAGACCGTCTATTACCGTCAGAACACCAGCCTCGCCGAGGCAGGTTAGTCAACAAACTGAGTCTCCGGACTCACCGGGGCGATTCAGTGCCGTTCGTTTGGCGCGGCCGACGGCCAGGGCTGATCAAGGCGGGAAGCGTTCGAATGTGGACGTTCTGCGTGCTTTGAGCTGGTGGGGGCTCAATGTGACCTCTTATCCATCGATGATGGTCAGATAGCGTGGCCACGCCCTGGCCCGGGGCTCTGTAATGGCAGACCGAGGAGTGCGCTTGCGGCTAGGTGCGCGGAGATTCGTTGGAGGCAGTGATGGCAGTGCACATTGATGAGGAGGCGCTGCGGTCAAGCCTGCAGCGGCTCCGCGAGGCCGCGTTCAACGCTGACGTGCTCGCTGTCATGAAGCGGACCGTCGACGCCGTTCATGGTGTCTTCGGCTATGGCGGCGCTGGCATCATGTTCATCACCGAGTCCGGGTACCTGTCTTATGTGGCTGCCTCCGACGAGGCCAGCCGCCAGCTCGAGGAGGCGCAGGCGTCCGCAGGCCAGGGGCCGTGCTATGAGTCCTACGTCTACGCGCACGAGGTCGTCACCAGTGACGTGCACGCCGATGACCGCTGGCCGGAGCTGCGGACCCGGCTGTCTGACCAGGTGCGGGCGGTTGCTGGGATTCCAATCCTGCTCGGCGGCAGCCCGGTCGGCACCTTGAATGTCTACCGCGACGAACCCGTCGACTGGGATCGGTCAGACGTTAACGCCCTGACCGCCTACGGCGCTCTTATCGCAGAAGTGCTGGCTGCCGCGCTCGCAGCTCAGGAGCACAGCATCGTGGCCGACCAGCTGCAGTACGCGCTGGACTACCGGGTGGTCATCGAGCGGGCCGTGGGTTACCTGATGGGTACCTATCGGCTGGACGCGGTCACGGCCTTTGACGTGCTGCGCAAGCGGGCGCGTGATTCACGCAGGCGGGTCGCTGACGTGGCCACCGAGGTGCTCGATGGGACCACTGGGCCCGCCAGTGACGACCGGGTCGGTGATCTCCGCCCCTCGGACCTGGGCCTGACCGGCCTGCCCGGGTCGGAGGCCACGCCGGCGGTGTAGCCCGCCCGGCGGGTGAGCGGGCGGCCGTGCCGGCGCGCCGCTGTTACGTGCCATCGTGCAGCTAGTGCCACGGGCCCAGGCCGTGACCCGTTCGCTGTTGCGGGAATGCGGCTGGCGAGGTAGATTGCCGCGAGTTCCGCCGTGTGTCCGCGGATCGCACCCTGGAGGTGGCGATCTGTGGCATGTCAGTCTTACGGCCAGAATGAGTTGGCTGCGGCGAGAACTTGGTTGCCTGTTCTGCGCTGCGTGGCGTTGGCCATGCCTGCCTGCAGCGGCGCCGCCACCATTCACAGTGACAGGCCTGCGCCTGTTGCACGCGCAGGCCGCTGTGGCATAAGGCACTCCATCAGGCGCGGCGGGCTATCAGCATCTGGCTGGTCGCATGCTTCGGATCCGCGCGATGCCTTCCCTCAGGATGCCGTCTCCCCGGAGAGGCCGCGATCCGCGTCACAGCTGTCACCGCCACATGAAAAGGACAAATGATGCCTGTCTCCCTCTACCTGGCAGTCGCCACCTGCCACTGTGGGCGGCGGTCAGTGCTCTCGCTGCAAGGCGAACTTGACGTGTGCACCAAGGACCAGCTGCGCCGTGTCATCAGCAGTGCCCTGAGGCACCCCCCGCGGCTCCTCGTGGTGGATCTCTCCGCACTGGGTTTCATGGACTGCAGCGGCCTTTCGGTCCTTGTATGGGCACATCAACGCCTGGCCGACCAAGAGTGCCAGCTCCTCATCACCGGTGCCCAGCCCATCGTCCAGCGGCTGATTCACCTGACAGGCCTCGACACGCATCTGCAACTCAGCGCCGCCCTGAGCCGTTCGGAACTTGCCTGAAAGCGGCCGATGGAACTTGCCTGACAGCGGCCGAGCCCCCGATGGAAGAGCCGGACATTCGCGCAGTGGGGTCCTGTACGCTACGGGTTCACGGTCTCCTGCCCGAGCGGGCATGCAAGGACGCCGCAGGGCTCCAGTTGGCCGTAGCAGGCGCCCTGGCAGAAATAGCTGTCCAGCTACGCGGCGAGCAGCCGTTCGAAGAAGGAGCGGTATCGGCGCAGGCCGTGCCGTAGGTCCTCGGTGGACACGTCGTCACCACCGGCCCACCGTGACTCGAGCTGCTCGCGTTCGCTGGCGAACATCTGGGCCAGGCGCTGCATGAGCTCGGCGACGAGGGCATCAGCGTCCTGGACTGCTTTCCTTGGTTCGTCCACGAACGCTGCCTGGATGTCCTTCCACCGCACGAGGATGCTCTGCAGCTCATGGTCTTCTAGCAGCGGTGCTTGCGGCTGATCGCCGCCGCCGAGGTCGCTGTGAGCTGCCCCCTGCGGGGCTGTGGTCGGCTGCTCCGTCTGGGCGTCTTGCAGCGGGGCGTGGCCCGAGCCGGTGGCGTCCTCCCTGGTGGCGCCTGCAGTGGCGATCTGTTCGGTTGTCTGCGCCCTGCCTTGCGTGCTTTCGGAGTCGTTCATCGGGCACCTCGGTCCTTTCGGCTGATCGTGTCCGGTGATCCGGCGGGGTCTTGGCCGTCGACGTGGCGATCCGGGCCGCGGCGACCTGCGCCGGTTTGGCCGGCGACGCTGGCCGGCTCGGGGCTGGCGGTGACGCCTGCCTGGCCGTCATCTGCCCGCAGCAGTTCATCGAACAGCGAACGGTAGCGCAGGAGCGCCTCCCGGAGATCTTCGGTGCCCGCCCGCTGCGCCTGCGCCCGCTCGCGGATGCCGTGCGCGAAGCGGTAGTTCTCCACCACCCCAGGGTGGTCGACCGACACCAGGTCGGCCTGAGCATCGAAGTCTCCCATCGGGTAGCCACGCGCCTCCATGACGCTGTAAACAAGCCCGTCAGCAGCCACGACCGCCTCGGATGGCTGATCGACGAAGCGTTCCTGTACGCCTTGCCACTGCTGGGCGAAACGCACGCGCATGCCCTCGGGCAGCGGCCTGATGTCAACCTGGGCCCGCTGCCTCTCGCGGTCACGCAGGTCGGCCTCGGCGGCCCGCCTCCCCTCGCCGGCCTCCACCGCCCGGTCGTATTCCGGGCCAAAGCGCTGACGCAGCGCCGTCGTTCTGCGCTGACGGGCCGCCACCGCAATGAGGGCGACGACAACCACGGCAGCGATGACAATCAGGATCCACACCCAGGTAGCCATATATCTCTCCCCGTGCTCGAAGTGCTCGAATTTGATCTCTCCCCGTGCTCGAATTTCCGCCTCTCTACCCGGTCACAGGAGATCAAACGCTGGCTTTCGCTTGGGCTCGGTAAGACGCCGTCGGCATGCTGGTGCGCCCCGACCACGACATCGAGGCGGTCTTCACCGGGCCCCGTTTGCAGTCCACGGATAGCCCGGCCGTGGTGAGCTTCGTGGGTGGTCTGTGTGCGGTGGCAGCTAGTATCCGTGGCCGCAGTCGGGCGCACGCGGACTTGGGTTGCTGGCTGGCAGCAGCAGGCCGACGCCGAAGACTGTGGGCGCGGCGAAGATGGCGAGCATCGCTGCGGCCAGGATCACCCGCCGGGCGCTCCAGCGCTGCAGCACGATTGGCCCCCGCTGCGGGGCGAGCTTGCCGAACTCGGCGAGCAGGTCGCGGGGGTCTCGTTTCATGAACACGCGCAGCTGCGTCGGGCTGGCTACCCCGCGGGTGGCGGCGAAGGCCTCGGCGAGCTCGGCCTCGGTGAAGTAGCACAGCGCCCGCTGGTAGACGCGGCCGGGGTCGGTGCGGACCGCTAGGACCAGCATCATGTTGCCCAGGTCGACCGCCTGCCGCCATGGCGACGGGCGCACCTGGGCGAAGGCCACGTCGATCAGCAGCAACTGCCCGGCGCGGACCATCAGATTGCCTGGCTTGATGTCGCGGTGGGCGATCCCGGCGTCCCACAGGCTGCGGATCAGCAGCAGCCCCTGGTCGATCAGCTGGTCGCCGACGTCCGCCTCGCCGATTTCCACCGCGCCGTCGAAGAACTCGGTGACCAGCAGGTACTCCCGCTCGGGAGTGATCTCCACGATGCCGTAGGGCCTGGCTACCGCGATCTCGTTATCCTGCAGCAGGCGCAGGGTGTAGTCCTCTTATTCGGCCAGGCGGCGCACGGTCTGGAAGGGGTGCTCGTCCTCCAGGGAGCCGTAGAGGATGGTGCGCCAGAGCTTGTACCAGCGGCCGGCGCGGACGTGTCCCTTGGTGTAGAGCTTGCCGAACAGGTACTTCTGCGGGCTGCCTTCGACGCGCAGCCGCAGCGGGGTCGAGCCGGCCGAGGACTCCAGCCCGACCGGCATGATCTCGGTCACGCTGAGACCGAGCTGGTCGCGAATGCCATGGCGGATCGCCTCGCCGCGGCGGCCGGTCACATCCACGTGCGCGGTGTTGCCGCGCCGGTAGGCGACCGGGAACGCCTCGTTCGGCGTGAAGAAACGGAACGCGGTGACCGGGATCGCGACACCGAGCACCACGCCCAGGAGCAGGTCATCGACGTGATTGACCGCCAGGTACAGGCAGGCCAGACAGAATAGGGTCACGATGACCGCGGTGGCTGCCTTCGCATAAGAGCGGGGCCGCCCCGGCATGACCAGGCAATAAACGATGCCCATCAGGAAGAACGTCAGGATCCCGGCCGAAAGGGCCGGCGCCGAATACCCGGACCAGCTTCCGATGATCGGCACGCCGTACGGCCGCGGCCGCCGCACCCCGTCATTGACCAGCAGCATGGCCAGCTCGAGGAAGAACAGGTTGCACAGGAACACCAGCAGGTGCCGCCAGCGCCGGAACGCCATCGTCAACACCACCGCCGACAGCCCGGCCACCGTCGCCCCCCAGCCCGAGCCGGCCGCCACTACCCCGTTGGCGACGCCGGTCAGCCACGGCGCCCGCGCCCGCGCGAAAACCCGCAGCACCGCGGCGTTGGCCTGATCATCGAGCCGCGCGACGGCGCGCGCACCGAGACCACGATCACGCCGGCCAGCACGACAACCACGGCGACCAGCCATGCCGTAGTGCTGACCGAGACCGGGTGCGGCAGCGGCGGCGGGGCGCCAGTCGGGCGGCGCCGCCGCGCCGCTGGCCGCACGGCAGGACCCGGCGCAACGCCAGCCACACCGTCCCCCGAGGTCACCGCCTCCGCTTTCCCGGTCACTGCGGCGCACCTCCCACCGATGCCAGCCCCCGCCCGCGCGGCCAGCTCCCAGCTACCGCTGCCTCCACGGCCCGCAGCGTCAGCGGCCGGCTGGGCTGTCTCGGCCAGCCGGCGGAGGCTGACCCGCCGCAGTTCAGGCTGTGTCACCCGGCGGGGGGCGCGAACGGCGGGAGGTCCTGGCGGCATACGGTTCCCTTCGGGGGGAGGGCGCCGGTTTGGAAGTAGGCGGTCATGTAGGTGCTGGCGCAGGTGCTGGGGTTGAGGAAGGCGGTGTGGCCGTAGCCGTGAACGACCAGCAGCCGTGCGTTGGCGAGCTGGCGGGTCATGGCGATGTCGTCGCGGAGCGGGAGGAACGGGTCGGTGGTGTTGCCGATCACCAGGATGGGGCTGGTGGGGGCGTTCCACGGTCCGTTGTAGGTGTCCTGCCCGCGTACCGGCCAGGTGGCGCAGGGCTCGTCCAAGGTCCACAGATCCGGCAGGGCGATCACGCCGCTGCGGCGCAGCAAGAGGCGCTGCAGGCCGGGGTAGGCGCTCGCGGGAGGGCTCGGCGCCTCGTTGCACTGGACCGCAAAACCCTGCTCGACCCCCCCGTAGCGCTGGCCGGCCGCCGCCGCGGCCAGCGTTGTGCCCGCTGTGGCGCTCGCCGTGCCGTTGCGGGCCGCCCAGAGCTGCTGGAGCCCCTGGGCAACCCCGGACCAGCCGGGGGCGCTGTTGCCAGGTACGGGCGTGCCGAACGGCTGCACGAAGGAGAGCGCGAAGCTGATGGTGGTGACAACGAAGGCGTAGGTGAAGGCTGTGCCGCCCACGGTGATAGGCGCCCGCCTGAGGCGGGCCAGCAGCGCATCCCACTTGGCCTTGGTCGCGGCGGGGCTGCCGGCCGAGAACGCGCAGGCCTGGGTGCTGCGCTGCCCGCAGATGGCCAGGAATGCATCCAGCCCCTTGGCGGCCGCTTTGTCGCTGCCCATCCGCAGGTAGGTGCTCAGCGTGGGGTTCGGCCGGCCGCCGTTGGTCCAGGCCTCGGGCGGGACGTTTCCATCCAACACCAGCCGGCCGGCCTGGCGGGGGAACAGGTTGGCGTAGGTGGCGCCCAGGAACGTGCCGTAGGAGATGCCCAGGTAGTTCAGCTTGGGCTGGCCGAGGTCCTGGCGCAGCAGGTTCAGGTCGCGGGCGGAGTCGGCGGTCGAGACGTGCCTGAGCAGCGCGCCGTTCCGCGCGGCGCAGATCCTCCCGAACTCGCGCCACCGGCGGATGTAGCCGCCCTGCTGGCCCTGGCCGACGGGAAACAGGGCGTACTTGCCCAGGAATGCGCTTTCCGCAGCCTGGCTCGGGAAGCACTGGACCGCCGTGCTCGCCCCGGACCCGCGCGGGTCCCAGCTCACGATGTCGTAGTCGCGCAGCAGTTCCTTCGGGAAGAACCCGATAAATGCCGGGAGCTGTACCGTGCCGGGCCCGCCGGGCCCGCCCGGGTTGAAGAAGATCACGCCGCGGCTGGTCGGGCCGGTGGCTGGGTGCTCCACCACCGCCAGGCTGATCTTCGGCCCGGACGGATCCCGGTAATCCAGCGGCGCCGCCACCGTCGCACACAAGAACCCGCCCACCATGGCGCCCGCGCTGCCCGCGGGACACTGGTGCCAGGCGATGGCCGGCCCCGGGCGCGAGGTGCCCGCGGCACCCGCCGGGGCGGCCCCGAATGCTGGAACCAGCACGGATACCAGGGCCGCGGCGGCGACGGCAGCGCCGATCAACCGAGCCCGGCGCCGTGTGCCGCGCCTGAATCCTCCCGGAGTGCAGGACAGCGAAGTCTTCGTCATGGAATGCCCGCCCCTCATAACATGATCACCCTTTCCGGGATAGTCGCCCAGGACGTGCAGTGATGCCCGGTAGCCGGCGCGTTCCCTAGTCTCGAAGGCCGCAGGCCTGACGGGCCTGTGACGTCGGGCCGGCCTGTGCTGATCGGCCGGGGTTTCACTGTGTGGCTCCGGGCTGGCCGAGCTGGCCAAGGTGGGTGTGCTGGAAGCTGTCGCCGTATTTCAGGCCGTAACCCAGCAGCCGGTCCGCGCCGATATGTGCGAGCCAGACCAGGCCGAGCGCCAGGATCAGGGGCCTGCCCTGCCACCGGCCGAGCCCCGCGAGTGCGGCCGGCAGGGTGGTGCTGTGCGCGAGGTTGTACAGGTGCGCGCCCAGGCGGGTACCACCGAGGTAACCCGCCGCGAGCACGTCGGGAACCACGATGGTGGCGGGGACCAGCCACCACGGCTGGCCGGTGGCCGAGAAGGCGATCAGGGAACCGGCCAGCAGCACTCCGCCTTGCAGCCGGAGCCAGCGGCGCGGCGCTCCGCTCACCGTGCCGCTCACGGGGACGGCGGCGGGAGTGACGCTGCTGGCCGCGGTCGTTTCCGGCTCCACGGCAGGGTTACCTCCCCGGCGATCGGTTCCCGTCTCCCCGGACACGCTGGGCGGCACGGGCCGTGCCCTAGCCACGGCCCTTCACCGATTCCAGGAAGCGCAGGACTGCGCTGGTGGTGATGCCGGGCCGCTGCGACTGCGGGTAATGCCCGGCCTGCGGCACCATCACGACCTGTGCGCGCAGGGCTCGGGCGATCCAGTCAGCTTCGGCCCGCGAATCGGAGAAGTCGGGGTCCTGCTCGCCCATCATGACCAGGACTGGCGCCGTAACGTCGGCCAGCCGCGCCTGCGCCAGGTCGTGGCTGGTGTGGGTGGTGCGGGAAAACGCCTTCGCGTAGCCCGGCCGGCGCATACTCGCGACGACCTGGTCCCGGTACTCGCCGAAATCCGCGGGCCGTCGGCCCGCGTACAGCTTTGGATTTTGGCCTGGGTTCGGTGCCAGGCGACGGTCGTGGCGATAGCGGCATGCTGGCTGGCCCGAACGTCGACTGGTATCTGATGGTGTCCAGGACAAAAGGGCTCGCCGAACTCGTGGGCGATCTCGGCCAGTGCCCCTCTCACCTGGCAGCCGGCGCCCATCCACAGCCGGCCCCAGCGGCCGGCGAGGAACCTCGGCCGAGGTCACGTCAGCGGACCCCCAAGCACAGCGCGAGCCGGTGAGAATCAGGCAACGCCCGGCTTGACACGGCTGTGCGGCCATGCCAGCAACTCTGGTGCCCCCGGTGCTGCCCAGCGGGCGCCATCGGCCGCAGAACGGCCTGCGCGTCGCTGACGAGCAAGACCTGATGACCGCTAACGAAGAACGGGACAGGAAGAACAGCTGCTGCCATATGCCGCCTCAGCTTCTTTGCCGCGCGCTAGGCGCCACCGAGGTCCAGAGCAGCCGGGAGTAATCCTAAAATCTCGTCTAAGTACAGATAAAAGGAATCCAAAATCTCGTCTACACGCGGATAAACGAGCACCCTTCCTAGTCCCGACGCTACGCTCCATCCCCCAGGGAATCAAGAGAGGCCGGGAAACGAAGCAGCGCCGAAGCCCTGCTCGCTCTGACCGAGTTGTGCGGTATGTCTCCCGGGTGACTCGGCCGCATTGAGGTTGTAGTAGTGTTGCTGTGTTGCTCCAGACCCTGGCGGCGTGCGTCCGCGGAATGCGGTGACAGTGCGGCTGGGTCGGAGCTTTTCTCTTGGGAGTTGCCGATCCCTCAGCAAGCTCGTGAGGCTGCATCCCGACGCCATAAACGTGGGCGAAGTTGCCATAACACGTATAACGGCAGAGCAGGGGAGGCTTCATGGGAAAGCGGCTGGGTATTCTCGGCGCGGCTATCGCGGTGGCGGCGCTGGTGGCTGGTGTAGTTACTCCCGCTTGGGGTTCATCCGGTAACAACAGCCAGCACCAGGCCATCCGTGTGGTCGCCATCGTCACAGAACTGAACCTCGTTCCTGTCAGCAGCACGGGACCCTCCCTCGGGGACGAAATAGTATTCGCTGAGAAGCTGCTGCAGGGCGGAAAACAGGTCGGGCACGAGGGCGCGGTGTGCACGACGGTATCCCTGGCGCGCCAGGAGGCGCAGTGCGTCGCTACGTACTCATTCGGCGGCGCGCAGATCACCGCGCAGGCGCTGATTACCCTGGGCAGCCTGGCACCGTACGCCGGGGCCATCACGGGCGGCACCGGCAAGTACGAGGGCGCGAAGGGTGAGGTACGCGTCCGCACGCTCACCGGTGGTACGAAAGGGATACTGACCTTCGACCTGCAACACTGATGGGCTCTTCGTCTTTCCCGGCTTCCTCTCGCGCCGCCTAAGCGCAGGATGGGGGAAATGGCATGGTGGTAGCGACGCGGACTCTTAGCGCATGGCGCGGTATGCCTGGGCGGTCGGCATCCTTAACGTTGTCGCGCTGGTGGCGGAGACCGTGGTCGGAGTGCTCGGCGGCGGCTTGAGCCAGAACGGCTCGGCGGCGAAGATCGCGAACACTCTTTTACGACTACCATGGGCGGCTGGTGATGGTCACATACCCATCCGTCGTCTATGCCGCCATGTTTCTGATCTACCTGTCCAAGCTGTATGACCTGGTGCGCCGGGACACCGATCGGACGCGGTTCCTTGGCTCGTTGGTGCTGGTGGCGGAGCGCTCTTTATTGCCTTGCATGCCGTCAGCGACGTCGGCATCTTCGGCTTGCTCGGCGCGAAGCTCGCGTTATCTTGGGGGCAGATCGGGGGGCAAAATCCAGCTAGCGGGCGCTCGCCGCAGCTTGTGTCAGCTCGTGTGAGCCAGCGTCTGGCCAGTTTAAGGCCCCTGCGGCCATTTCAGGGACGTGCTGGTTGTCCATGGTAAGGAGAATG
>Ga0207665_10003327_pt1 | contig 10769 bp, 9 predicted proteins | sample LARL112metaG_FD_184351 | JGI IMG/M metagenome (GOLD analysis project Ga0207665, IMG submission 184351) | Corn, switchgrass and miscanthus rhizosphere microbial communities from Kellogg Biological Station, Michigan, USA - LAR L11-2 metaG... | ecosystem: Host-associated > Plants > Roots >...
GGGCCGTATCGCAGATGTACCCCCTCCAACCGTGGTGAGTAGACCCAGATCTCGTATTGGGGACGGGGCTCGGGCAGGTTAGGAATCCGGCTGGGGTCGAGCTTGACGGCGAGCATGCTGCGTTGTGACTCGGCCGCGTCGACGGTGTCCGCGGTGGCCGAGCCCCTGGCACGATAGGCATTCGTCCGCAAGGTCGCGGTGATGAGATGCAGCAGCGAGCGAAGGATGCGGTCCTGGTCGAGGCTCGCCACCGCGGCCAGATCTGCCTCGACGGCCTCAACCAGTGACGTGGGTTGACCGTCGCCCCGGCCATCGTCGGTCCGCAGGACGGGCGCCGTGCCGGCCCGAGCCGGATCGAAGCGCGTCTCGAAGAGCTCGATCAATTGACGGGCGATGCCGGGATTCTCGATGAGCGCCTGTTCGATGTAACCCTGGCTGAACGTCGTGCCGGCTTGGCGTAGATATTTGGCGTAGGCCCGCAACACGTTCGCCTGCCACCAGGTCAGACCGGCGACCAAGACCAGGGCGTTGAAGCGGTCTTGCTCGATCTCGTCGTTCCACAGCAGACGAAGGGTTTGGATGATTTTCTCGGCGCGCGAGGCGTCGAGGTCACGTGCTGCCGGCAGGCGGAGGCCGAAGTCGTAGATCCAAGCCACGCTGCCGTCGGAGCGCTCGATCTCATAGGGACGCTCGTCGAGCACCTCGATGTTCATCTGGCTGAAGATGGGCAGGGCTTTGGCCAGGCTTAATGGGTCGCCGGTCCGGAATACCTTGAGCCGGCGGTCGGCCTCGTCGTCCGACGGCGGCGTATACGCCTCGAACGACAGGCCGTCGTCGTCGTCGAGGGCCTCCAACCGGGAAAGATCGTGCACGGCGGTTCCCGCGGCGAAATCTTCCTTGTACGCCTCCGGAAACGCTCCGCTGTACCGGCGCAACAGCCGTTGTCCGACGTCCTCGCCTGACGCCAGCACCACCAGGTCAGCCAGATCGTCACTCCACCGGCGGGTGACTCGAGCTACCTCTGATTCGACCAGCCGACGATCCGGCGAGGGCGCCGGCGCGCCCGGGGGCAAGGCGATCAGGAACTGCATCCGAGCGAAACCCAGCTCGACAATCCGGTCGTCGCGGGCCACGACTTCGCCCGGCCAATGGGCGAGGACGACCTCCCCCACCCGGCGCCGGGTTTCCGGGCCGAAACGATCGGCCGGGAAATACACGAGGACGCTGACGAAATCGCGGTTGAGATGCACCCGGGCGAAGACGCCCACCGCACCCTGCTCAGCCCGGACCACGACCAGCTGAGCGAGCCGCAGCAGATCGGCGGTCGGGGCTTCGAGGAGCTCGTCCCGGGGCAAGGTTCGCAACGCCGCTAGCAGCTGGCGTCCGGTGTGGCTGCTGGCCCGAACTCCCGACCGCAGCAGGATCTCCGCGATGCGCTTCCGCAAAACCGGAACCCGGGCCACCGTGCCGTCTTCGAGCGTGGTGATCAGGCCGAGGAAGACGTGGACGGTCTGGCCCTCCCCGCCAGTCGGCGGCGGAACGACGGTCACGCAGTCGTAGCGCGCCGAGCGACGCACGGTTGACACCAACGGTGATTTGAAGATCACTAAGGGTGCGCCGCTCCGGAAGGCCGGCAGCACCTCCAGGGGAGACACTTGGGTATCTCCTCGCAGCACGCCGCTGGCCTGGGAATGGGAAATGCCGGGACCGGCCCCGGCGAGATCGGCCGCGGAGTAGGCCGCATGCCCCAGGATGAGGAAATTGCCGTCAGCGAGCCAGCGCAGCAGATCGCCGGCCTCGACGCTCGCCTCGCGGTCGAATTCGCCCGGATCGTCAGTGAGACGGTCGGCCAGCTCGCGGATGAGTGCGTACATCGCCGGGGCGTCCGCGGCGGCAAGGTGAACGTCGTTGAGCACTCGGCGTAGCGACGCGATGAGACGCTCGGCGTCGGCCGGTTCGAGACGATCGGTCTCGATGTGCATCCACGCCTCGATGATCGCGCCCTTCGGTACCTCGACGTTGTCGTCAAGGTCGTAGACCATCTCGAGGCGTCCGTCCGCGTCCCGGCTGGCCACGATCTGCGGGTGCAGCAATCGGCTGACCGGTTGGCCGGCACGATCGAACTCGGCCCGGATGGAGTCCACGAGGAACGGGGCGTCCGGCGTCACGATATCGATGGCCGATGTGTCGCCGTCCATGTCGTGCGACCGGATCAGCGTCTCGCCGTCCGGCCGGACGACGCCTAACTCGAGGTGTTCCCGCGCCAGCGCGGACAGCTCCCGGTTGGTCCGGCCGGGCAGCTGACGCGCGGCATGGGCTAGGTAGCGCCGTCGGAACGCCTCGAGGTCGATTTGCGGGCTTATATCTCCGGCGGACGCGTCGGACGTCCGGGTCTCGCTCATTCCTGGGTCACCTCGTTGTGACGGGATTCCCTCCAGTCTGTCAGGTGAGGCCGGGGGCATCAGCGATGCCGATCCAGACACCGAGCGAGGCTCAGCACGCAATTGACGACGATTCGGTGACGCCAGTTCGTCGCCGTGCGATCGCTCTCATCGCTGAGGCGACTCAGGTCGAACAGCCGCGACCGGTGCTCGTCCATGTTCACCCACCCGTGCAGTCGACCTCTGTCTACGCCGGACCCAACTTGCCCGTCAACCGCACGGAGCACGCGCAGGCGAACGGTCTGGTCGCCACGTTCCGTACGTGCTGGAGCGTTACGGGCGTACCCGACCCGGCCGGGAAGTCGGCGTCAGTCGAGCCCGATCAGAGCGCGCCACCGCTTAGCTGCAACCCGACGACACCGGCGAGAACGAGCACGATCGACACGAGCTTGAGCACGGTGACCGACTCGTTCAACCAGATCATGCCGACGATCACCGTGCCGGCCGCCCCCAACCCGGTCCACACCGCGTAGGCGGGCCCCACCTCGAGCGTCTTCAACGAGATGGTCAGCAGGCCGAAGCTACCCAGGGCGAATACCGCGAACAGGATGGTCGGCACGATCTTGGTAAGGCCATCGCTCTGCTTGAGCATGACGGCGAACCCGGTCTCGAGTAGGCCCGCGACGATGACGAGAAACCACGCCACGCCGGTACCTCCGCTTCGTCGACTCGACAATCCCTGGGCCTCATCCACGCGCATACTCTCCCGGTCCGCTGTGGAACAGCTGGCAGGCACGCCGCAGCGCCCCCGGCGGCTCGCCGAGACAGCGGCTCCGACTCGGGAGGGTCAGGCCGGCTCGGCCTTCGCGGCCGCCTTCAACTGCTGCTTGAAGGCGCGTACCTGCGACAGGGAGTCGTCGTCGACGATGTCGGCGACCGATCGATGGGCTCCCTCGTCGCCGTAGTCACCGGCGGCGGCCCGCCAGCCCGGCGGCCGGACACCGAACTGCTTGCCGAGTAACGCGACGAAGATGCGTGCCTTCTGGTTGCCGAACCCGGGCAAGGTGCTGACGCGCTGCACGAGGTCCGCCCCATCAGAGGCGCCGTTCCACACCGCGGCCGGGTCGCCGTCGAATCGTTCGACAAGCACCTGAGCAAGCGATTGGACGCGCTTTGCCATCGCGGCCGGGAATCGATGCAGCGCCGGCGGCTTACGGAACAACTCCTCGAGTGCGGCCGGGTCGTACTCCGCGATCTCCCGGACATCCAGGTCGTGGCCCAGGCGCTGCTGCAACTCGTACGGAGAGGTGAACGCCTTCTCGATCGGGATCTGCTGGTCCAGCAGCATGCCGATCAGCAGAGCGAACGGATCGTCGACAAGGAACTGGTTTGCTTCTGGTGTGTAGGCAAGGTGCATGCCGTTATCTTTCAGCCATCCGGGACGGAATTGGGCGAATTTTCATGCCCCGGCCCGCATTGGTATCGCGACGTCGCGGTCCGAGGCGACCTCGGCCGCGCGATCGTAGCCGGCGTCGACGTGGCGGATCACCCCCATGGCCGGGTCGTTGGTGAGCACCCGCTCGAGCTTCTCGGCAGCGAGCGCGGTGCCGTCGGCAACAGTCACCTGCCCGGCGTGGATGGACCGACCGATCCCAACGCCGCCACCGTGGTGGATCGACACCCAGCTGGCCCCACTCGCGACGTTGACCATGGCGTTCAACAGCGGCCAGTCGGCGATCGCGTCCGAGCCGTCGGCCATGGCCTCGGTCTCCCGGTACGGCGAAGCAACCGAGCCACAGTCGAGATGGTCCCGGCCGATGACGATCGGGGCGCTGATCGCGCCCGAGGCAACCAAGTCGTTGAAGGCCAGACCGGCGCGATCTCGCTCCCCGTAGCCCAGCCAGCAGATCCGCGCCGGCAGGCCCTGGTAATGCACTCGCTCCTGGGCCATCGTGATCCAGCGGCGCAGCGACGTGTTCTCGGGGAACAGATCGAGAACCGCCTTGTCGGTCCGGGCGATGTCCGCGGGGTCTCCCGACAGCGCGACCCAACGGAACGGGCCCTTGCCCTCGCAGAACAGCGGCCGGATATAGGCCGGCACGAACCCCGGGAAATCGAACGCCCGGTTATAGCCGGCCAGCTTGGCCTCGCCGCGGATCGAGTTGCCATAGTCGAACACCTCGGCGCCCCGGTCCAGGAATCCCACCATGGCGGCCACGTGCCTGGCCATCGACGCCCGCGCCCGTCCGGTGAACTCTTCGGGTTTGCGGGCGGCGTAGTCATGCCAGTCGTCGAACTCGACCCCGATCGGCAAGTACGACAACGGGTCGTGCGCTGACGTCTGGTCCGTGACGATGTCGATCGGAGCGTCGTGCACCAGCAGCTGGGGTTCCAGCGACGCGGCGTTGCCGAGCAACCCGATCGAGAGCGGTCGTCGTGCGTCCCGAGCCTCGACCGCGAGCCGCAACGCCTCGTCCATCGAGTCAGTCGACACGTCGAGGTAGCCGTGTTCGATCCGGCGCTGGATCCGTGACGCGTCGACGTCGATGCAGATCGCGACGCCATCGTTCATCGTGACCGCGAGCGGCTGGGCGCCACCCATGCCGCCCAGGCCCCCGGTCAAGGTGATCGTCCCGGCGAGGGTGCCACCAAACCGTTTTGCGGCCACCGCCGCGAACGTCTCGTAGGTGCCCTGCAGGATGCCCTGCGTCCCGATGTAGATCCAGGAGCCGGCAGTCATCTGGCCGTACATCGTGAGGCCGAGCGCCTCGAGCCGCCGGAACTCCTCCCAGGTAGCCCAGTCCGGCACCAGGTTCGAGTTGGCGATGAGCACCCGGGGGGCCCACTCGTGCGTTCGCAGCACGCCCACCGGCCGGCCGGATTGGACGAGCAGCGTCTCATCGAGCTTCAACTCGGACAGGGCGCGAACGATGGCGTCGAAGCTGCGCCAGTCGCGAGCGGCCTTGCCAGTGCCGCCATAGACCACCAGCCGGTCCGGATGCTCTGCCACCTCCGGGTCCAGGTTGTTCTGCAGCATCCGGAGCGGAGCCTCGGTCGGCCAGCCCGCGGCCGTGGCGGGCATCGCGCCACGCGGAGCCCGGACCGGTCGTGCGCCTGCGGTTGTCTCCTGGCCAGTCATCGCGTCTCCCTCCGGCCGGGTCCTAGTGTCCCGCTAGGGAGGCTAGAACGGATTCCATCACGGGACGTGCGTCGCCGCATTCAGCGCGCTCAGCCGAGCGGCGCCGGCAACGCCGACTCCGCCGCCGCCACCGCCGTCCCGGACCGGACGAACGCCACCGCAGCCTCGATCTCCGGCGCGAGAAAACGATCAGGTCCCGGCCCATCGACACTGCGCCGCAGTGCCGCAATCACAGCTCCCGTCGCTGGTCCGGGCCCGAGTGGCGCCCGCAGGTCGATTGCGCGGGCCGCGGTGAGCAACTCCACGGCGAGGACCCGACCCAGGCCCTCGACAGCTCGGCGGAGCTTTCGGGCGGCCGACCAACCCATCGACACGTGGTCCTCCTGCATCGCAGACGATGGGATCGAATCCACCGAGGCCGGCACCGCCAACCGCTTCAGCTCGGACACGACGGCCGCCTGCGTGTATTGAGCGATCATGTGCCCGGAGTCCACGCCGGCGTCCGCGGCCAGGAAGGGCGGCAATCCGCGTGAGCGGGCCACGTCCAGCATCCGGTCGGTTCGACGCTCGCTCATGGACGCGAGGTCGGCAACCGGTATGGCGAGAAAGTCCAGCACGTAGCCAACCGGGGCACCGTGGAAGTTGCCGTTCGACTCGACCGCACCCGCCGGCGTCACCACGGGGTTGTCTATGGCCGAAGCGAGCTCGTAACCAGCCACGCTCCGGGCATGCGTGACCGTGTCCCGCGCGGCGCCGGCCACCTGGGGCGAACACCGCATCGAGTAGGCGTCCTGGACATACGCGCAGTCCGGGCCGGCATGGGAGGCGATGATCGGTGAGCCGGAGAGCAGGGCGCGCATGTTGGCCGCCGCAATGGCCTGTCCGGGTTGCGGGCGCAGGGCCTGCAGATCGGCGGCGAAGACCGCGGCCGTCCCGAGCATCGCCTCCACGGACATCGCCGCGGTGAGATCCGCAGTGCGCAGCAGCAGGTCGAGATCGGCACACGCCAAAATGAGTTGGCCCAGCATCCCGTCGGTGCCGTTGATCAGCGCGAGCCCCTCCTTCTCGGCCAGCTCGACCGGCTGGATGCCGTGCTCGGGGAGAACGTCGGCAGCGGGGCGTAGCCGGCCTTCGGGATCCCGCACCTCGCCCTCACCCAATAGCGCGAGCGCCACGTGGGAGAGCGGCGCCAGATCTCCTGAGCAGCCCAGCGAGCCGAATTCCGGCACCACAGGCGTGATCCCGGCATCGAGTAGCGCCGCAAGCGTGTTGGCGACCAATGGCCGTACTCCTGTCCGGCCTGTGGCCAGGGTCGACAAGCGAAGCAGCATCATGGCCCGGACGACTTCGCGTTCGACCCCAGGTCCGGACCCAGCGGCGTGCGACCGGATCAAGGATCGCTGCAGCGCCGCGCGCCGCGACACCGGGATCGAAGTCGTCGCGAGCGCGCCGAAGCCGGTCGAGATGCCGTAGTGCGGTTCGCTGTCGTGGGCGAGCCCGTCCACGATCTCCCGCGACTTGACGATGGCCGAGAGCGCGTCGGCCGACAGCGTCACCCCGGCTCCGGTCCGGGCGACCGACACCACCTCCGCCTCAGTCACCGGACCGATTCCGACTGTGACGCGCGGCATGCCTGACATGGGCTCACTCTGCCACTGCCGCCCGTCCGTCGATGGACGTAACGGCACGCTCTAAGGTCACCGCGTGCGTGCCGCCGTGATCACCCATCCCGGGCCCCCCGACGTGCTCCAGGTCCAGGAGGTTCCGAACCCGCGACCGGGCATAGGCGAAGTGCTCGTCGACGTGACCGCAACCGCGGTGAACCGGGCCGACCTCATGCAGCGCCAGGGCCACTACGATCCGCCACCCGGAGCGTCGCCGTATCCGGGTCTCGAGTGCAGCGGCGTCATCGCGAGGCTCGGCGAGAGTGTTACCGGCTGGGCCGTCGGCGACCCGGTGTGTGCATTGTTGGCCGGCGGCGGTTACGCCGAGCGCGTGGCCGTACCAGCGGGCCAACTGATGCGCGTGCCGCAGGGACTCTCGCTGCGGGATGCCGCCGCCCTTCCGGAAACCGCGTGCACGGTGTGGTCGATGGTGTTCGACGTTGGCCGCCTCCGGCCCGGCGAGACGCTGCTTGTGCACGGCGGAACGAGCGGCATCGGAACCCTCGCGATCCAACTCGCCCATCACTACGGAGCGCGGGTGATCACGACCGCCGGTTCTGCCACCAAGCTCGACGCCGCGCGACGGCTCGGCGCTGATGTTGCCATCGACTATCGGGAGCAGGACTTCGCCGAGGTGATCGCTGAGACAGTCGGCGGCGTGGACGTGATCCTCGACAACATCGGCGCTGCGTACCTGCCGCGCAATGTCGCATCGCTGCGGATCGGCGGCCGGCTGGTGGTCATTGGCCTGCAGGGCGGCCGACTGGGCGAGCTGGACCTCGGCGCGCTCCTCGCCAAGCGCGCAAGCGTAAGCGCGGCATCGCTGCGTGCGCGCCCGTTAGCGCAGAAGGCCGCCATCGTGACCGCCACGGAGAGCTTCGTCTGGCCGCTGATCGAGTCCGGCGATGTCGCACCGGTCATCGACCGGGTCTTGCCGTTGGACGATGCCGCGGCGGCCCACCAGCTCGTGGAATCGAGCCAGCACATCGGAAAGGTGGTCCTGCAAGTCCGGTAGCACGCCGGCCCCGCGCGGAAGGCGACAGCGAGTGAGGAGCGTAGCGAGCGTCAGCGAGCGCGGACCGGAGCGAGCGCGGAGCCGACCGTGTCACATGGTGCCATCATCACTGATTGATAACGACTCGCCTACGCTCCGTCGTCTGGTATTGAGCTCTCGTCCGGCCGGGCAGACCATAGGTCATGGCCGTCCTGCATGCACGGGCCGGGCGCCGCCGCAAGGCGCACCCTGATCTGGCTGCGGACATCATGCTCTTCGTCGGCATGATCCTGTTTGTGCTGTTCTGGGGATGGATCGGTTACGAGGTCCTCCGCATGAACCTCCACTGATCCCGCCGACGTCGTTTCATCCGAAACCGGTCACGCCGGCACCCGTGATTGGCGGCTGCCGAGCAGATCGTCGAGCGCAATGGCGAGCTGATCGACCTCGACATGGGTGGTATACGGCATCAGTCCGACATGAACCGCACCACCTAATTCGTCGACGCCCAATGCCGTCATAAGTTCCGACATGCCGTGGGGACCGGTCCAGACCGACAGGCCGCGCGAATACAGGAAGTCGGCCACCCGATTCGGCAGCGTGCCACCAATCGTGAAGGCAAACACGGGTACCCGTGGTACCGGCGCGCCGATCAGGGTCACCCCGGGGATCCGGCGCAGCATGGTGTCGAGCCGCTCGAACAACCGATCCTGATAACCCCGGGCCGAGGTCACTGACGTGAGCAGTCGTTCCCGCCGGGACCCAGTGGCTGCCTCGTCGAGGGCCGCGAGGTGGTCGACGGCCGCAGTGACGCCGTCCAGGAGCTCAACCGGCAACGGACCGATCAAGGGCAGCGTCCGTCGCACTGAGGCCGGAAGGCGCTCGATCTCGTGCCGGACACCGACGGCCATGCCGAGTGCCGCCATGGTCGGTCCGCCGAACGACTGCGTCTGCACGGTCAGCAGATCGGCTCCGGACGCATCCAGGTCGAGCGGGAGGGACATTGCCGCCGCTCCAGCGTCCACGGCGACCAGAGCCCCCACACCATGGGCGATCTCGGTGATCCGCTTCACGTCCGGCACAGCGCCGGTGACCGGGTTCGCGAGGGGCACCGTGACCAGCCGGGTATGGCGACCGACCAGGGATTCGTACTGCCAGTCCGGAAGTTCGCCCGTCTCCACGTCGGCCTCGGCGAAATGTACGGTGGCACCCACGGCACGGGCGGCCGACGACCACACCCGGACGGTCTCGTCACTGTCCAGCCGGCTGAGCACGACCTCGTCACCCAGCTGCCACGTCCGAGATACGGCGGCCGCGAACCAGGTCAACAACGCCGACACGCTCCCGCCGATGACCACCGATTGGGCCGGCGCGCCCACGAGGTCGCCGATAGCTCGACGCGCCTCATCGACCGATACGGCAGCCCGTCGCGACCGTTCCGAACGCGATCCCGGCTGCGCCGGCGCCCAGCGGAGCGTGCTGACGATTGCCCGTACGACCGACTCGGGCTGTAGCGCGCTATAAGTGCCTTCGAGGTGGACGATGCCCGATCCGAGCGTCGGGTACAAACCGCGCACCCGAGCCACGTCGAAGCTCATTTCCCTGTGCTACCTCCTCAGCCCTCCACGTGGTCAGCTCGGCGATGGCGGTCCAGTCACGTTGCTCTCCCGGGCACGGGATGACCAGACTGGGCCCATGACGGAGTACACCGCGAATGACCCCCGGCGTGAGGCGCATTCGGCCGCGACACGCCCAACGAACGAGGTTGTCGACGCTGACACGGCCGGTCCTGGGGTCCCTGGTGAGTCCGATGATGGCGACGACATTACGGCCATGGTCGAGCAGCCGGCCAAGGTGATGCGGATCGGCACGATGATCAAGCAGTTGCTGGAGGAGGTTCGCGCGGCGCCGTTGGACGAAGCCGGCCGCCAACGGCTGCGGGAAATCCACGAATCCTCGATCAAAGAGCTGGAGCAGGGCCTGTCTCCCGAGCTGCGCGAGGAGCTCGATCGGCTCACGCTCCCCTTCGGCAGCGGTGTTCCGTCCGAGGCTGAGCTGCGCATCGCGCAAGCGCAGCTCGTCGGCTGGCTGGAGGGGGTCTTCCACGGCATCCAGACCGCACTCTTCGCGCAGCAGATGGCCGCCCGCGCCCAGTTGGAGGAGATGCGCCGGGCCTTGCCGGCCGGACCTGGCGGAGGCGGCGGCCAGATAGTCGTCGGCCCGGGCGGACAGATCCTGGCGGGCCCGCCCGGTCCGCGGCTTATCCCGCGTGCGCCGAGCGGCGAGGAGGGTGAGCACGGGACCGGCCAGTACCTTTAGCCGCCTCCGCTCCGGGCGTCAGCGCTCTCCGCCCCCACTGAGCAAGGATTCGATGAGCCCGGCGACGGCATCGTCGTCATTGCGCCCGAGCACCTCGTCAGCCGCCGCGATGGCCGCCGGGTGCGCGTTGCTCACGGCATACGCGCGGCCGGCCCATTCCAGCATCGAGACATCATTCGGCATGTCACCGATCGCCGCCACATCGGCCGCTGGGACGCCGTAGCCGGCCGCGACCTCCGCCAGACCAGTGGCCTTGGTCACGCCTGGCGCCG
>Ga0207665_10003328_pt1 | contig 10768 bp, 14 predicted proteins | sample LARL112metaG_FD_184351 | JGI IMG/M metagenome (GOLD analysis project Ga0207665, IMG submission 184351) | Corn, switchgrass and miscanthus rhizosphere microbial communities from Kellogg Biological Station, Michigan, USA - LAR L11-2 metaG... | ecosystem: Host-associated > Plants > Roots >...
TGGATGAGACGGATCGCCGTGGACATCGCACGAGACGGGTGTATTGCCGCAGTACAACGAGGTGTGAGCGGACGCAGAAGTTGAGAAGCTACAATTATTATATTAATTAATAAATAAAGTGATGATGATTTGATGAACTAGCGTCTGTTTACTGGACAGAAGTTCTCCTGCATTGGGCACGGAATTGCGGTCAGGTGACGTAATTCAGGCTGGTCATCATGCCGGCTTCTTGGTGGTAGGTGTTGTGGCAGTGCATCATCCAGATGCCGGGGTTGTCGGCGATCAAGTTGACGCTGACTTTCTGGTTGGGCAGCACGATGACGGTGTCTTTGCGTGGGCCGCGACTGCCGTCGGGTTTAATGACCTGGAATGTGTGTCCGTGCAGGTGCATTGGATGCCACATCGTTGTGGTGTTGTTGAAGGTCAGCACGGCGCGTTGGCCCTGCTCGATCTGCAGCGGTGTGGTCTTGCTGAAAGGCTCGCCGTTGATTGTCCAGTTGTAGTGCATCATGTCGCCGGCCAGGACGGCCGAGAGGTTAACGTCGGGTTGGGCGGATCCGAGGTCCACTGCCGGTGTGGCGGTGAACATGTCGACGGTGCCCACCCGCTTGTTGAGTTCGGGGGGCTGAAAGCCCGGGTCGGGGGCCGTGCCGGCGCCGGTGGATAGCAGCGCCCGCGCGAGCGCGTTTTTGCCTTCGGCGAGGGCGACCAGCGGGAAGACGCCGTCGGCGGCGGTGACGATGACGTCGTAGCGTTCGCCCATGCCCATCAGGAGGGCGTCGACCTCGGTGGGCAGCACAGGGTATCCGTCGGTGTGGGTGACGGTCATCGAGTGCCCGGCGAGCGCGACCCGGAACGCGGTGTCGGAACCGGCGTTGATGATCCGGATCCGGATCCGCTGACCGGGTTTGGCGGTGAAGGTGGTCGGCGCTGCCGGGATGCGCCCGTTGATCAGGTAGTACGGGTAGCTGACATCCCCGGCGTCCCCGCCAAGCAGGTCGCTTTTGCCAACGCCGCTCATCGCCATCCCGGACATGCCGGGCATGTTGTCCATGCCGGGCTTGTGCTGACCGGTCAGGTCGTCGTAGAGCTGTTCGGGAGTTTTGCCGATCCCGTCGGTCCAGTCGTCGAGCATGACGATCCATTCGGCGTCGTAGTGGCCCGGCTCGGTGGGGTCGTCGATGATCACCGGTAGATACAGCCCGTAGTCGGCGTCCAGACCGGTGTGCGGATGCGCCCAGTAGGTGCCCGGATGGGGTGAGGAGAACCGGTAGGTGAAGTCGGCACCGGCGTTGATGTTTTGGGTGGCGGGTTGGACGCCGTCCATATCGTTGCGCAGCGCGATGCCATGCCAGTGCACCGAGGTGGGGTGATTGAGCCGGTTGGCGACGGTAACCGCGAGTTCGTCGCCGACGTTGGCCCGGATCAGCGGGGCCGGGATGGCATTGCCGTAGGCCAGGGTCCGCGCCAGGGTGCCGCCCAGGTCGATGGTGGCCGGCTGCGGCGTCAGCGAGGCAGTGACGGTGCGCCCGGTGTGCGGACGTGCTGCCTCGGTAGCGACGATGGCGGCCTCCCGGGACGCCGGTGGACTCGCCGCTGAGCCGCTCGAACGAGCGCAACCGGCCAGCGCGACCCCGCCCGCGACGGCGGCGGCGACGAACGCCCGCCGGCTCAGATGAACACGATCGAAGGGTGAACCGGTCATGACGCCTCCGTCATCGATGGTGCGCGCAAGCCATTCTGAGTCACGTCATTCAAGCGCATATTTGTGAACCGCCTTCTCGTCCCATTCGAGACCAAGGCCGGGTCCTCGGGGAACGACTTTGCCTTTGTTCGGCACCAAGGGCTCGGTTAGGACGGCCCCGGCCAGGTCGAGATACTCGAACCCGGATGCGGTTGGTGAGGACGCCATCGTGTGCGCGCTGGCCTCGATGAAGGTATGACTCGACAACGGCAGAACCGAACAGGTGCAGGGCCACGATTACCCCCACCATGGCGGCGACGCGAGTCCACTCCGCACCGGTCAGCGAACCGCGCATCGCGGCCAACCGCGAGGTATTCGGGTCAGCCTCCATGGTTGTCATGGAATCTCCTCTCGAGGACCCGCGGCGGGTTCTTCAAGTGCGTTGTTGCGATAGGTCTGCATGTAGCGGCGCATGCGATCCGGATGCTTAGCCTTGTCACGCTCAGTGAGGATCCGCTGGGATGTGCCGGGTGGGTAGCCGTGCTTGACGAGGCGGCGGTCTGCAGCCGGGTCGAAGTAGGTGGCCGAGTAGATCAGCGCCAACACCAGCCCGCAGCCCACACATGCAGCCGAATCCCAGCGCGAGTAAGACCACCGCTGCGAGCGGCGCCACCTGCACCACGGCGCGGGCGAGTTGGCGCTCCCAACGGGTCCGGCATGTTACGTCGTGCAACACCCATGCGCGGTAGCGCGGGCCGAGTCCACCACCGAACGCGTACCAGATCCAGCGCAGCGGATCGGGGCGACGTCGCCGATCCTGTTCCATTCCTTTACCTTTCAAGCCAGGGTTGCGGTGGCCGAGCGATTATCAGCGGCCGGCTCTGCGATGGCGACACCGCAAGGCGGTCCAAACCTTGGCCACCAGCTTGGAGCCGCGGGACGGGCCGATCGTCTCGGCCCACTCCGAGAAACGCCGGTGGTCCTCGTGGGAGAACAGCCCCTTCTGGATGGCCAGTTCGCGGACCGCCAACTTCCCGACCTCGAATTCGCTGTTGTCCCTGGTTGTTTCGATGGGGGCACGTCGTGTTCATGCGTCTGGCTCATAGCGATTCGTCCTTGGCGGGTTGCAGCCATCCTTGTGCTATCTGGGTTTCCAACGTGTCGGCGTCTGATCCGGTGTAGTTGGGCCACAGGTCTATTTGGTTGAATCGCACGACGTAGAACGGCTCCATGCGACCGCCGCGTTCGGGTGTGCCACGTCCGATGGCCTCATCTTCGGGGATGACCCAGTCGGGCCGGTGCTCGACGATGACGCCGGTCTTGCCGCTTATGAACGCCTGGTTGCGGGTGTAGAACGTTGTGGTGGCGTTTTTGACGGTGACCCGGTCACCGATCGCGAATGCTTTTTTCATGGCGTCTTTTCTCCAATCGGTCCCGGATTTCATCGATCTTGAGCGACAACCGGAGGACACTGGTCAAGGTCTCAGCCGGCTTGCAGTCGGGACCGGATGCCGGCCAGGCGGTGCTGGAGCTCTGTTTCATCGATGACTCCACGGGCCACCAGGGAGTGCGCCAGCGAAACCAGCTGGTTCTCCGGGTAGGGCAGGGTGGAGTAGACGGTTGCCGACAGGGTGTCCTCTTCGTTTCGGCGGTCGACGAAGCTGAGTATTTCTGGGCCGCAGCCGCCGTGGTCGAGTGCGTCACAGATGCCGTCGAGACTTGACTTCCACGGCGGGACCGGATTCTCCACTCCGTACTTGGCCGCCATGCGACTCCAGACCTGCTGGCGTTCAACGATGTTCGCCAACGGCGCTACAGTGACCTGCTCGACCGGACGGATATTTTCCGAGGTGCTCATTTTCACTTCCCATCGATCAGTGCTGGACCGGGTGAATGGCCGGACGGGTGTCGGTGATGGCGTTGGTGGTCACACCAACCTTGGGCAAAGCGACACCGATCAAGCAATCACGAGTGAGGATGGCGGCCAGCTGGTCCTCGTCCCAGTCCTCGGTTCCCTCCGGGCGCACCGGCATCACCATGAAGCGGTGTTTCTGATTGGAATCCTCCACACGGATCGCGACGTCTTCCGGTAGATACAGCCCGAACTCCGCGAGCACCTGGCGTGGCCACCGCACGAGGCGACGGCGATAGTTGGGGGTGCGGTACCACTCGGGGGAATTGCCCAGAATCGGTCGCGGATAGCACGAACACAGGGCGCACACAATCACGTGGTGAAGGGTTGGGGTGTCCTCGAGCACATGCAGCGCGGTGAAGTCGCTGGGCGTCCCGAAGCCGGTGGGCTCCAACCAATCGACACCGACTTCTCGGCTGGCGGCGATCGCGTCGGCAAGAACCAGCTTCTTGAATTCGGGATCAAGCCAGGCCCGGGCCACCATGTGGGCGGCCGGGGTCGGGCCGATGTGTTCGGCGAACTCGGTGAAGCGGCGATGATCCTCGACGGTGAACAGCCCCTTTTCGATACATAGCTCGCGGAGCGCGATTTCAAGGACTTCGAAGTCGGTGATCTCGTCCACCATGGGTGCAACGGTGCGATCGTGATCGTGATCGTGTTCGTGTTCGGTCATTGCGGGTTCCTTTTCTTTGGGAGGAGTTACTGAACGGAGCCGGCTCCGGGCTCGGAGCTAGGTGAGCGCTCGAGCCAGCGCTCGGGGATCTCGGTCTGCAGGGTGTCAGTGTCGGTCCCGGTGTAGCCGTGCCATAGCTGGGAGAGGTTGAACCGGACGATGTAGAACCACTCCGGCTTCTGGTCATGTCGGTCCCACGCCTCGTCCTCGGGTGAAAGGCTCTCGTAGGCGAGAGTCGCGATCTCACCTGTTGCGCCGCGTACGTATTCCGGTGTGCGGGTGTAGAACAGGGCGGGCAGCTCGCGCACCAGGACCGTGTCGCCGACCTGAAACTTTGGTTGGCCGGCCTGGCCGGCGAAGACTTGTGGGTCGCCCTTGCCGACCGCGTGGGTGTGGTGCAGGTTGCGGGTGACCCGGGAACCGTCGCCTTCGAATTTCGGCTTGGCCTCCAAGGTCTTTCCGTCAAGGCCGCCGTCATAGCGCCCCTTGACCTCAACCAGGCGGTCGGTCAACTCGCCCAAAGTGATGTGATGCTTCTCCACGAGGATGCGCGCGGCTGCCAGTACCCAACGACCGTAGTAGGGAAGCCCTAAATAGATTGTGCGTCCGACGTCGACGTTGCCGATGCGGCGACGTTCCTCTGTGTGCCAGATTCCGCGCCAGCCGAGAACCTCGCATAAGACGTAGGTGTTTTCTTCCCACGCTTCGTATTGCTTGTTCTCGAATTTGATGGGCGCATCGGGTTCGCCGCCGACGTCGTGGGGCGTCTTCACATATGCGGTGAACCGCTCGTGGTCGATGAGGTCGGGAGAGGGTGCGTCGGGAAGGTCGGTGAAAGCCGACTTGAGCCGGGCTATCAGATCGAGATGGGATACCCGGTCGCGCGGTGTGGTCATGAGAACTCCGTTCGTTGTGGGCACTTGGTGGCCTGCCCCTGCGAGCCAGCGGTTGTGGACATCGGGTGATTGCGGCATTCAGTCGCGGAAGACGGCGAGATGGAAGGGGCGATCGGCGGGTTCGCCATTTGGGGCATAGGTGCGCACCCGCATCTCGTGCGCGTCGGGCAGCAGTCCGACCGTACAAATTCCCGGATCGACGTCCTCGTACATTTCGCTACCAACGACACAGGAGAAGTTGGTCTTGGCAGAGCCTTGAAGCTGGTCCTCCCATGAAATGGTGTAGTCGCCGATGCCGGTGCGTTCACACTTGACGATCCGGTAGCCACGGGCGATTGTGCCGTCGGCGCCAATGACGCAGGCCAGCCTGCCTTCGAAGTCAGACAATGTCCATCCTTCCACTCTTGTTGGTGCATAACGGGTTTCCTGAACTTGGGCTTGCGCCGTCATCAGCGCACAGCCCTCAAGCCGGTGTAGGTGCGCTCGTTGCGCCGCAGCAGCCCTGCCGATGGGGTGCGATCCAAGAGCCGGTCGGCCAGCCGCGCGAACACCACCGCGATGGTGGTCCACAGCACCAGCTGGGTCCCCAGTGCGGTGAGCCGGAAGGCATACAGGTCGTCGGCGGGGAAACCCGCCGGGGTCTCATCGACGGCCGGGAGCAGCCACATCGCAGCCGCGATGCCGGCAAGGTAGGCACCGGCGCCGACCAGGGTGGCGTTCCAGCTGCCCAGCCGCCCGGCGAGCCGGCGTCCTAGCCAGACGCCGCCGATCGCCAGCACGATCGATAGGACCACCATCAGCAGGTACAAGCCGGTGCGCTCGCGGATGGTCTCCGCATGACCCACCGCGGGCGGGTTGGCCGGGTACTTCACCAGCGGCACCACGTACACCGCCGCGAACCCGGCCACCGCGATTAGCATCGCAGTGGCGCGCGGTCGAATCGAGCCGACGCGGCCCTGCGCCACGACAAACACCACCGCCAGCAGGGCGCCGATCGCGACACCGAACGCCAGCACGCCGAAACCCATGCCGATGTTGGCCTGCACGCCCCGGCTGAACAACTCGGCGCCGTGGTCGTGGACACCCGGCTCGTGTGCGGCCTGGATGCGGGCGTCTTCGAACGCGACCGCCCGACCGATCACCGGCTCGACGAAGATCCGCGCGAATACAAAGCCGCACACGCCGCCGAACGCACCGGCCAGCACGCCCCGGGCAATCAGTCGCTTCTCCATTGCGATGTCCGGTCAGTGGCAGGGGAATGCGAGCAGATGGCGCGCATCGTGGGTGAACTCGTGCACGTGCATGTCGGCGCCGAACACCGACACCGCGCCCTGATCGATACCGACAAAATAGATCACCAGCAGCGCCAGCAAAGTTGTGGCTGACAACCACAGCGCGGCGCTTGCCGCCGACAGATCGACCGGTCGTGCCGGTGCCATCATCGCCTGAGAAGAAACCACGATAATCTCCCTTCGGAAGTGTCTGCCACATAGTGGCTTTCGTCATTCGTTACCGGGGGTCGGACTCTGGGCTGTCAATCCCGGGTGGGAGTGCGACCGTTGCGACCGCAGCCACACCAGGAACGATTGCACTCGATCTAGCAACTGTCGCTACCGCTGGCGGCAATGTGGCATACCCGCTAGCGGTAAAACGTCGTACGCTAATAGTTAGGGAGCTAAGTGATGGCCTACGATGGCAGCATGACCACCAGGGCAGTCGCTGCGGACGTCGATCCGCTGTCGCTGCAACGCCAGGTGTGTTTCGCGCTGGCGGTCACCAACCGGGCGGTGCTCGCTGTGTATCGGCCGCTGCTTGAGCCGCTCGGGCTGACCCATCCCCAATACCTGGTGATGCTGGCGCTCTGGGACAACGAGAAATCCAGCTCGCCACCGCTTTCGGTGAAGCAGATAGCGGCACTGCTGCAAATGGATTCGGCCACATTGTCGCCGATGCTCAAACGGCTCCAGGCGCTCGGCTTGATCACCCGATTGCGCAGCGCCACCGACGAACGCACCATGCAGGTGGAGCTGACCACCAACGGCCGCACCCTGCGCCGCCAGGCGCTAAAGATTCCGCCCGCGGTGGTCGAGCGGCTCGGCGTCGGCCTCGACGAGCTCGAGCAGCTGCATGACGTCCTCACCGGCATCAACGCCGCCGCGCTGGCCGCCGGCATCCTCGACGCCGAGCTGGACCGATGACGCGACCCGGCAGCCTGCGCTACATCGCCGACGGCGTCGACCGACCCTTGCCGGAATCCATCCGGGACCGGATCCGAAACGACCTGACCAGCAGCGCCGCGACACCGGGGCACCTTGTGCGCTCTTTGCTTGCGTTCCTGGCCGTGTACGCCGGAGTCGCGCTGCTGTTGCTGCCGGGATCGCCAGCTATTCGCGCCGCTGCGCTGGTGCTGGCGGTGGTCTTGGCGCTGGTTGACTCATTCGCGTTCATCGCCATGAACACCCAGCGCCGCCCGGCGCAGCGTTACCGTGCCGAGGATCAGGGAAATGCACGCAGCGGCCGTCGACACGAACACGAGCGGGAGCAGCACGAACGCAGCAGAAACGATGGAAAGCGGCGCGGCACGAGAACGTCAATCGCGAGTGGTGATGACATTGGCCGGTCACGTTGAGCTGACAGAGCAGGAGTTGGACGCTATCGCAGGGCAGTTTCTCGGTTCTGAATTCACCGGAGAGCTCTACGCCAACTGGCCGATCGACCGGCGCGTGAACGCTTACCTCATGCATCACCGGCTCATGCACGTCGCCAACGATGGGGCCGCCTGCGACGCGTTACTGCACCGGGTCATGGCCAACATTGGTCGTGCGCTCCGCCACGGCGTGCTCACGGGTGGCAAACCGTCGGCCGGATGACGACTCCGGATCGTCTGCCACGCTCGGTTCCGACCGGAGCCCGGTGGCGTGCACGTTGGCGCCTACGTCAACGAAATCCAATCCGCACACTGGAAACTCATCACCGACCTCGCCACACAACTCGGGTGCTCGGTCGTTGTACCGATCTACGGACTGGCTTCCAGCCACCATGCCGCTGACGCGCTTACCCCCGTCGGGACGAACACGTGCGCGAGCACTAGGAACGCACCTACGGGCATCGGTAAGCTGGACCTGCCTGGCGATCTATCAAGTGGTGTGACGCCACGGCCGGGAGGGTGAGTTGTCATCGCCGGAAGCACTGCTGGCCCGGATCCTGGAACAGGTCCCGCAGCCGGTGTGGGTTGTCGATCACCTGGGCTTCATTGTGTTCGCCAATCCGGCCGCGAGCACCGCCCTGGGCTACCGCGATCCCGGGGAGCTGCGGGGCAAGCCCAGCCACGAGACAGTCCACTACAAGCGCCAAGACGGCACCCCCTACCCGGTGGCGGAATGCCCGATGTTGCGGCCCCGGCAGACCGGTGAAACGGTGCACAGCGACGACGAGTGGTTCGTCCGCCGCGATGGGTCGATGTTCCCGATCGCGTGGTGGTCGGCACCGATCGACACGCCGGGCGGGCGTGGGGCGGTCTTGGCCTTCACCGACATCACCGAGCGTCTCGCCTCCGAAAAGGCGATACGGGAGCGCGACGCAGCCGAAATTCGTGCCGCCGAGTCACGGGCGGCCCAGCAACGCAACCTCGAGCTCGCCGACCAACAAGCCGCGTTGCGGCGCGTGGCCACCCTGGTGGCGCGTGGAGCGAGCCCGTCGGAGGTATTCGCCGCAGTGTCCAACGAATTGGCACGTGTTCTGCACGTGGTCAACGCCGGCCTGCTGCGCTTCGAGCCCGACGCCACAGGGCTCGTAGTGGCCGTGCAGTACGAGGCGGGGATCACACAAATGCCCGTCACTGGCGAGCGGATTCCGTTGGCGGGAGACGACGTCGGAGCTCGCGTGTTACACACCGGCCGCCCCGCCAGGATTGACAACCACGCACGCGCCCCCGGCCCGGAAGCCGAACGCATACGTGAATCGGGCATCCACTCGATCGTCGGAGTACCGGTTATTGTCGACGGCCGCCTTTGGGGCGCGGCAATCGTCGGGTCGAGGGGCCTCGAGCCCATGCCGCCCGACACCGAGGCGCGAATCGGCGACTTCGCCGATCTGGTCGCAACCGCGATCGCCAACGCCGCCACTCGATCGGAACTGCAGGCGAGTCAAGATGAGTTGAGGATGCTGGCCGAGCAGCAGGCGGCTTTGCGGCGAGTCGCCACGCTGGTGGCGCGCGGAACATCTCCATCAGAGGTGTTCGCGGCGGTGGCAGAAGCAATGGCCCGTTGCCTGCATGCCGGCAACGCGTCGGTGAACCGCTTCGATGGTGACACGGTGACCGTTCTCGCCCTGGCTCGCATTGAGCCGGCGATGGAGCACAAGCCGGTTGTCGGCGAGCGCCACACATTGGAGGGCGACAGCATCGCATCGCGGGTGTTACATACCGGTCGGCCCGCACGCCTGGACAGTTCGGAGTTACAGCGCGCTGCTGGCTCCATCGCCGAACGGCTACGTGAGATGGGCCTTCGGTGCACGGTGGCAGTACCGATCATCGTCGACAAACGGGTCTGGGGGATGGCGGCCGTCGGCTCGGCGGCGCCCGACCCGCTGCCACCAGACACCGAGGCGCGCATCAGTGATTTCGCCGACCTGGTCGCTACCGCGATCGCCAATGCCGCCACCCGCGCCGAACTCGTTGCCTCGCGCGCGCGCATCGTCACAGCGGGCGATGAAGCGCGCCGCCGTCTGGAACGCGACCTGCATGACGGGGCCCAGCAACGGCTGGTGTCACTGGGACTGCAACTGCGCGTAGCCGAGGAGGCGGTGCCCCCCGAACTCGATAAGCTCAGAGGCCAGCTTGCCCAGGTGCTGGCCGAATTGACCGGCGTCTCAGCAGATCTCCAGGAGATATCCCGCGGAATTCACCCCGCCATTCTGTCCAGGGGAGGGCTTGGCCCGGCGCTGAAGACGCTAGCGCGCCGCTCGAGCGTTCCGGTGGACCTCGACCTGACCCTTGACCGCCGGTTGCCCGACTCCACAGAGGTCGCCGCTTACTACGTGGTGGCCGAGGCGCTGACCAACGCCGCCAAGCACGCGGCGGCCTCGCTGGTGAACGTGTGTGTCGACACCCACGATGCGACCCTACGACTACTGATTCGGGACGACGGCATCGGCGGCGCCGATTTCGGCAAAGGGTCTGGGCTCATCGGGCTACAGGACCGCGTTGAGGTCCTGGGCGGCCACATGGAAATCGCAAGTCCCCCGGGGAGCGGAACGTCAGTGCACATCAGCATCCCACTCGGCGGCAAGTGACGGAGCTGGCTCAGCGCTAACATGTCGCCGACCTCAGCTCAGTTCATGAAGAGCCCACATCCTTGATATCCGTGAGTTCGAGCGCGCAATACCAACATCTGGGGACAGGAGGTCCTCGTCACGACGAGGAGGCGGGGAAGCGGTGTCCGGAGGAGGAGCGGCAGAGACCGTGGCATCGCGGCGTTGTTGGTCATCACAAATTCATGGGTAGTAGAGACTATCCATGAACCAGCATGAAAGCTGTTGGCGGACAATTACTTCGGACATGGGCCGGCCTGGCGGTCGAACATAGCGGTCTGGTTTATTCGCCG
>Ga0207665_10003329_pt1 | contig 10768 bp, 9 predicted proteins | sample LARL112metaG_FD_184351 | JGI IMG/M metagenome (GOLD analysis project Ga0207665, IMG submission 184351) | Corn, switchgrass and miscanthus rhizosphere microbial communities from Kellogg Biological Station, Michigan, USA - LAR L11-2 metaG... | ecosystem: Host-associated > Plants > Roots >...
CAAGGAGGATCGCGATGAGAACATCCGCCGCATTGGGTTTGTGGCGGAGTTGTTGACTCGCAATGGCGTGATTGTGCTGGTTTCGGCCATTTCTCCTTATCGGTCGATACGTAATGAGGTCCGCCAGCGGATTGGGAATTTTCTGGAGATTTATGTACATGCGCCGCTGGAGGTATGCGAACAGCGCGACATTAAGGGCATCTACCGCCGCGCCAGGGCCGGCGAGATTCATGGAGTGACAGGCGTGGACGATCCGTACGAATTCTGCGTCCGGGTCGGTGTAGAAGAACTCGACCGCCCGGGCCGCGCTTGCCGCCTGCTCGATGAACTCGCGTGGCGACCGACCCGCGACGCTCCCCGGGCGCATGATGAAGTTGACTCCGAAGGGACGCGTGGTCAGCTCCCGCGTCCGGTCGAGCATTCCAGCGAGGGTGGTTGCGTTCAGGCCGCCGCGGGCCGTTCCCAGCATGCCGAACGCCCCGGCTTCGGAGACCGCAGCCGCCAGCTCCGGCGGCGAGGCCGCTCCCATGCCGGCCTGCTGGATCGGCACTGTGCATCCGACCAGCTTCGTGAATCGCGTCGTCAGCATCGTGGCCCCCTTCTCTCACCATCACCAATCCCCGCTTGAGCCGGACGCCTGCGGCCCTTTCTCCTCAGGCCACCTTCACCATCCTCTTCCCCTTGTTCTCGCCCGCCAGTAGCCCGATCAGCGCGCGCGGCGTGTTTTCGAGGCCGTCGATGATGTCCTCCTGCACCATGAGTTTGCCGGCATCGACCCACGATTTGAGCTCGGCGATCGCCGCCGCGCGCTCTCCCTCGTAATCCATCACGATGAAGCCCTGGAGCGTCAGGCGCTTCACCACGATGAGGCCGGGCACCCCGCGCGGCCCATGCGCCTGCGGCGCGCCGTCATACTGCGAGACCGCGCCGCAGCAGGCGATGCGGCCGCGCAGTCTCATCTGGAAGAGGCAGGTCTCGAGGATGTCGCCGCCGACATTGTCGAAATAGACGTCGATGCCGTCGGGCGCCGCCGCTTTCAGCGCCTTGGGCAGCGGCCCCGCCTTGTAGTCGACTGCGGCGTCGAAGCCGAGCGCGCCGGTGAGCCAGGCGCATTTCTCCGCGCCCCCGGCGATGCCGATAACACGGCAACCCTTGATCTTGGCGATCTGGCCCGCCAGCGAGCCGACCGAGCCCGCCGCCGCCGAGACCACCACCGTCTCGCCGGGCTGCGGCTTCCCCACCCGCAGCAAGCCGAAATAGGCGGTGAGCCCGGCAATGCCATAGACGCTGAGGAGATGCGTCAGCGGCGCCAATCGCGGCAGCTTCGCCGCGCGCTTGGCCGGCAGCACCGCGTATTCCTGCCAGCCGGTATCGGCGAAGACGAGATCGCCGGGGCGGAGCGCCGGGGTCTTCGACTCGACGATTTCCGCCAGCGCGCCGCCCGCCATCACGCTCCCCGCCTCGACCGCGGAGCGGTATGTCGCGCCCTGCATCCAGGCGCGGTTGGCGGCATCCAGCGAGATGTAGCGCACCCTCGCCAGCACCTCGCCCTCTTGCGGCTTCGACAGCGGCGCCTCGACTAGGCGGAAATGCTCCGGCCCGAGCTTCCCCTTCGGCGTCTCGACGAGCAGGATCTGGCGGTTGCGGTCCGGCATGGCGTGTCTCCCTGGATCCTAGGCGAACTCCCGTAGACTTAGATCACTTAGTTCTCGGTTCACCCCTAGATCTCCCTGCCTATTGCAGACTACCCGCAGTCCGCTTAGAGTCCCTCTACTTTCCGGCTCCAGTCAAGGAGGGCTAGCGATGGACTGCAAGGATCTCGACCATCTCATCGACGAGTTTGGCTCGATGGTCACCGTTGCAACTGCTTCATTCCGGTATGATCGACCAGACTGGAAAGTGCTCTGGGCCAAAGCAACCGAGATTCAGAATAGCTTTCGCGAAACAAGATACCCTACCCGACGAGAGCGCGACCATGCGTGGACTCGCTTCAGCAATCTTCGAAACGCTGCGTCCGATAAAGCAGAGTCCGATCGAGATGAGCGCCGGTCCCAGTCTGAGTACCACCGCGACTCGATACTCCGCCAAGTCGAATCAGCCCGCCCGACGACCCTAATAGTCTTTGGTGATCCTGAGGTTGCCGAAATGATGCAGGTGACTCACGATGCTTGGTGGTCTCATCTCAAGCAGCTCCGGTCCTCTGAAAGGGAGGAGGCTATCCGCACCAACTTAAAGAAGAACTATGAGCGCTACCGCAATGCCTCGGAGGCTCTTGAGCATTACCGCTCTCGAGTGGACAAACTTCGCGCCAAGATCGCATCGGCCTTCGACTATCGAGTCCTCGCCCAGCAGCGAGTGTAGCTCATAGCCCCTTTGACGTCGGCGGATGGCCTCCGGGACGGCCGGATCCGGACCGTTGAGCTCTGGCCAGGTAGGCGGGCGGAGCATGGTGTCATCGGCCGGGCTCAGCGGGGCGGAGGCGAGGCGATTGTCACTGAACGTACCCCGGTCGGCAGCGGGATGTTCGAGAGTCCGTGACCGTATCAGCTATTTGACGCTTACCTCAATGAGGCGTGATGAATACGGCCGCGTTCCGGAGTCACGGACGGAAGCAGTCACTTATACCCTTGTCGCCCTCAATAGTTGGGCTCCCAGCGAAACCCGAGCGGGCCCTAGGGGAACTAGCCAGAGCAACCTACCCCGCCTAGGTCGTTCATCCCTGTCCCCCTTACTTACCCCATTGCGCCCGCTTATGGACCCATGTCTCGACACACTGTTTCAGCTTGCTCTCGACATGATCTCGCCACTCTCTCAACGTGACCTCTTCCGCCAGACTCCTGTTGCCGTTTTCCAGGAGGGCCATACCCCGGTCGAATACCCGGTCCTGAGCCCTCGCCGCGGCAATCACATCGTTGAGCGTCGTTGACCGCTTAGGATTCATCACTCAGCCTTCATCGCAATCTCCTCGTCCTCGGCTCCGAGAAGTCGTGGGGCATCTGCTCCTTGTGGGGGCGGCCGATCATTGATTAGGCTCTCCTTCGTTCTAGCGTAACTGACCCAGAATTTCTGGTCCGCCGCGACCTCCGGTCATGGCGTCGGTCATCTACTTCTCCATCGGGTCCAGCTCCGGCATAGGGGGCGTGGACACGACCGGTCAACTCGGTGGGCCACTGGCTACCTCAACGGCGATCCGGTACCCAGACCTTTCTTCCGTTTCGCAGGCCCCAAAGAATTTCTTTGGCAATCCCTGTAATCGCCGCTCGCGCGCTGGGCGTCCTGCCCCTGGGTTGGCCTGAGAGTGGGCGAGAGCTTTACTTCACCCTACTTTTTCCGAATGCGCCTCCTGGGAATCGAAGGTGAACGCCGTTCAGCGGCCCTGCTCGCTCACCCAGACTGTATGCCGTCTTCAGGAGCCGGGCTTGAAACGGTTAGAGCGTGAAAGGTTGGCGCCCCGTCCGTTCTTGATGAAGGCGACTGAGTCGTGCCCGTAATCCGGTGGTCCGGGGGGTGGCGACCAGGCTCAGCCGTGCCTGCCTGATGCTCTCGTTCAGGCTCTGCGGGGCCTTTCCCTTGCCAGACCGCTTAGGACCCATTCCGGCCTGTGAGGCTGGCGTACGGGCTCTGGCGACCTGCTGCTTCATGATCGCCAAGGCGACGTCCTCGCCCCGAGAGGTCGCCCGGCTTCAGCTTGAGGCCGAGGCGGGCGAAGCAGCAACCAAGCTCGGAGGCGTAACGGCCGCGTTGATTCAAGAGCCGAAAGCCCTGTGGCCCTCTGCCTTCCCAGGCGCCGCTGGACGCGGGTCGCCAGCACGATAGTGCCAATGTGTTCGAGGTGGTGGCTTCGGAGCCGGGATGCATGGGAAGTCGTGGACGGCTGACCGTTTCAATCACCCGTCGCTCGTCATGATGAACAACGGCGTCATGTCGAAGCTCTCGAAATGCGGCCGGTATCGTTCTGTGTTGTAGAAGCGCTCCACGTTGACCGTTTTCTTGGTGCTCGTCACAATGTCGAGTGGGAGGTTGCCGTAGCGGCCGTCCTTCAGCACGACCAGGCGGCCATGGATGCCGTGCAGCACCAGGTCGAGTGCAAGGTTGCCGTACGCCATCGGCACGATCGAATCGATCGCGTCGGGGTCGCCGCCGCGCACCAGGTAGCCCAGCTTCTGATTGATGATGTTGACTTCCTTGCCGTTGTTGTATCGGGCCGTGCGCTTTTGAATCTCCGCCGAGACCAGGTCGCCGATGCCACCCAGCTTTGCGTGCCCGAACGCGTCGGTGGTGCTGCTCTGCCAGACCATCTCGCCGCCCTCACACATCGCTCCTTCGGACACGAGCGCGATCGCGTACCTGCTCGGGTTGTTGCGCCGATCGTACATCAGCATATCGGCCAGGACGTCCAGGTTGAACTTGTGCTCCGGAATCACGCAGCGATGGGCGGCGCCCGCCATCGTGGGCAGCATCGCCGTGAAGCCCGCGTAGCGGCCGAAGACTTCCATAACCAGCAGGCGCTCATGCGAGCCCGCCGTGGTGCGTAGCCGGTTCGCCATCTCGATCGTGCGCGTGACGCACGTGCTGAACCCGATGCAGTAGTCGGTGCCGGGCACGTCGTTGTCCATCGTCTTCGGGATGGCGATGACCTTGACGCCTTCCTTGTGCAAGCGCACTGCATAGCTCAGCGTATCATCGCCGCCGATCGGGATGAGGTAGTCCACGCCCAGCCAATCGAGGTTTTTCAGGACCTCCGGCGTCAGGTCGTTCGTCATCCCGCGATACTGACTCTTGAGGTGCTCCGGCACTGCGTCAGCCTTGACAGTGCTCGGCCGCGTGCGCGAAGTGTGCAGGAACGTTCCCCCCGTGCGTCCCGCCCGGTTGACGATCTCCTCCGATAGGTGCTGGAAGTTGTTGCTGTTGTCGTAGTCCTTCTGGCGCACGATGTCGATCACGCCCGCCCAGCCGCGCCGTAGGCCAACGACTTCGTAGCCTTCACGCAGCGCGCGAACCGTCACTGCTCGGATGGCCGGATTCAGGCCGGGCACGTCGCCCCCACCGGTCAGAATTGCGATGCGTTTCTTGCCGTTGTTCACGTTTGCCACGGATGCATCCCCTCGACCACGCCAGCGTCCGCGCCGTCGGTCAGCTCTCGGCCGGACAGTCGAAAAAGAAATCCTCGCTCTCTTCGGTCATGAAGAACTAACGATACTCGTTTCTGGCAGAGTCCCGGACGATCATTTTGCAAGGATAGTCGACATGAACGCCCTCCGGCGGCGGCCGCTAAATGCTCGACGGTCCCGGCCGGGCTGCTCCAGAGGATCGTACGGACCCGAGCCTCTTGGGCACGGGAAAGCATGGCGCAGCTATCGTAGCCGAACGGCACCGGGTGAGCCAGCAGTCACACGAGTTGGACAATACGCACAGGACCGAGCGGGCTGCCACGCCCTGGGGGTGACTGCCTGGGGGAGACTTTGCCAGCTTTCTGGAAGGAACTAGCCCGGCTTGAGAATTGTCGGCCAGCCACCCACGGCCCGGCCCACGGCGAGCTGGCTACATCCAGACTGCGGGACCTAGCGAGGCGAAGGTGGAGGCGGTGGAACGGCTGATCCCCAACCCACTCCCGATTTACCTGGCATCTGCTGAGAGTTGTGAGAGCCCTACTTCACTACACTTCACCCCTACCGCCGGAGTCCCTGCGAGCGACCGCCCTGAGCTTCGCGCGTGACCGGGCGACGTGGGCGGTCGACGGTACCGGAGCTCGAGCGCCCCCTGGATGGCCCGGGTCTGACGGTGGCCTAAACCCTGTTACAATCGCGGCGATGTCACTCCCCTACGACCCTCGCCGCCCCGAGGTACTTGCCGACCCCTATCCCGTCTTACACTACCTCCAGGACGAGGATCCCGTGCACTGGAGCGAGATTCTCGGCGGGTGGGTGCTGACGCGATACGACGACGTGAAAGCCGCGCTCGGAGATCCGCGGCTGTCGTCGGACCGCATCACGCCGTTCGTGAACCACTATGCGAAGGGCGGTGGGGGCGAGCTCGGCGAGCTCGGCCGGCTCGTCGGGCTCTGGGCGGTCTTCACCGATCCGCCGACCCACACTCGGCTGCGCGGGCTCATGAACCGGGCGTTCACCAGCCGCGCAGTGGAACAGCTGCGGCCACGGATCGCGGACATCGTCGCCGAGCTGCTCGAAGCCGTCCAGCCCCACGGCCGGATGGACGTCATCCGCGACTTCGCGTATCCGCTGCCCATCACCGTCATCGCCGAGATGATCGGCGTCCCACGCGATGACCGCGAGGCATTCAAGGGCTGGTCGGATGAGCTCGCCGCGTTCATCGGCAGCGCCTTGGCGACGCCCGACAAGTACCAGCGCGCGGCGCGGGCGATCGCCGCGATGGCGGAGTACTTCCGACGCATGATCCCAGCGCGACGGGCCATCCCGTGCGAGGACATCATGAGCGCCCTCGTGACCGCCCGGGACCGCGATGATCGGCTCGGCGAGGACGAGCTCGTCGCGAGCTGCATCCTGCTGCTCTTCGCCGGCCACGAGACGACCACGAACCTCATCGGCAACGGCGTCCTCGCGCTCCTGCGCCACCCCGCGCAAGCGCGCGCCCTACGTGACCATGCCGACCTCGCCGGCTCGGCGGTGGAGGAGATCCTCCGTTATGACGGCCCCACGCCGACGATGGTCCGGGTGGCGGTCGAGGACATCGATCTCCAGGGTCGCACCATCCGACGCGGCGACCGGGTCTTCACGATGATCAACGCGGCGAACCGTGACCCGCGGCAGTTCGCGGAGCCCGACCGGCTGGATCTCGCGCGCGCGAACAACCGTCACATCGCCTTCGGCTACGGCATCCACTTCTGCTTGGGTGCCCCGCTCGCGCGGCTCGAGGCGCAGATCGCGCTCCCCGCGCTGCTGCGCGCGCTGGGGGAGCCGGCGCTCGACGTCGGTGAGCCCGCCTGGCTCGACTCGTTAGTGTTCCGCGGCGTGAAGTCGCTCCCGGTGAAGTTCCCTGCGGCGCTAACCGCCCGCTGAGCGATCCTCCCACTCGCACAGAAGCTCAAGGAACGCTCCGTATGAGATCCCTAGAAGTCCATCTTGTTCCCGGCCCAACGCCGCGGCCAACCGATTATCACTTAGGACACTGGCATCCGACGCCTGTCGAGCCTTTCTTGCCCTTACTCCGTACGAACGACTGCACGCGCTGGTGGTGACTGGCTGGAATGAGACGGGCCCGGATTTCGGAGAGGGACTACCCAGAGCAAGAATTGTGGCCCGGCCGGCAAGGCCAAGCCGAGAACTAGAACTCCTGTGCCTCCTTCGCCGTGCCTCGCCGCACCTGAGTGTCCGCTAACCCCTCGGTTTACTGCGCAAATGTGTATGCTGGAGTGTGCTGGAATACGCCGGAGGGCTCAGGAGTGGCGCTGGAGTGCGCCCGAGGATTTTCAGACCTAGGCCTCAGTCTGCGTAAGTGCGCGTAAGTACTTGCTGTGGCAAGACACACACTCCCGACGGCCTCATGCGCTGGAATGTGCTGGAGTGATCACGAATGAGCCTGAGTCAGTCACAAATCTGGCACAAACCGGTGGGGACCCTTCGAGTATCAAGTTCCCCCTAGCGGTACGAACCCCGAGGCCCGGTAGCTCGCGCAACTCTTCCTCGTTGGCTAGGTTCAAGCAGATCGAGCCGGAGGGGCTTGTTCGGCGAAGGCCGTGACTGCGAGTTAGAGCCGCCTGCGGCTAAACATAACGCACGTCTAGGCGCGAGAGGGGGTTCCTGTCAAGCCTCGCTCGCATACGAGTGCCCGGCGGCAGCGCTTCGTACCGCCTCATATTGCCCTCAGAATCCGTGACACCAATCTCGACGGTATCGCTATCCGGGGGAAGCAAGACATCGCTGCAGATGGTCGTGGCGGCTATTGTGGCGGCCATCTGCCGCATCTCGGCCGGCGCCGCAGCGTCCGTGCTCACGTTCTCGAACATCAATTGCCACCAGCGTCCCGGCACAACGATCTCGTCGGCTGGCGTCCTGTCGAACATGACGGGTAGCGCCTTGAGCTGGGGCGTCTCAGCATCGAGGCCGGCCGGGATCGGAGTGACAACACAGAGCACTAGATCGCTCTCGTTTCGGTCCTCGACGATGAACCGGCCCAGCACGAATCGCCCCTCTGCACTCCCAAACCCATGCCGTTGCGCCAGCGCCCGCCAGCTCTCCCCTTCCTGCTGCGTGACTCTCCGCATTGCTCACTCCAGTCGCAGGAGCCTCCGCCAACCCGACCCCGTGCGTCGGTCGAGAAAGCTCCGTCTTGAATTCAGCTGGGACAGCCGATCGCTCTTTTCCCCCGTTGTGGCGTGTGAGCCTATCGCCAAGCACAGACCAACAAGGAACCCAACACCGGTCGCCACAGTGAGCGCGCCCACGGGCTCCCTCCGCGCATAGGCAGTGACCTCATTCGCCCGGTCGTGGATGCCATCGCCCACCGCGGCTGTAGCCTTCTTGAGGGCGGCCTGGAGAGCGTCGCGGCCCTTCGCGGCTGCGCCGATCTTCCCACCCTCCCCGCGACCGGGGGCAGCATGGGTAATGTCGGATATCAGCCCGCATTCCGGTTGCGTCTCGACTCGATGTCCCACGCCGTCGAGCTTCCTGTCCATAGCTGTCTCCTCCCTGTTTCCCGACGCTGCGTGCTGAACGAGGCTTTAGGATCCGCCAGGGACGTTCCAGAACGGAGGATCACGCGAAGCGGAACCTCTAGCTGATGACCGCATTCTGGGCAGTGGAGATACAGCACGGTCTGACCCTCTTCCTTGGTCAGGCCCACCGGCACCATCGCGTTTGAGCATGTGGGGCACTTCGTCTTACCGGGCTCGGGTGCTATGGCCATGGTCCCTCATAGGTCAGCCTGAGCCCGGGCGGGCGCGAGGGACGATCTCCCCGCTCGCCGTCGTCTCCGGCCCCGCGTGTCCCCTACCGGCGTTCTCCCCCGAGCTCGACTCGTTGGCCGAGTCCGCTTCAGGTCCCGTCGTCGCCCTGTAAGCTGATGCACGCTCTCCTGTACGCGACCATTAGTTCTCGAATACCTGCCCAGGGTTCACGGTGATCGCCCCGGGATGGTACCCGCCTGAATCCGGGGTACTCGCGGGTGAGCTGTAGCTTGCCCCACGCGCATGCGAGAACGGGTCGTCTCGTACCTCATTGGTGGCGCATCCAAGGACCGCCATGGCGATGCCGATCACGAACGCGATCATCCGCGCCTTCATGACCATGATGACCATGCCTCCCTCAGTCTGAAACACTGCCGCACGACTCAGGGACTCGACGCACTTGATCGGGCCGCATAGTGCATGCCATGCGGGGGGGATGCGACGCAAGAGCGCGAGTTCCAACCAAAGTGCTCGCGTTTCCCTTGTGGAATGCTGTTGGGGCGGAAGGAACTACCGTGTAAATCTGCTTGGACACGGACAGGTCGGTCGCTTCGTCCGGTCGCCCGCTCACCAAGTCGCCGATGCGCTTCCCGGAGGGCCGACCTCATTGCGCGGGCATCGAGATTGAGTCTCGGGGGTATCTCTGGAAATCGGACTCGATTTGGAGTGCTGCCCGGCCCAGGGAGACCTGGCGGGCCAAATTCTGGCCCATGACAGTGGGGCTGATGTGTTCCTCAACTAACGGGACACAGCGACCGCGTTGCTGCCCGCTCTCTGGGGAATCACGGAAGGCTCTGAGGCATCGGCGTAAACCGGCCAGGGGCCAGGGAGCGGCAACTAACGCGATAGCTGCGCGATCAACCGCGAGCCAATCGGGACGAGCGCGCTACCACGAGTCCACTGAGCCCGCTTACTCGGCGGACCTGCCCTCCGCCACTAGACGCCCGTCCCCCCCATGAACGACCGATCCGTCGTTGGTCGAAGCCCTTTGGACGTGGTGCGTCGCGATTTTGATCGGTCATACGGGTTAGTGCCATTGCTCCCAGCGATCCTGATCGACTCCAGACGCTTGCCACGGAGCTCGTTGGCCTCAGGGGGACCTCATCGTCACGGGAGGAACGAACGCCGGTCGCTGCGAAGCGAGCCACCTCGGCCATCCCCATTGTGATGGCCAGCGAGCGGATCAGGTGACCGAGTAGGCCGGCGTTCCTAGCGGCGCGGCCCCACCATCCGGGCCAATGTCGAGCGGAACTCATCCAGCGTGAAGGGTTTGTTGAGGACGGGGGCATAGACCCCCTGCAGAAAGTCCCTGTACTCTTCGGAGTTGCTGTGCAGTGTCATGAAGACGACGCGCCGCGCCGCGACGGGGTTCCGGCGTTCGACCTCGCGGTAGAAGGCCACGCCGTCCATCCCGGGCATATGCAGATCGCTCACGATGACGTCGTAGGTCTGCTCCGCGAGCCGGTCGAGCCCAGCTTGTCCGTCGCCCACCGAGTCCACAGCATAGCCGGCCTGTTTGACCACGCGGACCACCAATGCGCGCAGGTCGTCGTCGTCGTCGATCACGAGCACCCGCGGGTCCCGGGCTTTGGTCGCGTCCTCGATGCCGCGGCTGCCGGCCACTCTTTACTCGCGACGGATGTAGCGCAGTGGTCCCATGCGGCAAACATAGCGAGGCAGCCGTGCCGGCTTCAATCAGTACTAGTACCTAGTTGTCGCACGGCCAGCAGAGCTGACCCCAGAACCCCGTCAAAATCGCGACGCGGCTTGTCAGGCGCCGCAGAGCCTAGGCCATCCTGTCCTTACACGACAGGGTTCATCTCACTCGCTCGTCTATCGGGAGGG
>Ga0207665_10003332_pt1 | contig 10764 bp, 8 predicted proteins | sample LARL112metaG_FD_184351 | JGI IMG/M metagenome (GOLD analysis project Ga0207665, IMG submission 184351) | Corn, switchgrass and miscanthus rhizosphere microbial communities from Kellogg Biological Station, Michigan, USA - LAR L11-2 metaG... | ecosystem: Host-associated > Plants > Roots >...
GGATGACAATAATAATAAGGATGTGAAATGTTACCGTGATTGCCCGAACGTAAAGATTAGCTGGTTTGCCTTTCCCGTGCTTCTGCCCGAAGGCGTTCGCCAACGAGATCGGGATGAGATATGGCGGCAACTGAAGAAGTCCGGAATCGAGTGTGGCCGGTACTTTCCGCCGGCCCATCTGCAGCCGGTGGTTCGCAAGTTCCCTTTCCGTTGTGGCGATCTTTCGACAACCGTGGACTTGGCCCAGCGACTGCTATGTCTGCCGTTCTTTCACTCATTAGAGCATGACTCAATCCGTTTCATATGCAAATCTCTCAGCGCAGCCCTGGATGAACAAATTGGTTTAATGCAGCTTCAGAATGTGGTTGGCGAATGACTGTCGCTGTCCTCGCGCTCAACGCAAACGTCCTTGCGTCATTTCCCTGCCGTTCCCTCTGCAACAAGAGGCTCGAATCGTTGATGTTGATGCAGGCTGGCTTTGGGTATGCTCAGGCGTACGAGCGTGCCGCCCTCCGACGGCCGTAAGAACTCCAGCTTTCCTCGGAGGAGTTCCGCGCGCTCCCGCATCACCACCAGTCCAATCCCTCGTTGCGTGGGCCGTGGGTCCAACCCGAGGCCGTGGTCTTCTACCTCCAACAGCAATGCATCGGGCAGATACTTCAGCCTTATCCTTGCCTCACCAGTGCCGGCATGGCGCACAACATTATTCAAAGCTTCTTGCAATATGCGATAAATGTGAACACTGGCGCCACTTTCAACCGGAAAAGAAATCCCTGATTTCTCATAGGACATCTTGATGCGGGTATGCTTTTCCAATCTTGGAATAAACCAATCCAGGGCGCTCTCCAGCCCACTCTCATCCAGAATCGCGGGATGCAGCGCTTGTGAAAGACTGCGGACCTTGTCCAGGGCCGCTTGTGCCATCCCGCTGATTTCGCGCAAGTCAGAATACAAGGCCGGTTCAGCGGTAAATTGTTTGCGCAGCCGGGAGACCATGGCGCCAATGGCAGTGAGAATTTGTCCAAATTCGTCATGTAACTCCCGGGATAAGTGGTGCAGCGCAGACTCCTGGGTTAAAACCAGCTTTTGGGACAGCTCGTTGCGTTGCTCGGAAAGGAACGAAATTCTTGCCGATAACCGGCGATTCAAATAAGCCAGATACAATGCCGCGACAAGCGCAATAACAAGGCCCAGAAACAAAGCTGTGGCGGACCGGTCTGAAGTAATCCAGCGAAACACGCACCGAGAATACCACGGAATAATTTGACTCTCTGCGCATATTCGCGCGTTTTTCCGGGCAAGCGCAAATCGGGGCCCTCCATCTGTCAAACGACACGTAGAAGAGTCTGCAATGTTCGAGGTTTGAATGAGCAAATGGAACCCCTTCAACGGCGGTAGCCTGCCATTTTTCAATTCCATTGAGAAAAATGGAGAGAATTTTTTTCAAACTGGCCGTTCAGTGGTAAATACACTCAAGGAAATTGTTGAGTGCCTGAAATCTTTTCAGTTTTCCCAACTAGAACGGTTCTATTCGCCCCGATTTGGAGGGACCGGCCTTGGCATTAACAATCCGGTGGCGGAGCGCGAATTGGACGGCATCCATATCCAAAATTTCATCGCAGAACAGCAGTCCATCGACTGTGGCGGGGCCCTGTCCGAATGGCGTACTTACATGGAATCATTCGATCACATAGAAGAAATGGCGATGCACCTGCACAGGGTGGAACAATGGAAGAGGTCCCGGCCCCTCACCACCAGCGTGCGGTTTGAATGTATCGGCACGTTGCAAGGCGCCAGACGATCCAGCATCGACCGCGCGTATTTCAGAATTACCTGGGAACGAACGAACGATGGACTAAAAATCGCGGGGCATTCTCTGGTCCGCGGCGAACGCATGCTCTCTGAAAAGCCGCACTTCCTGAATGTAGCTGCAGCAGCAGGAGTGGATTTTCAGAACCAGTACTACCCGCTGTTCCTGAACGAACCATTGAGGTTTGGGATGATCCGATACGGTCCGGGAGGCATTACAGCGGTCGATTACGATAACAATGGACTTTATGATCTGTTCATTCCTGATGGCGTTGAATCCAGACTCTATCGCAATCGCGGTGACGGCACCTTCGAAGATGTGACCAAACAAGCCGGACTGGCCGGCCTGGATGGTGTCAGTGTGGCAGTGTTCGCCGACTATGACAATGATGGATACAAAGATCTGTTCGTGAGCAGAACGTTTCGTCCTAATCAGTTATTTCACAACAATGGCGATGGCACGTTTACAGATGTAACAAAAGAATCCGGATTGGGCGCTGACAATTGTACTACCGTGGCCGCCTGGGCAGATTATGACAACGACGGATTTCTTGATCTCTACGTGGGCCGCTACATGGACCCCAGGAAGGACATTCCGACAACCTTCTATTCGCGCAACGGCGAACCTAATCAGCTTTATCACAATAATGGCGACGGCACTTTTACCAACGTAACGGAACAGGCCGGAGTCGGGGACAAAGGATTATGCCTGGGTGTAGTGTGGGGTGACTTCAACGACGACGGCTATCCCGACCTCTATGTGGTGAACGACTTCGGACGAAAAACGCTGTATCGGAACAATGGTGACGGTACGTTCAAGGACATTACGGTCAAAAGCAACACGCTGGCGTACGGAGCCGGCATGAGCGCTTCGTTCGTTGACTACGATAATGACGGCAAATTTGATTTTTACGTGACCCACATCCGGTCTGAGCATTCGTGGTATGCGGAAGCGCCCACGGTAAAGCGCTATATGCTGAAGTCGGTGACAGAAGGTACGTGGAAGACCGACATGCCGTTATACATGGAGATCATGCGTCAGTCGGGCCTTGGTTTTGTCGACGTCTTTCAACAGATGGCATCCGGGAATACCCTGCTGCAAAACAAGGGCGACGGCACATTTGAAGACGTTACGCTGAAAGCCAACGCCAACCCGCCGGGCTGGTTCTGGGGCGCCTGCTTTGCAGATTTCGATAATGACGGGTGGCAAGATGTCTATGCTGCGAACGGATGGGTTTACAACGAGAAAGGCTCAGAAATCGAACTCGATTTCCTGAATAACGTTGTGGTCAACCAGAGGCAATATAAAACCGGCATCTTCTTTGATCCGGCATTTTTCCGCACACAGTCCTGGCACGGATGGGAGCGCAATCGTTATCTCCATAATAATGCTGACGGAACGTTTTCAGAAATGGGCCATGCCACCGGGACCGATTTAATTACAAACAGCCGGGGAGTAGCGGTAGCGGATTTCTGGAACCGTGGCGTCATGGACATTGCGGTGGCCGCGTCGACCGACCGCCACGCCCTTCTGAAAAATCTGGTGGGGCTCGAACGCAACTGGCTGCAGGTTGAGTTAATCGGCACCGTCTCCAACCGTGATGCGGTTGGCTCACGCGTGATCGTTAAGGTCAAGGGCCAGCAGCAGGCGCGAGAAGTTGTTCTGGGCGACAGCTACGGGTCGCAAAGCGCTCTGCGGCTGCATTTTGGACTGGGCGCCAGCACGGAAGTCGACAAACTGATCGTGCGCTGGCCGTGCTCCAGATCAGTTCAGACTTTTGAACGTGTCGCCGCCAATCGGATCATTCAGATCACGGAAGGAAGCGACACTCTGGTTGAGAAGCGCTATACGGTTCAAACAACGGCGCAGTAAATTCTTTTCTTCGTTAGAGGGCTGCTGGTTCTTCACACTGCAATGACTGTATCAGTCAATAAGGCGCTTGGAAGGAGAGTCTCACATCGGGTCTACAAGCCCGTTGCGAAGGGCATAGGTCACTAACTCCGCGGTCTTGTGCATACCCAATGCCTGCATCATGTTGGCACGGTGTACGGCAACCGTATTGGCGCTGAGATCAAGATGGCTCGCGATCTCCTTGTTCGACTTGCCGTCGACAATGAATTGCAGGATCTGAAGTTCGCGCGAAGTGAGTCCGTAATCCCGCTCGCCCTTCAGATGCTCCGCGTGTGGTAGTTGAGGGTCGAGCACAACTTTGCCTGCAGCCACCAGCTTGACTGCGTTCGCCAGGTCCAGATCTCCGGCATTTTTGAGCACGTATCCCCGCGCGCCGCTTTGGAACGCCTTGCGGACCCATGTTTCCTCCGAATGCATGCTCAACATCAGGACAGATGTTTGCGGGCAACTTGCGACAATCCGGCTGGTTGCAATGAGGCCATTGACTCCGGGAAGCACACAATCCATTAGGACCACTGCCGGTCGCAGCCGGCACGCAAGTTCCACCGCGGTTGCGCCATCGCCTGCCTCGCCCATGACTTCTATTTCAGGATCGTCTTCGAGGAGCCGCCGAAGTCCACGGAGCACCAGTGCATGATCATCCACCAGCAGGACAGAGACCTTGTCTTTCATGAAGGGAGCCATTCTCACTACACCTTATGTTGAGACAAACATCAGGCGGAATTTTTGCTGCATATCCGTTACGTTGCAACAATTTTTGTGCAGCAACTTTTCTTGGCGCTTGTCCTGCAAATTTCTCCCGGCCCAGTGTCTTTAACTCGAGGCACTGCGGCTCACTCTTGAGCCGTCACATCACACCAGGAGCAGAGGACGATGGATGTCGACGCAATCAGGCCCAAAGTCAAGGAAGCAATCAGCCAGGTGACAGGCATCTCTACAGACCAAATCCCTGACTCCGCTTCGTACGAAGGCGACCTGGGACTTGATTCCTTGGCCATTCTTGAAATTGCCGTCAACGTGGAAAGCGAATTCAAGTTCCAGGCCACGGAAGAAGAAATGGCCTCCATCAAGACCGTGGAAGACACGGTGGGCTTGGTGCGGAAAAGGTTATTTGCCGAAGTGGCGTGAGCGTTGCGGGCCGGTTTCTCTGCCGAAGGTGAGCGATGATGAGGACGACCAGAAGCTTTCGGCGATTTACCCGGATCTTCTCCATCGCCTTCCGCCATTTTCTCGCCCATTTTCTCATTCAGCGATTTTCAGGCTGGCAATGGCTTGTTCAAAAACTCCCCAACCCTACTCTGCCCGGCCCTGAGCGGTTTCGGCTGGCATTCGAAGAGATAGGCGGGACGTTCATCAAATTCGGCCAGATGATGGCGCTGCAATCGGACTTGCTGCCTTTAGAGTACTGTCGCGCGCTGTTCAGCCTATTCGACCGCGTTCCACCGTTTGCCTACGAAGAGGTCGAGCGGGCGTTCATGGAAGATCTGGGCCACAAACCTGCCGAAGTATTCGATTCCATCAATCCGGTGCCCATCGCCACCGGCTCCATCGGTCAGGTGCATGTCGCCACGTTGCGGTCGCAGAAACTCGCGGTCAAGGTAAGGCGCCCTACCATCATCATGGACTTTCACGCGGATATTTCCGCCCTCAAGTTCCTGGTGAACACCGTCAAACTGTTCCATTTCAGGTTCCTCTATTGGATCATCCCTCCCACGGAGGAGTTCATTGCCTGGACCCAGGATGAGCTTGATTTTCGCCGCGAAGCCCACTACATGGATGAATTGCGGCGCAATGCCCGCGACAACCCCAACGAGAAGGTTCCGGTTGTCTTCTGGAGTTGTACGACGGCCAGAATTCTCACTGTCGAATTTCTGGAAGGTATGACCGTATCGGAATACCTGAGACATCAGGAGGCAAAAAGCCTTCCCGCGAGCGACGGGTTCAAACCAATTGTGTTCGGCAGCCGCCTGATCGATAATTTTCTTGGCGACGCTTTCCGCCATGGGATGTTTCACGCCGATCTTCATCCGGGCAATCTTATGATTATGCCTGGCAATGTGGTCGGTTACATCGACTTTGGAATCTCCGGCGTGCTGAGCCGCTATTCCCGGCGGCATCTCATCTCCATGACCCTGGCCTACGCGCGAGGAGATCTGGAAAGCATGTGCGAAAGCTTTTTTCAGATCACCACTTTTGCCAAGGATGCAAACGTTTCGGGTTTTCGCCGCCAGTTGGAAGAGGTGGCCAGCGGCTGGTACCAGGAGCGGACCACCACATCGCGGCTGCGCAAGAGCATTACTCTGATCATGCTGGATTTGCTCATCCTCTCCCGGGAAAACGGGATATGGCCGCAACGCGACATCATCAAATACATACGTTCGGCCATCGCGCTGGACGGTCTTGTAAAAACTTTTACTCCGGACATCGACGTGGGAAAGCATCTGGAACAGGCCTGTGAACGGCACATCAAGCAGGACTCTCTCAGAAACCTGATTTCTTCTGATGCTCTGGTTGGCTGGTTTGGAGGTTCTCGGAACCTCATCCACGATGGCCTCTTTCGCGCCTTTGTCATGCTGCAACATCTCCAGAGCCAGCCGCCCGCGGGGCGCAGGATATTCCCTGGCCGATCCGGAAAGAGCAAAAGCAAAGCATTCACTGAAATGCTGAGCGTGGCTTGGATCGCGTTGTGCCTGGCCATGGTTCTTTGGCCCGTGGGAGAAAAGTGGCCGGGGCACGGCATCTATGTTCTTGCAGCCGCGCTTGCGCCCTTGGGGATCATCATGGGCTGGCGCGCGTTGAAACTGGCCGGAGCTTCTTAGAATTTGCGGAACAATCAAATGCCAATGCGCTGGACACACCGTCATCATGGCAGACATGGAACGAACTTACACGTTCCCGGCAGGAATTCGCCGTCCGTGGGCCCGGAGATCGCAGACCCGCTCCAATATCGGGCCCGGCAACTCCGCATGGAGCTGGAGAATCTCGGCCCCCGCTATGCCTGTTTTGCTCTCTACCTCTCGTCTCGCATCGATCTTCTGCCCGCCGAGTATTGCCGGGAATTGGCGCTTGCCGCCGATGCATCTGCTCCCTTACTTCCGTCGGAAATCTACCGGCTGCTTACGGACGAGTTAGGCAGTGCATTTCCCCAGGAATTTGAGGATTTTGATTACCATCCACTCAGCTCCACTCTCATTCGTCAGTCCCACTCCGCCAGGCTCATGACCGGGAATTTGGTCACCGTCACATTCCTTCGTCCTGAGTACCATGCGCTGCAAGGCGATCAGGCGCTAAGAGCGTTTCTGGACCAGCAAATCATCCAGCGGCTTTGCGGTGAGATCAAGATTCAGGATGTTGTTGCCGACTTCCTCTACGCGTTACGGCGAAAGACGAATCTTTCTCTGGAAAAGGAAGCTCTGGAGAACGCCTCTGACACTGCCGATAAGGGCTCTTACGATGGGCTGGAAAATCAGAAGATCTATCATGAGCTGTCTACGGCCCGTGTGCTCACGATGGAGAAGATCGAGTCCAGGAGCCTGGATCAGAGCATGGCCGGCCACAGTTTTCCCCGTGATGCGCTGGCCCGGCGTATCTGCAAGGTGTGGCTGGAACTCGCCATGTCCGGCGGTCCCTTTCCTGTTGACCCACAGGAGCACAACGTCGCAGTCAGAAAAAATGACCGGCTGTCCTTTGAAGGCTGCGAGTTGGCCAAGCTTCCAAAAGCCGTTCGGGAAAACTTGCGGAACTACCTGCTTGCCGCCGTGGTCGACGATCCGGACCGTTCGGCCGCATGTCTGCTCCATGAGATGTATAGCGCCGGAAACAAGAGGATTGACGTGCAAAGCTTCCGCACGAATTTCAGGCAGTCGGCTTATTTTGCCGCTTTGGAACCCATTCTGGGTGCTGACAGCAATAGCCTTGCCCAGTTGGTGTTCCAGCATTGGAAGACCGCGCTGGACCATGGATACTTCCCCAAACCGCTCCTGCTCTGTTTTTATCGCGGCCTGTTCTCCGTCGCCAGAATAGCTCGAAAAATCGCGGATAGCGAGGATGCCATGCGCGGAGGGGTAGAGGAGTTGCAAACGGAGAAAATCTTCTCTGAAGTCCGTGAACTCGCTGACTTGCGTTATTGGATACAGAACTCCGACAAGTTCGCCGGCATTCTGGTGAATCTTCCCCGAACGTTCGATCAGGCCCTCACCCGGGCATCGCTCCCTGCCCGGGAGATCACGGTCCAAAGTGGAAGCGATTCGCGTCCCCGAAATATTGCGGTTGTAGTGGCCATTTTTCTTCTGATTGTCGCAGTGCTTGTGTCCCAATCCGCACACTTGAGCGGGGCTACGGAAAAGATCGTCATCGGTGTGCTGATGCTGGCCGGTCTGCTGACGCTGCGGGCTCTGTCCGGTTGAAAGCTGGATTCAATGCAAGTCGCTGAAGTCAATGTGTCTCTTAAGGGAGAGGTGTGTGTGCTTATGCCGGTTGAGTCTGTAGTTTCGGGAAAAGAATCTGGGGTTGCGATGCGGCCGGGATCTTCTACGGCCGCGGTCGGGGCCACCACCGATCTGCCCGACTTTGCGCCAGGCATTGAGCATGCCTTTCCTCATGAGTTCCCGGAATCCGATTACACGATTGAAAAGATCGTAGGGCAAGTCCCCTCTTTCCTGCACGGGACGTACTATCTGAATGGACCTGCACGCTTCGGGTTCAATGGCCTTTCTTACCAGCACTGGCTCGATGGCGACGGCATGGTTTGCGCGCTCCGGTTTGCGAACGGGCAAGTCCGGTTCAGAAGCCGCTACGTGCGCAGCACAAAATTCGTGGCGGAACAGGAAGCGGGCCGCCCTCTTTTCCGCACGTTCGGTACCGTGTTTGAAGGCAGCCGTCTCAATGCTCTGAACAACGGCCTGGAATCGCCGGTCAATGTAAGCGTCTATCCCTATGGCAATCGTCTCCTGGCTTTTGGCGAACAGGGATTGCCCTGGGAACTTGATCCCGACACGCTGGATACCCGTGGCCAGTTCACTTTCAGCGGACGGCTGAATAATGCCAGCCCCTTCTCCGCTCATCCCAAGTTCGATCCTGAATCAGGAGAGATGTTCAATTTTGGAGTATTTTTCTCACAAACACCGCGGCTCTATTTTTACTGCTTTGGCGCCGGCGGCCTGCGCTACCGGAAAGCCATCAGCCTTGACCTTCCCTACTCTGTGCACGACTTCAGCATCAGCAGGCATTATGCCGTTTTCTACCTGAGCCCTTACCTTCTCGACATAAGCCGCCTGCTTCAGGCAGGCCAGACAGTCATGGATTCGCTACAGTGGCAACCCGAACGTGGAAGCAGGTTGCTCGTTCTGAATCGCTCGAACGGTGAAGTGGCCGCGTCAATACCGGTTGGCGCCGGCTACTGTCTGCATCTGATGAACTCGTTCGAACACGAAGGTCAATTGTTCGTTGACGTGCTGGAGTTCGATGAACCGATTTACCCGCAATATCAGCCAGTGCCCAGCATGTTCCAGACTGCGCCTCGCGGCGGTCCCGTTCGCCTCGCCCTCAATCTGAACAACCGCCAGCTGGTCAGCCGGAATTCACTTCCCCTTTTCTATTCGCCCGATTTTCCCGCTCTCGATCCTCGTTATGCCATGCAATCCTACGATGATTTTTGGATGCTGGGTATTTCAGCCGCCGGAGCGCACGGCCGCAAATTCTTTGATCAGTTGATCCATGCAAATTGGAATAACGCGGATCAGCCCGCCGATACGTATCAGTGTGCCGGACAACGTTACCTGGGAGGCGAACCTGTTTTTGTGAGCGCGCCGGACTCATCCGCCGGCGTGGTGATTTGCCAGGAATTTGACGCTCGAAAAAAGCAGAGCTGCTTCCTTATTTTCGACGCAGGAAACGTCAGCGCAGGGCCCATGGCGCGCATCTTGCTGGAGCAGGTGCTCTATCTCGGTTTCCATGCCACGTTCAAACCTGCCGTCGCCGGGTGATCTCCACAATTGAGAGCGATTCGCAAATCTATATCCGGGTACTGTCTATTCGATAGGTCGCTGGCCGTCTCATGTATTTGGCTGCCAACTAAAACCTGTTCCAGCAATGACATGGAAGATCTCAGTCCGGAAGATGCGCAACGTCACAGGAGCGGTGGCGAATTGATTTGCTGGGCGACAAAGTTTGGTGAGGGGATCGCAGCGCCAGGAATAACGGGATGAAAGGAGACCATGACTCCGGGGGCATACTTCAAGTCTTCGCACGGCTGCTGATGCTTCCCATGGCCGTTATTTTATCGGGTGTCGATGTGCTGATCAGGACACTGCAGCAGGTAGAAGATGTTTCAAAGCAGGGAATGGAGGTCGTAGCCGGCCGACAAGTCATTCCAGGCCCTTCCGATGAGCGGGCACAGACAACTGACGTCAATGCAGTGAACACAGATGACGTTTACAGCAGAATGGAAATTACAGAATTGGAGGAAACGCCCTTGACGACAAATGGCAATTGCGGAACCGAAATGGATAAAGACCTGCATGATGATATGTTGAAGCTTGTGCGCTATAAAGTGCTCTTTGTCCGCCGCGAGTATGAGGTTGCCTTTCCGGAAAAAGAAGATCTCGTCTCCGACAACATGGATGGATCGGCTTTCACCGCGTGGAAAATTGCGGAATTCATTCAGGAACTTCAAAGGGGAGAGACCAGTGTGCCCGCGAAGTGGGTGGACAGAATCGCGGGCCGTGGGTTCGTCTTTATCTGCACGGCAATCAACGTCCGCGCGATCCGAAACTGCCGCCGGGTGCCGACGCCTGGTGCGCTGGATTCGCCAGCACGATCATCGCGCAGGCCGCCGCCACCCTCGGACGCGATCTTCCGATCGACTACCACACGAATTGCAACCGCCTGGCGGAGGATGCAAAAGCGCGCAAACGTTTCATCAGCGGCGAGACCGCCAGCCGAAATCCGAAGCGCATTCCGACGGGAAGCCTGATGCTCATCCGCAAGTCGCGGGCGAAGGATCGCTGGCGGATCGGCGCGCACGACGATCCGGTGATCGAGGG
>Ga0207665_10003333_pt1 | contig 10764 bp, 14 predicted proteins | sample LARL112metaG_FD_184351 | JGI IMG/M metagenome (GOLD analysis project Ga0207665, IMG submission 184351) | Corn, switchgrass and miscanthus rhizosphere microbial communities from Kellogg Biological Station, Michigan, USA - LAR L11-2 metaG... | ecosystem: Host-associated > Plants > Roots >...
AGGGCCTTGTCGACCGCATCGGCGGGCTCAGCCGACGCTTCAAGAAAGCGCTCGACGAGACGCTCGCCGAGTTCGACCTCGATTACGCCGAGTACAAGCTTCTCGGTCTCCTCTCACGTGAGGGCGAGGTTTTCCGTAGCTCTCCGGGCAAGCTTGCCCGGATGATGGAGCTTTCCAGCGGCGCGATGACGAACCGCCTCGACCGGCTCGAGCAAGCCGGCCTCGTTCGGCGGCTCCGGGATCCCAACGACCGCCGTGGAATCCAGGTGGAGCTGACGAACAAAGGGAAGGGCCTCTACGAGGATGCGATCGGCGTGCAGGGACGCAAAGAGTCACTCGTCGCGGCGGCCCTGACGAATGCCGAGAAGAAGCAGCTCAACGCGCTGCTCCGCCGGCTGATGATCGAGTTCGAGCGCGCCGAGGGCGGCCCGCCGCCCGAAGACTGCTAGCGGACCGCCCCAGGAATTGGCCTAACGCGCGAGCGAGTATCGCGCGATGCTTGCTCCGCTCTTCGGGTTCGTGCGGAGCTGGTAGAGCCGGCCGTCGGAGCCGACGCGTAGCGCGGTGATCTCTTCCGCGCCGTCGTCGCCCCAGACAGCTTTGGCGTCGAGCGAGAATGACTGGCGCATCCCGTTCGGCGCCAGCCGCATGACCACGTGTTCGAACAGGAACTTGCTCGCTACCTGCCGGGAGACGTCGAGCTGAACGACCAGCACGCCGCCGACGAGCGCCGGGGTCAGGGCACGCTGCCCGAGCTCGATCTGCGTCTTGCTGGTCACGCGCCAGGCGCGCACGACCTTGTGTGATCGGTCGACGAGGGCGAAATGCACCTCGTGCAGGCCGAGCTGTGTCGAGACCAGGTGCAGGCCTCCGGCGAGAGGCTGGAACGGCGTGCTCTCACGCCGCTGCGCCGCCAGGGACAGCGGCCGGCCCGCGGGGGTCGTCAGCCGAGTCCAGGTCCCGGAGCCTGACTTGCGTGAGCCGATCGAGAACAGCGAGCCGTCCGGCCCCAACCGGAGGGCGGTACCCGTGTTGGCGTGCGCCCGCCAGAGGACTTTTCCGCTCGGCTTCAGCGCCCAGAGGTTCGCGCCGCTGTCGCCGGCCGGCGGCTTCGCGTAGACGGCCTCGAGGTAGATCGTGCCGTTAGGGCCTAGGGCGAAATCCCGGACGTCGAGCTTCGGTAGCGGAAGCGAACGCGCCGGGCGCGCCGGCTTGCCCGGCTTCCACATCAGCAGGCGGTGGTTGAGAACGTCGAACAGCCAGATCGAGCCGTTCGGCGCGACGTCGAACAGCATCGGTCCCTGAGGTCCGTCCAGGCATCCGCACCCGCTTCCTTCCTTCTTGAAGCCGACCTGGTTCGGGCCGGCGTTGACCACGACCGCATCGGGGGCCCGCAGCTGTCCGAACTGATGCGATCCCAGCGGCACCGACACCCATTTGATCGGTGCTGCCGCAGCCGTTCCCAGCGAGATCGCTGCCAGGAGGACGATCAGGCCCGCGACCGTCGAAGCTAGTGCTCTCCGCACCTTCATGACGACTCCTTTCGTCGAATTGCCCGGAGCATCGACAGGAGCGGTAAAGCGGCAGCCAACCGCGGGTAAGAGACCTGCGATCATCGCTTCGCTTGGCGGAATTTCGCATCCTCGGACCGGTCGAAGCGGTCGTTGCGGCGCAGCCCGCCTCCCTGCCCGCCGCGAAGCCACGCGCCCTCCTGGCGCTTCTTCTGCTGAGCCGGAACCGCGTGGTCTCGGTCGACCGGCTCGTCGACGACCTCTGGGAAGACCCGCCAGACACCGCGACGAAGGCTCTCCAGGGCTACGTCTCTCAGCTTCGCAAGGCGCTCGGCGCCGAACGCGTGCTCACGAAGCCGCCGGGCTACACGTTGCGGATCGAGGAAGGCGAGCTCGATCTCGATCGCTTCGAGCAGCTTGTCCGAGAAGGGCGTGAACTGCTTTCCGCCGGCGACTCGAAGGAGGCGGCGCGGCGGCTCGAGGAGGCTCTCGAGCTTTGGCGCGGCCCGCCGTTCGCCGAGTTCCTCGCCGAGCCGTTCGCCCGCGACGCGGGAGCAAGGCTCGAGGAGGCTCGCCTGGCCGCGCTCGAAGATCGGATCGAGGCAGATCTCGCGCTCGGACGCCATGCTCGGCTGCTGCCAGAACTGGAGGAGCTCGTTGCGCGCGAGCCGCTCCGTGAGCGTCCACGTGCCCAGCTGATGCTCGCGCTCTACCGCTCGGGACGGCAGGCCGACGCGCTCGAGCTCTATCGGCGAACGCGGGAGACGCTGAACGAGGAGCTCGGCATCGAGCCGAGCCTCGAGCTACAGGAGCTCGAACGCCGAATGCTTCAACACGACCCGGCGCTCGAACGTGCGCGGGCGCCGGCGAGGGTGGCCGACGACGGCGTGCTGGCTCCCCTTACTCGCCGCCCGCAGGTACTAGTCCTTGCCGCGCTCGTCCTGGCCGCCGTCGCGGCCGTCATTGCGGTGTTCGCGCTCACCGGCGGCTCCTCCGGGAGCAGCGCCGGAAACGGCGAGCTCCGCTCGTTCGTCGACAAGGTGGAGGGCTTCCTCGTCCAGTCGCGGGACGGTCGTCGGACCGTGGCGGGGGCCGTTGACGGCGCGTTCAGCTGCAAGCTGACCCCGCACGCCGCCCTCGTGCAGCTGAACCGCGTCCAGCGTAACCGGCAAAGCCTGCTGCAACAGGCCGCCGCGCTGGCCGTCCCCAACACCGAGGAAGCTCTGAACGCCTCGGATTTTCTCCAGAAGTCGGTGCACGCCTCCTTCACCGCGGACGGGCACTACAGCGACTGGCTGGCCGGCCGTAAGCGCTGCGGTCCGCCGGACCAAAGCCAGGACCTCAAGGCTGCCCGGGCGGCCGACTTGACGGCGACGAGGACCAAGCGGAGGTTCGTCGCCGCCTTCAACCCACTCGCCCAGCGGCTACATGAGCGCGTCTGGTCGGCCGGCGAGTTCTAGATCCGACAGCTCGTCAGCAACGCGGCCGAATCGCCAGGACGTTCTCCGCGAACCAATCCCCGCGGGGGCCGATTCCGTGTTTTCGCACCTGCGCCGGGCCCGTGTACCAGGCGGCGAGCGCCTTGCGGGTGTCGCCGAACTCCTGCAGTAGGTGGCGCAGGAAGAGCAGGCCAACCCGTACCTGTCCTTCCACGTTCCGCGGATAGCGACGGTCGGCCAGGACCTGCTCGACGTAGTGCCACGTAGCAGGCTGAATTTGGAAGACGCCCCAGGCACCCGTGCTCGAGGTGAGGTTCGGCTGATGGCCGGACTCCATCCAGGAAAGCGCGCAAGCGAGCCTTGGGTCGACGCCGTAGTGGCGGGACCACCGATCGATCTGTCCGCGGACTTGCGCTTGTGTGCCCAACCGCGACAGCCGGCTGCGCGACCGCCCGAGAGCCGCGATCGTCTGGGCGCCGGCGAGACCGTCGGTCTTGAGCCCAGCGCCGCGCTGAATTCCGAGGACGGCTGCCTCCGTGACCCGCCCGAAGATTCCGTCGAGCGACACAAAGACCCCGTTTCTGCGCAGCAGGAACTGGAGCTCGGCAACGTCCCAGCCCTTCAGGCCGCGCAGCAGAACGCGATCTCCGAGCTCATGACGAGCCCAGCGACCGAGCTTCGCGCGCGTTCTCGGGCCCGCTACCCCGTCGGGCACCAGGTGGTGACGGCGCTGGAAGCGCTTGATCCCACGTCGAGTCTGCGGGCCTGCAAGCCCGTCGAACGGACCGCTGTAGTAGCCCCGCTGGAACAGCGCGAGCTGCAAAGCCGCAACGTTCGGCGAGGCAGACCGCGCCGGCGACGCGGCGGCGAGTGAGGCGGCGGCTAGCAGCGCCAGGATGCAGGCGCGACGGCGCATGGGATGGACCACGTTCCAGCTTCGACCCAGGTTTCCTCCGTTTTGCGCGTCCCTCCAATACCACGGACATTGGCTCGTTGGCCCGTCAAGTAATCCCGCTAAGGAGGCGCCACGAACATCACGGTGATCGGCACGGGACACGTCCGCGGCGGGCTCGCCGATAGCCGGGAAGAGGGCGGGCCATTAGGTGAGCCCGGCTCGGCCCCGACGGAGGCGACGCGCCGGATGCCGAGGCGGTCCCTGTGCCCGTGCCTCAGGCCCACATCTTTTGATCGTCCGGCCTGGTTCGTCCCAGCCGCGAAGCCGGTTCGACGTCGCCCCGCTAGCTGAGGCACCCGCACGAACGTGCTGCGCAGGCGTGGCGGTGTTTCGGTCCCGTAGCGGTGTCCGACCCCACGAAGTTGGGCGAGGCCCCGCTTTACCAGCGCGCCCAGGACCGTTTCGTCACACGCTAGTCACACAAAAGTTTCTGTGTCCGACACCGGAGGGAGCCCGCCTCGATCGTTCCGCGGTCAAGCGCGCCGTCGGCCAACTCGACGAGGACCACGTCGTGTTCGCGGGCGCGATCAGAGATGCCGGGCTCGGCTCGTTCGTGTACCCCTATGCCAAGGCAGGCGACCTGTGGGGCAGGTTAGGATCCGCCCGTGCCCGGCCCCAGCATCGAGTTGATTCGCGGCGTTCCTCTCTTCGCCGAGGCCGACGACAAGTTCCTCGACCGGCTCGCCGGCGAGTTCATCGAGCGGACATACGCTCCCGGCGAGACGATCACCGAGGAGGGCGAAGCCGGCCGCACGTTCGTCGTGATCGAAAGTGGCGAGGCGACCGTCACCGTCCACGGCCAGGAGGTCGGCAGGCTCGGCCCTGGGGACGCCTTCGGCGAGATGGCGCTGATCGACAAGTCTGCGCGAAGCGCCACCGTTAAGGCCGACGGCGAAGTCCACGGCTACCAGTTGCCGGTCTGGAGCTTCCGGCCGATCGTCGAGAGTCATCCGGAGATGGCCTGGGCGCTACTCGAGGCGCTGGCCCAGCGTGTGCGCACGGCCGAGTCGCGCAGCTGACGCCTAGCTGCCACCCGCCCGTACGATAGGGGCATGTGCAGAAACATCCACACGCTCTTCAACTTCGAGCCTCCTGCAACCGAGGACGAGGTCCGGGACGCGGCTCTGCAGTACGTCCGCAAGATCAGCGGCTACACGAAGCCCTCGCAGGCGAACGATGAGGTGTTCGCCCGCGCGGTCGACGAGGTCGCAGACGCCACCCTGCGCCTGGTCGACGGTCTCGTGACGACAGCGTCGCCACGGGACCGCGAGGTCGAGGCTGCGCGCCGAAAGGCCCGCGCCGCCGAGCGGTTCGCTACGGCGTAGGCGTCAGGGCGCTAGCCTGACTTCGAGTCGCGGTCTGCGACGTACGACTGTTCCCAGCCGACGTTGACCAGCATCGCGCCGACTTCCCGCACGGCGAGAGCAATCTCCAGGCCGATCTCCCGGATCGCCTCGGTCTCTCGCGCGGTGGATGGGTTCGCGCGCAGATCCTGGAGCAGAGTCTCGAGCCGCTCGATCTCGCCGTAGTTCCGCTGCTCGGGGCTATTGGACGACATCGATCCGTTCGCTCGCTTCGGCCTCTTCTTCAGTGGCTGGCCCTTCGGCGACGGGGGCTTCGGGAGCGTTGCGGGCATCGCGCGCGGCCTGCTTCTTCTCACGCTTTAGCCTCCGCTTCTCCTCCACGGCGTGCTCGCGATTCCTCTTCGCCATGGTCTGCTGTCGCTTGGACTTCGAGCTCATTGAGCCCTCCTTTCGGCTCTATCGGGTGCGGGCTCCCCGCGTCCGCAGGCGTGCGCGCCGCGTCGAGGATTCCTGGACGAAGGTGACCATCTGGGCCTGTCGTTCCCCGTCGCGCTCGTGGATCACGAAGGAGACGACCGCGTGGGCACAGCGACCCTTTGGGCGTTCCCCTTCGGCGAATCCCGAACCCAGGACGGAGAGCCGCTCGCCCTCGTCCGTGAGGATGAATCCGAGATCCTTGACATCGTTGAACCAGAGCATCTTGCCGCGCATGACCGTCCTTTCGCGGTTGTGAGGAGCAGCGCGCGCCGGTTTCCGGCGCGCGCCAGATCTCCCTTACGCGTTCAGCTGAACGACGTTCTTCGCCTCGGGGCCCTTTTCGCCCTCGGCGGCGTCGAACTCGACCTTCGCGCCTTCGCTCAGTGACTTGAAGCCGTCACCCGCGATCGCGGTGTGGTGGACAAAGAGGTCCTTGCCCTCGTCCTCGGGGGAGATGAACCCATACCCCTTGGAGTCGTTGAACCACTTAACTGTTCCGGTCGCCATAAAAAAACACCTCCTTCTACCTTTCATGAACGGTAGATGGGAGGCGGTTTCGCCGACCAGTTACTCGCTCTTAGTTATCTCAGGGTAGCAGCCTGCTCGTTTGCAGGGCTTTTGGCTCCGAATCGCGGACCGGGACGCTTGCGGCATATCAAACCGATTGCCGGAGGGCTCTGGCTGCGGCCTGCAGGCGGTCGCTTACCTCCCCAAGCTCCTTCGCCGCGACGTCGATGCGCTCTTGCTGGGTGTCTGCCCGCACGCGTTGGCTTTCGGCGCCCTGGCGCAGAGCTTTCAGCTGCGACTCCATCTCGTCGACTGTCCGGGTGAGATCTGCCAGCTGGGCGGCAACGCTCGCTATGTCTTCTTGTGTGGTCGTGGCGGCCTCATTTTATGCAGGCAGATCGGCCGCTCACTCCCTGATCGCGACCGCCTCGATCTCGATCAGCACATCGTCGCGAAAGAGCCCACTGACCTCGACGAGCGTGCTCGCCGGCGGACGTTCCATGTCGACATATTCGTCGCGAATTGCGCGCAGGGAGGCGATCTCGCCGACGTCGCGCAGGAAGTAGGTCAGCTTGACGACGTCGCTCCAGGAGGCATCGGCGGCCTCGAGGGCGCGTGTCAGGTTCTCGAAGACCTGCCGCGTCTGGGCTTCGAAGTCGCCCTCCCCGACGAGGTGACCTTCAGCGTTGAGCGGAACCTGCCCCGAGACGTAAATCACCCGGCCGGCCTGCGCATCGACGACATGGCTGTAGCCGACGGGGCGGGGCAGGGTCTCCGGCGCGAGGAAGCGTCGCGGCTTCACGCCGGGTTGATAGCACGTCGTACACCGGGAACACCAAGAGCAGCGAGGGCCGGAACGAACACGAGACCCAACGGCCACGTCCGGGGCCTGACCCCGGACGTGGCGAAACTGCAACGGCGCGGCGGGCGCAACCCGCTTCGCTCCGTGTAAGGCCATGTCCGGGGTCTGACCCCGGACATGGCTTGAGCGGCCTCGTCTAGGCGGCAGCCCGGGCGCGCCGGCGTTCGAAGCGCTCGATCCGGCTGCCCCGGCTTACGGCTCGCTCCCTGCCCGTGTAGGCGGGATGGCACTGCGAGCAGACCTCGACGTGGAGCGACGGTCTCGTCGATCGCGTCTCGAAGGTCGTGCCGCAGTTGCTGCAGCTGACGGTTGTTGCCGTCAGCTGAGGATGGATTCCGGTTCTCATCGTTTCCTTTCCGTTCTACGCGGCGATGGCCAGCTCGTCCTCGTCCTTCGGCGCGAGTGCGCCGAGGTCGTCGGTGAGCCTGGCCAGCGCCTGGGTCTCGAGCTGGCGGATCCGCTCGCGCGTCAGGCCGAGCTCTGCGCCGATCGCCTCCAGCGACTTGGGCTCGCCGTCGATGCCGAAGCGCAGCTCGAGAATTCGCCGCTCGCGCTCCGGGAGTTGGGCCAGAGCCTGGCGCACCGCGAGACTGCGCAGCGCGTCTTCGGCCACCGCCTCTGGGTCGTCGGCGTTCTCGTCCGCGAACAGGTCGCCGAGCTCACCGTCGTCCTCGCCGACCGGCGAGTTGAGCGAGGCGCGAGCCTCGGGAACCGAGAGCGCCTCCTCCACATGCTGCAGCTTCAAACCGCTCGCCTTCGCCAGCTCCTCTGGAGTAGCCGGCCGGCCGAGCTCGGTCTCGAGCTTGCGTGCGTGCCGGTTCAGCGTCTGCCGGCGCTCATGCACGTGCGTGGGGACGCGGATCGTCCGCGCCTGGCCGGCAACCGACCGCTGGACCGCCTGGCGAATCCACCAGGTGGCGTAGGTCGAGAACTTGAAGCCCTTGCGGTAGTCGAACTTCTCGACCGCTCGGTTGAGCCCAATGACGCCGTCCTGGATCAGATCGCCGAACGGCACACCGTGGCCGCGGTAGCGCTTGGCGACATGCACGACGAGACGCAGATTGCAGTTGATCATCCGCTCCTTGGCGGCACGGTCGCCGCGCTCGACACGCTTGGCGAGCGCGACCTCCTCCGCCGCGGTCAGCAGCGGGTAACGGCCGATCTCGTTCATGAACATCTGCAGCGAATCCGCGGACGCCGGGGTTGGGTCTGCCTCATACGTGGGCTCCTCGGCCGGCTCGCGGATCTCGACGCCGCGCTCCTCGAGGGCAGCACTGAGCGCCTCGAGATCCTCGGCCTCGAGCTCGTGCGTCTCGGCGAGCGACTCGAGCTCGTCCGCGCGCACGAAACCCTCCTCGGAGGCTTCCTCGAGCAGGGTCTGGATTTCAGGGGTTTGCAAGGTGGTGCTGATGGTGGTTCCTTTCGTTCGTCGGAAAGGACGGAGCGGCTCTTCGCCGAGGGGAGGGGCTTAGTTCGCCGCTCGCGTCCTCTTAATAGAACGATCCAGGGGGGCTTGGCATTTCCGCTGCGATCCCTCTGAGAACCGAGGGGAACGCCTTAACGAAACTTTTGCAACGAACTACCGGCTCGCTGACAAGTGGAGCGTAGGTTCCGCCGCAAAGGGTCGGAAAGCTGGGAGGGCCGCCGTCATGTCGAGGTTCCTGCCTGTAGGGAAGGGTGTAAAGGGAGCAGCAGGCTTCCTGCTTGCGGCGATACCGGCGCTCGGTGCTGTCTTGACCGGGCTCGCGATCACCGGAGGACTCGTCGGTCACATGGCCCGCGACCACCCGCTGGCGAGCTACGGCGCGTTTGGGCTCGCAGTGGTTGCGATCTTTGCCGGCGCAGTCGCGGCTTTTGCGTTTCGCGAGGGCTCGATCGAAGAACAGGTCGCGATCTACGCGGGCCTCGGTTTGGTGGTCGCGAGCTTGCTGTTCGGCGTCTACGCAGGCGTCCAAACCTGGGGCGACCGGGCTCAACCGAGCATCACACTCACGCCGAAGGCCGGTCACACGATCGCCGTCACCGTTCGTGGCTCCGGCCTTCGTTCGAGCGACCACATCGTCGTCGAAGTCGATCAGCTCCTTCGTGCGCCGAACGACGCCGGACGGTTGACCTGGAAGGCCGGCGAGCCGCTCTATGGCGCTTCGCTCGGCCCCAACGGCGACGGCGCGATCGCCTACTCGATCGACATCCCGGTGCCGGCAGGCGACTACGACGATCTCGGCGCGCGAGCCTGGGTCGGCGACGAGCCGAAGGACTGTTACGCCCGGGGCAATACGACCGGCTGCGTCCGTGTCCATGTCCCGCGGCCACAGGAGCGGCCGCAGCTGGCGGTTTCCTGGGAGACATTTGTCAGAGCTCCGCGGCTCCTGATTCGCCTGACAGCGAAGAACCTCCCTCAGCGCCCCACGAGGTCGATGACGCTCCGCGCCTTCGGGATCACGACCGACCAGACTCGCCGCGAGCTCGCGGAGTGGTCACTGGCGCCCAACGCCGAGGGCGAGTTCGACCGCAGGCTCGCAGTCGTCGTCGGTCACGCGTTTGCGGACGTTTGCGTGGTCGCGAGCACGTCGACGCGGGAGCCGGCATGCCCCGCGCCCGCAGAAGACGGCACCGTGTGGTCACAGCTCGCAGTTCCCGCGGTCTGAATTGACAGGTGACCAAACGGTCACATATGCTCTTGCCATGGACGAGGTGTTCAGGGCGCTAGCCGATCCGACCCGGAGGAGCCTGCTCGACGAGCTCTTCAAGGCCGACGGCCAGAGCCTGAGCGCCCTCGAGCGGCGCCTGCCGATGACGCGCTTCGGCGTCATGAAGCACCTCCGCGTGCTCGAGGAGGCCGGGCTCGTGGTCACGAAACGTCGTGGCCGCGAGAAGCTCCATTTCCTGAACCCCGTTCCGATCAGGCTTGTCCACGACCGGTGGGTGAGCAAATACGCCGAGCCGTGGGCTGCCGCGCTCAGTGGGCTCAAGACGACCCTGGAAGGAGGAACTATGGAGAAGGTGTTCGAGGTCTGGATTCGCACCACGCCCGAGCGCCTCTGGGAGGCGATCGCGGACAACGAGATCCGGAAGCAGTACTCGTTCAACCCGCCGCCGGACCTAGAAGGCGAGTTCGCGACGAGCGAGACCGTGGAGGAGGAGCCGCCGCGTCGGCTCGTCCAGACGCTGAAGGCGCTCTGGAGCCCCGAAGTCGCGAGCTATCCGGCCACGACGATCACGTACGAGATCGAGCCGCGGGGCGACATGTGTCAGCTACGGGTGACGCACAGTGGACTCACCGAGGCGATGAGCGACGAGATCTGGGGCGGTTGGCCGATGATCCTGTCGAGCCTCAAGTCGCTGCTCGAGACGGGCGAGTCCCTCAACCTGAAGATCCCGCAAGAGGCGATCGACCAGTGGCGCGCCGAGAAGGCCGGAACGGCTGCCTGAATCCTGACGTTGCTCGAGGCGCCGCGGTAGGCCGGGCGGCGCCTCGAGTCGGAGAGCGATACGCTCACTCGTAACAACAGCTACATGAGGAGCACGTCGTGGGTGAGCGCCGGCCGGCGTCGCGACTGAACGAGGTTTGGGCCGTCTGGCTCCTGTTCGGCACCGTTGCGGTCTTCGTCTTCATCACCTACTGGCGGTTGCCGCCGGCGGTGCTCTGGAAGACGACGAACACTGGTTTCGTCGGCGGCGCTGGACGCGCTTTCGTCTTCGTCAGCTT
>Ga0207665_10003334_pt1 | contig 10763 bp, 8 predicted proteins | sample LARL112metaG_FD_184351 | JGI IMG/M metagenome (GOLD analysis project Ga0207665, IMG submission 184351) | Corn, switchgrass and miscanthus rhizosphere microbial communities from Kellogg Biological Station, Michigan, USA - LAR L11-2 metaG... | ecosystem: Host-associated > Plants > Roots >...
GCGCGTGTTGCGTCGCCTGCTTTCTCATAGGATTGCGCCAGCAGCATCAGGATAAATGGGTCTTCCTGGTTTGCTTTGCCCAGTTCTGTGATCGCCGTCTTGTAGTCGCCGCCATAGAAGGCGACATATCCAGTCAGATAGGGAAAGAACACCGCCTGATCCGGATTGTTTGCTTTGTCGAGTGCCGCCTTCGCTGCGGCGACCTGCTTCTGTGCCTCGTCGCGCTGTCCCCGTCGCGCGGCAATGCGGGCTTGGGCGTGCGCCCGGCGGAATTCCCACAGGTTTTTGTCGGCATCCTTCATGTCGGCCTTACGCATGGCGGTGTCATAGCCGGTCTTGTACCAGTTTGCGGCGCCGTCGATATCGCCCGACTCGAGCTTGATGCGTGCTAACTCGTTGGCCACTCCTGCCGCCGCCTCGTAGTCCGGCTTGCCTAACAGCGCGTCAAACACCTGTTTCTCGTATTTCTCCGCTTCAACCGAATTGCCTTCGAACGCGTATGAAAACGCCATCACTCGGAGGGCGCGGTTCTTCTGGTCGGCTGGAGCCACCTCGATCGCTTTCTTCAGGTGCTCGCGCGCAGCGGCATAGTCGCCCTTCAGGTCAAGCGATACCCCCGACTCCAGATGCGCCTCATACGAATTCGGAGACGCTTCCAACACCTGCTTGTAAAGCTTCAGAGCCTCATCCTGTTTGCCCTCACTGTTGAGCTTCTGCCCCTGTTTCACCAGCGCCTGCGCATCGCCGGACGGTGCCGCCGTCTGCGCCGTCGCCGCTTGCCCCATGCAAGTGACACTTACAGCCACCCCAGCTAAGAGAGTCAAGAATTCGCAATAGATGGATTTCATGCGCGCGATTATAGCGCTGAAGTCAGACGACACGCGAGGAGCAGATAGATCCGAGAATCCGATCCGTTCGCGCCGGAACAAACATTCCGCGCGTTGCCGGCCGCAGTGTCGCCCATCGTCGGCCGTATCGAGGCGATGTGGGAGACGATGCGGGGCGTCCTCATCGAGAATTTTCCAAAGGCGCCCGGCCTCCCCAAGGACAGGAAGGAGTATCTCGGTTTCGTCGACGATATCTACAAGAGCGATGCTTACCACTCACTGTCAATCGAGGGTTACAGCGTGAACCCCGGCATTGATCGAAAGAGTGCAACGCGGCGACTGGGACCCGGATCATCATGATGATGACCGCAAGAACCGCGACGCGCGGTTACTGGCAGGCCTTCCAGCTTGTAAAAGCATCCGTGGCAGAAATCATCACTGGCTCGAATCACGGCGGGCTGGTCCGCACCGCTCACAAGGACTGGTACGGCGAACTGTTCCAGCCATGCGTCGGGGCCGGCTTGATTCCGGCCGGAGCGCTCGCGGGCTACCGCAATGATGCGGTGTATCTGCGCACGTCGCGCTACGTGCCGCCGCGCTCGGAAGCCGTACGCGAGGCCATGCCGGCGCTGTTCGATCTGCTGGTACGTGAAACCGATGCTGGCGTCCGTGCGGCCCTCGGGCACTGGCTGTACGGCTACATCCATCCGTATCCGGATGGAAACGGCCGCATGGCGCGCTTTTTGATGAACGCGATGTTGGCGTCGGGCGGTTACCCCTGGACCGTGATTCGTGTTGAAGATCGGGACGCGTATCTCGCGGCGCTTGATCGCGCCAGTATCGGCAAATATTCAGCCGTTCGCAGCCTTCATCGCGGAGCGGGTGCGATGGTCGTTGGACCAGGCGGCCACTAAAGTGCGGGCTGGCAGTTTGAGGGAAGGATAGTTTCAGGTGATCCGCTTGCGGCGTTTAACGCCGGCACTCTTGAATGCTTGGCGGGTCAATCAGCACCTAACCAGCACTCATGCCCGTTGTCGGCTGATGTGGCGGGAGAACCAAGCCGCGCTGGCTGCGATCAGAAATAAAATGGTCGCGTATTTCGATGAGGCGTTCGAAGACGCTCGCAGACGAATTCGCCGGGGCTTTGAAGACGATCTTTCCCCCTTCAGCGATTCGGCACCTGATCCCGCGAATTATCCGGCGCTTCTTCATCGTGTAACGATGCAGGGTTATCTCGGGGAAACGCTCGCAGTGCTGGCGGTCGAGCACTGGGGCGCCCACGGCCATATGGATTGGATCGTACCTGCGTTTTTGTTCCGGCTGCACGATCAGGAATTTCAGCATCTTGAGGGGATCAATGAGCGCTTACGAGCCAGTGAGCCACCCAAACCAACGATGTCGAAATCCTCGGCTCCTTCGATGAAAAGCAACTCCTCGGGATCAAGCTCAATCCATGCCTCAACGGTTCGCCAGAATTGGTATATGAATTCCCGCACTGCGGCGTTGGCGCACCGCCGAGGGTCACCTTCGAGTCCTTTCGAAGATTTGCTTTCGTCGCTTTTCACCTAGACTAGTTCCTGCCTGTGCGCGTCGAACGTCGTGGCGTCAGCCGAGCCTGTGTGCGCGCAAACCAAAGTTGCAGCCAACTCTTCACTCCGAAAGCTCCGTAAGGCGCTGCGAGCCAGTTTCTTTCACAACCCAAGTTTGTATTCCTGGTGCTTCAGCGGCTTGGCGTCGGCGACGGCCGCGGCGGCAGCGCCCAGCTTCAGAGGTCAAAACAACAGCCGCGCTAGCCAGCGCGAAATCCCACGATTTGACGCATCGCATACTCGATCGTGCCAAGACGCGCAGTCGATTTAGAACCGGTCGGCCCGCTCGCGCCGAATAACGTTTGGCAGGCGACAATTCGTAGAAGTGGTTAACTATGGTCGTCAGCTACGGCCGAAAGGTCTGGGGATTGGCGCCACCGGTAGAAAAATGGAATTCCTCCCAAAATCACCGCCAAGCCCAACGAAGAGCGCAGAGGCCGCACCATCCACAGGTTCACGGTAAGGGCGATGGCGGCAGACAAGAAGATGACCGGGGTCCAGGGATAGCCCCAAGCACGATAAGGGCGACCTAACTGCGGCTCTTTTCTGCGCAGTCGTAGCAAAGCAATTGCGGTCAAGGCAAAAAAAATCCATACGGCGAACACAAACAACGAATAGAGTTCCTCGTAAGTCCCGCTGAGGGTCAGCAACGCACCGATCGTACCGACAAAGATGAGCGCGCCGCTGGGCGTGTGAAACGAAGGGTGAATGCGCGTAGCGAATCGGAAGAAAACGCCATCGCGCGCCATGGCGTACGGAACACGCGCGCCGGTAAGGACAACCACATGAAGCGCTCCCAGCGCGGAGATCGCCATAGCAATCGTCAGCCAGGCTGCGCCGCGCGATCCCGCAAATGACTGCACCACATCCGATGCGACATGCTGCGATCGCTCTACTTGCTCGAAAGGCAAGGTGTGAAAGTAAACGATGTTCGCCAGCAGATAAAGTGCGGCCACAGTCAACAGTCCCAGAATGAGAGCGCGAGGGATATTCTTCTGTGGCTGCACGATTTCTTCGCCCAGGTGTCCAAGATCGTTGAAGCCGTTGTAGGCCCACATGGCAGGCACCAGCGCCGTCAAGAATGCGCCGATGCTTTCCCACCCGAGGTATGGAGTGGGATGTGCAACTTCGACGGCGCCTTGCTTTCCGAAGAGCACGGCCGCAACCACAATCACCACGATGGTACTCACCTTCACGGATGTGAGCAGCACCTGGATGGCCCCGCCGACACGCACACTTAAATAATTGATGGCGGTCACAAGGATGACCACTAGCGCCGCGAGCGGCTGGGCCACAGTAAAGGTAAATTCGTTTCTTCCGAGGTGGTAGGTGAACAGTGGGGCGGAGACGACCGGAAACAAAAATCCCATAAAGCGCAGAAAGCCGGCGGCCAACGTGGCCATCCCCACGGGCCGCTCCAGAAACGAACTCATCCAACCGAAAAGGAATCCCCAAAGAGGTCCGAGACCGCGGCTCAGGTAGATAAAGGGACCTCCTGCCTTGGGAAATGCCGCCCCCAGTTCGGCGTAGCAGAACGCCCCGAACAAAACGATGACTCCGCCGACGAGCCACGCGACAAGAACCAGCGTCGCCGAACCGACCGCGCGGGCCATGTCGCTGGCGACGAGAAAAACGCCCGTGCCGATGGTGTCGCCGATGACGATGGCAATTGCCGGCCCAAGGTACAGGCCGCGGACCAAATCGGATTGCTCTGCATGAACCGAGGAATGAGCAGGCATCGGGCGCGGAATTGAGTGAGCCTACTCCCGGCAAACCGGGTTGGTCAACCCATTCCAGGCTCCTCGCCTTCCATCACTGTCGGAGAAGAATTCGCGCCCGGATGGTTCTGCTGCGCCACTACGCGCTATCATCGAGACGCGATGGCACCGTACAACCCAATGTTGAGTGAATTTCCCTGGGACGAACGCTACCGTCTGACCGGCATCGAGGATGTGCTCACCCCCGCGCTCCTGGTCTATCCCGACTTCCTTGCCGCAAACATCGCGTGCACGTTGCATCTGCTCGCCGGCAACGCCGATCGGTGGCGTGCGCACATCAAGACCGCAAAACTGGCCTACACACTACGCATGTTGGTCGAGGCTGGCGTCCGAAACTTCAAGTGTGCAACCACCCTCGAGCTACTCGTGGCCTGCCGCAATGCCGCAGAGGATGTCCTTCTCGCCTATCCGGCGATGGGAGCCAACGCGCGCCGTGTGCGTGAAATAGCGGATCAGTTTCCAGAGGTGCGCATCTCCGCGCTAGCCGAGAACGAAGAACAGGTGCGGCAATGGCACGGCAGCCGGGTCGGCATTTTTCTCGACCTTAATCCGGGGATGAATCGCACGGGAATTGAACAGAATCAGCGCCAGAAAATCACCACCCTCCTGCGTGAAATGGAAGACCTGGGTTTGGAATTCCGCGGCTTACATTACTATGACGGCCAGTACGGTGCGTTGGTAGACCACGAACGCACAGTTGCAGCGCACGCCGGCTATGACCGCCTGCTCGAACTTGTGGACGAAATCCGGCGCAACGGGACGGCCGTGCCGGAGGTCATTACTGCAGGAACTCCAACCTTCCCCAGCTCGCTCGCGTATGCTGGCTTTCATAGGGGAGGATTCGTCCACCGTGTCTCTCCCGGAACGCTTGTTTATTGTGATTCCACCAGTCTGGCGCAGCTTCCCAGCGAGTACGGCTACGCGCCGGCGGCGATGGTGTTGACGCGCGTGATTAGCTGCCCACATGACGGCAGGATCACCTGCGACGCCGGGCACAAGGCGGTCTCAGCCGATGCCGGCGTGCCCACGTGCGTTGTTGTGGGACATTCGGGGCTCACTCCCCTGGCACCCAGCGAAGAGCATCTCCCGTTGAACTCGAATAACGAGATGGTCCGCCCGCGAGTGGGCGCAGCACTATATCTTGTTCCGCGCCATATTTGTCCTACCGTAAACAATTTCGATTCTGCCCTGCTCGTCAGGGACGGCCAGATACTGGCAGTGGAGAAAGTATCGGCCCGCGGACGCGAAGCGCCATTGCTGGGGACGCTGGAAGGAAGGGATGCTGTGCTGAAGCCCGCAGCCGCCGAGAAAGTCTAGCCACGACTCCGTTTCACTCGTGAATGCGGCAACCTTAGCCCGATGCTCGGTCCCGGCTCGAATCTCCACCGCGGTGCAGGATCGGCCTCCATCAAGGGTGCAAAACGGGAAACTTGAGCGCTATGAGGACTCGTCAATCGCGGGCGTTGCTTCCGACCCGCGAGCAACTCGACTCTTGCCTCGAGACCCTGAGAGACGCCGAGAACCAACTGCGGGGCAAAACGCGCATCGTTGTTGTTGCCCCGGACTATTACGCCAGGTATCCGAAAGCATGCGTGGGTGGTCCGCGGCCTTGCGAATCTGGGCCGCACGCTCCCGCGCTTGAGTGTAACTTTCTTGCGTTCTTGGAGCAGCTGATCATGACCGATAACGACCGCCAGCAGGTTGACCTCAAACCATTTGAGACATCGAGCGCGGAACGCCGCTTTCCACGTCGACCGTCGTGCCTTAGCTTGTGCTGCGCAATCGGCAATGGACCCGTTGCACCACGCTTTCTGGAATTCTCATCGTTATATAGCCGCGCTTAAATCGGCTTTCGCCGCGCCCCCACTCGATCACTCCGGGCTCGCCCGCGAACATTCGACGAATGGTCTGCTCGCTCAGGTCCCAGAGGCTGGCCAGTTCACCGACGGAGAAATGTCGTTCCAACGATGCTTCGCCGATTTGTCCCCGGACACTGCTCAACCAATCGGATTCGGTGGGGGTGGGTGGTTTTCTTGCCTGCATGGCGCACCTCCTTTGTTGGGCGGGAAGATAGGCTGCGCCCAACCTTAGATCGGTGGGCAGCCAGGATTCTTCCTCAAAGATCGCCGAAATATCGAAGACTTTCAGAAATTGCACGATCATCAACGAGTCGTGTCCTCCGGAACAACCCTTCGCGACAAAGCCGGAAGACGGAGTCGGGCTTGACGCACCCCCGGTGCGCGGATAACATCGCGCAAGCCCTAGCGTGCTTGTCTGTTTGGCAACGCCAGCGTCTGGGTACCAGCGCTGCCGGGTCAACATGGAACGAGTGGACCGACTCCGCGGATCTTCCGATGACAACCCTAGGTCGGGATCTGGTTGGCTGGTCAGTGCTACCCTTTTTTGCCTGGCTTTAGTCATCCTTCTCGTAAGTCTTCTCGCGGCGCGACTCCAGAGTTTTGACTTGTCGTCGATGTTATTTGGTGGCGCGCTAGCGGCCATGTGCGTTGTGTTTTCTTTTCTCTCCCGGGCCTTATGGTTGGCGCACCAGCAGCAGCGTAAGACCGCCAGCGCCCTCTACGCAAGCGAAGCTTCACTCTCCCAGAGTGAAGCGCGTTTCCGGCAGATGGCCGACCACATCCAGGAGATCTTCTGGATGATCGATGCCCATAGCAGGAAGGCCCTGTACGTGAACCGTGCATATGAGGCCATAACCGGCCGGTCCAGAGAGGCCCTGCAGCGCGACCCGCTCTCCTATGCAGAACTGATCCACCCGGAGGATCGGCCCCGGATATTGGCCAAGCTCGACGAAGCAACCAGCACCGGGAAATTCAACGAACAAATTCGGATCGTATTAGGGGACGGAGATTCGCGATGGATCTGGGTCGTTGGATTTCCGGTGCGGGATGGCCGAGGGAGGATACAGAAGCTGGTTGGAACGGCCAAGGACGTCACTGCGCAAAAGCGAGCCGAGGAGGAGATCGCTAGAAACCTCATGATGGCGGAGGCTGCATGGGCCGAGGCCGACGCCCTGCGCAAAGCGACGTTAGCATTGACTCAAGACCTGGAGATGGACAGCGTTTTGGACACCTTGCTTCAGTCCTTGCTGGAACTAGTTCCTTACGAGTCGGCACAGATCCTGCTAGTTGAGTCGGACTCTCGAGTGTTTGTGGCGCGCGACGCGCATCCTCCTGAGGGTACGAGGCAAAGGGGGAGATATCCTCTCACGCTCGACGCGACCGCCTACCCTTTCATCGAACGCGTCCTTGCAAGTCAAAACGGTGTCTTGCTCTGGGATGCCATGCAGGAGCAGGAATGGCACGGTTACGCAGACTCCGAGTACCCTCACTCCTGGCTTGGAGTTCCATTGATTGTGTCACGCGGGGCGCTAGGACTACTTTCCCTGGGCCACTCTGTACCCGGCACCTTCACCCCGGAACATCTGCGGCTTGCCAAACTGCTCGCTATCCCGGCGGCGGCGGCAATTCAGAATGCACGCATGTACGAGTGTGCGAAAATCTATGGCGCCGAGCTCGAAAAGCGAACGTCGGATCTTCGTGCGGTCGAGAGCGCGCTGCTGCGCTTCCACAGCGATCGTCCTTCGTAAATGACTCGACAGCGAAAGCAAGACCCGGCTTTGGCGAGTCCTGCGTTGAGGGTGTGATTTTCCCGAAATTCAAGACAGACCGCGAGCCACCGAGACAGCCTTCACACTTGGACTGATCGAAGCAGCCGTTAACAGCGGGCATTCTTTGCAGTGGTTCGGCGACCCTCATCGTCCAGCATAGAGAGCAGGATCCGGAAAACGGGACAGCACTCGATGAGGGTTACCCGCACATTTCACGTCCGTCGACTTGGCTGACTGCCGAGATGAAGCCGGGCGGACAGCTCAGTGGGCAGATTTCGTTCGACCTCCGCTAGGGGCATAGTCACGGCGGTCACGCGGCCCACGATGTCGCCGTCTGTCGGATAACGAACCTGGCGCACCTGCACCGGCGATTGCGGGCATGGGATCAGGATCAGATGGTTTCCATCCAGCTCACACCAACAGCAGACATAGCCATCTCGGAGCTCCACAAAATAGATAGGCCGATCAGTTACGTTGCGCCAGTTGCCCATCCTCACCTTGTTCTGTCGAGTGTCTATGGCCACAACCGATCCCGGCCGGATGATCGGATCGAGCGTGAAGTCCTCAAGCCCGACGTATCCGCAAAGACAGCGATCCGGATCGAGCTGCTGGAGGAGCTCGACGGGAATCTGAGCGTAGGCCTCAAACATTCGGGACAGCAAGTTCGTCCGCGCCAACTCCACGTCTTTACGAAGGTCGACGGGTACCACGATCTTCTGCCCCGGCAGATCCAGACTGGATCCAAGCAAGTGCGTGTGTCGCAGTCTGACTAAGCGTTGCTCCCTGGCAACATCGAGGAAATTGATCCCAAAGAAGGCCATCATGTCGATACAGTTACACTTGTAAATGAGGCTCAGGCTGTAGAGCTTATAGATGGTCGGGGTGAACTTCCCGTTTTCAGCGTCGGTCAACCAGGCGTGGGAAATGTAGTACTCCTGGTTGTTCTTCTCCCGCGCAATCCGCTGGCTCAGCTCTTGCACTGCCCGAGTTGACAAGCCGACACGCACACGTTCGGCTCGGAGCTTTTTGCCAGCTTCCGGATTCGGCGTCGACCCCAACAGCGGCGTCGGCATGACGGGCAGAACTTCCTTCTTGATCGAACTAACAGGTTAAGGTTTAGAAGAACAGCAAAAAACCAAATGAAGTGAAAGATGCGTCATGATACTCCTCGCCAGTCCTGACGAAGCCAACATTTTCCGTTGGTCGCGAATCCGACCGTCTCCCCGCCGGCAGGAAGCTACTAAGTACCTGCTCTAGGAGATAGGTAGACTGGTCGTAGGAGCGGTCATTCTCAGCAAAATTGTTCAGAACAGTTCCCGTTCGGGGTTATATAGGCCTAGTCTCCGCATCACGCCTCGTAACACGCAGATTGTCCGCGGAAGATCAACAGAATCTGGTGTGGGATCAAATGGAGTCCAAAGAGGGGCTGGTCGAGCGGGTGAACGTGATCCTGGCAAGTAGAAACCTAACTTTGTATCAAGTCTCGCAGAGAACAACTGCGCTTTACGGACGGTCATCCCCCAGCTTTCTGCCTCACAATTTCTACTATGCTCTCGGGCGCGCAAACTTGAGCCCGAGTCTAAACCAACTACTTGCCCTGAGCCGCATCTCGAACTATCGTTTTCACGACTGGCTGCGAGTCTTCGGATTTCACCCGGAAGACATTGGTCACTTGCAGGGTAACCTCCCTTCAAAGCGAACGATGATTCTCGATTCATCTCTGGAGGACCCAGAGTCCTGGGTTCCATGGTTCCGAAGCAAGCCAGGAAATCTTCCAGTACCTGAAATCGCACCCATGGGGCGGCTGCTGGAGTCCGCTCCGCAAAAACGCGTCCGTTCACTCCCGCAAATACAGGCAGACGACTTCGTGTACGCGAAGATTGGATCGGAGGATGCTTTTGCATTTCCAGACCTGCTTCCGGGCAGCATCGTTCGCGCCAATGTTCGTCTGGCAAAATCGATGCTACCTGCAGCAAATGGAAAAGGACCAGAATGCTTGTTTCTCATTGAACACGCCAAGGGGTTTTGCTGCTGCCGGATCCGTGCAGTTGGCAAATACCGCATCCTACCGCTGAGCACACAGCTGCCCTATGCACAGGTGGAGCTCGAGCTCCCGACGGAAGTCCGAGTGATCGGAGTCCTGGACCTTGAAATACGATCTTTGCTCACACCCCAGCCAGCGGACGTGCCGACGGAACTGGCAAAACATTGGGGGCCTTCAACCCTAGTGGAGCAGGAGCCGAAGCTGAGCCAACTGTTACGCAGTGCGAGGTTGAGAATGGGCTTGTCCTTGCGGGAGGCCTCGGCGATGAGCCGCCGCGTCGCCGCAGCACTGGGCGACGAGCAATACTTCGCCGCACCAGGCTCTCTTTCCGACTACGAGGCCCTCGACAGTTCGCCACGGCATATTCATAAGGTGATAACGCTCTGTGCGGTTTATGGGTTGCATTTCTCGACATTCTTGAAAAGTATTGGCGTCAATGTAGAGGAAGCCGGCAAACATCCTATCCCCGACAATCTTGTGCCGCGCAAACCTCCAAGCGGACCCGGTCGCGCCGAAAATCATGGGCCGATGGACGGCGGCTTTCTGGAGCAACTCCTCATACGCTCGGAGCACTTGCCAACTTTTCTGCCTGGGTGTCTGCCCGGCTTGTCGGGGCTGAGGACTTTATGCCTGAATGACTTTTTCTGGGTTGGTGGAGACCAGAACCCTCTCCACCCTCTTTTGGCAAACGGATTAATCGCGATCGTAAATCGGCACAGAAAAAAGGCCCTTCACTTCCGATCAAGGCCGTTGTGGCAGCAGCCCCTGTACGTCCTCCTGAAACGTGAAGGAACATACCTGTGCGGTTGTTGCAGTCTCGAGGACGGAACATTGGTTGTACATCCGTGCCTACCGAACCATCAGCGACCGGAGCATCTGCGCAACCACTTCGATGCA
>Ga0207665_10003335_pt1 | contig 10761 bp, 9 predicted proteins | sample LARL112metaG_FD_184351 | JGI IMG/M metagenome (GOLD analysis project Ga0207665, IMG submission 184351) | Corn, switchgrass and miscanthus rhizosphere microbial communities from Kellogg Biological Station, Michigan, USA - LAR L11-2 metaG... | ecosystem: Host-associated > Plants > Roots >...
CACGCCTCTTCGGCGGAGCCGGGCCGTTTAGAGTTGCTGTCGCCTTTGCAAGAAGTTGCAATGAGTGCAAGCAGCAACAAGCGTAGCGGGGAGTTCACATAATAGAGACGACCGATCGATCCTCAATTGCACACCTCACCTACGAATCAGCCAAGCGTCGGAAATCCGCCTTGAACAGCGTGCGCCAGGTTGTTCCACCGTCCGACGATGTCTCGAACAGCTGCTGCACTCGGTCGCTGCTCACCGGCATGATCGTAATCCGCGATCGCCTGAGATTCCCCGCCGGAGCGTCTAGCAGTGAAATGAAACGGATACCGGGACCGCCGTAAGACGGATCTGACTTTCGAATCTCGACGCCGAGCGGCGACGGTACCTGATTCCCGACGTAGACCTGCTTCCAGTCGCGCGAGCTTAGATCGTACGCCGAGACGTTGAGCCCCTTGTCCCCGACTCGGCCTGACCACTCCGCCGTGATCGCGCATTTGTCGACTGCCGCGCGCACACGCTGATTTGCATAGTGCTTCCCGGCGCTATCGAGCACTTCCCAATCACCAACCCAGAAAGCGAGGCGCTGAAAATTCGAATCGGCTGCGCAGGGCGAGGTCGCCACTGTCTGCGCAAGCAGCGCTTTGGAGTGTTGAAGAGGAGCGAACGTCACGGTCGCGGCAATCGCGATGAGATGGAGCCGCCAAAGCTGCGTATTCATGGAGCACTCAAATTCGTAAGAGACAGCGAACTCTCACGCAGTGCATCCGGCGTCACAAGTCGAAAGCAGTTTCCTTCAAAAACTCGGCGCACTCATGTTCAAAAGCCTTCGCTCAGTGACCTTCGAAGTGTTTCTCCAGGCAGCCCGGACAGATGCTGTGGCTGAACAACGTCGACGTGTGCGCTGATACGTAGTTCTCGACCGTGTCCCAATAATTCTCGTCGTCGCGCACCTTTCTGCAGAACGAGCAGATCGGCAGTATCTCCTGCAACGTCTTCACTTCGGCGAGCGCGGTCTGTAGCTGACGCACCAGGCGTTCGCGTTCTTCCTCGGCCCGCTTGAGCTCGGTGACGTCGCGCGCGACTGAGTAGATAACGCTCCACGAATGGTCGGGCGTCGCATTCCAGCGGAACCAGCGGTACGAGCCGTCCTTGCACACGTAGCGATTCTCGAAGCCGAGTGCCTGCCCTCCTTGTCTTACCGCGGCGTTCTGTTTGAGCGTGCGCTCGCGATCGTCGGGATGGACGAACTCGATGAAGGGGCGCGAAGTCAGCTCCTGGCGTGTGTACCCGAGGGTCCGCTCCCAGGAAGGACTCAGTCGTTTGAAGTAGCCGTTGAAATCGAGCATGCACAGCATGTCGATCGATAGATCGAAGAAGCGCTCCTCCAGCTCGGAAGAGCGCTTCTCAGTGGGCGGGGGCATCGTCATCACTCTATAGACGATTTTCCCCCGTTTGTCGTCAGATGCTAACCACGGATTCCTGAACCGGAACTTCGACATCAGCGGCGCGAACCGCACGCGTGGTATCCTCGACCCGCCCTGCCCGGGTCGCCTCTTCGACTTCCACCAGCTTGCCGGTCTTCACGTCGTAGATGTAGCCGTAGACCGGAATGTTCTTCGGCACCAGCGGATGACGTCGGATGCGGGTGACGTCGTCCACCACCGCTTGTTGCGAATCCTTGATCGTCAGCCAGTCGATGAACTGGCCTTCCGCCGAGCCCGGTCCCTTGCCGACATCGCGGAAACCCCGGGCGCCGAGCTCCGCTGTCTCGAGGCTGTTCGAGAGCAGGCCACGGATTACATCGTCGGTGAAGAATTCCATGCCGCAGTTGGTGTGATGAATCACGAAGAATTCGCGCGTGCCCAGCAGCTTGTATGAGATCACCAGTGAGCGGATGGCATCATCGCTGGCGCGGCCGCCGGCGTTGCGAATGACGTGCGCGTCGCCTTCGCTGAGTCCGGCGTATTTGGCGGGATCCAGTCGCGCATCCATGCAGGTGAGAATCGCAAACCGGCGCGCTGGTGGCAGAGCGAGGTTGGACCTTTGTCCGAACGAGCTGACGTAGTCAGCGTTCGCGGAGAGAACTTCGTCCAGTACTTTCGACATAAAGCTGTCCTTTGGAGAGTGGTGAAAACAAAAAAGCCCCGGGCATGGTGAGCCCGGGGCGTGCGCGAGAGCAGATGTCAGCCGCTACGTCGCGTCACAACACCCGGTGCAGCACGGACACGCGCAGGTGGCCGGCGCGCACGCCGCGATGCAGCAGCAGACGACAAAGCGGAAACGAGTCATCGTCGTGACGATATGAGCGGTACCACCGGCCGTCAATAGAAAACGCTTGTAATGGTGCGGTAAAATTCGTCGCCTTTCCCGCAAATGATCGCCTGATCCCGGCAAATGATCGACTGTCGGGAATCGTTACGAGCTCGATGTCGATTCAGGCAGTCGCCAAACGACGATCTATCGTGAGGCGAGCGAAAGCTGGATCAGAGGGCAGTCGGATAGGGAGCGCGTTCTTGTTGCCGCGCGTTTTCGACCATCAGGTCGACGAGCTGAACCAGATGCTCGCCAAATTTGCGCATCCCGACGCACTGAACGCAGGAGTGGGCGCCTTCGAGCAGCATCCAGAACAGATTGGCGGCGAGGTCGGGATTCTGGAAACCAGCGGCCTTGCAAAGTCGTACGATCCGCTTGTGCTCGCGCGCCTTGTACTCCTGAATGACACGTCGCGCGGGATGCTCCGGGTCGGGAAGCTCGGCGAGCGCGTTCCCCAGCGCGGATCCGCGTTCCTCCAGGACCTCGAGCTTGGCCGCGGTTCGCCGACTCCAGTCCTGAAGCAGCCCCTGAGGATCGCCGTGATGGTTAGCGGTCAGATCGCTCCATTCATCCTCCTTGTGCGCGATCATGCCGCGCACCCACTCGGCGATGAGCTCGTCCTTCGAGTCGAAGTAGCGGTAGAGGGTCATCTTGTTGGTGCCAGCCGCTTCCGCGATCGCTTCGACACCTACGCCGCGAATCCCCTGCTTATGAAACAGATCGCCGGCGGCGACGAGGATGCGCTCGCGCACGGGCAACCGTTCGCTGCGTTTTCCTTTCGCTTTTTTGCCGTTCCTCTGAATATCTGTTTTCACGTCAGATTGTACCCGCGCTTGACAAAAATGTTACCGATCGGTAACATCGGGGTGCCTGCGGCATGTTACCGACCGGTAACATATTATCAGCCCCCGCGAATTATCGCCACCAGTTTCGGTTTACCGTCACGGAGTCCTGCAACATGAGTTCCACGCTCTCCCGCGCCAATTCGGCCTCGCTCAGAATCCATCCCGGCGGCTGGACTGCCGGCGCTGTCTTCATTCTCGCCACCGCTGCCTGTCACAAGGATGCGCCGCAGATGCCGACGCCGCAGGTGACAGTTGCGCCGGCAATTGAACGAGTCGTCACCGACTGGGACGAGTTCACCGGGCACTTCGAGGCGGTGAACTCGGTGGAAGTGCGGCCGCGTGTCGGTGGATTCATCGACCGCGTCGCATTCACCGAGGGCGCGACCGTACATCAGGGTGACGTTCTGTTCGTCATCGACCCGCGGCCCTATCAGGCCGAAGTCGCCAGAGCGGAAGCGGTGCTTGCACAGGCAAGGACTCGCAAACAGCTCGCCGACATGGAAGCCGAGCGTGCGCAAAAGCTGGTGAGCACCCAGGCGATCTCGCGCGAGGAGCTGGATTCGCGGACCAGCAGCCGCGCGGAAAGCGACGCCGCGATCCACGCCGCGGAAGCCGCGCTCCAGGTCGCGCGCCTAAATCTGGAATGGACAGTCGTGCGCGCACCGATTTCAGGTCGCGTTGGCCGCGCGGAGATCACCAGAGGAAACGTCGTGCAGGGTGGCGCGCCGACACCTACGCTGCTCACCACCATCGTCTCGCTCGATCCGATCTATGTGTACTTCGATACCGACGAACAGGCATACCTGAAGTACGCGGGCGCTTTCGCGGGGCCCAACGGCCGCGAAGTGCTGGTCGGACTCGCGAATGAGAGCGGATATCCGCACCAGGGGAGGCTGAACTTCATCGACAACCGCGTCGATGGAACGGCGGGGACGATCCGCGCTCGCGCGGTTCTCTCGAATCCGAATCAGCTCTTTGCGCCGGGCCTCTTCGCGCGCGTCAGGTTGCTTGGCACGGATCGCCATAACGCGACGCTGATCCAGGATCAGGCAGTCGGAACCGATCAGGACCGCAAGTTCGTGCTCGTTCTCAAGAGCGATACGACGGTGGAGTACCGGCCCATCACCATCGGGCGCGTGTTCGATGGTCTTCGCATCGTCGACAGCGGCCTCAAGCCGGGCGAACGCGTTGTGATCAACGGGATGATGCGCGTGCGGCCGGGAATGAAGGTCGCCGCCACCAACGCCGCAATGGTCGCCGAAACTGCGACCCAAGCACCTGCCACTCGCTAGTCAGACTCTCTTCGGAAAAACTCACGTGCGCTTTTCACGCTTTTTCATCGACCGGCCGATCTTTGCGATCGTAATCTCGCTGGTGATTCTCGCAGGCGGGATTATCGCCGCGCGCAGCCTGGCCGTCAGCGAATATCCGGAAGTAACACCACCCACCATCACCGTCACCGCCGTCTATCCAGGCGCGAATCCGACGGTGCTGGCTCAGACAGTCGCTACGCCGCTGGAGGATGCCATCAACGGCGTCGAGCACATGCTGTACATGTCGTCATCATCGAGCGCTGATGGCACCGTCAATCTCACCGTCACCTTCGAGATCGGCACCAACGTCGATCTGGCGCAGGTCCAGGTGCAGAACCGCGTCTCACAGGCGCTGGCGAGATTGCCCGACGAAGTGCGGCAGATCGGCGTCATCACCCAGAAGCGGTCGCCCGACATCACGATGGTGGTGCACCTGTTCTCGCCGGACGGGCGCTACAATCCGACATACCTGCGCAATTACGCGCTGCTCAACATCAGAAACGATCTGGCGCGCATCCCGGGCGCCGGCCAGGTATTCGTCTTCGGCGCTGGCGACTATGCGATGCGGATCTGGATGGATCCCAATAAAGTTGCATCGCACGGCCTCTCCGCGGGCGATGTGGTCCAGGCGATTCGCGAGCAGAACGTTCAGGTCGCCGCAGGAACCGTCGGTGCGCCGCCAACCAACGATCCCGTCGCCTACCAGCTGACGGTGAACGCGCACGGCCGACTGGCTGACGAAAACGAGTTCGGCAACATCATCGTCAAGACGGGGACCGATGGGGCAGTCACGCGCTTACGCGACGTCGCCCGCATCGAGCTCGGCCCCAGCACATATGGATTGCGCGCGCTGCTCGACAACAAGTCTGCGGTCGCCATCGTCGTCTTCCAGGCGCCAGGCTCCAACGCACTGTCGCTGTCCAGCGGAATTCGCTCGAAGATGGCCGAGCTCAAGACGCGCTTCCCTGAGGGAGTGGAATGGTCGTCGGTTTACGATCCGACTCTTTTTGTGCGCGACTCCATTCGCGAAGTCATCTACACGCTGTTGTTGGCGGTGTTGATGGTCGTGATCGTCGTCGTGCTGTTCCTGCAGACCTGGCGAGCCTCGATCATCCCGCTGGCTGCGGTTCCGATATCGATTGTCGGGACGTTCGCTGTAATGCTGGCGACCGGATTCTCGATCAACACGCTGTCGCTGTTCGGTCTGGTGCTGGCGATAGGAATCGTGGTCGACGATGCGATCGTCGTCGTGGAAAACGTCGAGCGCCATATCGAGGAAGGATTATCGCCGCTCGAGGCGAGCCACCGCGCGATGGATGAAGTGAGCGGTCCCATCATCGCGATTGCGCTGGTTCTGTCAGCCGTCTTTGTGCCCGTCGCTTTCATCAGCGGGCTCGACGGACAGTTCTATCGGCAGTTCGCGCTCACCATCGCGTTCTCGACGCTCATCTCCGCTTTCAATTCTCTGACACTCTCGCCGGCACTGGCGGCGGTTCTACTGAAGCCGCGCGGCGCCCCCGAGGACGCACCGACCCGCTTTATGAATCGCTGGTTGGGCTGGGCGTTCGGTCCGTTCAACCGCGTCTTCAAACGCGGCTCGGCGGGTTACGGGAGAGCGGTCCAGACTGTACGCCGCCGCAAGGTCGCAGCGCTCGCCGTTTATGGAGCGCTGGTTCTCCTCGGCATTCTGGGATTCGCGAGAGTGCCGAAGGGATTCGTCCCCAGTCAGGACAAACGCTATCTGGTCGCAATCGCCCAGCTGCCCGACGCCGCTTCACTCGATCGTACTGAAGCAGTGATTCGGCGGATGACTGACATCGCGCTCAAGCAGCCCGGTGTGGAGCACGCCGTCGAATTCCCTGGTCTTTCCATCAGCTCGTTCGGGCCCAAGCCGAACGCCGGCATCATCTTCTTCGGCCTCAAGCCGTTCGAGGAAAGAAAGAGCAAGGAGCTGAAGAGCGGCGCGATCCTGATGGCGCTCAACCAGAAATTCTCCGCGATTCAGGAGGGCTTCACCGCGGTGTTTCCACCGCCGGCAGTCAACGGCCTTGGCGCGATCGGCGGTTTCAAGCTGATGGTCGAGGACAAGGCAGGCCTCGGTGACTCGACGCTCTACGCGATGACGCAGCAGCTGGTTGGTCGCACATACCAGACTCCCAAGCTCGGCGGACAGTTCTCGAGTTTTCAGGTCAACGTCCCTCAGCTCTACGCCGATGTCGATCGCGACAAAGCGAAACAGCTCGGCATCCGTCTCAACGATTTGTTTTCGACGCTGCAGATCTATCTCGGCTCGCAGTACGTGAACGACTTCAACAAGTTCGGGCGCACCTATCAGGTAATTGCGCAGGCCGACGCGCCGTACCGCTCGAGCGCCGAGAACATCGCCGAGCTCAAGGTGCGGAATGTCCGTGGCGAGATGGTCCCGCTCGGATCGGTGCTCACCGTGAAGCAGTCGTATGGACCCGACCAGGTGACGCATTACAACGGTTACCCGGCGGCCGACATAAGCGGCAGTGCCGCGCCGGGCGTGAGCGCTGGCGCCGCGGTGCAGACGATGGAGCAATTGGCGAACGAGACGCTGCCCAATGGAATGGGTTACGAGTGGACCGAGCTCACCTATCAGCAGAAGCTCGCCGGCAACACGGCAATCTTCGTATTCCCGCTTTGTATCGCGCTGGTGTTCCTGGTGCTGGCCGCGCTCTACGAGAGCTGGTCGTTGCCGCTGGTCATCGTGCTGATCGTTCCGATGTGTCTGGTGTCTGCGATCGCCGGTGTGTGGCTGACGCGTGGCGACAACAACGTCTTCACCCAGATCGGATTACTGGTGCTCGTCGGGCTCGCGTGCAAGAACGCGATTCTGATCGTGGAGTTCGCGCGCGACCTGGAACGCCAGGGCCGCGACCGGTTCACCGCTGCGCTCGAAGCGGCGCGCATCCGGTTGCGTCCAATTCTTATGACGTCATTCGCTTTCATCGCGGGCGTAGTACCGCTCATCGTCGCCAGCGGCGCCGGCGCGGAAATGCGACGCGTGATGGGCATCGCCGTGTTCTCGGGCATGCTCGGCGTGACTTTCCTGGGCCTGGTTTTCACACCGCTGTTCTACACGCTCGTTCGTGGTCTCGTCGACAGGCGAGTGCAGCACGCGGACGAAAAGCCGGTGGCAATTCCCGATGATGTTCAACCAATCAATACGTGGCGTCCACAGCTGGCCGTGGAGCGAGAGGGTAGCAGCCATGCGTAATATTGCAATTCTGATCGGGGCGACCGCGCTTGGATGCGCCTCCCCCGCCTATCGCGCGCCCGAAGTTCCGGTGCCAACGGCTTATGACGTCAATCGCCCTGCGGCTGTTTCGGTTGCACCCACGACTGACACACGCGGATACGAATCGACCGAGTCTGTTCATATCAGCCAGTCACTCTCAGCAACACCGTTCTGGACGTCACTCGGCGATAGTGTTCTCACGGCGCTGGTCGGCGAAGCACAGCGCGCAAATCTCGATGTGCGTGTTGCAGAATCGAGACTGAGCGGCGCTCGCGCGAGCCGGCGCTTGAGTCGTCTCGATCTCGTTCCGACAGTCACCGGAACCGGTAGTACCTCACGGCTGCAGAATTCCCTGGCCCAGACTCCTGGTCTCGGCAGTCAGCTGCCCGCGTACAACCTCTACGACGTCGGCTTCGACGCATCGTGGGAGGTCGACTTTTTCGGACGCGTGAACAGAAACGTCCAGGCGCAGGGCGCGCTGGTCGAATCGACACAGCATGGACTCGAAGATGTTCAGATCAGCGTCGCTTCCGAAGTAGCGCGCACCTACCTCGAGCTTCGCGGCGCGCAGCGTCGGCTGGCAGTCGCCCAGCGCAACGCGGTAAATCAGCAGAAGATCGTGAAGCTCACCGAAGACCGGCTCGCTGCCGGTAGAGGAACCGCTTTCGACACCGAGCGCGCGAAGTCGGTTCTTTATCTGACGCTGTCGGCGACGCCGGGTCTCGAAGCAGAGATTGCCGCCGATCGCAATCGACTGGCAGTGCTGCTGGGAAAGTCTCCGGACGCGCTTCCGATTGCACTGCTCGATTCGGGACCGCTGGCGCGACTGCCGGACACTCTCTATGTGGGATCGCCGGGCGAGCTGGTTCGCAAGCGTCCCGATGTTCTGCAGGCCGAGCGTTTGTACGCGGCTCGTTCATTGTTCGTGGGCGCTGCTCGCGCGGAGTATCTGCCGCGAGTCACGCTTGGTGCGCGTATGGGCTACACCTCAACGACGGTCGATTCGCTGTTCAAGCGCGGCAACTCGAGGTTGTTGCTCGGCCCGGTGGTGAGTTTTCCGCTGTTCGACCTTGGACGGGTGCGTGAGCGTGTAGAAATCGCGACAGCCGGCCAGCAGGAAGCACAGGCCGAATACAATGCAACCGTGCTGGGGGCACTCGCCGAGAGTCAATCAGCGCTTGTCGCATACGATCGCGCGCACGCGCGCCTGGCGATTCTGGAGAGCGCGGTCCGGTCGAGCGAAAGAGCGGCGGACCTGGCGCAGCAGAGATTCGAGGCTGGTTTGACGGATTTCCTGCAGGTGCTCGACGCCGAGCGTACGGTGCTCGACGCGGAGAATCAGCTGGCGTTCGGTCAAACGGCGGCGGCGACAGCGCTGGTCGCAGCTTACAAATCGGTCGGCGGCACTTGGCCAATCCGATGACCTGATCTGACGTCCGCGCGGCGATGAACCTGCAAGGACGCGATTATAAAAAAGAAACGGGGACATCTGATTGATGTCCCCGTTTGCTTTGAACGATGAGTGAACTCCAGGCAATCATGTGCAGACGATCGCACCGGTGGAGTTATCGCAGGTCTTCGCAGACTGCGAGTGCGAGGCGGTGGCGGTCCAGCTCTGAGGCGGACCTGCTACGACCGTGGCGGTGATCGTCACGTTCTGCGACGGCGTGAAACCCTGGAGCGGAGATGTGCTCGTCGCAGTGCCGGCGAAGTACGCGCCCTGGTTGTCAGCGGCGTACTGCTCTTCGTAGGTCGCGAGGTTGCGGAGGTCGGACTTCATCGCGGCGACGTACGCCTTGTCCTTAGTGTTCGCGAACTTCGGAATCGCGATCGCGGCAAGAATGCCGATGATGACGACCACGATCAGAAGCTCGATGAGTGTAAAACCCTTTTTGGTGCGCATTTTTTCGTGTCCCTTTCTGGAGTGAACTAGACCCGGGAAAGATGCGCCTTAAAGTCTGACGACCGTATGAAGCGAATATGACGAGGTCGTAATGATCCAGAGTTCGTCGGGGTTAGACCTCAGTGTTTTTGTCCTTCGTGGATCGTCAGGCCAGCACTGCGCCAACGAGGACGCCAAAAATAAAGTTCGATGACGCGGTTTCGGTCAGGTGTGCCATGCGAACGGCCTCCGGCATGTACGGGTTTGGAAGCAATAGCGGGGCGCACATCACCACGGCGAACATGTAGCCGAGGAGAAGCGCGGTTTCGATTTTGCCGGACTCGAGCATTCGGACGATGAGCACTGCGATTCCGGCCCAGCATAGTCCGCGAACGATCTGAAACGGGATCAGCCATGGCGTATCGTGCACGACTGTCTGCATCTGGCCTAAGAAATTCCCGGGATCGGTGCCGCCGTAGAATTCGCGAACAGCTGGCGATCGCCAGGCGACGAAGTAGCCGAAGGTGAAATAGAGCACGAGGTAGATGACTGCGATCAGCGCGAGCTGCCACGACCATGTACTTACGCGGCGCGCCTGATGCGGCTTTTCAGCGCCGGCTTCCGTGACGCTTCTGCGTTTGCCGAGTATGACGACGGCCAGAATCGAGAACGGGATCGCGATCAGAAGTCCCATCAGGAAGAGTCGAGGCAGAACGCCGACGGGCAATCGCGTTAGGAAGACGGCCGACTCGATCTGCGGCATGAAGGTCGTCACGCCGTAGTAGACGACGAAGATCGCGGCCATCAGTCGCCAGCCGCTCCAGCGCGATCGCAAAATCAGGTAAGAGAGGCCGACGGTCTGAAGGAAGCAGACAAGGAGAAGCGTGAGTGCAGTCGAGCCGCCACTCTCGGGAGGTTGGCTCACTCCGCGCATCGCGATCGAGCTGCCCAGTACGAAGCACAGAAATAGCACGATGGTGAGGGAAACGACTCTGGTTGCCACTCGCATAGCGATCACTTCAGATTCGCTGAGTAAATCCTCCACGCGCGCTGTTCCGCTGTGGCCCCGTCTACCACGGAACGCCGCAGCGTATACGCCCCAACGAAGTGCTGATGTGTGCCGTTGCGAAGCGTCGCATCCACCGTGACCGGGACGGT
>Ga0207665_10003336_pt1 | contig 10760 bp, 8 predicted proteins | sample LARL112metaG_FD_184351 | JGI IMG/M metagenome (GOLD analysis project Ga0207665, IMG submission 184351) | Corn, switchgrass and miscanthus rhizosphere microbial communities from Kellogg Biological Station, Michigan, USA - LAR L11-2 metaG... | ecosystem: Host-associated > Plants > Roots >...
TCACGCTGGTCGCCGCGACCACCCGGGCCGGCCTGCTGCCCGCCCCGCTGCGCGACCGGTTCGGCTTCACCGCGCACCTGGACTTCTACGAGCCGGACGAGCTCGGCGTGATCGTGCGCCGGTCGGCCGGCTTGCTCGGCGCCACGCTGCGCGACGACGGCGCGGAGGAGATCGCCGGCCGGTCCCGCGGCACCCCGCGGATCGCCAACCGGCTGCTGCGCCGGGTCCGCGACTTCGCCGAGGTACGCGCCGACGGCGTCATCACCCGGCAGGTGGCCAGGGACGCGCTCGAACTGTACGAGGTGGACGAGAACGGCCTGGACCGGCTGGACCGGGCCGTGCTGTCCGCGCTCGTCAGCCGCTTCGGCGGCGGCCCGGTCGGGCTGTCCACGCTGGCCGTGGCGGTGGGCGAGGAACCCGAGACGGTCGAGGTTGTGGCCGAGCCGTTCCTGGTCCGGGCCGGGCTGATAGCCAGGACCCCGCGCGGCCGGGTGGCCACCGCCGCGGCCTGGCCCCAGCTCGGGCTGCCGCTGCCCCCCGGCGGCCCGCCCGGCCCCGGCGGAGCGGGCCTGGGCGGCCCGGGAACGCTGTTCGAGTAATGCTCTGGCTGGGCACTTAGCCGCCGTTCTGCGCGTTGACCCCTCTGCGGGCCGGCTACCTGAGGCGGGTTGCGACGATGTCACGATCAGATGGCTAACCCCGTAGCCTGTTGGAGCGCTCCCGGCGCGCCGCTACACTTCGGCAGTTGGTCTACGACAGCCGCCTGGTGCGGCAGACCGGCCTGGCGGGGACTGCCTGGCTGGTTTCGTGACCACTGTGACAATCAACGGAAGGAACCCCGGCCATGGGGACCATGCTCTTGGCGGCAGGATCGGCACCGGCTAAGTCCGGGTCGTTTACCCCCATCCTGATCGTCGTCGTTATCGGTGTCGCGGTCTACTTCCTGATGATGCGGCCGCAGCAGCGGCGGCGGAAGCAGATGATGCAGGTCAATAACGAACTCCAGCCCGGCCAGCGGGTCCGCACCACCGCGGGGATCTACGGCACGATCGTGGCGGTGGACGGCCAGGACCTCGATCTGGAGATCGCGCCCGGCGTGGAAGTCCGGATCATGAGGCGGGCCATCATGGACGTGGTGCCCGATGACGGCCCGGACGACGGCTACTCCGCCGCCGACGGCCCGGACGGCAGCCACGAGGACATCCCGGCCGAGGAGGCAGCCGCCCACGAGGAGGCGCACAGCCAGGCCGCGGAGGACGAGGACGGCGACGGCGAGGCCCCGGACGGCGAGCGCAGGGACCGGGACCCGCAGGACCAGACCCCGTAACCAGCGGAGCTGGCCGCACTGACCGAAGGACAGGCTGGAAGTGGCACCCCCAAGCACAACCAAATCGAGGCCCGGCCGCGCCCTGGTGACGCTGCTCGTCCTGATCGTCGCGCTGCTGCTGTCGATCGTGGGCAAGAACATCACCTCGCCGGGCGACTGGCAGCACGACTTCAAGGTGCAGCTCGGCCTTGACCTGTCCAGCGGGACGACGGTGACGCTGCGCGCGGACACCCCGACCGGCCAGTCGCCGACCGCGGCGGACATGGCCACGGCCATCTCCATCATGGAGAGCCGGGTCAACCACGCGGGCTTCAGCGGCGCCACGGTCCAGCAGCAGGGCACCAACATCATCACGGTGTCGGTGCCCGGCAAGGGCTCGAACCAGGTTGTGAACCTGGTCGGGACCACCGCCCAGCTGCGGTTCCGGCAGGTCCTGCTGCTGGCGGCGAACACCGCCATCCCGGCCGCCGGGACCCCGACGTCGCCTTCGCCCTCGCCCACGCCCACCCCGACCCCCTCGGCCAGCGCTAGCGGCAAGGGGAAGGCGAAGGCCAAGGCGTCGCCTCAGCCCTCACCCAAGGCCAGCGGGCAGACCCAGGCCCTCGGGGCCAGCCGGCTCGGCGCAAAGGCCTCGCCGTCGGCCAGCCCCTCACCGTCCGCCAGCCCGTCCGCCGCGTCCAGCGCCTCACCCTCACCGTCGGCCAGCGCGCCGCCGGCGTCCAGCACGGGCAAGCCGGTGCTGTCCACGGTGGCTGACGCCCAGGGCGACCCGGCCAAGGTCAGCAAGCAGGTGCAGGCCCAGTTCAACAAGCTGAACTGCGCCAACCCCAACTGGCAGAAGGTCATCTACAACAACCAGCCGAGCAAGTGGGACGACCCCGGCAGCCAGATCGTGTCCTGCGAGAACATCCCCGGCCAGGGCCTGGCCAAGTACGCGCTGGACAAGTCCCAGGTGCTCGGCGAGATGGTGACCAAGGCGACCGCCTCGCTGGACCCGCAGTCGGCCAACGCCTGGCAGGTCAACCTCAGCTTCAACGGCGAGGGCGCGAAGAAGTTCAGCGACCTGACCTCGCAGATGTACACCCAGTACACCAGCGGCGGCCAGCCCACCTCGGTGCTCGACCAGTTCGCGATCGTGCTGGACGGCAAGGTCGTGTCCGCGCCGACCGTGAACGGCCTGATCCCCGGCGGCCAGGCGCAAATCACCGGCACGTTCGACCAGAAGCAGGCCACCGACCTGGCCAACGTGCTGGCCTACGGCGCGCTGCCGCTGACCTTCACCAAGAACTCGGTGGAATCGGTGTCGCCGCAGCTGGGCGCCGCGCAGCTGGAGGCGGGCCTGATCGCGGCCGGCATCGGCCTGCTGCTGGTGGTGCTGTACTCGTTCCTGTACTACCGCGGCCTGGGCATCGTGTCGGTGCTCAGCCTGATGATCGCGGCGCTGCTGTCCTACCTGTCGGTGGTGGCGCTGAGCACGTACTACGGCTTCTCGCTGTCGCTGTCCGGCGTGGCCGGCCTGATCGTGGCCATCGGCATCACCGCGGACTCGTTCGTGGTCTACTTCGAGCGATTGCGCGACGAGGTCCGCGAGGGCCGCTCGCTGCGGGCCGCGGTGGAGCGCGGCTGGACCCGGGCCCGGCGCACGATCCTGGTCTCGGACACCGTGTCGTTCCTGGCCGCCGCGCTGCTGTACTACTTCGCGATCGGTGACGTGAAGGGCTTCGCGTTCACCCTCGGGCTGACCACGGTCATCGACGTCGTGGTGGTCTTCCTGTTCACCAAGCCGATGGTGACCCTGCTGGCCAGGACCCGGTTCTTCAGCAGCGGCCACCCGATGTCCGGGCTCGACCCGGTCCGGCTGGGCGCCCGCAACCCCTGGCGGGGCGGCAAACGGGTGCCCGTCAGGACGGCTCCGGGCGGCACCGCCGCCGCTTCGGCCACCGCCCTCCGCCGCACCGCGCAGAAGGAGGCCTGATGTCCGCCCTCGGCAACATCGGCGGCCGGCTGTACCGGGGCGAGGTCTCGGTCGACTTCGTCGGCCGCAGGAAGCTCTGGTACACGATCTCCGCGGTGATCCTCGTCATCAGCATCGCCGCGCTGGTGTTCCGCGGCCTGAACTACAGCGTCGAGTTCAAGGGCGGCTCGGTCTTCCGGTTCACCGACAGCGGCGCGACCACCACCGAGATCACCACCGTGGTCGTCGAGGCGGGCGGCGGCAGCGACGCGATCGTGCAGAAGCTCGGCTCGGGCAACAGCCAGAGCTGGCAGGTGCAGACCGCGAAGGTGCCGTTCAGCACGCAGACCAAGATCCAGGACGCGCTGACCAGCCACTTCAACCTGAAGAACGACTCGGTCAGCGTGAGCTTCGTCGGGCCAAGCTGGGGTTCGCAGATCTCGGCCAAGGCGCTCCAGGCGCTGATCGCGTTCCTCATCGTGATCGTGATCTACCTGTCCATCGCGTTCGAATGGCGGATGGCCAGCGCGGCACTGATCGCGCTGCTGCACGACATCGTGATCACCATCGGGGTGTACGCGCTGACCGGCTTCGAGGTCAGCCCGGCCACGATCATCGGCCTGCTCACGATCCTGGGTTACTCGCTGTACGACACGGTGGTGGTGTTCGACAAGGTCAGGGAGAACACCTCCGGGCTGCTCGGCACCGGCCGCAGTACCTACAGCCAGGCCGCCAACCTGGCCCTCAACCAGACCCTGGTGCGGTCCATCAACACCTCGCTGATCGCGCTGCTGCCGGTCGCCGCGATCCTTGTGGTCGGCGTCGCGCTGCTCGGCGCCGGCGAGCTCAAGGACCTGGCCCTGGTGCTGTTCGTCGGCATGCTGTCCGGCACCTACTCGTCGATCTGCATCGCCACGCCGGTGCTGTGCGACCTGAAGGAACGCGACCCGCAGTACAAGGCGCTGGCCAAGCGGGTGGCGCTGCGGGAGGCCGGCGGCCGGGCCGCGCAGCGCCGGGCCAAGGCCGCGGCCAGCAAGTCCAGGACCGCCCAGCCGGGCGGCCCCGCGGCCGCCGCGGCCGCCGGGCCCGCGCCGGACGAGGCGGACCTGGACGACGAGACCACGGCCGACGAAACCGTAATCCCTGAACCAGACACGGACGAGGAATACGACCAGGATCAGCCGGATGACCGGGTGCCCGCCGCCCGTCCCGCCACAGGCAGCCCCGCAGCCCGGGGGCCCGCCGCCCGGTCAGGACCGCGCCAGCAGCCCCGTCGCACCAGCGCGGCCAAGCGCCGCCCGGCCGGCAAGAAGAAGCGGCGCTAGCGGTGACCGCCGGCCAGGAGGCGCCCGCCGCGGCGGTAGCCGGCCTGATCGCCCGGCTGGTCAGGGACGTCCCCGACTACCCGCAGCCGGGCATCCTGTTCAAGGACATCACCCCGCTGCTGGCCGACGCGGGCGCCTTCGAGCAGGTCGTCGATGCGCTCGCGGCCGGGCACGGGCCGGTGGGCAAGGTGGCCGGCATCGAGGCCCGCGGCTTCATCCTGGCCGCGCCGGTCGCGCTGCGGCTGCACGCGGGCTTCGTGCCGGTCCGCAAGCAGGGCAAGCTGCCCGCGCCCAGTTACGCGCAGAGCTACGACCTGGAGTACGGCACGGCCACGCTGGAGGTGCACCAGGACGCATTCAGCCCCGGGGAGCGGGTGCTGATCGTCGACGACGTGCTGGCCACCGGCGGGACCGCGCGGGCCACCGCCGAACTGGTCCGCCGGGGCGGCGCCGAGGTGGCCGGGATCTCCGTGCTGCTCGAGCTGGGCTTCCTGGCCGGCCGGTCCCGGCTGGAAGGCCTGGACGTCCGCTCGCTGCTGGTCGTCTGAGAGGTCAGCTGGGTCAGCCTGGCCCTCTGCTGCTCCGCCCGCCGATAGACTGGGTGTTTCGGCGCAGGGACAGGAGCGTATGTGGCCGGTGACGTGAGGACGGCCGGTTCGGCCGGACCCGAAGTCACGCAGGCCGCCGGGGGGCAGGAAGAGCAGCCAGCGGCGGCCCAGACCACCGCGCCCGCCGAGGCCGCCAGCACAGTACCTGCCAGCACGGGCCCGGCCAGCGCGGTCGTCCGCCGCCGGCTGGCCCGGCTCGGCGCCTCCCGGGTCGGCGCGGTCAACCCGGTGCTCGAGCCGCTGATCAAGACCGTCCGGGCGACCCACCCGAAGGCCGACGTGCGGCTGATCGAGCACGCCTACGACATCGCCGCCGGGCAGCACGCCGGCCAGATGCGCAAGAGCGGCGACCCGTACATCACCCACCCGCTCGCGGTCGCCACGATCCTGGCCGAGCTGGGCATGAACCACGAGACGCTGTGCGCGGCGCTGCTGCACGACACGATCGAGGACACCCCGTACACGCTGGCTGAGCTGCGCCGCGAGTTCGGCTCGGACATCGCCGAGCTGGTCGACGGCGTGACCAAGCTGGACAAGGTCAAGTACGGCGACGCGGCCCAGGCGGAGACCGTCCGCAAGATGGTCGTGGCCATGTCCAGGGACATCCGGGTGCTGGTCATCAAGCTGGCCGACCGGCTGCACAACATGCGGACGCTGCGCTACCTGCCCCGGCCCAAGCAGGAGCAGAAGTCCCGCGAGGTGCTGGAGATCTTCGCGCCGCTGGCGCACCGGCTGGGCATGAACACGGTCAAGTGGGAGCTGGAGGACCTGGCCTTCGCCACCCTGTTCCCCAAGCGGTACGACGAGATCGCCCGGCTGGTGTCCGAGCGGGCGCCGCGCCGCGACGTGTTCATCCAGGAAGTCATCGAGGACGTGTACGCCGACCTGCGCTCGGCCAAGATCAAGGCGAGCGTGACCGGTCGGCCCAAGCACTACTACTCCGTGTACCAGAAGATGATCGCCAGGAACGTCGGCTTCGACGACATCTACGACCTGGTCGGCATCCGGATCCTGGTCGAGTCGCTGCGCGACTGCTACGCCGTCCTCGGCACCGTGCACGCCCGGTGGAACCCGGTGCCCGGCCGGTTCAAGGACTACATCGCGATGCCGAAGTTCAACATGTACCAGTCGCTGCACACCACCGTGATCGGCCCCGAGGGAAAGCCGGTGGAGCTGCAGATCCGCACCTGGGGCATGCACCGGCGGGCCGAGTACGGGGTCGCGGCGCACTGGAAGTACAAGGAAGAAACCGTGCTCGGCGGGGGCGGCGACTCGGACATGCCGTGGCTGCGCCAGCTGGTCGACTGGCAGCGGGAGACCGCCGACCCGGCCGAGTTCCTCGAGTCGCTGCGGTTCGACCTGGGCACCGCCGAGGTGTACGTGTTCACCCCGCGCGGCCAGGTCATCGCGCTGCCGCAGGGCGCCACCCCGGTGGACTTCGCCTACGCGATCCACACCGAGGTCGGCCACCGCTGCATCGGCGCGCGGGTCAACGGCCGGCTGGTGGCGCTGGAGTCGATCCTGAACAACGGCGACACCGTGGAGATCTTCACCTCCAAGGCGGTGGACGCGGCGCCGAGCCGGGACTGGCTGGGGTTCGTCAAGAGCGCCCGGGCGCGGAACAAGATCCGGCACTGGTTCTCCAAGGAGCGCAGGGAAGCCGCCGCGGAGACCGGCAAGGCGGCGATCGCCCGGGCCATGCGCAAGCAGGGCCTGCCGCTGCAGCGGATGGCGCTGGGCGACGCGCTGCTGACCATCGCCCAGGAACTGCGCTACACCGACCTGTCCGCGCTGTACGCGGCGGTGGGCGAGGGGCACGTCAGCGCCCAGTCGGTGGTCGGCAAGCTGGTCCGGTCCGCGGGCGGGATCGACGGCGCGGAAGAGGACCTGGCCGAGACCACCGTGCCGACCCGGCCGCCCAAGCCGCCGCCCGTGGGCGACTCCGGAGTGGTCGTGGAGGGCTCCGCCGACGTATGGGCCCGCCTGTCCAAGTGCTGCACCCCGGTACCCGGCGACCCGATCACCGGCTTCGTGACCCGCGGGCACGGCGTCTCCGTGCACCGGACGGACTGCGCGAACCTGGCCCACCTGCTGGAGTCGCAGGGCGAGCGGCTGGTCAACGTGCGCTGGTCACCCAGGGAAGGGTCGCTGTTCCTGGTCGGCATCCAGGTCGAGGCGCTGGACCGGACCGGGCTGCTGTCCGACATCACCAGGGCACTGTCCGACCAGCACGTCAACATCCTGTCCGCGTCGGTGACCACGACCCGGGACCGGGTCGCGTTCAGCCGGTTCACGTTCGAGATGGGCGACCCCAAGCACCTGGGCGCGGTCCTGCGCGCGGTGCGCTCGGTGGACGGCGTCTACGACGTGGTCCGCGTGAACAGCTAAGTAGTACGCGGCACGAACTACTTGGTTCGTGGCACGAACTAGCTGGACAGCTCCGCTAGGGTCCGCTCGGCTTCGGCGAGCCAGGAGCGGCGGGCGGCGAGGGCTTCCTCGGCCTGCTGGGCGGCCTTGTCGTTGCCCTGCTCCCTGGCCCGGGCCAGCTGCTTCTCCAGCTGGCCGATGGCCGAGCGGATCTGCTCCACGGTGCCCTTGGCCCGGGACAGCGCCTCGGGGTTGGACCGCCGCCAGTGCGCTTCCTCGCCGCGGCGGACCGCGTCCTCGACCTTGCGCAGGCCGCCTTCCAGCCGCTCCTGGGAGTCCCTGGGCACGCCGCCGATCTGCTCCCAGCGCTCCTGGATGCCGCGCAGCGCGGACCGCGCCTGCCGTGCGTTGGTCACCGGCAGCAGCTTCTCGGCCTCGGCCAGCAGGGCGGCCTTGGCCTCGGCGTGCTCGCGCAGCTCGGCGTCCTTGGCTGAGAGGATCTTGGCGCGGGCGCCGAAGAACGTGTCCTGGGCGGCCTTGAACCGCCCCCACAGCTCCTCCTCGGCGGCCCGGTCGGCGCGGCCCGCTTCCTTCCACTGCCGCATGAGGTCGCGGTAGGCCGAGGCGGTGGGACCCCAGTCGGTGGAGCCGGACAGGGCCTCGGCCTCGGTGACCAGCTGCTCCTTGCGGGTCCTGGCCGCCTCGCGCTCGTCTTCCAGGCTGGCGAAGTAGGCCTTGCGGCGCTTGGTGAACGCGTTGCGCGCGGCCGACAGCCGCTTCCACAGCACGGTCTCCGTCGCCCGGTCGGCCCGCGGCGCGGCCTTCCACTCCTCCAGCAGCTGGCGCATCCGCTCGCCGCTGATCTTCCAGTGGGTGGCCTCGGCGGCGATCCGCTCGGCCTCCTCGACGATCTTGGTCTTGCGCTCCTGCGCGTCGCTGCGGGCCTGCTCGCGGGCGGCCTTGTTCTCCTCGCGGCGGTGGTCGACCAGGCCGGTCAGGGCCTCGAGCCGGACGCGCAGCCCGTCCAGGTCGCCCACGCAGTTCGCGCAGGCCACCGAGTCCAGCAGCCGGGTGATCGTCGACCTGGCCTGCGCGGGGGCCAGGTCCGTGGTGCTGATGCGCTGCTCGAGCAGGCTGACCTCGGTCTCCAGCGACAGGTACTTGCGCTGGAAGAAGGCAAGGGCCTCCGCGGGGCTGCCCGCCTGCCACGAGCCCACAACGCGCTCGCCCTCGGCGGTCTTGACGTAGACGGTCCCGTCGTCGTCTACCCGGCCCCACGGATCGCTGGCGGTGGTCACCGCTAACCTCCTGCTCAGAACCTGCCCGGCTTATCGCCTGCCAGTCAGGTCTTCTTGATGGTCACGCTCTTGATGACGACTTTCTCCTTCGGGTGCCCGCCTCCGCCTTGGGCGGCGAAGGCGTTGTCGCTGCCCGCCTTGGCCACATTCTGAACGATTTTAAGCCCGCTGACGATGGTTCCGAACGGGGTGTAATTAGGCTGCAACCCAGGTGTGTTCTTGTACACCAGGAAAAACTGGCTGCCATTGGTGTTCGGCCCTGAGTTGGCCATGGCCAGGGTGCCCGCCGGGTACTTCGCGCCAGCCAGGTTCTCGTCACTGAACTGGTAGCCAGGGCCGCCGCTGCCGGTACCCGTGGGGTCGCCGCATTGCAGCACGAAGATGCCGCTCGTGACGAGCCTGTGGCAGCTGGTCTTGTTGTAGAACTTCTGCGAGGCCAGCGAGACGAACGAGTTCACCGCGCACGTGGCCTTGCTGTTCAGCAGATTGATCACGATATTGCCGCGGTTGGTGTGGATGGTGGCCTGGTAATGGGCCCGGAAATCGGGGTGCTTGGGCGGCAGCGCGACCTTGCGCGAGGCCGTGCCGCTCACGGTGTAGGCGCAGGTATGCGCCGGCTCGGCGACGGGGACCGCGGCGGACGGTGACGGGCTGGCCGACGGCGTGCTCGCCGGCCGGCTCGGTGCGGCGGCCGCGGGGTGGTGCGCGGGCCCGCCGCCGAACAGGAAGAAGCCGCCCACGCCAAGGCCGGCGACGAGCAGGCAGGCCAGGGTGATCCCGGTGATCCGGCGCGCCCGGTCCTGGTGCGCGGCCCGCCGGGAGAGGTTGCGCTGGTAGCGCTCCCGGGCGAGCCTGCGCTGGCGTTCCTTCTTCCCCGCCACCTCTGCTGCCCTCCTGTTACGACGCTGGGACCCCGGACTGGCCGGAAAGCTCTGATTAGCACACCGGCCAGCAAACCTGCGAATCGTATCCGCAGGCCGCCCGGCGGCGGAACATTCGTTACCGCTTCGAGCCTTGCCCGCGGCCGGCGCGCCACCTGAGCCCCGGCCCTCCGGGGCGGGCCCGCAGCCAGCGGTGCACGGCCGGTTCCCCATCCTCGGTAGCCTGTACCGGTCACGTCAGCCCGCTGGGCCGCCATTCCGGCAAAATCTTCGGAAAAGAGGGACGCCGTGCTGATCGCCGGATTCCCGGCCGGCTCGTTCGCCGCGAACTGCTACCTGATCGCCGCCGGGCGGGGCGAGCCGTGCCTGATCGTGGACCCGGGCCAGGACGCCGAGCCCGATCTGAAGGAACTGCTGCGCAAGCACCGGCTGGAGCCCGCCGCGGTGCTGCTCACGCACGGCCACATCGACCACATCTGGTCGGTCGCCCCGGTGTGCGCGGGCAGCGGCATCCCGGCCTACATCCACCCGGGCGACCGGGCGCTGCTGTCCGACCCGGCCCGCGGGCTGTGGCCGCAGGCCGGCGGGGCGCCGCTGCTGGCCGGGCTGACCTTCACCGAGCCGGACGAGGTGGCCGAGCTCACCGACGGCGCCGTGCTGGACCTGGCGGGCCTGACGCTGACCGTGGACCACGCCCCCGGGCACACCCCCGGCTCTGTCGCCTTCCGGCTGCCACCGCCCGCGGATACCGCGGACCCTGGCGTGCTGTTCACCGGCGACCTGCTGTTCGCCGGATCCATCGGGCGGACCGACCTGCCCGGCGGCAACTATGAAACGATCCTGGACAGCCTGGCCCGGGTGTGCCTGCCGCTGCCGGACGACACGGTTGTGCTGGCCGGGCACGGGCCGCAGACCACAATCGGCGCGGAGCGGGCCGGCAACCGGTTCCTGGCCGGCCTCGCGCCGCGCCCGGGCCCGGGCCGCGGCCTGTAGTCACGGG
>Ga0207665_10003337_pt1 | contig 10760 bp, 5 predicted proteins | sample LARL112metaG_FD_184351 | JGI IMG/M metagenome (GOLD analysis project Ga0207665, IMG submission 184351) | Corn, switchgrass and miscanthus rhizosphere microbial communities from Kellogg Biological Station, Michigan, USA - LAR L11-2 metaG... | ecosystem: Host-associated > Plants > Roots >...
AAGCTTCACTGGTGAACCGGGATAAAAGACCGCCTCCGGGTCAGCGTCAACCCCCGCAGCGAATAGTTGGCGAGGTCGGTTTCTTGAGCTGATCGGGTCGGAGGGTGAAAGCAGAGTTGGAACTCAAGACAGCCCCAAAGGAGACTGAAATGCGAAAGAGAGGTTTGAGCGTTCTGGGTTTGCTGGTCGTTTCCGCTTTAACAGCCCAAGTGGCAGCTGCAGCCCCGCACAGTGGCGGAAAGGCAGCGCGAGCTTCTGCACATCTAAATCAGCAGTATCGCGATGTCTTTGATGCCGCGTCCAAGCCAGTCGGCACCAAATCATGTGACATACTCTGGTGCTACCCGGATTGACCTCGCGCGCTCGACCGAGCCGGATCGGTCGAGCGCGGATAAGCGCCGCCGGTTTGATGCGAGGACCACCTTGCAGGCCGTCGCTCGCGAGAGGGCAGCACGAAAATGAAAAGAGTGGACGATGTTCCATATGGGCTGAAGATCAATACAGCAAGCGGTCAACGCCGTGCCATGTCTCTCGCTGCCTTCGGAGTGGTCGTCTGCCTGACCGCAGCCCTGCATTTCGCGTTCTGGGCGGTTAAAAATCCTCACACCACCGCGCCTTCGGTGGAACAGCGATTGCCGAGCGTTTCATACAACCGGTTTGCCTCAGGCAATTCAGAGATATCGCAGACACGGATCCGCGCCGATCTCACCGCGATTGCGGCGCAGGCCAGGGCGGTTCGTACCTATTCTTCGACCCAAGGTCTTGAGCTCGTCCCGCCGATTGCTGCCGAGTTGGGGCTCACGGTCTCGCTCGGCATATGGATCGACAAGGACGATGCTCGAAACGAGCGCGAGATTTCAACCGCCCTCGAGCTTGCCCGCCGCTATCCAAATGTGACTCGGCTGATCGTCGGCAATGAGACGCTGTTCCGCCGCGAGCAGACCGCGGCCAGTCTTATCAAGATCATCCAGCGCGTAAGGCGCGAAAGTCCGGTACCGGTAGCGACCGCAGATCACTGGAAATTCTTCCTCGACCATCCGGAACTGGTCGATGCCGTCGACCAGGTATTCGCCCATATCCTTCCCTATTGGGGAGGCATACCCAATGAACTCGCTGTCGACGAATCGTTCGATCTCTATGACAGATTGCTCACCGCTTACCCGAACAAGAAGATCGTCATCGGTGAATTCGGCTGGCCGAGCGAGGGCCACAATTTTGAACGGGCGGTCGCCGATCCGATCAGCCAGGCCGTGATTTTGCGGAACTTCGTTGCGCGCGCCGACGCGAAGGCTATCGACTACAACATCGTCGAAGCGATCGACCAGCCCGAGAAGCTGTTTGAAGGCAATGTCGGTCCGTACTGGGGCATTTTCGACGCCTCGCTGCGGCCGAAATTTCCCTGGGCAGGGCCGATCAATGACGCCAACTACTGGAAGACGGCGCTGGTGGCGGTGATGACCGGCCTGCTGCTGTCGCTTACCGTTCTGGCACTGCCCGGCGCGACCATCCGCCAGGCAGCACTGCTCTCCGGCATAGACCATCTATGCGGGCACTGGTGTGCGGACCTGTTCGTGTACTGGCATTCGCACTACCTGCTGGTGGGCGAAACGGTTTCGTTCGCCATCGCGCTTCCCCTTCTGGCCTTGCTTGCGCCGGTCGTGCGTTCGCGGGTCAATGAAATGGCGAAAGTGTCGTTCGGCCGTGGGCCGACGCGGCTGTTGAAGGTGACCCCGCCGGTGCCGCGTGAGCACGTGCCGAAGGTTTCGATCCATATTCCGGCTTACCGGGAGCCGCCGGAAATGCTGCTGCAGACCATCGATTCAGTAGCGCGGCTCGATTACCCGAATTTCGAGTGCGTGGTTGTCATCAACAACACCCCCGATCCCGCTTTCTGGGAACCGATCAAGGCGAGGTGCGATGAGCTTGGCCCGCGCTTCAAGTTCATCCGCGTCGAAAACCTCGTGGGATTCAAGGCTGCCGCGCTCCGGCTTGCCCTGGCCGAGACAGCCGAGGATGCCGAAATCATCGGTGTCATCGACGCCGACTATGTGGTCGATCGCAATTGGCTCAGAGATCTGACCCCTGCATTTGTCGATCCGAAAGTCGGGCTCGTTCAGGCGCCGCAGGATCATCGCGACGGCAACCGCAGCTTTATTCACAGCGCCATGAACGCCGAATATGCCGGCTTTTTCGATGTCGGCATGGTCGAGCGCAACGAGGCCAACGCCATCATCATCCACGGCACGATGTGCCTGATCCGTCGTACAGCTCTCGAGGCTGCCGGCGGCTGGTCGAGCGACACGATCTGTGAGGACAGCGACCTCGGCCTGTCGATCATGGAACTGGGATGGCGCGCCCATTACACCACCCGCCGCTATGGCTGGGGACTGCTGCCGCAGGACTATCTGGCCTTCAGAACCCAGCGGTCGCGCTGGGCGGCAGGGGCGGTGCAGATCGTCAAGAAGCACTGGCGGCAATTCCTGCCAGGCACGAACCGGCTCGATCGCAACCAGAAACGCGAATTCATCTTCGGCTGGCTGTCATGGTTCGGAGCCGAAATCATCGCGGTCGCCGCCGCGATCCTCAATCTGATCTGGGTGCCCTTTGTCGCCTTTCAGGTCGTCGCGATTCCGGATGCGCTGCTGACGCTGCCGATACTGGCCGCATTTCTCGTATCGGTTGGACACTTTGCCTGCTCGTACAGCTTGCGGGTCGCCATTCCATATCGGCAAATGCTCGGCGCCATGATCATGTTCATGTCGGTTCAGTGGACAGTCGCGAGGGCGGCTCTCGAGGCCGCGCTTCCGGCGGGACAAAGCTATTTTCATCGCACCAGGAAGGGCAACGGCGCCATCGTTCGCGCGACCTTCGCAGCGATGCCCGAAGCAATCCTCGGCACGCTTCTGCTCGCCGGCAGCGCCATCATCTATGCGACCAATTTCTATCGCTATCTCGAGACCGACCTGTTCGCCGCGGTCCTGCTCATTCAAAGCCTGCCATTTCTGTCGACCGTGGCACTGGTCTGGCTCGAGCGTTTCAGCGGTCGGGAACTACCAAAGGCTCCTGCGCCAGCGGCTCTTTCAACCTAGATTACGGTAGTTGCGCCCGAGGCCAAGCGCCCTATGGACCTTAGAGCGAACGCGACTACGGAGAAGTCATCAAGAGTCTTCTGCAGATCATGGAATCGCAACGCGAGGATAATTTAGACATCGTTGCCGGTTTGGCGACCGGCCGGTTAAGATTAAGTCGGCCGGTCACATGGCGATAGAGAACGTCCTCAAAGTCGCGGCAGAAGCTCTCGCCGTGTTCATTGGCGCCGAACACTTATGGAGGACCCGATGAAGGTTGCTATTCTCGACGATTACCAGAACGTCGCGCTGCAGCTCGCCGACTGGTCTGGCGTACGGAACCATGCTGAAATCACTACCTTCAATGACCATGTTGCTGACCCCTCGGCAGTAGTGGAGCGGTTGCAGCCGTTCGATGTGGTGTGCGTGATGCGGGAACGCACGCCGCTTACGAGGGAGATCCTGCAGCAGTTGCCGAACCTGAGGTTGATTGCTTCGACAGGACCGCGAAACGCGTCCATCGATACTCGGGCCGCGACAGACCTTGGCATTGTTGTCACCGCGACAGGCTACGATGCCGCTCCGACGATCGAATTCGCTTGGTCGCTGATCCTGGCGAGCATGCGAGGCATCGACCGGGAGACCGCCTCGTTGAAAGCAGGCGGCTGGCAGACCGGGCTAGGTGCAAATCTGCGGGGCAAAACCCTTGGGGTTCTCGGGTTAGGCAACATCGGAAAAGAGGTCGCTCGCATCGGTTTGGCCTTTGGCATGAGGGTGATCGCATGGAGCCAGAACCTTACTGAGGAAAAGGCAAGTGCTGCCGGTGCCATTCTCGTCGACAAGCAAACACTGTTTCGCGAGGCGGACGTTGTTACGGTCCACCTCGTGCTGAGCGGCCGCACAAAAGGCCTGGTCGGGACGCCGGAGTTTGCCCTGATGAAGCCGACTGCGAGGTTCGTCAACACGTCGCGGGGCCCGATCGTCGATGAGGCGGCCCTGATCCAGGTGCTGCATGCGCGTAAGATCGCCGGTGCAGCGGTCGATGTGTTCGATACTGAACCGTTGCCTGCCGATCACCCTTTTCGGAAGCTGAAGAGCATACTCGCGACGCCTCACATCGGCTATGTCACCGAGGACCTTTACCGGATTTTCTACGGCGATGCCGCCGCTAACATCACAAAGTGGCTTGAGGTCAACGCGACATCCTCGTAGCCGACTGCGATGAATACACCTCCGAGCCGAACAGCAAGAGCCGTTTCGTGCCCCCATTTCGAAAGCATAGCGGACGGAAGACCAAACCACGTTCGATGCGGCGCTTGCATCATACCGCAGCGGCGTCGGTTGGATCACGGACCTCAACGTCTTGACCACGCAGTTGCTACGGGCCAAGAAAGCATTGACCTACATCTATAGCACCGCGTTTGCGGACGGCGGGCCTGCTGGACGTTGTCGACCGGCTGAGCCGGCCATAGAAATAACATCTGACAGGAAAGGAAACCTCGCATGGCATACGATTATGTCCTCGCAGGCGGCGGCTCCGCCGGCGCGACGCTCGCGGCTCGCCTTTCGGAAGATCACAAGACCACCGTCTGCCTGATCGAGGCCGGCGGTGAGGGCAGGAGTGTTGTCGTCAGGGCGCCGATCGGCGTGGCGGCAATGCTGCCGGGCAAGCCCAAAATCAACAATTGGGCCTTCGAGACGGTACCGCAGCCTGGGCTCAACGGACGCCGAGGTTACCAGCCGCGCGGCAAGGCGCTCGGCGGATCGAGCGCGATCAACGGCATGATCTATATCCGCGGCCATCACACCGACTATGACGACTGGGCGGCGCTTGGATGCGAGGGCTGGTCGTGGCAGGAGGTCCTGCCTTATTTCAAGCGTGCGGAAGGTAACGAGCGCGGCGCCGATGATTTTCACGGCGGTGACGGCCCGCTGCGCGTCGCCAACCAGCGCAGCCCCCGGCCGATTGCGTCAGCTTTTGTCGAAGCTTGCGCCGAAAACCAGATCCGTCGCAACAACGATTTCAATGGACCGGAACAGGAGGGGGCTGGTCTTTATCAGGTCACCCAGTTCTGGGGCGGCGACAGGAACGGCGAACGCTGCTCGACGGCAGCCGCCTATCTGCATCCCGTGATGAACCGGCCGAACCTCACAGTCATTACGAACGCGCAGGTGACCGGGATCGTGTTCGACGGCAAGCGCGCGACCGGCTTGCGCTACCGCCGCGACCGGCGCGAAGAGGCCGCCGAGGCCTCGCGTGAGGTGATCCTTTGCGGCGGGACATTCGGCTCGCCGCAGCTTCTGCTGCTCTCCGGTGTCGGTCCGGCGGATGAAATCAGGCGACACGGAATCAGCGTCGTGCACGAGCTCAAGGGGGTCGGCAAGAACCTGCAAGATCATCTCGATTGCATCACATGCTATTCATCGAAAGAGACCGACCTGTTCGGCATCACTCCGAGTGGCGTGGTCAAGTTGGTTCGCAGCATGTTTCAATGGCGCAAGGATGGAACCGGCCTTTTCTCGTCGCCCGGTTCGGAAGGCGGAGCCTTCCTGAGATCAGATCCCGAACTCGATCGCCCCGATCTTCAGTTGCATTTCATCATCGCCATACTCGATGACCATATGCGCAAGTCGCATTTTGGCTATGGCTTCTCCTGCCGCGTTTGCCAACTGAGGCCCTTTTCGCGCGGCGAGGTCGGTTTGACCAGCAAGGATCCCCTGGCGCCGCCGCGCATTGATCCGCGCTTTCTGTCCGACCCGCGCGACGCTGAGATCATGCTCAAGGGCGTCAAGCTCGTGCAGCGGATCCTGCAGGCGCCGGCATTAACGAAATACCGCGATAAGAATCTCTTCGCCGCCGGGATCACCTCTGACGAGGCGCTGATAAACCACATCCGCAACAAGGCCGATACGATCTATCACCCTGTGGGCACATGCAAAATGGGTCTCGATGACACGGCCGTAGTGGACCCCAGGCTGCGCGTGCGCGGATTGCAAGGACTTCGGATCGTCGATGCCTCGGTCATGCCGACGCTGGTCGGCGGCAACACCAATGCGCCGACCATCATGATTGCCGAGAAGGCCGCGGACTTGATCAAGGCGGCGTAGCCGCGCCTCGATTTTCGCGAGGAACTGCCGTCCGCCTTGGGCGGGCCGCGCGCGGTTGTACTGTATCCGCGCGATGCGGGCTTTTTGCATCGTGCCTCGGGTGCAGGGACAAATACTGCAAAAGTTCAATCGCTTATCGGCACCGAACACCGCCGGCCAGAGTTGGCTTGACCGTTCGAAGCGCGGTAGCTTACATCAGTCGACTGGCGCTGGCGGCAACGAATTCAAAGAAGAATTGCCTTGCGAACTGCTATTCCAACGAGCGGGCCGCGCACCCAGGAGGTCATCTCCTTTGGGCCATTTCGGTTGTTTCCCTCAGAGCGCGTTCTCAAGAAAGCCGATGAGACGGTCAAGCTTGGCAGCCGTGCGTTCGATATCCTGCTCGTTCTGGTTCAGCATGCGGGTGAAGTGGTCGGCCAGAGGGAGCTAATCGCCAAGGTTTGGCCCGGGCTTTTCGTCGAAGAGGTCACCCTTCGGGTTCATGTCACGGCTTTGCGCAAGGCCCTCGACACCGGCGAAGCCGGCGAGCGCTATCTCACGAATGTGCCGGGCCGCGGTTATTGCTTCGTCGCAACGACGTCACGGGACACCGTGGGTTTGCCGACTGCCGATGATTTTCCTGAAGCTCACTACCCTTTGCCACCGCTGCTCGTGCAAATGGTTGGGCGCGACGAGATCGTTGGCAGAATCTGTCACAAGCTGACGACCGAGCGATTCGTGACCATCGTCGGACCAGGCGGGTTGGGCAAGACGACGGTAGCACTCTCCGTCGCGCATACATTGCTGCCGGAATTTTTTGGCGCCGTCTGCTTTGTGGAACTGAGCCCGGTTAGCGATCCGCGCCTGTTGGCACCGGCCGTCGTCTCCGCGTTCGGCCTTCCGGTTCAGTCCGGCGACCCGATTCCGGGATTGATCGGCCATTTGCGCGGGAAACCCGTTCTGCTGATTCTAGACGGCTCCGAACATCTAATTTCGGAGGCCGCGGCTCTGGCGGAGAGGCTTTTTGCCGAACTGCCGCAGCTACATCTGCTGGTGACCAGCCGGGAAATCCTGCGCGTCGGCGGCGAAAACGTCTACCGGCTTTCTCCCCTCGAAATTCCGCCTGATGGCTCCAGCCTGACGCCCGCCGAGTTGCTCGGCTTCCCGGCCGTAAAGCTCTTCTTGCAACGCGCGACGACGAGCGGCGGGCAGATCAATCTTGCTGATCAGGACGTCAGGATCGCCAGCAACATCTGTTGCAAGCTCGGCGGCAACGCGCTCGCCATCGAGTTGGCGGCGGGGCGTGTCGAAGCTTATGGCCTGCAAGAGATTGCAAGGCTGCTTGACAGCGAATTTGCCTTGCGCTGGCCTGGACGCCGGACTGCTCCGCCTCGTCATCAGACACTGCGCGCGACGCTCGACTGGAGCTACAACCTGTTGTCGGAGGTCGAGCGCACGGTTCTACGGCGTCTATCCGTATTCGTCACAGGCTTCACGCTCGAAGCCGCGCAGCAGGTCGCCGGAGGTCCGGGGGTCGGCGCGGAAGAGGTGTTCGACGCGGTCGGCGGACTCCTGATGAAATCGCTTGCCTCAGCCGACACCACGGGATCGATCGCGCGCTATCGGCTGCTTGACACGACGCGCACCTATGCCGCGCTGAAATTGGTCGATGCCGGAGAGCGCGACCAATCCCGCCGCGCGCACGCGGGATATTATTGCGGATTGTTGCAGACGACGGGGAATGTGGCGGATTTGCCGACACATGAGCAGCGCGCTTTGGTCACACATCTCGACGACATCCGCGCCGCGCTGCATTGGGCGTTCGGACCCGACGGCGATCCAGCCATCGGCGTCGACCTGACGAGCTATGCGAGCCCGATCTGGCTGAGCAAAGCTTTGTTTGCCGAATGCCGTGAATGGACGATCAGGGCCGCCGCGCTTGCGCCAGACCGCGAGGATAGCAAAGCGACAGAGCAGCATACCGTGATCCGCCTGGCGCTTGCGAGCTCCCAGTTGTTCACGACTAGCTTCTCGGTGGAGGCGATGGTCGCTTGGACCAGGACGCTGCAAAAAACCGTTCGCGAAACGCAGGGGCAATTGATACTGCGCTACGTATCGTCCTGGGGAGGGAGTATCCGTACCCGTTATGATGAGGCACTCGAACTTGCTCAACGTTGTGCCGAAGATGCGAGGAAGCTGTCTGATCCCGGTCCGACCGCTCTGGCGGAATGGATGCTGGGCCACTCTCTGCATCATCTCGGCAGGCTTGCCGAGGCGCGGACGCATCTCCAGCGCTCGCTGGATGTCGACACGGAGAAGGCGCGGCTCGCGCAGGTCAATGCGATCGGCTACGACCGCCGCGTTGACACGCTCGGCAATCTCGCAAGTACGCTGTGGATGCAGGGATTTCCCGAGCAGGCCGAGTTGTTGGGATTGCGCGTGCTTGAGGCGGCAAGGCCACTCCAATTCGCAATGCCGCTCAGCGTGGCGATGACATGGGCCAGCTTCCACAGGTACTTGTCCGATACCGACATCGATGCCGTCGAGCATGATATTGTCGAACTGATCGAGCACGCCAGAACCCATTCGATAAAACCCCAGGTAGGGGTTGGTAATTGCTTTCTGGCCCTGTGTCAGACGAGGCGAAATCGGTTCGATACGGCGATTCCGCTCGCGACCGAGGGGCTGCGGCTGTTGGCGGAAATGCGATATGAAGTGTTCGTTCCGCTCATTCTGGCTCACCTCAGTGAGTCCGCGATCGCGGCGGATCGCCACGCTGACGCTGCGTCCCTGATGGAGCAGCTCGCCAGCAGGGATCTCAACCAGGAACATTGGTGTACGGCCGAGGTCCTGCGGGTGAAGGGATTGCTGGCGCTATCGGTCGGTCACAACCGCGACGCGGCAGCCACTCTCTTTTTGCAATCGGCGGCGCTGGCGAACAAGCAAGGCGCGCTCGCGTGGGAGCTGCGGGCGGTGATGAATCTTGCCCGATTGAAGGCCAATCAGGGCCGTCAAAGGGAGGCCATAGAGCAGCTGGAAGGAGTTTACAGCAAGTTCACCGAAGGCTTTAAAACTGTTGATCTTCTTGCTGCGCGGAGCTTGCTCGGCGAGTTCGCCCGATGAAAAGGTCGGGCGAGCGTGGCGAGAGTAAGAGCCGCCAGGTTTTGTGCAAATATCGACGAGCTATGCGATTCTGGGTCGGGTGCCGGATGTCCGAGCCTGAGGAGCTTCGGTTTGCTGCTGCAGTACGCCTCCCATTGGCGCGACAATGGGAGCGCTGAAAATGAATAAAAATTACATAGAATCAACGGATTGGCTGTTTTCCGTGGCGCCCATGATGGACTGGACCGGGGTTTCTCAAAAAGCGAAGCTCAATCAGCAACTAAGCATTTTTCGCAAATGGTCCTGCAGTACCGTACGCGGTACCGAATGATTGGCACAGTTTAGTTGGACAGACCAACAACGTCGCTCATTCCTCCTGGAGGCTTTGACCGGATATGCTCTCGCGTCGCTGTTCGTCATCTTGGGCTATAGGCCCCATACGCTAGATGGGCCGCGACCTCCGCGCTGCACCAGCAATAGTGCTGCTCATGATGTCGAACGGGCAATAGGGGAGTTCAATCGCAGTCGGTCATTGCTCTTTCGAGGGATCACGACCCGCCACTCGGAAAAGGAAAAGCCGGACCGGGTCAACGCACGCGCGCATCCTGGTCCGGCTTGAAAGCTGGCGTTACTGAAGCATATCAAGCCGCGGCAATTTCGATCAGCACTTGCAAGGCTGGGCGCGCGACTTGATTTGTTCCAGTGAGAAATATCTTAGAGATTACTTCTTTTTCTTCTTGCCGGTCTTCTTCGCCTTCTTCGCTTTCTTCGCTTTCTTAGCCACGTTACCCTCCAGTCCCAAAAGTTGTTTCAATGCAAGTCGAGCATCGACCTGCAGATGATAGCGTACACCACAATCGCAAAATTGATACCGCGAGCTTCAAACAAGGTAAACGGCGCGCGCCTTGCGAGTGCGCGACAGCCTTACGTGATGCGCTGACGCGATACGTTGAGGACATCCGGTTGGAGATTGACACCAAGCGCGCTCGCCGATGCAAGCAGCCTAGAGTGAAGACGATTGCTCCGGGTGATGCGTGTGCTTCGACTGAGCGCGCAACGTATTTATGACCACCCCAGAGAGACGGGAGTTAGGTCGTCAGCGCTACCATCTCTTTTCTGGCGGCATCAACTCGCGCATCAAGATATTTGGCTAGATCCAGAAGGTGGACGCCTTTTGCGCATTTCTGGCTGCTTTCCATTCGCACCAGAGGGATCGCAATATCACCCAAGCTGATCTTCTGGATCAATTTTGTTGGATTGAGATGCGAAAAATAATCGCGGCACACGTCCTCAATCGGAACAATCGCTTTGCCCCCGTACTGTGCCATTAGAAGGAACGCGGTGTTCATGAAGTTGCTTTTCATACCGATGCGGGCAGCGCCGCACTTCGCGCGGCAATCGCTTGTCATCAGATCGTAGTCTTGGCGCAAGGCGCGCTGGACCTGGAGTGCCGCGCGAGCTGCCGTATTGGCATCGGCAGATACCACGCACATCGACCAGTTA
>Ga0207665_10003338_pt1 | contig 10759 bp, 11 predicted proteins | sample LARL112metaG_FD_184351 | JGI IMG/M metagenome (GOLD analysis project Ga0207665, IMG submission 184351) | Corn, switchgrass and miscanthus rhizosphere microbial communities from Kellogg Biological Station, Michigan, USA - LAR L11-2 metaG... | ecosystem: Host-associated > Plants > Roots >...
AGAAAGGTGAATATAGCCCCGGCTTTGAGGAAAGAATAAGGATTATAGAAAATTACAAGAATATCAGAGATCTAAAATAAACATAAAAATAATATATTATAGAATAGATTTTGTTTTTTTCGTACTATTCGATGTAACTAGCAAGTTAATTACTTATTTGTGTTTACCAATTCTCGTTCAGACTCCGATTTCTTAACTGTCTTACTTAAGTTGGTCACACGTTTCATATGTCTATCGATAGCAAGGTAGTAATAGTCTTTCATGTATGGTACTTAAACATCACCTAGGTGACATTCTAGTATTGTCAAGTGTCGTTTATAGATATCTCTAAAATGTATATTGTACTACATTTGACATGTCGAAACAAAACGATAAAATAGAAAAATTTGAACAAAAGTTAGGAGAATGTCTAGGTTTGGAAATGGCCGCGCAAAAGGCAGTGCAAGAATTATCCTCAATGGGATTACTAGATAAAAGAGGCATTTTATCAAAGCTTAAGAATATGCAGAAGGAAGCAGGAAATCATCAATCAAAGCTAGAGCAGCTGGTTCAGAAATTATCCGGAACACTAGATTCTGCAACAATACAAGAAGCAGCTCAAGAAACAGAACAGAAAGCATCTGAAATGATGAAAACTTATCTTGGCCAGGATCCTGATTCATCTGAAGCAATAGAATTCTTGTGTCTTGCAGAAGGTGGCGAAGTGACACACTATGAAGTTCTCGCAGCCATAGCAAAAAAAGTAAAATTAAATAAAAATAAACAAATATTCACTACACTTAATTCTATTTTAAGACAAGAACAAAAACATCTCAAACTATGTACTACATTAGCTAAAGAAGTCGCAGCCAGTTAGTAACTATAGCAATTAACTAGTAAAATTTTTTTATACATCAGAGCTTATCCAACACATCATAACTGTTAGTAAATTCTACAGTAGTAGTCAATTATGCCATAGCCATGTAGTTATTCAGTCGAGACAAAGTCTATCCCGTTTTAACAAATGAATTCCGAAATTTGAATTTCCAAAGTACTATAACATTGTAAAAATATCGTACTATATACTCAGTTATTTCTGAATATTACAGATATTAAAATAATATTGTTTGTGTTAACGTGGCTAGGGATAAATAAATCATTTGTCTCATCCTCCCTATATAATAAAATGATCTTCTGATAAAAACCCGCAGAAACTGCTGTACTACCTATATTGTAAGATCCTTTTGATAGTCTTCAATCGATCGAGTGGTCGATGTTTGTTTTAGTTAATCTAACTATCATTAGATATTGGGCAACGGATCATCAGCAGCTATTCTATTGGTAGGCTAAAGCCAAAGGTAGCCCCAATTTCATTCTGATTATTTTCTCCCCATATTTTGCCTTTGTGAGCATTGATAATACTTTTAGAGACGTATAATCCCAAACCTAAACCTGATTCAGATGTAGTTACAAATTTAGTAAATAGTCGGGGTTCTATTTTAGGATCTATTCCAGCCCCATTATCCTTTAGACTAATGATAACGCATGTTTTATTGCCATTTTCATCAGGACAGCTGGTATCATTTTTTGAACTTTCAACAACTTGAGTAGACACTGTAACTCTACCAGTATTACTATTTCTGGTCGCATTAATTGCATTAGATAATAAATTTGACAAGACTTCGGTTATCCTCCCCTTGTCGGCCTTTACAAATAAAGTCGAGTCTGGTTTGTCAAACACAATTTCTGTATTATTCCTTGTCCTTGTATCTACCAGCTGTGCGTGTAGTGTATCATTGATAACATCATTTATTCGTTCTACTAGATCAAATCGATCTTTATCTAACTTTAGTGTATTGCTTTCAATTCTTGCTACATCTAAAATATCCTTTGTTAGTCTTTGAAGCCTTAATGCATTTCTATATGCAGCTGCTATGTATCCTCCTTTCTCACTGTTAGTTGTACCGTCATCGTTTGCCTCCATCATTGCTAATTCTATATAGCCTAAAATTGCTTGCGCTGGTGTTCTTAACTCGTGGGCTGCCAAATTGATAAATTCTCTTTCTATTCGCTCATTTGCCCTAAGTCTTTCATATAATTCTAGCTGGCTCCAGAAGTTTTCAAAGATGGAAACGTAGGAAGCAATAGTAGGTGGGCTAGTTGAATAGGTTGATAATCCTACTGCCTCAATAAACTCGATTTTGGAATCATCAATTTTTTCTATCGCTAGAGCAATTTTTCTATCTATTATTAGTATGGTCACAGTAGTTACATTATACATTGGTCGCGATTCTAGATGTCTAATTTGAAGAGGATTAACATTATCCTCATAATGAGAAGGAAAAGATGAAGGGGCCGATGACTTACTTTCTTTTGAATTCGTCACCGTTGAGCTAACATCAATATCGTTATCTACGACAGTTGGGCCTATGTCCAATTCATCAATAATCTTACCGACCAAGTCATTAGTAGGAGTCAAAATCTTAATGTTAATATGTTTTGTATTTGTTCTATTTTCTTTTACTTCATATTCGTTATCGTTCTCTGACGCCACTTTATTCCCCTTGGTCGCTAGTTCTTTTATCAATTGCAGTGCCCCAATTCTGTATTCACGTAAAAAAGCATTAACCGTGGGTAAAATTAATAGTATTTCCTGTTTTGCAGACTTTATTAAATCAAGGAATAGTGTCTGAGTCTTTAAGGGACTATCGATTATTTCTGTTGTACCTAAATTGACATTTTCTTCGATTTCTTTTATCTTTCTTTCAGCAGAAGTAGAGGCATTCCAAAGACTCTCGAAAATAGATTGTTGATGTTGTACTACTTGCTTCATACGGCTATAAATCATCATGTCTGCGGATTTGCGTTTCTCGTGATATGTAGATGGTGCGGCATACTCGCCTTCAGTTACATAAAAGTTTCCTCTAATAGCACATAAATGGCGTAGTTCGTCTACTATCGATAACAATTCTTTACAATAGTGACGGTTGTCATCGGTGATTTCTGTCAAATATCTCAGTTTAATTCCTTTACTCTTTGCATCAAGAAACGCTTGTCTTAATTGTGAAATATCTGATAGTAAAATAGGTCTAGTGCTATCTACACAGACATCTAGTCTATGACTTGCATTAGATATCACTTTCAGCAGAGTAGACACTACATTATCAATACCATATATGATTTCTGTTGTTATATTATTGCCTTTGTCCATATTCATTTTCTATATTTTAGAATATCGATTGTCCTAAAGTAAAACCAGCTAACGAATTGTTTCTTTCAATAGGATTCTCAGACATTGTGTTGTATTTCATATCAATAAGAAATGTCGGTTTAGTGTTATCATTTACCTTTTCCAAATATAACAAGAGATATAAACAGCTTACCACTAATATATTCTTGATCAAGAATTCTCATCGCATCTCTTGTTCATTGGGTTCCCAGACAGCACATATTCCATGAGCTGCTATTTCACCTGAGACATTACCTTTTACATCCTGCACTTCATCAGATACTATAGCGCAATGATTTGGTTTCATAAAATATATACAATTGTAGCAAAAGTAACCAGTATGATGATCCGAATCTCTGAATTGCTCCATTTCAATATACCTTACTGTAGCCTTTGTTAGTTTCTTTAGTTTGGTGGCCTCTTGTGGTATATTTTGTGACATTATTTGTTATTGTACAAGACCCTTTATATGCGCATCAATAGTCAGACTATAAGAAATTTTATAAGAATGGTTTTCTTTATTCGCCTGGTGTTTGGATATGGTTATTAGTTGTGCTAACTTCTTAAATTCTGTATCTAATTCTGGGACACCTCTTTTCACGACTTTTAGCTTCTGGCATCTTAGAAGTATCTGCTTTTCAACTATTCTGGTTTGCCGTTCTAGCGCGAATATGACCTTTTAAAATCAAATCAATATCACTTTTTTAAAGTATCTGAAAAGCAGGCATTGGAGTAGATATTTCAAGAATTAATTGCTAGTATTAATACTATGTTTAGAGTGAAATCAATATTAAAACTGACTGTCTACTACCCATAAATGTCTCCGTTTATGACAATTCAGAATCTGATGAAATATTAAGTCTAAGTAGATTATGTGATCCGCTATCTGCAGGCAAATGCTTGTCATGGCGATATTACTGTGATTGTATAGGGGAGTAAACAAAACTATACTGGCGAATCCTAATTGCAAGAAAAAGTGGATGATTATTAATAATAAGAGTGGAGGTAAACCTCGAAAAGACTCAAGTTATTTTTATTTACTCTTGTTCCATGTTTATTGTTTCTTGGAGAAGCATTCTAGTTAATAATTAGTTAAAGAATGCGTTACTTCTCCACTTTTTTAGATCACGACCCAATTTAATGGATTCTCTTACGCTATCTACTTGTATATCATCACTTCTTGTTATCAGTTTTGAAAGTGTAGGATGAGCTTTTTTTCCTAAGGTTATTGCTTCTTTTCCTTTTCTGAGAAACGACAATGTCAAACCATTATCGGTAAGCTGATGGGAAAACTCTTTTGCTGTTTTTAATAATTCTGGTATGTGGATAATAGCAGGGTGAATAAAATTAATACTAATCCTTTCTTCATTTTTATCAATTTCTATCCTGAGTGCGGATTGCCTTTCCATATCAATATCAATTGCACCGCCATTTACTATTTTAAGTGATTTAGCAAGTAACTCTGGTATTATTTGATCAATCTTGTCATTATTATCATTATCTGCCATAGTCTATCTCTCTACTATCATTGATGTTGTTACGATTCGCTCTTTTTCTGGTCGTCCTGATTCTCCAGTCGTAATGAGTAGTGAGTATTCTGATAGAATATGCCATTTTTTATCATTCTTTGTTGGATGCAATAGATGTCCATAGTATTTTACCATTAATTACCCACTTGGCACTACCTAGATCCTTTCCGTTAGGACCCTTTGCTTGTGGAACCTCAATTTCAAGATTATCAAAGCTAATTGTAGTAGACATATTGGTACCCATTAATTTGTCTACAATCTCACCCATTATTTGAGCCCAATGACTTGGAGCGTTCTTATGATTTAGATCAGTATTATCACTCATCTTGCTGATTTAATATGGACATGATGGTATATTATTCTTACATCTAAAAATGAACTTTCCCCGAACCGGCCTTTCTTAACGATATTCTAGTCTCCTTGAATGAGAATCAGAAATAGATTCCGAATTAGTTCATTTCATTTATAATGCATTTAAAACAAAATAAAAATCGCAATTATTTAAACATAGTTACAATTCAATTAATCTATCATAAACAACTCGTATTATATCGGTCTTTTATAATTAGCCTCTTTAATTTAATAGAAATAGAAATAATTGACTTTCAAGAGGACTTTACTGATTAGGAACAAAACTGAATTCAAGATCGAGATAATATTTGGATAACGAGAATGATTATTCGAATTAGAGGACGAGTTTGATAGAAAACTATAAATGGCAAATTCTAGATTGAAGAGAAGGCCCACTTTTGTGAAGTAACTTTTATTTGTAATATCCTCTACCTTTAAACTTTGTAATGTTAATCTTATTTCCAGTTACTTCGGAATTGAAGTTTTCTAACTTTCTACTACGTTAGATTAGATGATGAGGTTGCAGATAACTCATTTGATAATAAAATGTATAATCGCTATTAACTATAGTGATTAATATAATTATGATACAATTGAGTAATGAAGAAAATCTTGATTCAGCACAGAAGGACCAAAAAAAAATAGGAAAGGCAGGTTCTAATCCGCAAACTACTGGCCCATCGGAGAGTCTACGTGAAGAAGCCGCAGAAAGTACTGATACTGGCGATGAGTCTGAAGAACCTGCATAAAATCTGAAATAATCAAGTAGACAACAAAAGTTTTACATAACTATTTTTTGTTGGTATCAACAAGACGAAGAATAACTGAATAGTATCTTCTACTGTTTATGCCAAGATCCCAGCCAGTCAGTAAGGATTGTCTAACGAATATAATGATTAAACTGCAACGGATAATGAAAAAATACAAATACGAGCATAGTACTAGGAGAGTAGAGATACAAGGTGTTCTTGATAATAGAACAGGTAAGACATTAACAATTAGGCTTGTTCCTGGAACTGTTCTAATGCAATTTTTGCTTGGTTTAAAGCAATCATCGTAGTAGTAGTACTATTATCTTTATCTCTATCCTGACTGTTACTAGACTTCAGTTTATCTATACCAATTTGAATAGCATCAATTAACACATTCTTCAGTATCCTAAATTCAATATCATCGCCGTTTGCAGCATCTATAAATGGTAAAAATTTTTGATAATTATCTGATTGAATTGATATTTTGTCTACGTTTAATTCTTGTTCTTTCTTATACATTATGGGTAGTTCGTGATATAGCAAATACAAATGCAAATGCAAAACATGTACCTGAACTTGAACTCTTGTGCATTTGATAACATCAATCATGAAACTAAGATACTGAAAGACTCTAAAGGTAGATGATAGTATTGATACCGCAAGGCACTGTCTTATTGACATAAGAGATGCCATTTCTGCTATCAATTCATCCTTGGCCTTACTCAAATCCTCGATGTCGGCTTTAGGATTTCGATACTTTTTCAAATTTGATGGAATAGTTCCATTATTATTATTATTATTATTATTATTATTATTATTATTTGTTCTGTTATCATAATTAACATTATCTGTGGTCTCCTTGTCTAGAGCCTTTGCTAGACATATAATGTCTTCAGACTTTACGCCCATTGCCCACAGTTTTCTCAATGAATCTGTGGCTTTGTCCAATTCTGAACCTGACTGGCGTAATATTATCAGGCCAGACTCTGTATCTTCTGTCTCATTTTTTAGCTCTTCAAGTCTAGACTCAAAACCACTAACATATTTGTACTTTTGTGTAACATCATCTAGGAATTTGTTAACAGCCATTGATTCTGAATACCATTTTCTTTAGCTAATTCTGTAATAGTATTAACCAAGATAGTCAGTTCTCCAAGCCCCAATCCCATGGAGGCTAGCTGTTCGTATACAGAGATTGTCTGTATATGTGTAGAAGAGTTTTGTTTGAGCATTTCTAGCTTTATAGCTTCACTTGCTTGCTCTTTTTGCAATTTCGTTATCTCAACTTTGAGAGCATTTTTCCATGTTTCTAAATCATCTATTTCAGAAAACTTGGAGATTATTTTTTTGGCGTCAAAACCTAATGTGTGGATATCTTCGATGGTGTTTACCAAGGCAGGAATACTATCAAATTCAAGACCACGATCTGCAAGTTCTCTTTTTAACCAGTATGTCCATCTAGTTTCTGATATGTTTGAGTTTGAGGTATATTTTGAAAAGGCATTATCAAGTTCAGCACGTGTATCTTTTAATTGCACTTTAGCATTTCTAAGCTCTTCTTCTGATTCTTCCAGCATTATTTTGTTCCTTTCTATATGGCCTGAAAGCTGGTCTAAAGGTACTTTTTCTGTTAGGTCTACTAATTCTTTAATGTGCAGTGCAATTTTGTCAGGCTGTAAACCAATATTTTTACACATCTTGCATACGTCTAGTGCAAACATTTCTATGTTATCTTCAGAAAATCCTAGATCACATAAAATGTTTAGTATTCGAAAACCTTGTCCACATTGCAAAGGTGAAATACCAACATTTCGTAAAGTAACTGTAAATTCTCTTAACTGGTCTGCTGATAAACTTCCTATTTCTTCTTTCCATTCCTTTACTATATTACTAACTGTTCCAGTACTCAGACCGTTCTCATGAGCTATAGTATCGCGATTTTTGCCTCTTAGCCACTCCTTTATAATGCCTTCTTTTAAAGATTTCGAAAAGCTTAGTGTCATTGCTCTGTTTCTTAATATGGTAACCTTGGTATATATCCTTTTTGCCGATATGGGTCGTATTTGTGTCATAATCCTGGTCATCTATGTCACATTTGTGTCATAATCCTGGTCATCTATGTCATGAATATGGTAGGTTGCCACATAGTAGAATATTGTATGTACTAATATATGGTAACTACTCCAGTATAGGCCCCTAAATGTATAATAAATAAACGTGATACTACCTAGAACAACAAAGTCGCTAGTGATTTTATGGAATGCGAGGACGTTTTTACTTTCAATCATCTTTGCAACTACGGGCCGGTCTAATAGACAATGAACAAGTATTACTTACACGATTAGTAATTATGAAAATGTGTCTTGTAACTCCAAATGGCCTGGCTTACGATGTTGATTGTATTAATTGGTCTGATTGGTTTGTTTTATGGCATTTTCAGATATATACTGGTTTGACTTGATTAGCTGAACCTGTTAAGCCAAAAAAAGGTCGTAAGTAAAATTCATCAACTGTAGAATAATGAACACCTAAGGGAGCAACCGCTGACTTTGAGGCGACCATATTCTGCCCGGGTATGGGTGCGTAGATCAATTCGAAACAACAATTACTTTTTAGATACCATTTTTAATAAGACTGCAAATAATATTTGTGACTAACCAATGTATTCTTGTTGCTAGACCCCTGCAATCGTGGCTTTCCATAGTCGGATTAAGTCAGGTTGATGGAAATCACAGCGACTGTTGACTGGCTTTTAATTTCTAATTGTTTGGTTAGTCTGATCCCGATTGCGATATAAGTAGAAGTGATTAGCTAGTAGCTCTGGCCAATATGGCTTAGAATCCATGTTCTTATCACCAAATCAAATCAAATCTATTCCTTTCATGATGTAGGGGTATTGGTCACAACCTTACTGACCGTTTCCGGCTCATGTCAATAAGATAAATAATGAAATATAAAGCAAAAATAGCTGTTGCCAGACATCTTAGTATGTTATTGCTGCAGGAGTACCTATCAACGACAACTACTGATGACAAACCATAGGATCCGGACAGATCCAAAAATATCTGAACTCTATCATAAACAACAAGAGCTAAAAAATGGTATTGATGACTCAGTATTGTGAAGTATTGCGGAAATGGGTTAAGTCAGGTCAACAATCATTAATGATACAAAGATGAGATCAAAATCCCGTATTATATATCTCAGATATAGTATAAAGAACCTTCGCTAGGCTAGAATCAGGCTATTACACTGAGTGAAATTATACAACTGACTCCGACCTAACAACTTATGACTAGCTTCGTTCCTTCTCATTATGTATTTATCCCTCATAAAATAGTGCAGACAATCATTGGACTTATAAACTAGAATTTAGGTTAAGTCGCAGAATCTTGTTCGGGCTGCATTCAGAAGACATTGCGTTACCAAGTAATGAAGTACTAGAATAAAATTATTTATTGGACTTCACACTCTGTTATCATAAACTCTTCCATCTTTTCCATCTTACAATATTCATTCGCTTTCTCTTTTGAGTCGAATACGGCGTATTCATAGCTAGATGTATTAGGATTTTGACCTACGTATACAACATAGACCTTCATGTTTTCTTACGCCTCGGTTTGGTCTTGCGCTTAGGCCTACCAGTCTTTGGTTTGATTGCAGCTTCAGCCTTCTTATGTGCTTCTGATACCTGTTGTTCGGTGGGTGTGACCACACAATTATCGATTCTTGTTATCAGAGGCTGATCCTCTGTTACATAGTTCGGATTAGAAGTCGCGGTAGTTATAACATTATCGTTAACATCTGCCTGTTCCATCTTGATTATCATATCTTCAACTGCATGGTTATTCATTGTTTGTATTCCACCCAAGTTATCCACCATTACCAATTTGTATTCCTGATCATAACAAGAGAATGCCCTCCACCTACATAATAGCTGACCGTGAGAGTATGTTTTGGTTCGTCTATGTCAATAGTCCTGAATTCTTCTAAGGTTGACTGTTGATAGCGTTCAGTCAAAATGTTGTCACTTAAGTAGAAAATAACCCATGATATTCGCCTATTTAACGTGAACAATAAAATGGACAATCTGCTCTTTCATATTCTGGTAACTTGGCGATGATTTTTTTGTTTTCCTATAGTTGATATGTTATTAGCCTTTTCGTTGAACTCATAGTCAATAGTGCGTTCTGTATTCGATGGATTGCTCGTAGTCGATGCAGAAGATGATAACGAGGATGTGTGTGATACTAAACTACCATTATAACCAACATTATCTGTAGGCTTTATTGAAGACGAATTGAGTCTCTGTCGGCATAATCATCTTGAGTTACAGTTTCCCTAATCCTGATAATATTTCAGAAGGTATAGGTTGTGATTTGCTGAAAAGACTCCTTAAACCTAACAAAGCCCCAACCCCACCATGATGAACTCTTCGGTTAAAAATGTAGACTTTCTCTAGTTTCTCCTGAGAATTCCAAGAAGATGTTATCAATTTGGCAATTGAAGAGCATAGTTTAAAAGCTTCTTTGTTCTTACTTGGGGATCTGTTGTCTATTTGAGTTTTCATGGCCTTGTTCCAGGAACGGTTTTAAAAAAACATACTATAATATCATCATATTTATCGGTAAAATTAGATAATATTATTTATTGTTAGCTTGGATCCGTTAATTCAAGCTAATATTTTGTTAGTGAGTGCCTTGCATTCATCCATAAATTGATATATTAATAATAGTTTCAGTTATAACTAATACTTGTCTACCATATTTTTCATAGGTTTCAAATTTTTTATTAAGTATAAAGACCTTTATGTACATTATGAGCAATGAGAAAAACAAGGAGGAAGATCCAGAATTATTAAATTCTCAAGAATCTACTACTACATATCCATCTGAAGCACTGATAGAGAAAGACAATGA
>Ga0207665_10003343_pt1 | contig 10747 bp, 8 predicted proteins | sample LARL112metaG_FD_184351 | JGI IMG/M metagenome (GOLD analysis project Ga0207665, IMG submission 184351) | Corn, switchgrass and miscanthus rhizosphere microbial communities from Kellogg Biological Station, Michigan, USA - LAR L11-2 metaG... | ecosystem: Host-associated > Plants > Roots >...
GTCTTTTCGGAAGTTTCTTCTTATCCGAATAAGAGCCCGCTGCACATCAGTTATCCTCTGTCTAGTATTGTTCTCTATTGCATCAATATCTGCCGCCGTATAGACATGATAATAACCGCCTGCTGTTCTGGTCCTGGCTGCCTTATCGCAAAGATTAAGACTGACCAGTTTCTGTAGTGCTCTGAAAACAGTACCTTTATTTCTTCTTAATCTTTCGGACAGATTCTCCAACGTCAATTCTTTGTTAGATTTTAATAAGATATTCAAGAGGTCTATTTCAGGCGGAGATAGACAAAATAAGCAAGAAAATACATCACTGCATGAGCAATCAGCTCTGGTAAGGAGTCGTATAGAAGAGTACAAGATTCTTTCTGATACCATAGGTTCCACCTGACCCTAATACTGATTCCAATATTATTAAGGTTTTGTACAATGCATGCAAAAGCCATAATACTTAATAATAGCTTAGGCGATATTATACAGGCAATGCAAAATTGGAATGACGAGTTGAACGAAATTATGGAAAAAAAGATGAAAGATCTAGCTAAAAAAAGCAACGGTAACAATTTTTCTGATAATAATAATACAACTATGGGGACTGCACCTCTTACATTAAATGATAGTAACTTTGATGGTACCATTAAGAAAAGTCAACTAATTGTAGTTGATTTTTGGGCTCCATGGTGCGGGCCGTGTAGAGCAGTCTCACCTGTAATAGAGCAGTTAGCAACTGAATTGGCTGGAAAGGCACTTTTTGGTAAATTAAATGTAGATGAAAATCCGGTTGTTTCAAGTACTTTTGGAATCCAAAGCATTCCAACTATTGCGATCTTCAAAAATGGAAAAATGGTAGATGGGTTTGTCGGAGCGGCTTCAAAATCTCAGATATTATCAAAAATATCTACATACATAGATTGACGGGCTTATCACAACCCCTCTGGGGCTACAGATACACAAGAGGCTTAATTTTAAGATACTCTTGGCATACTCAAATTGATTCGCAGTTTCGCTAATTAGATAACTAAATTGGATTACTAAGAGACAGCTAAATCTGGCCTGCGGATTTAATTATGGCTTGAAAAATGCTATAACTCTTAATAATTAAATAAAGTTAATGTAACATTACTTTATACAAATGAATTGGCCAATAGAAGGAACGTCACTTTTCGACAACAAAAAAAGCATATAGTAGCCAGGCGGGACTATGTTTCTATTTAAGGTAACTCTTGATGATAGTAAGCTGGGATTCTTTCTCGTGAACTCCAGTCCGATATATCTTTGTTCTGTATTTACACAATGGGTCGTTACACTAGGTCGTATCAGTGCTACTGATTTAATTGCTTCAGTATCAGCAGTTTCGATTTGAAACTGGGTTCCATATAAAATAATCTTAGGAATTTTGAAGATTGTTGGCCGCTCTCCTTTGAAAAAATAAGGAGGACGATATAGTTCGATTCGTAGTTCATTTACTCTCCTATCTGGATTGCTGCCCGCAGTCATTACTCTCCCGTCTGCAAGCAATATCGCATTAGCATGATACAATCTATCGACTCTCATGTGGGCCATCGAAGACCATTTTTTGGCCAAAGGATCGTAAAGCTCTGGTTCTAGAACAGCGTGCGGATCGTGGGGTACAGTTCCTGGTTCGTAGATTTTTGATAGGTGCCTATTTCTTTTCGTGCTATCTTTCATTATATGTCCTTTGATTCCTGTTTTTCCCCCTAACACGAGGACGGTCTGATCCGGAAGAAGTACCGGATACACATAGTATCTTGGATGTTTAAGTGGTTTAATGGATTTATATCTAGGGTGTCTTTCTGAAAAGTCAATTATTTCAACATCATTTATAGCATCAGTACCCGGTTGTGTTCCTCCTCCTATCAATAGGACACGAGCAACATAATCTGGTGGTAATAAAGGAAGCAAAACTGAAGTTCCCTCTTCCCTTTTTATATTATTAGGGTTTCCAATTGTTGTCCACTTGTTGTTACGAATGCTATAAGTTGCACTCGGAAAAGAACGAAGTGAAAAAGGAAAGGTATAATGTGTATTATATGAACCAGCATAGAAGATATCACCAGATGGAAGAAGGTGTAAGCGTGGATACATGGGAACCCAATGATTTGCCCCTACAACTTGCTGCCATTGGCCAGCATTATCATCAGGTGAATAAACTTCAAGTTTATTAAGAAATGCCCACGGAAAGCTTTTGGATAATCCAGCCATGACCATAACTCGGCCGTCTGGTAGCGAAATGCATGTAGGATACCATCTAGCATTTTTCATCGTCGAGGCTTTTTTCCACCGTGAGGACACGGGATCAAAAGTGTATGAATGATCAAGACCACTAAATGGTGGAATGGGAAATCCAAATATTTTGCCATCGTACTTGGATGTCCCTCCTGCGACAATTAATCGGCCGTCGGGTAGAAATGCATGCCCACAACAGAATAGGTCGCCATCAACTTCAGTAGGAATCTCATAAACTCGATCACGAGTGTGCCGAATTGTTTCTACCTCTCGAATAGCTTTTTTGGGAGTGTCTCCGAACTCTGTGTTCTCATCGATCTCCTGTATCCCATCGGGCTCAAATACCTCAGCGGGATATGGTGAATCTAGGCGTGTTTCATCGTTCCCAGAACCACCGAACGCCAGTACCCTTCCAGTACGTAGTAAAGCAAGGTGAACTGGTAGATGTCTAAAACTATATTTGACCGGCTCCCATAATCCCTTTCGAGCTGGATCCTGCTCGATACCTAATTGATCGAGTAAATCAGTATCATCATTTTCCATAGCTAAATCATTTATAGATAAATTAGCCGATTTAATTAGTATATGTGTTAAATATTCCTATTTTTCCATTGTGGTATTTATTTATGGAATATAAGAAATCTTTTTGTTCTCATTCAAATATGACTTATCCCAAATTGTTATCGGTCAAGTTTATCGCATATAGGGATCGATCCTTAGGAGAGCTAATTAATAAATTCGAAATTCTGTATTCAGTACCACTGGGATAAATAAACCTTGGAATCTAGAAATCAATCTTATACTATTCATTCATCCATTATACAAGTGTCACTGATATAGAGAATATAGAGTCGGCAAATTTAGGCCAAGCTAGAAATGAGAATTACCTCAGTTGTATTCGAGAGATTTATGGTATGATAGAATCTGCATAAAAATGTTATAGATAATAACTATAGGAAAAAAATACACCCTCTACTTAACAAAAGTCCAAATAGATTCAGTGATAACCTCAACCCAATGAATAAGTCACTTGGTTTTATTGCTGTCACAGCAGTGGCGATGTTGCTAATTACTGCTACCGGATTGGCTCAAGGAGTATTTGCTAGCAACCATCATCACAACCATCATCACAACCATCATCACAACCATCACGGTCACGGAAGTAGTAGCAATTCACAGTCGTTGGCACAGGCAAACAGCTGCGGAAATGGCTTTGGGGCCTCTCATGTCAATTGCCAGAACCTCGGTTCTCAGGTTGAAGGAAACGGTAATGCAGTAAATATAATTGGGACCCAACGCTAGTAATTTAAACTCGGAGCTAAATTCCTATTCATTTTTTCTCCATCTTTCGGATTTGTTATTGTCTCCACTGACTTTTATAGACATCGTGTGATAGGCTACACAAATGGTCCCAAAGCTGTTTCCATTGATAGTACTAGTTTAATTTTTATTCTCCAGTTTGAACAGTATCACTGCATATGGCTTCTCATTGGATTATGACGAAGTATTTGAATCGCCTCAAATTACTTGCCGAGGAGAACAAGATTTCTACTGGTCAACTTGAGCATTTTCAAAAGAGAGGAATTCAAGTAATATCACCATCTGAAGATTTTGGATTGGCTAACCTTGCAAAAATATTGCCTGAGATTGTGATTGGTGCAAGCTCAGAATACATAGATAGTATGAATGTCCCTTATCAAGCTACAAGCTATCTAGCGGCCAACGCAGCAGATAATGTTGATATTGGGCCGTTTATTTACAAGATTGGAGGGAGGAAGGCAGGAGGGGTACCTCTACTTTCTGGTGGTAAGAGAAAACAGATTGACAATGCCTTTGCTTCAACGCATAGAATACTGATAGGCCATGACGCTATAATGGTCAGTGCGGTCAACCTAATGTTGAACAGACGAAATATTTGGAATTGGCATTTTTTTGGTGATTTCTTTAAAGAGAACAATCCAGGTGTTTATGACGATCTATGTAAACTAGAGAAAAAATTTGGACCTCCTCCGCTACTTACTTATGTCGTAATAGCAAGATCTGATAAGACATTTAGAAGACTAAACATCATACAGGAGTATCAGAAAAATCGTATCGCTGTTTTAGATAAGAAAAATGATATACACGTCATTTTCCTAACCAATGATGATGGTTATAGCTTTGCCAATAACGCCTTGCCCGAGTCAGACTTGTTGAACTATGTGATAACTGGCAAAAAATTCGATCTTGATAAGGCTATGCGAATTCTTAGAGATAAATATCATATACAGAAACTGTTGAACGACGGTGGCAGACAAATGTCAAACGGTGTACGAGATTCCGGTCTCTTGGCCGAAGAGAGAGTTACACTAGAGCCCTATCCTGGCGATGAGATAATGATGTATAATGAAGAAATCGATCCCACCTCTATATTAGGAAAGAAAGGACTGGGTATAGACGGAAGTGAATTGGAGGGTGCAATACTTTTACACTCTATTGCAGTTGGAAAAGAAAGGGCTAATGTCTATATCTACCCCTTAAGAGACGAAATTGTGTTATAATTCGTAATTAGTAATGCCCGCTCTTCTTTTTGAATCCGCAATTGTTTAGTTGAATAGTTAAAGGGCCATGATCAATACAAAAAATTACTAGAGCTTGATTAATCACATATGGAACTGATATACAGTTGACAATATGAGGTAGTAGTTTGGTATTTATCGCCAAAATACTAGGTTGCCAATGATAAAATGGTCTTTATTATTCGTTATTTGAGAACATATCCAATTTAGGACTCTTCAGAGCTGATAATTGTGTTTGTTAGATTATACTTAATACTTGATTAAGGAAGCAATAGACGTAATGCATAATGGTAAAGTCTATTAATGTAATACGCTAGCTCGATCTTCAGAAGATTAAATTTAGCTTGTAATAACTAATTTTATTCGTATTAGGCACTACATCGGATGCTACACTGTGCCGTCCTAGGGATCCAGTTCTTATACAGACGAGAATTAAGATCCATAAAAATAGTCCTCTTATCTCCATTGTTGGAGAAATTTAATTCAAAAAGATGATTTACCAGGAGATTTATAAGAAATGTAATCCATGTTTTAAGTTAAAAATATTGCGCGTACTATGACTACAACAACTATTGTGGTCGTAAGAAGTTAAGAATTGACACAATTGCAAGAATATGTATCTGTTTAGATTATGTAACAATAACCTACTGTCAGAATAATGATAAGCAATAACTTCAGTTTTCTGTCCTCATGATTTTCTACATGCTATTTTCAAAGATTTGGTGTAATCCCTGATTACGTTCAGTAGGTCACTCTTCTTTGGTGAATTGGTTATCATATTAATTATTGCGCTAGCAACGATTACCGCATCGGCACCGGAGTTTGACATAAGCTGTACATGTGCGGGTTTACTTATTCCGAATCCTACTCCGACTGGAACTTTTGACCCAGCAATTTTTTTTACCCTTTTGAGGGCACTGATTGAGTAATTATCGAACGAGACCCGTGCGCCGGTTACACCATATACAGAAACTAAGTAAAGAAATCCGGTAGTCATAGCAATAATCTGTTTTACTCGAGGCATCGAACTGTTAGGAGACGTGAGGAAAACCGTCGACAGACCGATATTAGTGGCGTAATTGTGATATTGATGTGATTCCTCTATAGGCATATCGGGTAAGATAAAGCCGTCTATTCCAGAGGCTTTGGCATCTTTCATGAACTTCTCCATCCCCTTTCTCATAACTATATTGCTATATGTCATAGCAACCAACGGAAGATCAGAATAATCGTTTCGAATGTCGCTTGCCAAGTCCATTGCATTTTCGGCTGTGATCCCTCGACGAATCGCAAGACTAGAGGCATTTTGGAGGCTAGGACCGTCCGCAATAGGATCTGAAAATGGGATGCCAATTTCGATGATATCTGCACCACCACTCACAAGCGCTCTGACTATTTTTCTACACATTGGAGGATCAGGGTATCCGGCTAGGACATAACAGACAAGCCCACATTCCCCTCTCTCCTTTAATTGTATAAATCTGCTTGACAGCCTACCTTTCAAGTCTGAATCCCTGTTGCCGTTTCTATTTAGCCTAAATTTTTATGTTTTGTTAAATATAATAAAGCGCTAACTGGGCTTAAGTGATGAGTTCTATTAATCAGGCCAGCTTTCATCACTCTCGATTTAAAGGAATACGTTTAGAATTTCTTTGTCGTTGTCTAGAATCTTCTCAATAGTATACTCGACTAGACAAAAATAAAAATTAACGAGGTTACTATCATTATGCTGTAAATGATTTTCTCTATTTATTGGATATTAAAGCTGTGTGATCAGGTGCATATATAGGGAAAGAACAGATGGAAAATAGGAATCGAAATAGGCATTAGGAATATTAAGGAGGATGCGAAAATAAACAAAACTCTAAGAGATTTCATCCGTCATGAGAGCTTCGGCTATCGAAGATACTTTACGCGGGATATATGCTATATGCTAATCTGGGAAAGACGCTCCTTAGAATTTATGAACCGGAAATTGGTACTGGTGTACAAATGCGTCAGTTAACCTTTTGTGGATTGCAAGTACAATTTTGTCGAAGTGCTTGGCCTTAATTGGAGTGCTCTAGTATGATACATTAAAGAAAACAATTAAGCTATTATTGGTGTATTCAATATGCTGTATTTGTGCAGCAATTTGCGATGAGACTGAAATTCAGGATCCATCTCCACAACAACGTCCCAGAACCTCTTCGAATGGTTAAGTTGAACAAGATGTGCTAGTTCATGAATGATTACGTAATCTATTAGTTGGATTGGTAGCATAGCTAAAAGCAAACTAAAATTTAGGTTCTTTTTTTCGGAACAGCTAGCCCACCTAGAAGTATGATCCTTTATAGAGATCTTGTTATACGCTGGTAGGTTCGGGTTCATTCGAGTAATCAATTCAAGACGCTCGGTCACAACTCTACGAGTTTCCGTACAGTACCACTGTTTAATTTCATTCTTACATTCACGTAAATTAGTTAAATGAACTGTTATTTTGCGCAGGGTTGTTGAGATGGTCACAGAAAATCCAGTATCTCTAACTGTCTGCAGATTGTATATCTTACCTAAAAATAAAATTGTACTAGATCGAAGTTCTTCTATCCCGCATTCAGCCAGTACTTTTTCATAGAATTGTAGTGCCTTTAGGATCCATGGTTTTTTACTCTCCAAAAATCGTTTAGCTTGATCGATTTCATATTTATCTGCAGGAGCTACCGTATAAATCTCTGACATATTGGCCTTCAACCAAAATCGGCCTGCTCTTTTGCTCTTCTTGATCTCTATATTTAGCACTCTACCATCTGATAAATGGACTGGCAGAAAGGACACGGACTAACATCTGCACAGTCATTTAAATGTCATTCACTTGTTTATTGGTTGAATCTAATCACAGTGACTATTAGTTATCGAATTCTTCTCATTTTGGACAGGAAATTTATTGATAATCATATAGCACCCTGTTATACCATATGGATGAGAATAAAAAGAGAACTATATTGGCCTGCTAGTAGGATCTATTTTTATTTGCAGCTAGTAGAGTATAAGCTAACCTTCTATGAATAGCAACCAAAAAGTACTAAACTGCTTTTATGGTAAGTCCGATATGTTTTGACTATCCATTAAATGTGATAACAGCAGAAATTTCATTTACATTTCGTACAGCCTTTTCTAGCCATGTTTTCATCCCAATAATCAATTCTCCTAAGTTAGTCTGGAGTATAAGATAGAATATCAGTTACAAGCGCGTATTTGGCACGCACTGGTAGGCCACTGGTTTATCGGCAGCCGCACCAATTACTACAGCGGACTATAACTGTTTTGTCTGATTTAAATCCGACAATTTTTATCTGAACATATAGAAGGACAATACATGCAAGAATATATAGACGGGTTAAATAGTTACATTTTAGATGGATAGTGATTCTGATTCTTTTCTAAAGTGTTTGAAGTGTCAACATCAAAAGATTGATCATGACAGAAATGCGAGTAGAGATAAAATGAAGTGTATGATAGGTGCATGCGAATGTAAGAAATTTGTTCCAGACCGGAAATATTATAGAGCGAGTAAGAAGTGATTTGATCCAAAGCTGGAAATGCTGCTATTCTAGTGGACTATTGGATTGTTTTTCTTAATAATGTCTCCTCGAATGTAACCCGGAAGAAGAAAGGGTCGATCAAGAGTGTCTTATTACAAACACTAGAGATTAGCTATCAATGATATAGTGATAAATCTTATTTACAAAATAATGCTTCAATTTAGGTTCATGTACTACTTGTACGTTCTTCCATTTTTCCAATCGCTGTAGATCTTATTGAATCGATAATCTTCTAATAATCTCTTTGGCAATTTCTTCCTGCTTTATGAGTTCTCCTCTTCGACCAGGTGTCTTCATCTGTTGCTGATTAACTTTTATTCTTTCTTCTAATAATTCATCCGGTCCATAGTAGCTATTGATTCCAGGTACCCTCTTCTTTTCCAATTCCTTAGCGTATCTCTCTCTAAAAGAATATTCAGCAGAAGTTTCCGAGGAACTTTCTTGGGGTGGGAGTAATGCTACCGGTTCAACGCGCTCGCTCATAGTTAATCTCAGTGGGTAGCATATAAGAATCTAATCATTACATCTTCTGTGTTAGCGGGTCGATTGCTTCTGATTCTCTCTCGGAAAAAGACCTAGTTAATTTTACTGAATAGACACCGAAGAATTGCGGTTAGTCAAGAGCTAGCTGTAAATAGAATTGGAGTCTCGGTGGCACATATTATAGAAAGCTATTTCTGAAATCAAAAGCGAAATTTACAATCATGTCAGCAGGCGAAATTAGGGTTCGAGTAAGTAGAAGTTGCAGGATTTCCACTAGTCGACAAGATTGTTGCGCTCACATTTAACTGCCAATCCGAAAGAGCTGCTCTGCTTTATGTCAGCTGCACTAAAGTCAGATGAGATCATAATGACAGCTTCGGCATCCTAATACCCAAATAGAGTGGGCAAGGAAGGCAAGTAGAACGTTTGGCTATTCGAACTCATTCTTTGTTGCGTTGGTCTATAGATAGAACTAGACTATCGTAAAATTACTGTCCACTACATTGCTGTCTATCGCCATGATGAGTGGACCAAATGGCATTCTACTACCAGCAAAACCACTGCAGAATTCGTAGCAGCGGTATAAAGTGCTTGATGGGGGAACTCTGTTAAACTATGGTTGGATACTTCGTAAAACTTTGCCTCATTCGGCTGGCAGGAATCTTCGAAATCGGCTTCTCATGGACGGAATAAATTGTTATTCGAGCTACATGGAGTTATAACACACTGGTCATGTTTTTCAGTATCATAGCTAGGGTATGCTGGCTATACCGGCATGGCGACCCATTTTGGAGAATTGCAGACATGACGAGGTGACTTTACCCAATATACTCTATCTCTTCTTGAGAAAAATACTATTAGCTATTACAATAGATGGGTGTATTTTTAAATATTTGAGATTAATTTGCGCTTCATCATTTGAAACTCTTCTTCTGTTAGTAGACCTTGCTGCCTAAGACTACCTAATTTTTCGAGTTTATGAAGAACGTCATCCTTGTTCTCGTTAGGTCCTCTTGTCTGTGCCTGCACCGCTTGCAACTGGACTGCTTCTGCTGCCCGCTCGGCTTCCTCTGCCTCTGCCTGCGCTTTCTGTAACTGTTCCTCTTGTTCTTGCTCTTTGGCCATCGATTTGTAGTGATCCTTAGTCGCGTAGTGGGTCATCACACCACCTGCTATCAGGCCGCCTGCTAACATCATACCAAATACCATGTAATCTTGCTCAGGCAAAGATCTTTTTTAATATTACGTAAATCGCCAAAAACTAATAGCCATACTCTGGTATCATGAACAAGCTAATGGCCGCAAAGATGAAATAAACAGCAAAAATCTGTCTGTGTAGATATCTACAACGCGTCATAAATAACACCCATAAATTCACGCCCGGTAACATATGTTATTGTTAGTATCCCAAATACTCTTTAGCACTGAGCATTACCACCAATTTGTCTCCGAGTCTCAGGCATTCATTCATTTTTCTATTTCAGGAATGCTTCTGAGGTAATCTTATTCACCCATAATCTGATCATGACATTATTTATCTCAAAATGCTCGTAAATATGGTCGTATAGATATATCATTATATGAACAGAAAACTTGACAGTGCCATGCTGGGCCCGCCTACTAACAATACTGGATTTGGACAGCAGCAGCCACCTACTAACAATACTGGATTTGGACAGCCGCAGCAGCAGCCACCGCGTACTAACAATACTGGATTTGGACAGCCGCCGCCTGCTAATAATACCACATCATCTAGTGGGTCTACAGCGAACACCACCAGGCCTTACAATGCCACATTAACTGGTGTTTCTGAGAATTTGAAGAACACCAATAATGAAACGGCGGCTGATTTCGCCAAGGACATCCTGGCCGTGC
>Ga0207665_10003344_pt1 | contig 10740 bp, 11 predicted proteins | sample LARL112metaG_FD_184351 | JGI IMG/M metagenome (GOLD analysis project Ga0207665, IMG submission 184351) | Corn, switchgrass and miscanthus rhizosphere microbial communities from Kellogg Biological Station, Michigan, USA - LAR L11-2 metaG... | ecosystem: Host-associated > Plants > Roots >...
TTGCTCAAGGGGGTGTGATGTCAAATCCGCGCCCGCTCTTGACCTTCTCCTACCCGGATCCGAACTTCGGACCCGCCAACACGTTCCCCTCAGGGGAAACGGTCATCAGCGAAGCTGTCTTGCCCTACCAGGCGGGCCTCGCTGGGACCACCCTGACCGCCTTGCTTCAGCTCGAATTGAGCGCGCCAACAGGGACGGCTACTGTCCGCGTTCGGCGGGACGATGCTGCCACGGGCACGGTCTTGGTGTCCCTCACGGCGACCATCGCAGGCATCACCAGTGCGCAAGCCGATTTCACCGCACCACTGTCAGCAGCACGGCTGTTTGTCACCGGGCAGGTCACCAGCGGCACCGTCACAGCCTCGACGTTGTCGCTCGACATCATCGGTGATGCTGAAGCGGAGCCGCCTCCACCACCGCCGGATCCATCCGCGATCGTGGCCAGCTCCGTCGAGCTGCTTTCACAGGATTCGCTGCTGCTGACGTTCGCCGGCAACGTGGTCAACAACGCGTCCCTGCGCGCCACCACCAACTACACCATCGTGCCAGTGGGTGATGGCATTCCCGTCCGGGTAGTGGATGTGTTGACTGGGTCCACGGCCATCACCGACCAGGTGGTGCTCGTCTTCACGCGCCCGCTCATCGGCACGACGTACACGGTCACTGCCAGCGGGATGAACGACGAGGGTGGGCTGATCCTGGATCCCACGACCAAGCAGTTCGTCGCGCGGTTCACCAAGATGGACAACGTCCTTCGCGGTCTGCCAAGCATCTACACCCGCGGTCACCGGTCATCGCTGCGCAGCCTGCTGCAAGCCCTCAGCAGAGTGGATGAATCAATCGGCGGGAATAGGAGCGACACGCTCACATGAGTGGCTTTGGCACATCACCATGGGGCGCAGGACCGTGGGGGGACGGAGCACCGGCGCCGACCCCCGCAGAGTCCGAGGTGTTCTCGTTGTCTGCCGTCAACGTGTGGGCGGCTGACCTCATCGAGCTGGTATTCTCCGCGCCTGCGAAGAACAACGCGATCCTGCGCAACCCTGCCTCCTACACCATCCTTCCGGTTGAAGGTGGTCTACCCGTGCGCATCCGCTTCGTTCGATCGGGCGTGTCTCACACCACTTTGCGTGCGTTCTTGGTAGTCACGCCACCTACCGTAGGGGCGTGCTACGACGTCAGCGGGGTGGGGGACATTCGCTCAGCGTTCGGCAATCCTTTGGTTTTCCCAGTCACCCAGCGCATCAGGGCTCACCGCACCAAAGTGGACAGCATGCTGACCACGCGGCCGACCATGTACGATCTGAGGGCTGATGCCGTCTACAGAAACGTCATGAACGCCATTGGCTATCAGGACCACCTCATCGGGGGGAACATCCTGACCTGCGACGAGGAGACGTGATGGACGCTGAAACCACTGAATGGGTGCACAAGCTGGTTGGTTGGCTGCAGGGGCAGGGCAAGGAGCAGAAGGATCGCACTGGCATCCAAGGCTGGATGATTGGCGTTGGCCTCGCGGCCCTCGCGCTCTTCGGGTTCGCCGCGCTCTACATCAAGCAGTACCTGGCAGGTATGGAGCGGGCGAAACTGGAGCACGAGCGTGACGTGCAGATCGAGGAGGCCAAGCGCACCAAGATCGCGGCCCAGATCATCGCGAACGAGGCGAATGCAGCCGAGCTGCACAAGAAAGCCGACGAGGCACGGGCACGCGTCGATGCCATCGACGTCAAGCTCAAGGATGCCGACACCAAAGTGGCGAGGACCATCAATGCGATCGACGACCTCAAGAATTGGCGTGACGTTGACCGTTATATTAACGGTAGCAACAGCCCACCCGACAAGACTGATCGCGGAACCTAAGCACCTGCCTGCTGGCACACGCGTCGGCGTGGGCACGCCTGGGGAAGCCCAGTGCTACGACGTGGTCGGGTTCAAGGAGCTGCTCAAGCTCGACTCACAGTTCAGCAGTGCTGAGCAGATGAATGACCTGCTCTCACAGAAGACCGCGGAGCAGGACAACATCATCCAGTACCAGCAGGAGGAGATCAAAATCCGGGCGAACACGGCGCTCATTCTGCAGACGGAAAACACGCGCCTGTTCGAGCAGTGGAAAGACGAGAACAAGAAGCGGCTGGAGGCGGAGAACCGTCCCAGCTGGACACCCTCGTGGATCCCATGGGCGGTTGCCGGCGCGGCGGTGGTCGCCGCCGGCGTGCTGGGCGGTGTCCTGGTGCTGCAGAAATGACCACGCCGGGCGAGTCGCTGGTCCTGCAGGTCACGGGCGGTTCAGGGGACGCCGTGGTCTTCATGAAACTCAAGGACGTGTTCCCTGAGTGCGAGTTCCTGATCGGGGATCTCCCGCAGCTGTCCCCGCTCTACTGCCTTCGAAAAGAAGGTTGCCCCCGTAACCAAAACTGCATGGACAAACTGGTTGCCCGGGTACAGTTCATTTTCGACACCTTTCCCAAAGCGCGGACCGTGGTACTCTATTTCCGTTACCGGGACCAGCCTGGCTCCCACCGCGGTGGTGTGTTTTGGCGGGACATGCGGGAACCCAGGCTCATCACCTTCAACAGGGCGGCATGGGAGAAGTGCAAAGAGATCGGAACGGTGCTGAGTTGGCGCTTGCCAGACGCATTGTTCTTGCAGACGGGGGTCGCCGGGCCAGACCGGCTATCCACCCTGAGACTGTCCTCCGCGCAGTAGCGGCGGAGTTCGGGGTTTCCGCCCGCAAGATCCGGCAGCCCAGCCGTGGGTCAGCGCGCTCGTGGATGGCTCGCGACGAGCTGTGCCGCCGCCTCCGGGTGGCGGGCTTCACGTACGAGAGCATCGGCGACTTCCTCAATGGCCGACACTGGGTGACGATCATCCGGGCAGTCAGCCGGGGGGAAGAGCGCATCAGGCAGGCGCTTGCGCACGCCGAACCGGAGAGCGCGACCGCTGCCTGACGCTTGACACGTCAAGTGGTCCAACCTACCGTGCTGGCATGCCGCCGGCTCAGGTCGATCTCACCGGCCTTTTGTCGAAGGTTCGCAGCCGCCACACCCAGTTGAAGCTGGGCGACGGGTGCGTGGTCATCGACCGCATCGCTCTGCGCAAGCTCTGGGCGCGGAAGGGGCAGGCGACCTACTGGATCGACTTCGTCCACTCGCGGAACGAAGACCTGTATCAGGTCTTCAAGCTCTGGCAGTGGATGGACCGCAAGAAGCGGCCCCATGAGCTGGTAGCAGGCATGGCCCCCGTTGCCGACCCGAACCCGAACAAGAGCATGCTGATCCGCGAGTTCATCGAGGCGGTCGAGCACAAGCTTGGGTGCGGTGACGGGGCCGGGTACGTCGTCGACTCTCGGCTTCGGACACCAGAGAGCCCTGTCGCGGAGATCTACACGTTTACGCAGGGCGTGGTGTGCGAGACTGCGGCTGTGGCAGATGGGCCCCCGCCGCCGCCCGCGCGCGAGCCGCTCCCCAAGCGCCGGGCGAGATTCGACGTGTTCTAGATGCCCGGCGTGTCGTTCTCCCGGGTGGCCCAGCAGCAGCGGCACCTGCTGCAGGGGCAGACCAACTGCACGATCCTGGTGCGGGGCCACCGAGCCTTCATGGCGGGACGCTACCCTCTCAAAGTGGTGCGTGACGCGACCAGTTACTACGTCGAAGGGTTCATGTTCTCGCCGGCCTACCGGCGCCGGATCTGGGACGGCAAGAAGCATTTCTTCGACGTGAAGACCTCCAGCCTCCCGGCGGGGCTGGCCACCACGGTTGAGGCGGCGCTGCGCGAGTACGACCCGACCGGGGTGGTCCGGCTGGTCGACGAGACGCTGGCCCAGATGCCAATCACCGGGAACCACGGGTTTGACCTGCATGGGATTCAGTTCGGCGTGGGCGCCTTCGACTACCAGCTGGCCGCCGCCAACTCCCTGGTGCGCGGGCGCCGGGGGGTCCTCAAGATCGCGACCAATGGCGGCAAGACCGAGATCTCCATCGCGGTCACCAAGCACCTGGCCCTGCCCACCCTGTTCCTGGTCGACGGCATCTCCCTGCTGACCCAGACCCGGAAGCGGTACGCCAAGCGTCTCGGCATCCAGGAGGACGAGATCGGGCTCATCGGGGACAGCAAGTTCTCCATCGGCCCGTGGATCACCATCGCCACGCCGGACTCCCTAGGCCCTCGGATGGCCCTTCCTGAGGTCCAGGAGGCCCTTGGACGCTGGCAGGTGGTCTGGTTCGACGAGTGCCACCACGTGGCGGCCGAGACGTTCTACGACGTTGCCAGCGCGATCCCGGCGTACTACCGCTTCGGCCTGTCCGGCACCCCCCTGGACCGCGCGGACGGGGCCGACCTACGGCTGCTCGCCTGCACCGGCCCGGTGCTCTACGAGGTGCCCAACAAGCTCCTCATCGAGCGCGGCATCTCGGTCCAGCCCTTCGTCGAGATGATCAAGGTTCACAGCCCGATCCTGCCCGCCAAGGGCGTGACCTGGTCGCAGGTGGAGGCCGCCGGTGTAGTGGGAAACCCTTACATCAACGAGGCAGCAGCGGCCAAAGCCATCGAACACGGCAGCGCCGGCAAGCAGGTGCTGATCCTGGTCGAGAAGAAGAAGCAGGCCAAGCTCATCATGGAGCTGCTCGCGGGCAAGGCGGAGTCGACCACCGACTGGCTGGCCAACCGCAAGAAGCACAAGCTCAAGGTCGAGTTCTTGTCTGGTCCCGATTCGGGGGAGGCGCGCGAGCAGGCGCTTGACCGGTTCCGCGCGGGCGCCACCCGCATCATCGTCGCCACCACCATCCTCGACGAGGGAGTCGACGTCCCCAACATCGACGTCCTGATCTTGGCGGCTGGAGGGAAAGGTAAGATAAGGCTTCTTCAGCGAGTCGGGCGCGGTCTTCGGGTCGGTGTGGGCAAGAACAAGTTGCTGATCATCGACTTCGCGAACTTCTGCCATCCGTGGTTACTGCAGCACTCACTTGCGAGGCTCCGAACCTACAAGGCAGAGGAGTGCTTCATGATCTCGGCGGCGTAGCACACCAGTTCAAAATCTGCGTGGGTTGGCCGATGCAGTGGCCTTAGAATCAGCGGGGGAAGTGCGTCCGGATTGGGTCTGCACTCCACGCTCCAACCACAGCAGAGGGGTATAACGATGGGTCGGACTTTCATCCGCCAAGCCACGCAGATCCGGAATTCAGACGTCTATGACGACACACTCGCTGCAGGATCCACCCTTGAAAGTGCACCGGCTGACATCGAGGACGATCTCAACGGAACACGCTCGCAAGTCAACCGGCTGATCAAGGCCGACGGGTCAGGCAACTGGTACGATGACATTGCCACCGTCAACGGCAAGAAGCGTGCAGTCACCGAGCTGAACACCGACCTCGATGACATCGAGGAGAAGCGACTGCTCTTCCGCGCAGCTGTGATGACGGACGTCACGGTCCCCACAGGTGTTGCTGCCACGGGGTCAATCACCACTGTGGCGGGTTCCGCGCTGGTCGACACTGAAACGTTCACCTTGAACGACGGTGTCAACACCCCCACCGTGTTCGAGTTCGACTCAGGCGGTGGTGTCACGGGCGGGCACACCGCTGTGACCTTCACTGGCGGCATGACGGCGGACCAGGTGCGTGACGCCATCATCTCTGCCGTCAACGGCGTGACCACGACGCTGTTGATCACCGCATCCAGCGGCGGCGCTGCGACGGTCACGCTGACGCACGATCGCAAGGGCACTGTCGGCAACCGGACATTGAGCGAAACGGTGGCTGACGCTGGATTCGTCATCACCAACATGACCGGTGGTGCAGGCGACAAGGTCACCCTGTCCGTCTCCGCCAGCGAAACGCCGACTGTGACGGCAGCTGTGAACGGTGGGACTGCAGAAGGTGCCGTCGTGGCTGACCTCCCAGCAGACGTCGTGCAGGTGTCCCTTGTCGAGGTGTCTGGCCCTGACGCCATCTCGCCGAAGAACCTGGTGTTGATCCGCGACGCTGTCACCGGTGATCCGATTTCGAGCAGCAACGAAGAGGTATTCGGCCTTCTGCAGGCTGAGTCTGGTGTGGCTGACGGTGACGCGTTCAGTGACACGACCAAGCAGGTGCAGATCAGCTTCGTGCGGCGCAATGCCACCGGTGATGACCTCGAAGTCTGCCCGGGTGATGACATTGGCGGCAAGGTGATCAACTACGCGTATGTCCGCCGGGTGAAGTTCGACAACATCCCCGAGTACGCCTTCCTCAGCGGCACGTTCCTCGATCAGGTGCCGACGTCGACGTCGGTCACCCTCGACAGCGCGATCGACAACCAGGTGGGCCCGGCGACGCAGACGGACCGGGACATCAACTGGCGCATCACGGACACGTTCCACCTGCGGTTCCAGGACAGCGGTGGATCCGTGAATCTGATCGACATCGCCCCGGCCTCCGGTGGTGACCAGATCCAGATCAACATTGACACGCTGGACATCAACAACGTGAACTCCGTCGACTTCCTCAACGGGGCGGTGTTCGACTCAGGTGGTACGGCGATCAGCGTTGGTGCCACCGCTGGCGAAATCAGCTCCGCTGCTGCGCTGACGGTCGCATCTGGCGGCAGCTCAGACTTGGGGCTCACGGCGGCGGGCGAGTTCGCTTTCGTCGACGGCAACAAAGGCGGCTCGACCTTCGCCGGACAGCTCAAGCTGAGCGACACGGCGCAGGAGTGGAGCGACTACGAAACCGCCTTTGGTGAGGTCAGCCTGCTCAAGGCGATCACGATGGGCGCGGATGTGTTTGGCAAGACGGTGGCCACCGTGACCGGGCCAGTTCCGGCCGACACCAACGTCACTGGCGTGGGCGGCGGTGCCAACATCGACGCACAGCTGGGCGACTACTCGGGGGCCACCTTCACGACGCACGTCAACGTGTACGTGAACGGCGTGCTGTGCTTCAACGGAGCCAACTCGGGTGCGAACAACGACGTCTACCCGGGCACCACGCCGGCAAACGGCGATCTCAAATTCGAGTTCGCCCTCAAGACGAACGACGTCATCACCATGGAGATCTTCGACTAAGCCCGGGTGTAGTGCTTCCGGCAGATAGGTCGAGAAACGAGCCGGCGGATGGTTTCCCCGGCTCGTTTCGTATGGAGAGGGTCACCACATGAGCATCATCAAGGCCGAGATCAAGATGGAGACCGCCCACGAGATCGGTTGCAAGATCGAAGATCTCCTGCAGGCGGCCGAGAAGGAACTTCACGTCATGGGTGGTGCCAAGTCTGGCTTCCAACAGGCGGCCACACGCGTGGAGGCACTCCAGAAGCAAGCAGAGCTGGAGGAGAAGGAAGGCAAGCTCAGCATCGACCAGTACAAGGTCGCCAAAGACTGGGTGAACCGGGCGGTCGGGATCCTTCGACAGCTGGCTTCCGCGGCCGAAAGCAACGAGCAGCAGGTGCGGGGCAAGACCATCGCCTACAAGCAGGCGGTCGACACCATCCAGAAGGTCCACCTGGTCGAGAAAACCAAGGCCACGGCCGCCATGGCACCGCCGGACACGGTGGTCGAGGGGGCAGAGGCTGGGCAAATGCGCGATCGGGTGACCGGGCAGCACCCTGGAAACCCCTTGGGTCGGCGCAAACGGCGCGCTGACCTGAAGTCGGTACCGGCACACCAACCTGAGAAGTCAGATGACCAGGCGGATCCAGGCCAGGTAGAATCCCCGAAAACACCGCCGGAGGTGGCTTGATGGGGCGCACACCAGACCGATTCGCGGGCCCGCGCGAGGACGAGGAAGTTCAATTCGAAGACCGGACGGCGGATGGTCCCCCCACCATCGAAGGTGCACAGCGTTACTACCAAGGTGGATTCCAGGGAAAGGACACCCGGGGTGTCTTCAACTACCGCGACTCCTTCGTGCGCAGGACGCTGCCCTACGACCTGACCATCCCGACCGACACGACGCTGCTGTCACACGACATGAAGATCCCGAACGGGATCACGCTGACGATCGCTGACGGCGGAGAGTTGAAGCTGCTGTGAGCAAGATCGAACTTGCCCACCAGTCCGTGCCGCCCGGCGCGCCCAGCGCAGGCAACATCGTCGTCTACGCCAAGACGGACAACACCCCCTATTGGCAGGATGACGTCGGGGTAGAGCACCAGATGGGCGGCGGTGCAGGCATCTCAGCCGGCACGCAGTCTGCGGCTTCCGGTACGGTGGTCTTCAGCAACTCGAACAACGTCACGTTCGGGATGTCCGGTTCGACCCAGGTCACGGCACGCATTCGCGCACTCCAAGGACTTGTGCTTGGAACGCAGACGCAGACGATGTCGACCCAGGCGCTGGCCGACCAGAATGGGTTCAGTTGGGCAGGTTTTGGCGGATCTCTCATCATCCTGTCCGGGGACCAGGTGCGCTCCATCAGCGCAGGCACCACCGCCGCCACCGGCAGTCAGGTTGTCTTCAGCAACTCGAACAACATCACGTTCGGTGCCAACGGGCAGACAATCACAGCCAGTGCCAGCTTCGCAGCGCAGACGACTCAGCCGGCTGTGAATGCCGCAGCAGGCACGCAGACGGCCACCAGCGGGACGGTGGTCTTCTCCAACAGCAACAACGTCACGTTCGGGATGTCTGGCAGCAGCCAGATCACAGCTAGTGCAAGCTTTCCTGCTCAGACCACACAGCCTGCCATCAACGCTGCGGCAGGAACCCAGACTGCCACGTCTGGTACCGTCGTCTGGTCCAACTCGAACAACGTCACCTTCGGGATGTCCGGTAGCAGCCGGATCACGGCCAGTGCTAGCTTTCCGGCACAGACGACCCAGCCAGCTGTCAACGCTGCCGCCGGCACACAGACCGCCACCAGCGGGACCGTCATCTTCTCGAACAGCAACGGGCTCACCTTCGGGATGGCTGGATCAGCCACCATCACTGGCAGCTACAGCCAGTCCACGGCCCCCGGCGCAATCGCAGCAGGGACCCAGACCGCCACCAGCGGAACCGTGGTCATGGCCGATTCGAACGGTTTTCAGTTCGGGATGTCTGGGTCCACTGCGGTCACGCTGAACGTCACCAAGGGTTCCTATTACGAGTTCCTTGGCGCCAATGCCTTGGTTGCCGAAGCGATTTCGCAGAACAGCGTTATGTTGCAGCGGATCGTGGTCCCTACGCGCATCGATGCCACGCAGATGGACGTCTTGCTGGCAATCTCGAACAGCAGCAGTGCCGCCGGCAGCGTCACCATCCAGGCAGGGATCTACACGATGAGTGGGTCGACGGCATCGTTGGCGTCTAGTACCTCACGCACGTGGGCGTACAACTCCACGCTTGCTGCCTCCTCGTACACCGCACAAAGCGGCACCCGCTACCGTTCCATCGCGCTCGGGACCTGGTCGGTGACTCCTGGTGATTATCTGTTCGGCATGGTCATTTCCGTCGCTACGGCACTGACGTCTGGCACGTACAGCTGGTACGGGCACCGTGACCTGACTCTCAACGGCGCTGACTTCGTAACGGTCTACTCCAAGTACATGAATCACGGGGTCTACGGCACCACCACGAACGCCGTCCCCAACAGCATTCAGCTGTCGCAGATCTCACAAGTCGGGGGTGGTGGGGATAACAACTTCTTCCCATGGTTCAATCTGGTGGGGACGTTCTGAGGCAAAGCGCATGAGCAAAATCGTACTTGCCAAGCAAGCGACCACACCGGCAGCCCCGGCAGCGTCAGACATCATCGTCTACGCCAAGACCGACAACGGCATGTACTGGGAGGACTCAGCAGGGAGCGAGCATCCCTTTGGCGGTGGTGCCGCCATCTCTGCAGGCACCCAATCAGTGGCCGCGGGTACTGTGGTCTTTTCGAACAGCAACGGCGTCACCTTCGGGATGTCAGGGTCGAGCCGCATCACTGCATCTGTCGCGCCTGCGATCGGTGTGGCTGCTGGGACCCAGACCGCCACCAGCGCAACCGTCGTCTTCAGCAATTCCAACAACGTCACCTTCGGGATGGCGGGCAGCACGCAGGTGACGGCGTCAGCAAGCTTCCCGGCGCAGACAGTACAGCCAGCCGTGAACGCAGCGGCTGGGACACAGACAGCCACCAGCGGGACTGTGATCTTTTCCAACTCGAACGGGCTCACGTTCGGCATGGCAGGGTCAGCCACCATCACAGGCAGCTACAGTCAGAGCACAGCTCCTGGCGCTCTTGCAGCCGGCACACAGACCGCCACCAGCGGGACGGTGGTCTTCTCGAACAGCAACGGCATCAGCTTCGGGATGTCTGGCAGCACACGCATCACCGCATCATGTGACGACGTCAAGTCGATCTCTGCAGGCACCACCAGAGTCACGAACGGAGAGGTGGTTTTCGCGGACGCGAACAACGTCAGCTTCGGCGTAAACGGCCAGACGATCACAGCATCAATCGTGCGCTCGCCAAGTCTCGCAGCAGGTACGCAGACGGCGACCAGCGGGACAGTCGTTTTTGCGAACTCGAACAACGTCACGTTCGGGATGTCTGGCAGCAGCCAGATCACTGTGAGTTTGCCGCTGATCTCCGCATTCCAGATGGGTGATGCGAACGCGAGTCCGTTCTACATTTCGACAGGCAGCGGCGCGGGGTCTGTCTACGTACGTCGCACACAGATTCCGTGGCAGTTCTTGGCCACACGTCTGGATCAGCTCTGGGACGTGAGCAACTCATCAAGTGCCGGTGCAACAGTGACCGCCAACTATGGCGTGTACACGATGAGTGGATCGACAGCGTCACT
>Ga0207665_10003347_pt1 | contig 10738 bp, 9 predicted proteins | sample LARL112metaG_FD_184351 | JGI IMG/M metagenome (GOLD analysis project Ga0207665, IMG submission 184351) | Corn, switchgrass and miscanthus rhizosphere microbial communities from Kellogg Biological Station, Michigan, USA - LAR L11-2 metaG... | ecosystem: Host-associated > Plants > Roots >...
ATCGCCTCGGCCACCCGCCGGGGCTCGTCCCGGTCGAGAGGCGCCGGCCGTCCGGTATCGATCTGGCAGAAATCGCAGCGACGGGTGCATTGCTCGCCGCCGATGAGGAATGTGGCCTCGCGGTCCTCCCAGCATTCGTAGATGTTGGGGCAGCCCGCTTCCTGGCACACGGTGTGCAGGCCGGCGTCCGCGACCAGCTGCCGCAGCTGGGTGTACTCCGGGCCCATCCGGGCACGAGTCCTGATCCAGGGTGGCTTGCGTTCGATCGCGGTCTCGGCGTTGCGCGCCTCCAGCCGGAGCAGCCGCCGGCCGTTGGGGGCAGTCGGCGGGGTAGGCGGCGGGGCGAGGCTCATGATCTCAAGGCTAGTTGCCGTTGTGGCCGGGCTTGGGTGACCTCTGGGTCCAGGAGCGTCGGCAGGTGTCGCTCGACGACCGGCAACACATCCGCGACCGAGACGTTTCGCGCTAGCTCGGCCGATATCGACGTCACGCCGGCATCGTTGATCCCGCACGGCACGATCCGGTCGAACCAGCTGAGATCCGCGTCACAGTTCAGCGCGAAACCGTGCAGCGTCACTCGCCGCGAGACGCGAATCCCGATCGCCGCAATCTTGCGCTGAGGGCGATCGGCATCGGCCGGCAGCCAAACCCCGGTTCGTCCCGGTACGCACAGCGTCGACAGGCCCAACTCGGTGCAGACGTCCACCAGCAGTTGCTCCATCCGGCGGACGTAGGCGACGACATCGAGCGGGCGGGGGAGCTTGATGATCGGATAACCGACCAGTTGCCCAGGGCCATGCCAGGTGATCTTCCCGCCGCGATCGACCTCGATGACGGGCGCGCCGTCGAGCGGTCGTTCCGCCGGTTCGGTGCGCTTGCCCGCTGTGTACACGGGGGGGTGCTGCAGGAGCAATACGGTATCGGGCGCGGCGTCGGCCACGCGGGCCTCGTGGAGCTCGCGCTGCATCCGCCAGGCGTCCTGATACGGGACGAGCCCGGCTCGGATCACGCGCAGCTCGCTCACCGCGTCGACCCTACGCCGGCGCGTCTCGGCCCGGGCGCGTCGACAGTTCAGGTGGTCGTGTCCCCTGTCGGCCGGTCGGGTCCACAGTCGCGGGGTCGCGTCCACAATTCGGTTCATCAGTGTCAGAGCCGTGTCGTACCTTCAGCACTGCTCGCGCACCGTTCCGGCGACGCAAATAGCTCGACCGCCCAGTTACGGTTGAGTCCGCAATGCCGTTTCCGCACAATCAGGAGGGGCTCATGTCCAGCCGACAGGCGCCTGACGCGCCCGTATTGGCCGAGGAGCGGAGGCCGCCCAAGCAGCGCAAGCCGATCGCGGTATGGGTCATCGGCGGGCTGGCCGTCTTCTGGCTATTGTTCGGGCTGGCCGGCGGCTCGTTCACGGGCAAGCTGACCGAGGTTCAGAAGAACGATAACGCCGCCTATCTGCCCGCGACCGCCGAGTCGACGAAGGTCGACAAGGCGTCGGAGCAATACCGGACCGTGCAATCCGTGCCCGGCTTCATCGTCTACCAACGCGACAGTGGGCTGACCGAAGCCGACAAGGCGAAGATCGCCGCGGACGCGCAGACCTTCAAGTCCATCAAGGGCGTTGCTGCCGACGAGGTAGCGGCGCCTCGCTACTCGACGAAGAACAACACGACCGCCAGCATCTCGGTCCCGCTGATCGGCAAGGAAGGCAACGTCAGCGTCCAGGGCGACGATCTGGTCAAGGTCGAGAAAAACGTCATCAAGGCGGCCAAGGCGGACGCGCCGGACGGCCTAGTCATCCACAGCGCCGGCCCGGGCGGCCTGTTGGTGGCATTCATCGACTCGTTCAGCGGTATCGACGGCACCCTGCTCCTGGCCGCCGGCCTGGTCGTCATCCTCATCCTGTTGGTGGTGTACCGCAGCCCGGTGCTGTGGTTCTTCCCGATACTCAGCGCGATCCTCGCGCTCGGCTCGGCCTCGTTGATCATCTACCAGCTGGCGAAGCACGACGTGTTGACCCTCAACGGGCAAAGCCAGGGCATTCTGTTCGTTCTCGTGCTGGGCGCGGGAACGGACTACGCGCTACTGCTCACCAGCCGCTATCGCGAGGAATTGCACAACTACGAACACCGGTTAGAAGCGATGAGGCACGCGTGGCGCGGTGCGGCGCCCGCGATCGCCGCGTCCGGTCTGACCGTCATCCTCGGCCTGCTCTGCCTGTCGTTCGGTGAGTTGAACTCGGACCGAAGCCTGGGGCCGGTATGTGCGATCGGCATCGCCTGCACGCTGGGCGTGATGCTGACCTTCCTTCCGGTATCGCTTCTCGTCGGCCGGTGGATCTTCTGGCCACGAATTCCCAGACTGGACCACAAGACCGACATCGCCACACACGGGCGGTGGGGGCGCTTCGCGCAGGGAATCGCCCGCCACGCCCGGCCGTACTGGATCACCGCAACGGTCATCCTCATCGGCTGCGCCACGCTGCTCACCGGACTGAAGGCAGACGGGCTAACCATCACCAACAGCTTCACCAACAACCCGGAAGCAGTGACCGGTCAGAAGATATTCGACGCGAGCTTCGACTCCGGCGCGGGCGCTCCGGCCGTGATCATCGCCAACGCCAACCAGAAGGACGCCGTCATCCAGGCGGCCTCCAAGGTTCCGGGAGTTGCCCAGACCCCAGGCTCGGTGTGCGTCGAGGTCGACTATGCCAAGCTCGTGAAATTGCCGCCGGCAGCGCGTGCGGCGCTCGGCCAGGGCTGTGCACCCGAGGCGCTGCAGGTGGCTGAGGTCGACGGTCGACTACCCATCGACGCGATCATGAACTACCGATACGACACCCCCCAGGCGGCCAAGGTCATTCAGGACCTCCGGGCGGCGGTCCACGCGGTGCCGGGTGCGGACGCGATCGTCGGCGGTCAGGCTGCCGTTCAGTACGACACGAAGAAGGCGTCAGAACACGACCGCGATCTGATCATCCCGATCGTCCTGGGCGTGATTCTCGTCGTGCTCGCCATAGTGCTCCGGGCGATAGTCGTGCCGATCTTGCTCATCTTGACGGTCGTGCTCTCCTTCGCGGCCACGCTCGGCGTCAGCGCGTTCGTCTTCAATCACATCTTCGGATTCGACAACGCCGATCCAGCATTACCTTTGTTCGCCTTCGTGTTCCTGGTTGCCCTCGGCATCGACTACAACATCTTCCTGATGACGCGCGTCCGTGAGGAGACGCTGAAATTCGGAACTCGGGAGGGCATCGTTCGGGGCCTGGCCGTGACGGGCGGTGTTATCACGTCCGCCGGCGTCGTACTCGCGGCTACCTTCACGGTTCTCGGTGTGCTGCCGCTGGTGTTCTTGGCTGAGCTCGGGTTCGCGGTCGCCTTTGGTGTTCTCCTTGACACCATCGTGGTCCGCTCGATCCTTGTCCCGGCGCTCAGCTATGACATCGGTAAGCCGATCTGGTGGCCATCCCGGCTCGCCAAGGTCGACGCGCCGAACGCGCCGACCGAGCCTCCGCCGCAACTCGCCAGCGTCGTTGACTAGGGCAATGCTGACTCGCCTCACCCCATGTCGATGATCTTGGGCTGATCTGCCGAATAGGGTCGTCCGGTTCAGGATCATCAAGCCTCGGGCGGCCTGTGGATAACCGGCGACGGGCGACGACGGCTGCGCCTAGCCTGCGTGGCCATGGGCGGTGCACCATGGCAGCTCCCCGGGTTCGTCGTCGGTGAGCTGCTCGGATCGGGTAACTCCAGCGAGGTGTGGGCTGCCCGCATCGCTGCGACGGGCGAGCGGGTGGCCCTCAAACGGGTCGCGCTGACTGAGCCGGACGCGCTGCGCGCGGCGCGAACCGAGGCGGCATTGCTGACCGCCCTGGATCACCCGCACCTGGTTCGCCTGCACGCTCTGATTCCCACGCCGGAGGCCGCCGTCCTGGTGCTCGATCTCGCCGACGGGGGATCGCTCGCCGACATGCTCGCGCGGCGCAGCCGGCTCGGCGTTGGTGAGGTCGTCACGGCGCTGGCGCCAATCGGTGCCGCGCTGGCCTACGCCCATCACCGTGGCGTGTTGCATGGGGATGTCACGCCCGGGAACGTCTTGTTCACGTCGATCGGGTTGCCGATGCTGGGCGATCTTGGTGTGGCGCGGATCGTCGGCGACTCCGGTGCCGTTCGCTGCACGCCGGAGTACATCGACCCCGCCGTCGCGCGCGGTTTTGTTCCAGGGCCGAGCAGCGACGTCTTCATGCTCGGCGCGATCGCCCTGCGGGCCCTGACCGGCTCGCCGGTATGGCGCGGGACGACAACGGCAGGAATCCTCGCCGACGCCGCAGCCGGGGATCTCGGTCACCTGCGGGACCGGCTCGCCGGACTGCCGCCACCGATAGTCGCGGTGCTTGAGCAGGCATTGGTGGCTGAGCCACATCTGCGGTGTACTGCGGCGGAGTTCGCACTTGATCTACGGCACAGCGCGGTGCCCATGCCCGTCGAGCTAAGTGCTGGTCGCCGGGCCATGCCGACGCCGGGAACAGGCCGAGCTACGGCCGGTCGAGTGTTGGCTAGCCCTCGACCGCCGGGCGCGCATCGAGCGACGGCCCGGCGCCGGTTGGGCCGCAGGGCAGTCCCCGATCCCGACCGGCCGGCGTTCGACCGTCCCGGCCCGGCCCCCGCGACACCGGGGCACGAGGGCGCGCTAACCCATCGGGTCAGAGCGTCGGCCCGGCCGACCTTGCCGCCGCCGCCCGGACGCTTCCGGCGGTTTCTCGATCGGGCATCGTCCGCAGCGTCCGCGCGACGTTCGTTCCGGCTCGGGATCATCGCCCTCGTCGTCGGCGCTATCGCGCTCGGCGGAGGGCTGCTGTGGTCCAGCCGGCCCAGCCCGGCGGACGCTGCCCGCCGGCCTACGGACGCTGCTCGCCTGCCCACGGACGCTCCCGGCCAGCCCACGGACGCTGCCGGCCTGCCCACAGTCGCTCCAAGCGTCTCGCCGCAGTCGAGCAACTCGCCCTCGCCGGCCGATGTCTTGCGCCGGCTGGACGACCTTCGCGAGCAAGCCTTCGCCCGCCGCGACGTGGGGCTACTCGCCCAGGTGTACGTTCCCGGGCCATTGTTGGACGAGGATTCTGTCCGGCTACGACGGCTCGTACCCGTCGGATGTGGGTTGGTAGGCGCTCACACGGAGTTCCGCAACGTGCAGGCGTCAAGCCGGGCGGCTGGACGGTGGAGTATCCGGGCGACGGCGCGGCTCGCGCCGTCGACCTTGCGCTGCACTGGCGTCGTCCGTGGTCGCGCGGCCGGCGCCGGACCGACCGGACTGCGTATCGAACTCGCCCGGGTCGCCGGGCAATACCGCATCGCCGGCCAGCTACCCGGCTGACCCGCCGGCCAGCTATACGGGTGACTGGTTGGACAGCGCGGCGCGCAATGCCGCCTCCAGGGTCGGATGTTGGAAGGCGAACCCGGCCTCCAACAGTCGTTTCGGAATCGCGCGCTGGCCGATGAGAATCTCCTCGCTCATGCCGCCCAGTACCGTCCTGATGGCGAAGGCGGGAACGGGTAGCACCGCGGGCCGATGCATCAGGCGGGCCATGGTGGCGATGACCTCGGCGTTGCGGGCCGGATCCGGACCCGTCACGTTCACCGGGCCAGCCACATCGGCCGTCAAGAGGAACCGGGTCGCGGCGACATGGTCGGCGAGCGAGATCCAGGGAAGGTACTGCTCTCCGGAGCCCAGCGGGCCGCCGAGGCCGAGCCAGATGATCGGCTTCAAACGTTTCATGAGATCACCGGTCGGCGCCAGCACCGGGCCGCTGCGCAGGTGGACCACTCGCACGCCGGCGGCCACCGCCGGGTCAGCGGCGCCTTCCCAAAGGCGGCATACGCCGGCCAGGAAGGTATTGCCGTACGACGCGGACTCGTCGATGACTCGGCGCCCGGTGTCGCCGTAGCACCCGGCGCCAGAGGCGGTGACATACACCGACGGCCGGTGCGGTGCTTCGGCGAGCGCCCGGGCCAGAGTGGCAACTGGCTGGACGCGGCTCGCGACGATGTCGCGCTTGACCTGGTCGTTCCACCGTCGACGGCCGAGGTTGACTCCGGACAGGCAGACCACGGCATCTACGTCGCGCAGTACGGATGGATCGAGCTCGCTGCGCTCCGGATGCCATTCCGTCTCGACGTCGTCCCGCGGTTCCCGGCGTACCAGCACGTGCACCGTCTCGCCGTTGGCAACCAGTCCGCGCCGCAAGGCGTGACCCAGCAGGCCGGACGCGCCGGCCAGCAGAACCTTCATGCCCGGCGGACGCCGCCGCCGGTCAGCTCAGCCCCAGGGCGCGTTCGAAGTTGCCTCCCTCGAGCCGCTCCTTGATGGTGCCGAGGAACCTCGCGGCGTCGGCGCCGTCGACGATGCGGTGGTCGTAGGACAGCGCCAGGTAGACCATCGAGCGGACGGCGATCGTCTCGCCCAGGTTCGGGTCGCTGATGACAACCGGCCGTTTGACGACCGTCCCGGTTCCGAGAATGCCGACTTGAGGCTGGTTGATGATCGGCGTGTCGAACAGTGCCCCGCGGCTTCCGGTGTTGGTCAGGGTGAACGTGCCGCCGCCGAGCTCATCCGGACTGATCTTGTTGCTACGGGTGCGCTCGGCCAGGTCCGCGATCTTGCGGGCGAGCCCGGCCAGGTTCAAGTCGCCGGCGTTGTGGATGACCGGCACGGTCAGGCCCGCCTCGGTGTCCACGGCGATGCCGAGGTGCTCGGCCCCGTGATAGGTGATCGTCTTCTGTTCGAGATCAATCGAGGAATTCAGCACCGGGTGGACCTTGAGCGCCTCGACCAACGCGGCGGCGAAGAACGGCAGGAACGTGAGCTTGACGCCTTCCCGTCGTTGGAAGTCTGCCTTGGCGCGCTCGCGAAGCCGGGCAATCGTCGTGACGTCGACCTCGACGACGGTGGTGAGCTGCGCCGACACCTGCAGGGACTCCACCATGCGGGCGGCGATGAGCTGCCGCCGCCGGCTCATCTTCTCCACCCGACCGCGGGCGTCCACGGCCGCGACGCGGCTTTCCTCGGCCGAGGCCGTTACGCCGGCGCCAGCCGGCGCCGTCCGTGCTGCTTGGGCGGCCTGGCTGCGTTCAGCTGCTTCCGCGTCCCGGGTGGCCTCCGCAGCCCGCTCGGCGGCAGCAAGCACGTCGGACTTGCGGATACGACCGCCCACGCCGGTTCCCGTCACGGTCGACAGGTCGACGCCGTTCTCACTCGCGAGCCGGCGGACCAGCGGGGTGACGTACGTGCCGGCGAGCTCTTCGTCGTCCGCCTCGGTTTCGGGCGCAGCCGAAGCCGATAGTGGCGCGGGCGCCTGCGCGGGCGGCGGGGCTTGCGCGGCCGGCGGGCCTTGCGCGGGTGGTGGCGCCTGAGCCGGCGGTGGGGCTTGTGCAGGCGAAGGCGCTTGTGCGGGTGGTGCGGTCGTCTCCATCTGCGGCTCGGGGGCGACCTCTGCCTCCGCTGCCGCGGGTTCCGGCTCGGCATCGGCGGCCGGCGCTCGGTCGGGCTCGGACGGCGGTGGCGCCGCGGCGGGTTCCGGCTCGGGCTCCGCTGGACGCTCCTCGACCGCGGGCCCTGACGAATCCGCTCCGGCCGCATCGCCGATGACGGCGAGCTCGACGCCGATATCGACGGTCTCGTCCTCCTGAACCTTGATCGAGGTCAGCACGCCCGAGGCCGGGGAGGGCACCTCGGTGTCGACCTTGTCCGTGGAGACCTCCAGCAAAGGCTCGTCGGCCTCCACATGGTCTCCTTCGTGTTTCAGCCAGCGAGTCACGGTGCCTTCGGTGACGCTCTCACCGAGGCGCGGCATGGTCACGGAGACCGACATGGATACAACGACTCCTTTGGATGGGCCGGATGGGGTCAGCTGTGGACGTGCAGCGGCTTGCCCGCCAACGCGAGGTGCGCCTCGCCGATCGCCTCGGACTGGGTCGGGTGCGGGTGGATGAGCGCAGCGACCTCGATCGGCACCGCTTCCCAGTTGTAGATCAGCTGCGCCTCGGCGACGAGCTCGCCGACCCGGGCGCCGACCATATGTACGCCGAGTACCGGGCCGTCCTTCTCCGCCACGAGCTTGACGGCGCCCTGCGTCTTGAGGATCTGGCTCTTGCCGTTGCCACCGAGGTCGTACGTCAATGTGGTGATCTTGTCGGCGCCGAGGCGTTCGGCGGCCTGCGCCTCGGTCAGCCCGACGGACGCCACTTCGGGGTCGGAGTAGGTGATGCGCGGGACGCCCGCGTAGTCGATCGGGACAACCGGAACACCGGCAATGTGCTCGGCCACCAGGATGCCCTCCTGGAAGCCGAGGTGCGCGAGCTGGAGCGTCGGCAGGAGGTCGCCGACTGCCCGCACTCCGGGAGCGCTAGTCCGGCAGAACTCGTCCACGACGACGAACCCGCGATCGAGCTGCACGCCGTACTCCTCATAGCCGAGGCCGTCGGAAGTCGGACCCCGGCCGACCGCGACCAGCAGGAGTTCGGCTTCGAGCGCCTCGCCGCCCTCGAGCAGCACCCGGACGCCGGAAGAGGTGTGTTCCACGCTCTCGAAGCGGGCGTTCAGCTTAAAGTTGATCTTGCGACGGCGGAAGGCCCGCTCCAGCAGCTTGGAGCTGGCCTCGTCCTCGAGGGGCACCAGGTGTGGCAGCGCCTCGACGATCGTCACTTCGGAACCGAACGACTTCCAGATGCTGGCGAACTCACAACCGATGACGCCGCCGCCGAGGACTATGACCGAGCCGGGAACCCGGTCAAGTTCCAGGGCGTGCTCGCTCGCGAGTACTCGCTCCCCGTCGATCGTCAGTCCGGGAAGCGAGCGGGAGTACGACCCGCTCGCGAGGATCAGGTCAGTGCCGGTGTAGGAGTCACTTCCTACCGCAACCGTGCGCGGGCCCACGAGGCGTCCTTCGCCTTCGACCACGGTGATGTTTCGACTCTTGATGAGCCCCTGGAGTCCGCGGTAGAGCCTGGTGACGACGCCGTCCTTGTAGGTGTTGACGCCGGCCATGTCGATGCCGTTGAGGGAGGCCTGCACCCCGAACTGCTCGCTCTCCCGAGCGAGGTCAGCCACCTCCCCGGCATGAAGCAAGGCCTTGGTCGGGATGCAGCCGCGGTGTAGGCAGGTCCCGCCGACCTTGTCCTTTTCGACAAGGATGACCGACTTGTTGAGTTCGGCTGCTCGAAGCGCAGCGGCGTAACCGCCGCTCCCGCCTCCGAGAATGACAACATCGGCTTGGTGCTCGGCCACGAAGAGACTCCTGTGCGTGGTAGATGAGTTCGCCGATCCATCTTGGCACTTGGCCCTTTGATTTCGCAGGGCAGTCCCGGCCGATGCCATCATGGACGAGACGGCGGCAGGAGGAGTTCGGGTGGCTCTGTTCGGAGGGAAGGCGCGACCGGGCCGGCTGCGCACCGGGAACGCGGCCGACGAGGAACACCTCGCGAACTTCGTCAAGTCGCGAGCCGGAGTCGAGGCCTACCTCGAGCCACGCACCACGGTCACCGAGACCACGGTCGTGCTCGTTGCCGCGACCGGTGAATGGACCCGCCGCCGCGTCCAGGGCGCCGATGCGGCACGGCGATTCGCCCGGAAGCACGGAGTGCCGCTCTACGACGTCGGCGTGGTCGGTTATCCACAGCGGATGCGGGACTGGACCGCGCATCGGAAGGCGACCGGACAGACGGGTGTCCCTACCTCACAGGACGGCCGCAGCGCTACGGGCTAGCGGCCGCTAGCAGCCGCTCGGCGCCGGCGACGGGGTGGTGGTCGGACTCGGGCTCGGCGTCGCACTCGGCGAGGCGGTGTCCGTCGCCGTCGCCGACGGATCGGCACTCGACGGTGTCGGAGTTGGCGACGGAGTAGGTGTCGCGGAGCAGGTAGCCGGCGGCGGCGTGCTCGACGGCGCCGGGGTGCTCGACGATGGTGGTGCCGACGAGGCCGGCGGTGAGGACGAGGCCGGCGGTGAGGACGAGGCCGACGACGATGACGACCCTGGGGCCGGCGACGGGGCGGACGAGGACGATGACGAGGACGACGCCGATCCCGTCGGCGACGACGACGTCGGTGGTTTCCCGGTCGGGTGCGCGGTCGCTGTTGGTTTAGCGGTCGGGCTCGTTGAGGCGTGCGGCGCTGCGGCGTGAGCCGATGGGCTCGCCGCGAGCGGAGGCGCCGGGTTCACCGGCGGCAGGACCGGTGGCGGCAGCGGCTGGATTATCGCCGGCGGTACCGGAACCACGATGCCGGCACCCGCGGCATATGCGGCCTCGAGAGCGAGCACCTCGGACACATATGTCGTCGACGGGTTGTAGGACCACACCGCCCGCTGCTGACCGGCGCCGGTGCGCAGGTTTCCCCCGGCCTGGCAGAGGTAGTTCGCGGTGGCGGCGGCCGCGTCATAGATGTTGAACGGGTCGTACCGGCCGTCGCCGTTGCCGTCGGCGCGGTAGACCGCCCACGTCGATGGGATGAACTGCATCGGGCCGACCGCGTGGTCGTAGGTCGGGTCGCCGTCGAGGCGCCCGCCGTCGGTGTCGCGGACAACGACGCTGCGGGACCCGTCCAGCCGGATGCCAATGATCGGCGGGGTGGACAAGCCGTCGCTGTGCAAGGTCGCGCCAGCAAATCGCCCGTGATTCGACTCCACGCGTCCGATGGCGGCGAGCAGCGGCCAGGTGATTCCGCAGGCTGGGTTGGCGGCCGCGGCCGCCCG
>Ga0207665_10003351_pt1 | contig 10727 bp, 10 predicted proteins | sample LARL112metaG_FD_184351 | JGI IMG/M metagenome (GOLD analysis project Ga0207665, IMG submission 184351) | Corn, switchgrass and miscanthus rhizosphere microbial communities from Kellogg Biological Station, Michigan, USA - LAR L11-2 metaG... | ecosystem: Host-associated > Plants > Roots >...
AAGCTGAAAAAGCCGCAGGCGCTGAAGAAGCTGGAAGAAATCTTCGAGGCATCGGATGGGGTCATGGTGGCACGCGGCGACCTGGGAGTGGAAATGCCGGCGGAGAAAGTGCCGGTTATTCAGAAGTATGTAATTCGGCGGGCGGCGGACTGGCGTAAGCCGGTGATCATCGCCACTCAGATGCTCGAATCCATGATCGAAAACCCGCGCCCCACGCGGGCTGAAGCCAGCGACGTGGCGAACGCGGTTTTCGACGGCACCGACGCGGTCATGCTATCAGCCGAGACCGCTACCGGCCTTTATCCGCGTGAGACCGTGGCCATGATGGCCAGAATCGTGGTCGAGGCCGAAAGTAATATGGCGGAGTTTACCCAGCCGCGCCGCCGCCAGTCGCGGCGCCTGTCGATCGCGGAAGCGATTTGCGAATCCATCGCCCACGCTGCCGAAGATCTCCAGATGGGCGCCATCGCCGTGTTCACTGAAACCGGGAACACCGCGATTCTGATCTCCAAGTACCGCCCTCAGGCCGAAATCTACGCTTTCTGCCGCGCGCTGCCGGTGTGCAATCGCATGAACCTCTTGTGGGGAGTGCGACCGGTACTGCGCCAGCAGGCGCTCACTGCGGAAGAAATGTTGTATGCCGCCGAGCAGGAGTTGGTGCGTCGAGGCCGGGTGAAAACCGGAGATGTGCTGGGAGTAGTGGCGGGCACGCAGATGGCGTCGGGGTCTACCAACTTCATGCGATTGCACCTGGTAACAGCGGAAGAGGAGCGTGGAATCTCGCGGCGAAAACGGCGTAGCAAGAAGAGAGCTAGTCGCTGAAAGCCTGTGTTTCATCGACCGCGATTGGACCAGGATCGATAGCCTTGAATTCTACGCTTTAAATTCCAGCTTTGAATTATAAAAGATCAGTTGCAAGTTGTTCGTTCGCAATTGTCAGTTTCATGCGTACGGATCCTCCCATTTTGATCTCCCATGAACGGCGCCGTCGAAGCGTTTCGCGATGATTCTCTAGTTCCGGTGCGAGGATTCCTTCATCGCCCGGAGCAGATTTCCGAGCGCGGACTGCTGCTCGCGCATGGGGCCGGCTCAAATTCCAAGAGTTCTCTTCTGATTGCGTTGGCGGACTCGTTTGCCGCCGCGGGTTTTCTTGTGCTTTGCTGCGATCTGCCGTTTCGGCAGAGTCGTTCTTTTGGTCCGCCCCGTCCAGGAGACGCCGAGCGCGATCGCGAGGGACTCAGAAACGCCATAACCGCGCTAGGGAAACTCGGCTGCGATCGGATATTTCTGGGGGGCCACTCCTATGGTGGGCGACAAGCGACGATGTTGTGTGCGGAAGACCGCAAACTCGCGGCTGGCTTACTGCTTCTTTCATATCCCTTACATCCGCCGCGCAAGCCCGAGCAGCTTCGTGTGCAGCATTTGCCTCGATTGCATGTTCCGGCGTTGTTTGTGCATGGAACTCGGGATCCCTTTGGGTCGGTCGAAGAGATGGAGATGGCGCTGAAGATGATTCCGGCAAAGACACAAATGCTGGTCGTAGATGGGGCAGGGCACGATTTGGGATGTAAGGGGAAGTTGATGCGGGATGGGCTGGTTGGGGAAGTCGTGGCTACGTTTGCGGGATTTTTTCAGTGACGAAGGGCACGGACACCAGAGGCCGACACCTGGTTCTTGTTAGTTGACCCAGCCGGATTTCGAGCCGCCGTTCTTTTTTTCTTCGTCGGGCGGAATGTAGTTGCCTTGTTCGTCGAAGGTGACGGTGCGGTCGTGCTTGCGCATGTAGACTTCAAACTTCCGGGCCGCGCGGCGCCGCTTCCAGCGGTAGTAGCCGTTGCGCAGCCCGTAGAAGCGCTCTGACACGCCGAGCTTCGGAAGCCCCTTCCGTGACACGAACTTCACGTAGACATAACCGAAAAACAGGCCGCCCAGGTGAGCTACATAGGCGACGTTGCCGCCGCCCTGAATCGCGAATGCCAGGGTCACGACGATTAGAATCGCGACGAAGTACTTGGCTTTGAGCGAGACCGGAAATGGAATCATCAGGATGTCGTTCTCGCCGAAAACCATTCCGAACGCGATGAGAATGGCAAAGACGCCGCCGGAAGCGCCGACAGTGATGGAGTCGGGTCGGCCCAGCGCATGGGCAAAGGACAACACGATGGTGGTTACCGCCGCGCCGACTACGCCGAACGAATAGAGCTCCAGAAAGCGCCGCGTACCCCAGGAACCCTCAAAGGCCGAGCCGAACATCCAGATGCCGATCATGTTTCCAAACCAGTGCCAGAAGCCGGCATGGATGAAGCTGTAGGTCACAAGCTGCCAAATCCATCCGTGCAGAACCACCTGTTGCGGCTGGAGGCTGAGGTAATCGAAAATCCAGCGCACGACATCCGGCAGTGCCATGCTGAAGAGTTCCAGCAGTAAGAACACCGCGGTGTTCGCGGCCAGCAGCCATATCACCGCGCGAGTAAACGGCGGCAGGCTCAACGTCATTTCACGGCTTCGTACCACGCTTGGCTCCAATCGGCAGTCGTATTTACTACTCTCTCACCTTTCAGGCTGTGGCACCACCGGCAAGCTCCTGTGGCCCTGATGGTCGACGGCCCGCACGGCGAAGATCACGTTATCCTTCGATATAGGCAATGTAGTCCTGGTTACATTTCCAACCGGCTGCGCGTGTTCCCATTCCGGACTTGTAGTCGCTCGCCACAGCACTTCGTACGATGAACTGCCTGGCGAGGCGTCCCAGGTGATGGTCGAGTTGTTTTCCGGCTCTTTCGTTTGCAGGCGAGCTTTGGCGGGCGGCCCCGGCGCTGAAGCCAGGGACGCGAGTATTGCCGCATTTACCCGCGCCACATTCGCGACATAGTCGAAATTGACGAACTTGGGCACGTCGCCGTATTCGATGCCATTTTCGGCGCGAACGTTTTGGTGCTGATGGTCATAATCCTCGCGATATTCAGTAAAGCGGACTGCCGCGTAACCCTGCTGGTTAAAGGAAATGTGATCGCCCCCGCGCAGATAGCGGTCTAGCCGGAACTCCAGCAGGGGCCTGACTGCGCTCCGGTAGGTCCGGCCGACTTCAGCCACGTAGCGTGCGAGCTCGCGGGACGCCGAATCGCTCTCGCCGCCCAGATTGCGAATCAGGCGCAAATCGGCGTCCGTGGCGGCAACCGGCACGCCTTCGGAAAAAACACGCACTACGGCTGGATCCTGCTGGGGATTGCGGTCGCCGCCCACGATGTCATTGTTCAGCGCGGCTTCAATGTCCCACCCTTGCGCTCTCGCCATCTTGGCAAAGTGCGAGCTGCCATTCAGGCCTTGCTCTTCGCCGGCCACGGTCAGAAAAATAATGGTCGCGGGGAACTTCAGCTTGCTGAGGACGCGGGCACACTCCAGGCTGACGGCAGTGCCGCTGCCATCGTCGTTGGCTCCGGGGGCGATGCCGGTCACATCGAGGGTGTCGCTGTTACGCGAATCATAGTGGCCCGTGACCAGCACTATTCGGCGGGAATTTTCCGGATCAGTACCTTTCAGGACGGCATACACGTTGGTGATTACGGTCGGCTGGGGAATCCGGTCGGCTGGGTTTTCGGTAAAGCTGTCGGTCTTGATTTCAAGGCAACCGCCGCAATCGGCGGAATAGCGCTCGAATTCGCTCTTGATCCATTCCCGCGCCGCCCCGATGCCATGGCCGGCTTTAATCGAATCGGCATCCTGAGCGGAGAGGGTGAGCCGGGTTTGAAAACTCGCCAGCTTCTCAATATTGGATTGAATCCGCTGCGCCGAGACCTGCATCAAAGCGGCTGCGATCTGAGGATCTGCGGGTAACTTCTCTTCCCTCCGATTCCTGCCCTGAGCTTGCACAACGGTGCGGTAGAGTACAGACGCGATCAGTAGAACCAAGAGTGCGAAAATAAAAGGAATTCTGCTACGAAACATGATGTCCACGGGGTAGGCTTGTAGCCGAGCCCTTTCCGGGGCTAAGCACTTGACCTGTGGCTCCGGAGAAACTAAATATTAACAGGAGCACTGTTATTTAGATGGAGGCCATTATGATTTATTGCCCGGAATGTGAGACCAATCTTGATATCGAGGAGGACGAGGTTGACGAGGGCGAAATCGTCTCCTGCCCTGAATGCGGCAGCGACTTCGAAATTGTCACGGTAAGTCCCATCGAGCTCAAGCCGGTCGAAGAAGAAATAGAGGACGACGATGAACTGGAGGAAGCGGAGGACGGTGACTATTCCTAGGTCTGGTCGCGACCTCCTATTTTCCTCACTGGCTCTTGTCAGGTTCCCCATCGCTGTGTTCTGCTTCATCACGCTTCAAATGTTTGCCGGCCCCGCGGCACTTGCAGGTCAGAAACCCGATCAGCCTTATGCGCTGATTTTCGGAACTGTCTGGGGTCCGGATGATCGTCCGTTATACGGTGTGAAAATAAAGATTCGGCGGTCGGATCAAAAGAAACCTCACTGGGAGCTGTATTCTGATCACCACGGGGAATTCGCCCAGCGGTTGCCCGTGGGTCCGGCAGACTACCTGGTCTCGGCCGACCTTAGGGGCTATAAGTCCTCTAGTGGCAAGGAGTTGCATCAAGACGGAGAGGTCAAGATCCACGTCGACAAGGACGAGCGTGAAGACGTAGGTGTGCATCTAAAGCAATAGGACAGTAACCCGGCTATGATGGTTTTGGGGGAAGCCGATGAAGAAGCTCCGCGTTGCAATGGTAATGATCCTTCTGACGGGCCTGGCCCTGGCCAGCCTTCCGTCGGCTGCCAAGGACAAGAGCGAAGACGCTGGCCGTCTGTTAACCGGAAGAGTTGTAGACAAGCAGGATGCTCCTCTTCCGAGTTCAGTCGTTTACCTCGCCAATACCCGGACCCGCGCCGTAAAGACTTTCATTGTCGGCCAGGATGGCAACTACCGGTTTCCGGCGCTTTCACCCAACGTGGACTACGAAGTCTACGCCCAGTTCCAGGGGCACAAGAGCGATACCAAGACCGTGAGCCAGTTTGACACGCGCCCGCAGGTGAACATCAATCTGAAAATTGACGCGAAATAACCGTGTGATCTTTATGTGGCGCGGGCGCCCTCTCCCGCGAAAGTTGTATGCCGCGAGGCTCCATTACACACGAGACCCCGTTCTAAACCAGTTTTTTGGATTTCTTTAGAGTCTGCGCGGGCGAGGGCGCCCGCGCCACATGGGTCGTTCAGTTGTTCTCGCCGCCGCCCCGCTTCCAGGTAATCAGATCGCCGATAGTGGAACCGCCGGTGCTCGAAACCGGCTGATTGTAAGCCTCGACTTCGGAACGCGAGGCTTCCTCGCCTACCGCCTTGATGCTGAGTCCGACCTTCTTTTCTTCCGGATTCATCTTGATGATCTTAAAGTCGTGCTCGCGTCCGGGCTCCAGGGTCATGGGCTGGCCGTTCCCGTCCACCGCCTCGGAGTTGTGGCACAGGCCTTCGATTCCTTCCGCGATTTCGACGAATGCGCCGAAACTGGCCACCCGCAGGACTTTTCCGTGCACCACATCACCGACGTGATGCTGAGCAAAGAAGGTCTCCCAGACATCGGGCTGAAGCTGCTTCACACCCAGTGAAAGGCGCCGCTTGTCCGGTTCGATGGCGAGCACGATGGCTTTTACGCGGTCGCCCTTTTTCAATATCTCGGAGGGATGCTTTACGCGCTTAGTCCAGCTCAAATTGCTGACGTGAACCAGGCCATCGATACCCTCTTCAATCTCGATAAAAGCGCCGAAGTCGGTGAGGTTACGGACCCGTCCTTCGACGGTTGCACCCACCGGGTACTTGTCGTGCAACGCGTCCCAGGGGTTCGGTGCCAGTTGCCGCATGCCCAGCGAAATACGCCGTTCCTGCGGGTTCACGCTCAGCACCACACAATCGACCTGATCACCCACATTGACCAGTTTGGAGGGATGCTTGATGCGCTTGGACCAGGTCATCTCACTGACGTGCACCAAGCCTTCGATGCCCTGCTCCAGTTCGACGAATGCGCCGTAGTCAGTGACGCTGATAACACGTCCGCTGACATGCGCACCGACGGGATAGCGATGTGTGGCATCCAGCCAGGGGTCGGGTGTGAGCTGCTTGAATCCCAGCGAAACGCGCTGCTTGTCTTTGTCGAACTTCAGTACCTTCACCTGGATCTGGTCGCCGACATTCACCAGATCGCGAGGATGGGTAAGGCGCCCCCAGGACATGTCGGTGATGTGCAGCAAGCCATCAATTCCCCCCAGGTCCACGAATGCCCCATATTCGGTAAGGTTCTTTACCACTCCGGTGAGGATTGCGCCTTCTTCCAGGTGCTCAAGAGTTTTTGATTTCTTCTCATTCTGCTCTTCTTCGAGAAGCTGCTTGCGCGAAACTACGATGTTGCCGCGCTTCTTGTTGAGCTTGATGACCGCGACTTCGATGACATCGCCTTTCAGGACCTCCAGATTCCGCACCGGGCGCAAGTCGGTCTGGGATCCGGGCAGGAAGGCCTGCGCACCGAGTATGTCCACGGTCAGGCCGCCCTTAATCCGCTCGATCACGACTGCCTTGATCGGTTTCTTCTCGTTGTGCGCCTTCTCAATCTCATCCCAGGCGCGCAGCCGCTGCGCTTTCTGGTGGGAGAGGTTGATGTAGCCTTCCTCAGTTTCACCCTTGTCCCGCATTACGTCGATTTCGTCCCCGGGCTTGAAGCGGGGATTGCCGGCATGATCCATTACTTCGGCGATGGGCAGCATGCCTTCCGATTTAGCCCCTATATCCACCACCACGTGGGTCGCAGTAATCTTCAGGACCGTGCCCTTGATGACATTGTCCTCGCGGGCGGCTTCTGCGCTTTCCGTAGTGAAAGTCTCGAGCGCGGAGGCGAAGTCTTCGGTGGTTGAGGGTCTTTCGTCCAGACTCTGAGGTTCGGTGTGAACAGGCTGGGATGGCTGGTCGGGTGACTGTGACGAGACGCTGTTTACGGTCGAGCCCTCCAGCTGGTCCGCCGGACGTTCGGCTACTGAGGTCGAGGTGGCGGAATCCAAGTCGCGGGCGATAGTGTCGTCAGACAAGGTTGATGGCCTCTTTCGGGTTTACCTCGCACGTAGGTGCGGGGGACGGAAGCGGGGCAGTTTAGCGGACGGCTGGCGTTAGTCTAAGGTTGTGTTGAGCCCGCCCTGGCGGACGGACTGGAACAATCCCAGCGGTCGGACGTCTCTAAGCAAACCCGCGTCCAAAGGGAACTCTTCGACTATAGCAACCGCTTCCGAACAGTGTCAAACGGCAAAAACAGCTTCTAGCCTCTGGCTTCCAGCCGCTCGCTGAGACGCGCCTTAGCTAGGAGCCAGCAGCTAGTAGCTAGTAGCTAGAAGCGTTTCCTCACATCTGCTACTCTGCCCTGCCATGGACTACCTATGGACCCCGTGGCGCTACGCCTACATTGCAGGCGCCAGTAAGACTTCCGGGTGCGTTTTCTGCGATCTCCCTCTGTCCGGGGACGACGCAAAGGCTGGCATTGTGTACCGTGGTCCGCAATGCTATGTCATCCTCAACGTCTACCCCTACACTTCGGGACACGTCATGATCGTTCCTTTCGCCCATCTAGATGAACTGCATAAGCTGCCCGTCGAAGCAGCGCACGAAATGATGGGTCTGGCACAGCGGATGGAGCGAGTTTTACGTCAGCTCTATGCCCCCGATGGGATCAATCTGGGGATGAACATTGGTAAGGCCGCCGGCGCGGGCATTGCTGGACATATCCATATGCACGCGCTGCCACGGTGGATAGCAGACGCGAACTTTCTGTCGGTGGTGGGAGAAACCAGGATATTGCCGGAAAGTCTCGCAACCACGTATGAAAGAATTAAGGGAGCGATGAAGGAGTAGCTGTTCGTCTTGTGGGACGAACACTCTTGTCCGCCGCTTTTGATTTGGACTTGTGTTTTTGATCTGGACTCTGGTTTGGAACCTTGGTCGGGAAAGAGTCAAAACTAAATGCAAAGGCGGCGGACAAGAGTGTCCGCCCCACACTGGCCCGGTTAGAGCAATTCCTGCATTTCTTTTTCGCCGATTACCTTTACTCTCAATTCTTTTGCCTTGTCTAGCTTTGATCCCGCGTCATCGCCTGCCACCACAAAGTCTGTCTTCTTGCTGACTGAGCCGGAGACCCGTCCGCCGGCGTCCTCGATCATTTTTTTGGCCTCGTCGCGTGTGAAATGAGCCAATGTGCCCGTGAGCACGAAAGTCTTGCCAGCCAGCTTGGTGCCGCGTTCTTTCTTTACCCCAGTCAAGCGCAAGCCCAGATCCTGCAATTGCTTTACCAGCGCCCGATTCTTCGGCTCCTGAAAAAATTCCACGATGCTCTGGGCAATGCGGGGGCCGACTTCATTCACGTCCTGTAGTTCTTCCTCTCCGGCTTTCAGCAGTGCATCCATCGAGCCAAAGTGCTCGGCGAGGAATTGTGCCGTGCGCTCCCCTACGAAGCGAATCCCTAAGCCGTAGATCACCCGTTCGAGTGGCAGCTTCTTCGATGCTTCGATCTCGTCGAGCACGTTCTGGGCTGATTTCTCGCCAACGCGATCGAGTTTCAGCAGATCGTCCTTGGTCAGCCGGTAAATGTCGGCTACGTTCTTTACCAGACTTCGGTCGGTGAGTTGGGCTACGAGGGCATCGCCCAGGCCATCGATGTTCATGACGCCGCGCGAAGCAAAGTGCAGGATCGTCTCTCGCAACTTTGCGGGGCAGTTGGCATTGACGCAGCGATGGTCAGCCTCGCCCTCGGTGCGGACGACATGGCCTCCACACACCGGGCATCGCTCAGGCATCCGAAAAAGTTTGTGACCACGAGAATGGTCTTTGTCTTCGAGTACGCGAGTGACCTTGGGGATCACGTCGCCGCCGCGCTCGACTTCCACCCAGTCGCCAATCTTGACTCCCAGGCGCTCGATCTCGTCCATGTTATGGAGGGTTGCGCGGCTAACCGTAGTCCCGCCAATTGGAACGGGCTTCAAGGCCGCGACCGGCGTAAGCTTTCCCGTGCGCCCGACTTGTACCAGGATGTCTTCGACTTTGGTGATTCCCGAACGCGCGGCGTACTTGTAGGCGATGGCCCAGCGCGGAGCTTTGCCGGTGTAGCCCAATTCCCGTTGCAGGGCAGTGCGATCCACCTTGATGACAATGCCGTCAATCTCGTACGGGAGAGCCTCGCGTTTAGGCTCCCATTCCTGAATAAAACTCCAGACTTCAGAGAAGTTCTTGGCTAAGGCGCGGCGCAGATTGACCTTGAAACCGGCTGTTTCCAACGCATTCAGAGTTTGCCAATGCCGGTCAAGCAGAGTGCGGCCATTCTGCAACAGAGCGTAGCCGAAATAGTCAAGCCTGCGCTGCGCGGTGATCGATGGCTCGAGTTGACGTACCGTGCCCGCGGTCGCATTGCGGGGATTGGCGAAAAGAGATAATCCCTTCTGTTCGCGTTCATCATTCATCTTTTTGAACGCCGCCCTGGGCATGAGCATCTCGCCGCGAACCTCAAAATCCGCCGGAATCCCGGCCTTTTTCAGCTTTTCCGGCGCAATGGACAGCGGAATGGAGCGTACCGTACGTACGTTCAGGGTGACGTCTTCGCCGGTGGTCCCGTCGCCGCGAGTAATGCCGCGGACTAGCTTGCCGTTTTCGTAGCGTAATGCCAGGGACATGCCGTCGAGCTTCAACTCGCAAACGTAGTCAACGTCGTCGCGCCCGCTGAGTTCGTGAACCCGCCGTTCCCAGTTGCGGAGCTCATCTTCGCTGTAGGTGTTGTCCAGCGAAAGCATGGGCGATGAGTGCGGCGCTTTAAGAAACCCTTCGCGAGGTTTGCCGCCGACTCGCTGAGTGGGAGAGTCGGCAGTGACCAGTTCAGGATTCCCAGCCTCGAGCTTCTTCAGCTCGTTCATGAGCTGGTCGAATTGGGCGTCCGAAATTTCGGGATCGTCGAGCACGTAGTAGCGGTATTCATGGTGGCGGATCTTTTCCCGAAGCGCTTCAATCTTTTTTTCAGATCCCTTGGGCGCGGTAGCCATAGCTAGGAGATTATATTCGGAGACTGAGAGACTGATTTTTGTAAGGACTCGTTTGTGTGGCGCGGGCGCCCCCGCCCGCGGCCTTTGACTTTGACTCGCAGCTTTCGCGGGCGAGGGCGCCCGCGCCACATTTTAAGAGATGCCTATTCTTGCAACACAGCGGCTGTTGCTTCGCGAACTAGTTGCTGATGATCTGGACGCGCTTGCGTTGGTCCTGTCCGATCCCGAGACGATGCGTTTCTATCCGGCAGCTTTGGATCGGGCTGGAGTTGCGGCATGGATCGAACGGAACCGGCGACGCTACATTGACGCTGGGCACGGACTCTGGGCCATGGTCTTGAAGTCCAGCGGCGAGGTAGTCGGAGATTGCGGGTTAAGCCGGCAGACCGTGGATGGGACCGACGAGATTGAAATTGGATATCACGTCCGCCGGGATCTCTGGGGGCAAGGCTACGCTCCGGAAGCGGCCCGTGCCTGCCAAGGATATGGCTTTGCCCGGCTTGGTGCTGACCGGCTGATCTCGCTCATCCGGCCGGAGAACCTGCCTTCGCGACGAGTGGCAGAGAAGACGGGGCTGAGTTTGTGGAAAGAAGTGATTTGGAGGGATTTGCCCCACTGTGTATATATGATCCGCAGGACATGACTGGTGTAGTTGAGATCATGTGGCGC
>Ga0207665_10003352_pt1 | contig 10727 bp, 10 predicted proteins | sample LARL112metaG_FD_184351 | JGI IMG/M metagenome (GOLD analysis project Ga0207665, IMG submission 184351) | Corn, switchgrass and miscanthus rhizosphere microbial communities from Kellogg Biological Station, Michigan, USA - LAR L11-2 metaG... | ecosystem: Host-associated > Plants > Roots >...
CCGCCCCGGCCGCCGCCCGCCCGGCCACGGCCAGCACCGACGCCGGCAGTGGCCCCAGCGAGGCCCCGGGCAGCCAGCCGCGCAGCCCCAGCCACCGTGGCGCGCCGGTCGCGTCCGAGCGCAGTGAGCCAGCGGGCCGCCCGGCGCCGAAGCCGGTCCGCTCCGCGACGACCAGCAATGCCCGCCCGGCGCCGGACTCCCCCGCCCCGGACACTCGCGGTACTGACTAACTAGCTCTATCCACGCTGCCCGCCCCGACCACGCCCGGGGCGGGCAGTTTGGTTGTACTGACGCTGTTTGCTCCGCGGGACCGGTGCCAGTTGCTCTGCGGGGCCGGTGCCAGTTGCTCTGCGGGGCCGGTGCCATGGATGGCTGGGGTACGGCGGGCCTGGGCTGGCCCGGGGTCCGTTGTGTCATCCGCCCGCACGACCCGCGGCGCCCTCGTAGCACCAGCCCGCCGTAGCGCCAACCCCTAGCCCACCGCCCAGCTGGCCCACCGCCGCTCCGAGCCTCCGTTGCGCGCCCCCCGCCCCACCCCGCTTCACCGGGCTGGGGGTGGCGGGCTGGAGGTGCCAGGCCGGGGGTGCCGGGCTGGAGGGTGCCAGGCCGGGGTGGCGGACTGGGGGGTGGCGGGCGCGTGCAGCGCGGGCTGGGGGACGGGCGCGCGCAGCGGGGGCTGGGGGGGCGGCGGGCCTGCCGGGACGGGGCCGGGCACGGCGCGGGGCGGTGTCTGAGTACCTGCGGGGATTCGTGGGCTGCTTGACGCGGATAAGGCCTCGGGGTCCCGGACGTGAGCCATTCAGGAGGTCTAGACCACTGGCCTGGTGGCCGAACCGAATTGGGCACGCCGGGGCGTTGACTTAAATTGACCAGGACGCCAATCGTGCCCAAAGCGCCCACATGCCTGGCGAAGAAATACTCACCCGGCAGTGGCGAATTGGGAGCGCCGCAAGGGCAAGCAGGACACCGGCCGCCACCGTGATTTAAGCACGGCAGGCCACGTGCGCCGCAATCCCGGTCACTCCGCCGCAATCCCGGTCAGCGCGTCCAGCCGGCGCAAGATCACGCCTTCCCTAAGCGCCCACGGACAGATGAACAGCTCGTCGATCCCGAACAGGTCCATCGCCGCATCTGCCACCAGCGCGCCCGCGGGGAGCTGCGGAGCCCGCCCCCGGGATACGCCGGCCAGGTGTACGCGCTCGTCCAGGGACATGGTCACCAGCCGGTCGGCCAGTTTGGTCAGGTCGGCGTGGCTGAGCCGGCGGCGGACGTAGAACCCCTCGCTGGACGGCGCGGCCCCGGCGATCCGGGCCAGCTGGCGGAATGTCTTGGACGTGGCCACCGCGCGGTCCGGCTGGCCGTCGCGCATCACCTGGCCGGCGTGCCGGCCGATCTCGGCCCGGACGTACCGGCGCAGCTCGCGTACTTCCTTGGAGCTGGGCGGGTCGCTGGTGAACCAGTCGCGGGTCAGCCGGCCCGCGCCCAGCGCCAGCGAGATCGCCACGTCGGGTTCCTCGTCCACGCCCTCGGCGACCTCCAGTGAGCCGCCGCCGATGTCCACGACCAGCAGCTTCCCCGAGGACCAGCCGAACCAGCGCCGGGCGGCCAGGAACGTCAGCCGCGCCTCGTCGCGGCCGGACAGCACCTGGATGTGCGCGCCGGTCTCGTCCCTGATCCGGGCCAGCACCTCGTCGGCATTGGCCGCCTCGCGGACCGCGGAGGTGGCGAAGGCCAGCAGTTCCTCCACGCCCTTGTCCTCGGCAATCTGGAGCGCCTCCAGGACGAACGCGTGCAGCTGGGTCGCGCCCTGGTCGGACAGCTGGGAGCCATCCTCCAGGTGATCACCGAGCCGCAGCTCCGCCTTGTGCGAGTACACCGGCGTCGGCCGGGCACCGCGGAAGGCGTCGACCACCAGGAAGTGCACTGTGTTGGAGCCGACGTCCAGGACACCGAGTCGCATACCTTGAAGCTACTCAACGAGACGAGATCTCAGCACCATGTCTGACCCAGACGGGAGGCCATCATGACCAAGCCACCAGGCCGGGTCCACGTGGAGACCGGACGCAAGCGGGTCCGTGCCTACCTGGAGGGCAGCCTGGTCGCGGACACGCGGCAGCCGTTGCTGGTCTGGGAATGGCCGTACTTCCCCGCCTACTACTTCCCGGCCGCCGACGTCCAGGCTGAGCTGGTGCCCACCGGGCAGACCGAGCATTCGCCCAGCCGTGGCGACGCGCAGATCTTCGATGTGAAACTGCCCGGGGCCACCGCGGCGCACGCGGCCAAGCGCTACCCCACCTCTCCGCTGACCGAATTGCGCGACGCGGTCCGGCTGGACTGGGACGCCATGACGGAGTGGTTCGAGGAGGACGAGCCGGTCTACACCCACCCGCGTGACCCCTACTCACGGGTGGACATCCTGGCCAGCTCGCAGCATGTCCGGATCGAGGTGGACGGGGTCACGGTGGCCGAGTCCCGGCAGCCGCGCATCCTGTTCGAGACCGGGCTGCCGCCCCGGCACTACCTGCCGCTGACCGAGGTCCGGATGGACCTGCTGCTGCCGTCCGACACCCAGTCGCACTGCCCGTACAAGGGGACGGCCAGCTACTGGTCGGTGCAGGCGGGCGGCGAACCGCACCGCGACATCGTCTGGATCTACCGCACCCCGCTGCCGGAAAGCCAGAAAATCGCTGGCCTGGCCTGCTTCTATGACGAGAAAGTAGACGTCTACCTGGACGGCGAGCTGCAGCCCAGGCCGAAGACGCACTTCAGCTGACGGGAACCAGCCATGCCGCACCGGCCCATCATGACGACCGGGGTGCCGATCGACTGCATCACCGCGGAGGCGCCGGACAGCCCGCTGTTCGGCACCGAACTGTCCCCCGACGCGCTGCGCCGCGCCGGGCTGCCGGGCGCGGTCGGCGCGGCGGACAACGGGGATCTCGATGTCCGGCTGGTCGGCCGGGACCGCGACCCGGCCACTGGGGTGCTGGGCTGGCCGTCGGTGCTGGCCACCACCCGCGCGGTCCGGTCGCTGGCCCGTGAGCAGATCGCAGCCGGGCGCCTCCCGTTCCTGATCGGCGGCTGCTGCACGCTGCTGCCCGGCGCGCTCAGCGGGGCGCGGGACGCGCTCGGCGCGGCCGGGCTGGCCTACCTGGACGGTCACCTGGACCTGTACGACGGCCAGACGTCGGCCACCGGCGAGCCGGCCGACATGCCGATGTCCGTGATCACCGGCCACGGCCCGGCCGCCTGGTCGGCCGAAATCAGCGCGCCGCTGGTCGGCCCGGATCAGCTCGCCCTGCTCGGCCAGCGCGACCGGGATGAGGCGGCCGAGTATGGGTCCGTTCAGCCGGAAGAGGCCGGGCTGGATACCGAGCTGAGCCCGGCCGGCCTGCGGGAGCAGGGGATGACCGCGGCCGGCGCCGCGGCCCGGGACAAGCTGGTCCGGTCGGCCGGCCGGTACTGGGTGCACCTGGACGTGGACGTGCTGGACGAGCAGGCGTTCCCGGCCACTGACTACCTGATGCCCGGCGGGCTGTCCCGCGACGAGCTGGCCGAGCTGATGCGCCCGCTGCTGGCCAGCCCGGGGCTGGCCGGGGTGTCGCTGGCCTGCTACAACCCGGCCAAGGACCCCGGCGGGGCGGGCGGGCGCTACCTGGCCGGCCTGTTCGGCGAGCTGCTCTGACCGCCGCTCACGAGCCGTCCAGGTCCTCGATCCGGGCCGTGCACGGGCCACGGCGCCGGGAGATCTCCGCGGCGGCCGCCTCGGCCTCGCGCAGCACCCGCAGCACGTTGCCGCCGGCCAGCTTGGCGCACTCCGGCTCGGTCCAGCCGCGATGCAGCAGCTCGGCGATGAGCGCCGGGTAGCAGGACACGTCGCCCAGCCCCGCCGGCAGCTGGTCGGTCCCGTCGAAATCGCCGCCCAGCCCGACGTGGTCGATGCCCGCTACCTCGCGCACATGCTCGATGTGCCCGACGACCTGGGCCAGAGTCGCCTCAGGTGGCGGGCTGGCCGCGGCGAGCTCACGGCGGACCTCGGCCCGGGTGGTCAGCTCCCACGGGTCCAGGCCGCGCCGCTGCAGCTCCGCCGTCAGCCCCGCCTCCCACTCGCTGCACGCGGGCGAGACGAACGCGGGCACGAAGGTGACCTGGCAGACCCCGGCATTACCAGGCAGCCGGGCCAGGATCTCATCCGGCACGTTGCGCGGGTGGCCGCACAGCGCCCGCGCGCTGGAGTGGGAGAAGATGACCGGCGCCTCGGCCACGTCGAGCGCGTCGCTCATGGTGGCGGTGGACACGTGCGACAGGTCGACCAGCATGCCCAGCCGCTGCATCTCGCCGACCACGGCGCGGCCGAACCCGGTCAGCCCGCCGGCCCGGGGCTCGTCGGTGGCCGAATCGGCCCACGGCACGTTGGCGTTGTGGGTCAGCGTCAGGTAGCGGACGCCGAGCGCGTACAGCGCGCGCAGTACACCCATGGAGGACGCGATGGAATGGCCGCCCTCCGCGCCGATCAGCGACGCCACCCGGCCCGCCGCGAAGATCCGGTCCACGTCCGCCGCGCCCAGCGCCAGTTCCAGCGCGTCGGGGTAGCGCTCGACCATCCGGTGGACCAGGTCGATCTGCTCCAGGGTGGTGGCCACCGCCGCCTCGCCCGGCAGCGTGGCGGGCACGTACACCGACCAGAACTGCGCGCCAACCCGGCCCGCGGCCAGCCGCGGCAGGTCGGTGTGCGTGAAGCTGACCGGTTGGGCCAGGTCCGTCCCGTCCAGGCCGAGGGCGCCGTGTTCCCGCAGTTCCCAGGGCAGGTCGTTGTGCCCGTCGATCAGCGGCACCTGGCTGAGCAGCTGCCGGGCCACCGCAAGCTGGCCCGCGCTGTCCGCGGCCATCAGCGGCTGTCCCCGGCGGGCATGGACAGCACCGCCGCGCCGTGCACACGCTCGGCATCCAGGTCGGTGAGCGCCTGCTGGGCCTGCTCGAATGGGTACGGCGTCGTGGTCACCTTGATCCGGATGCGCTCGGCGATGGTGAGGAACTCAGTGGCGTCGTTCCTGGTGTTCGAGGTGACGCTGCGCAGCTGGCGCTCCTGGAACAGGTGCCGGTCGTAGTTCAGCGCGGGGATGTCGGTCAGGTAGATGCCGGCGATGGCCAGCGTGCCGCCGCGGTCCAGGGCGGCCAGCGCGGGCGGCACCAGGGTGCCGACCGGGGCGAACAGGATGGCCGAGTCCAGCGGCACCGGCGGCGGGTCGAGGGAATCCTGGGCTGACGCCACGCCCAGTGAGCGGGCCAGTTCGCGCGCGGCCTGGCCTCGGGTGAACACGTGCACCTCGGCGCCTTCGGCCATCGCGACCTGCGCGGCGAGATGGGCGGACCCGCCGAAACCCCAGATGCCGAGGGTGCCGCCGGGCGGCACCGCGGCCCGGCGCAGCGCGCGGTACCCGATGATGCCCGCGCACAGCAGCGGGGCCAGTTCCTGGTCGCTGAACCCGGTGGGCAGCGGGTGCGCGAACGCGTCCGCGACCAGCATGTACTCGGCGTACCCGCCGTGGAAGTCCCAGCCGGTGTACACCGACGCCGGGCACAGGTTCTCCTGGCCGCGGCGGCAGAACCGGCACGACCCGTCGGTGCCGCCCAGCCAGGCCGCGCCGACCCGGTCACCGACGCTGAACCGCCGGGTCCCGGGGCCGGCCGCCACCACCTCGGCGACGACCTCGTGGCCGGGCGTGGTGTCCGGGTGCTTGGGCGGCAGGTCGCCCTCGGCCAGGTGCAGGTCGGTGCGGCAGACGCCGCAGCAGCGGATCTTGAGCAGCAGCTGGCCCGGCCCCGGCTCGGGGACCGGGCGCTCGGTCAGCTGGAGCGGGCCCGTGGCCATCGGCCCGGGCTGGTGGACCACCCATGCGCGCACAGACCTAGGGTACGGCCGGCCCAGCGCGGTCACCCGGGGCCCCTCGGTGATTTACATAGTTAGGTTATCTAATTATACTTAACGAAATAATAGTGTTGCAGAAGAGGTCTGGGTACCCTGATTCCGTGGAACTGGATCAGGTGCCGGCGCAGGCCGATGAGGCCTGCGCGGATCCCGGTACCGGTCCGGACCGGCCAGCGCTGTCCCTGGACGGGCTGCCCGAGGCGGAGCGCCGCCGGGCCCTGGTGGCCGAGACCGCGCGGTTCACCGCCGCGTTCACCCGGTGGACCGAGGCGCGGAACTGCGGCGGGCTGTCTTACACCCGGCTCCAGCTGATGCAGGCGCTGCACTGCGGCGGGCCGGCCATCATGCGCGATCTCGGGGAGCAGCTCGGGGTCAGCCCGCGCAACATGACCGCGCTGGTGGACGCGCTGGAAGAGGCGGAACTGGTGGTGCGCCGGCCGCACCCGACCGACCGCCGGGCCACGCTGGTCGAGCTGTCCCCCGCGGGCGCGCGGCAGGCCGAGGATGCCCTCGGGCCGCGGCTCGACGCCATCGCCGAGCTGTTCGAGGGGTTCTCCGCCGCGGACCAGCAGGCGTTCGCTACCGCCCTGTACCGGCTCGGCGTGGCCATGCGGGCCCGCCAGGAAGCGGTCTGAGGGCCACCCAGCCCGGCCCACACGGCCCGCCGCCCCCAGGCCCGCCTGGGTCTCCTGGCAAACGTGCTGGTCACTGCCCTTACGGGGTTCTTACCGCTGGCCGGCCGGACGGCCCGTCCGCCGCTGGCCTGCATAGCGTCTGGGCATGGCCGGGCTGAAAGACCCCCGGCAGCGCGTCACCCAGCTGGGCCGCGCTGCCCGGCGGGCGGCACGACTGCAGCGGGCTGCCCGGCGCCGCCGCGCCTTCTCCGCGTCTGCGGCCGCTGAGCGGGCCCGCGCGGCCGCGCTGGCCCGCCGGGCCGCCGGGGCCGCCCGCCACCCGGCGGGCCACCCGCCGCCCGGCCCGTTCCGCGCCGGTGCGTGGCGCAGCCCGCTGCGCGGCCTGTGGCTCACTTCGGTGCTAGCGGCCGTGCTGCTGGCCGGGCTGGCCATCCTCACGGTGACCGGGCTGCTGTCCTACGCCGCGTATGACCCGCTGCTGCCCGGCAATGACCAGACGCCCGGGGCCGGGCTGCTCAAGTTCTGCCTGTTCGCCTGGCCCACGCACCCGTCCTGGCTGTACCGGGTGGACCAGGGCGTGCACATCACGCTCGGGCTGGCCCTGGTCCCGGTGGTGCTGGCCAAGCTGTGGTCGGTGCTCCCCCGGCTGTTCGCCTGGCCCCCGGTGCGCTCGCTGGCCCAGGTGCTGGAGCGGCTGAGCCTGATCATGCTGGTCGGCGGGGTGCTGTTCGAATTCGCCACCGGGATCCTGAACATCCAGAACTACTACGTCTTCCCGTTCTCCTTCTACACCGCGCACCTGTATGGCGCCTGGGTGTTCATCGCCGGGTTCGTCATCCACGTGACGCTGAAGTTCCCGCGGATGGTGCGCGGGCTGCGCTCGCGCCGCCTGCTCCGGGAGCTGCGCATCCCGCTGGCGGGCACGGCGCCGGAGGACCCGGACCCGGCCGGGCTGCGGGCGGCCCGCCCGGCCGCGCCGACCATCTCCCGGCGTGGCCTGCTGGCCGCGGTGGGCGGCGCGTCGCTGACCCTGGTGGGGCTGGTCGTCGGCCAGTCCATCGGTGGCCTGGGCCGGCGCGCCGCGCTGTTCGGCCCGCGTGGGCTGTCCGCCACCGCGCCGCACTACCTGCCGGTCAACCGCACGGCGGCGTCGATCGGGCTGACCGCCGCGGATGTCGGCCCGGCCTACCGGCTGACGCTGGCCGGCACCCGGACCGTGACGCTGACCCGCGAGCAGCTGCTCGCCCTGCCCCAGCACGCGGCCGAGCTGCCGATCGCCTGCGTGGAGGGCTGGTCGGTGTCCTGCCGGTGGACCGGGGTGCGGCTGGCCGACCTGGCCCGGCTGGCCGGGATGCCCGCCCCGGCGGCCGCCCGGGTGGAATCCATCCAGCAGGTGGGCTCGTTCCGGGCGGCGGTGCTCTCGGCGGGCCAGGTGGCCGACCCGCAGGCTCTGCTGGCGGTGACGGTCAACGGCCATCTCCTGCCGTGGGACCACGGCTACCCGGCGCGGACGATCATCCCCAACGCGCCCGGCGTGCACGACACCAAGTGGGTCAGCAAGATCACTTTCCTGAAGCAGGCGTGACCGGGATGACGGCGGACGTGACCGGGATGGCAGCAGTGGGTGCGCGGGCCCGGCAGGTGGCCGGCTGGGTGCGCCGCTGGTACGGGGCCAGCCCGCTGCACCTGCTCGCGCTGGTGACCGCGTTCGCGCTGGCTGGTTACGCCGTCCGGGCGGTGGTCGCGGCCGGGCAGTGGCGCGGCTTTGCGGAGTGGTTCATCGTCGCCATCGTCGCGCATGACCTGCTGCTGTTCCCGCTGTACTCACTGGCCGACCTGCCACTGCGCCGGCTGCTGCCACGCCACCTCACCCGCCCGGTCAGCCGCGCCCAGCCCCGGCCCGGGCCCGGTGACCCAGCCTGGGCCACTGCCGCCGGGCCGCACCCGACCGTGGTCTCCCCCGCCACCCACGAGACCGGCTGGGACCATCTCAGCGCCCCGGCCGTGCCCGCCAGGCCGGTGACAGAACCGGTGGCGGGCCCGCCGCTGCTCAACTACGTCCGCATCCCGGTGGCGTTCTCGCTGCTGCTGATGATGGTGTTCTTCCCGCTGATCCTCGGCCCCTCACAGCCGGAATACCACCGGGCCAGCGGGCTGAGCACCGGGCCCTACCTGTGGCGCTGGCTGGCTATCACCGGGGTGATGTTCGCGATCTCCGCCATCACCTACGCCTGGCGCCTCCGCCGCCTGGCCGCCCGCGACCGCCACCCGTGACGCGGGTCAGACACCCGCCGTACCTAGTGCCGGGGCTCAGTGAGACGAGGGTTCCCGGATAGCCCGGCGGCCCGCGCGCGGGCGGCCTGACGGATCAGGTGGTCGCGCTCGGCGACGTCCGTGGCCCGGCGGGCGGCGTCCGCGTACGCCGTGGCGGCGGCTGGGAGGTCACCGCCGAGCTCGTGCAGGTGGCCGCGGACCGCGTGCCACCGGTGCCGCTCGCCGAGCACCTCGCGCAGCCGGTCGGTCTCGCGCAGCCCGGCGGCGGCGCCGAGGACGTGGCCAACCGCGACCGCGCGCCCGAGCACCGCGGCGGGGTCCTGGCGCACCGGATCGCCGGTGAGGGCGACGAGGTCGTCGTACCAGGCGAGGATCTGCGGCCAGTCGGTCTCCCCGGCGCTTGCCGCGTCGTCGTGCAGAGCGGCGATGGCGGCCTCGATCTGGTAGCGGCCGGGACGCCGGACGGCCAGCGCCGACTGGAGGACGCGCACGCCCTCGGCGATCTCGCGCGTGTCCCACAGCCCGCGGTCCTGCCGGTCGAGCGTGACGATCCGGCCCGCTGAGTCGAGTCGCGCCGGGAGGCGGGCGTGGCTGAGGAGCATCAGCGCGAGCAGCCCGCGCGCCTCCGGTTCCCCGGTGGCCAGGGTGAGCTGGCGGGCGAGCCGGATCGCCTGGCCGGCCAGGTCCACCCGGCCCGCGTGGCCGGCCGTGTAGACGAGGTAGAGCACGCGCAGCACGACGGCGAGGTCGCCGGGCTGGTCCAGGCGGCGTCCCCGCAGGGCGCGCTTGGCCCGGCTGATCCGCTGCGCCATCGTCGCCTCCGGGACGTAGAACGCGTCGGCGATCTCCCGGGTGGTGAGGCCGCCGACCGCGCGCAGGGTCAGTGCCACCTGGGAGGCGGGTGCGAGCTCCGGCTGGCAGCAGCAGAAGAGCAGGAAGAGGGTATCGTCGCCGTCCTCGGTGGCGGCGGGCCGTGGCTCCGCATGCGTCTGCTCCTCGCGCCGGTGCCGGGCGACCTCGCTGCGGTGGGCGTCGACGAGCCGCCGGGTCGCGACCGTCGCCAGCCACGCGCGTGGGTCGCGTGGCGGATGCCTGGGCCACACCCGCAGCGCCTCCAGCAGCGCCTCCTGCAGCGCGTCCTCGGCGGCGTCGAAGTCCTCGCCCCGCCGGACCAGCCCGGCGAGCACGCGCGGGACGAGGGCGCGCAGCGCGCCCTCGTCCAGCCGTCGCGTCGGGTCGTCGATCACGCCGGGTCAGCCGTCCGGCGGCGCCTCGGACATGACTTCCCGGACGTCGATCCACTCGTACAGCGGCTTCCCGCCCGGGCCGGGCTCGGAGGAGACGTAGGCCGCGAGCTCGACCGCGCGCTCATGCGAGTCGACGTCGATCATGTACCAGCCCGCCACGAGATCGCTGGTCTCGGGCAGCGGGCCGTCGGTGGTGACTGGCGCGGCGTCCGGGCCGCCGTAGCGCACCCAGGTGCGGGCCGGCGTGAGCGCCTGCGCGTCGACGTACTCGCCGTTCTCCTCGAGCACCTCGCTGACGTGCTTGAGGAAGGCCATGTGCGCCTCCACGTCCTCGGGGGCCCACTGGTCCATCGGGGGCGCGGGACGGTGCGGCTCCGGGCCGCCGCGGTAGTGCTTGAGGAGCAGGTACTTCGGCATGGTGGTCTCCTGGTGTCGTGGGCCACGCCTGTCGTGGCCCCTCACCTGGTGAGCGGAGCCGGTCAGAGCTTCTCGACATGAAATCACCCAGCAGGCCCCGGGACCGTGCCGGGGCCGTCCCGGCCGCCCCCGGACCGGAGGGCTGCGCGGCTCGGGCCGTTGCGGCTAACGTGAAGGCACGGGCCAGTCCGCACCCGAGCTGCCAGCCGGTGCACTCCCAGCGCT
>Ga0207665_10003355_pt1 | contig 10722 bp, 6 predicted proteins | sample LARL112metaG_FD_184351 | JGI IMG/M metagenome (GOLD analysis project Ga0207665, IMG submission 184351) | Corn, switchgrass and miscanthus rhizosphere microbial communities from Kellogg Biological Station, Michigan, USA - LAR L11-2 metaG... | ecosystem: Host-associated > Plants > Roots >...
CGCGCGCACGATCGCCGCCCCGCCGATCGCGTCCGAGTGCCCGTTGAGGTACTTGGTGGTCGAATGCAGCACGATGTCGAACCCGTGCTCGAGCGGCCGCTGGATGAAAGGCGTCGCGAAGGTGTTGTCGCACACGGCGAGCAGGCCGTGCTGATGCGCGATGCGCGCGACCGCGGTGAGGTCCACGAGCTTCAGCAGCGGATTGGTGGGAGTCTCCACCCACAGCAGGCGCGTCTGCGGGCGGATGGCGCTTTCCAGCGCGGCGCAATCCGACAGGTCGAGGAACGAGACCTGGTGCCCGGCGGAGCGTCGCCGCACGTTCTCGAACAGCCGATAACTGCCGCCGTAGAGATCGTGCATGGCGATGATGTGGGAGCCGGCATCGAGAAGCTCGAGCAGCGTCGCGCTCGCCGCCATGCCGGAGGCGAAGGCAAACGCCGCGCTGCCGCCCTCGAGGTTGGCGAGCGACGCCTGCAGCGCATCGCGGGTCGGGTTGCGGGTGCGGGCATAGTCGAAGCCCTGGTGCACCCCGGGGCTCGACTGCACGTACGTCGAGGTGGCGTAGATCGGCGGCATGACTGCACCGGTCTGCGGATCGGGCCGCTGCCCGCCATGTATGACACGCGTGGCAAAGCGCTGTGCGGATTTGTCATCACTCATCTGGGGCGGATCCTTGCAATCGGTCACGGCGGCGACCGGGCAGTCTGCCTCACAGCCTGCGCCGCAGCCAGTTGAGCAGATCGATACGCGTGATGAGCCCCTGGAACTCGTTGCCCTGCATGACGATCGCGACCATGCCGCGCTTGAAGATCTCCATCAGCTGCGCCACCGGGGCATCGACCGGCACCGTCACCAGGTGGCTCGCCATGGCCTGGGTTACCGGCTCGTTGAAGTGCTCGGGGTTGGCCACTACTTCCAGCAGTATGTCTTCCTCATCGACGATGCCGACGATGCGCCCATCCTGCATCACCGGCACCTGCGACACGTCGTAGAGCTTCATACGGCGGTACGCCGTCATTACCGTCTCGGTCGAGTTCACCGTCACTGCGGCGTGCTCGGCATGCGGCCGCGCGATCAGATCGCGCAGGTCACCCCGGTGCGTGCGCTCGAGGAACCCCTGATCGAGCATCCAGTAGTCGTTGTACACCTTGGAGAGGTACTTGTTGCCGCTGTCGCAGACGAAGCTCACCACGCGTTTCCTCGTACGCTGCTCGCGGCAGTAGCGCAGCGCCGCCGCCAGCAAGGTACCGGTGGAGGTGCCCGCGATGATTCCCTCGCGCGCCAGCAGCTCGCGGCAGGTGCGGAAGGATTCCGCATCAGGAATGCTGTAAGCGGCGGCGACGCGGGAGAAATCCGCTACCGACGGCACCGTGTCACCGCCGATCCCCTCCACGAGCCAGGGTGTCATCTTCGGCGGCAGCGTACCGCGAGTGGCGAAGTGAGCGAGTCCGGAACCTACCGGGTCCGCGAGCACCATCTCGACCTGCGGGGCGGTACGCGCGAAATAGTGCGTGAGTCCCGCGAGCGTGCCGCCGGTACCAACGCCGCACACCACGGCATCGAGCCGTCCCGCCATCTGCTCCCATATCTCCGGCGCCGTGGTCTCCTCGTGCGCGGTGGCGTTCGCGCTGTTGCCGAACTGGTTCACGAAGTAGGCGCGAGGCATCTCGCGCGCGAGCCGCTCGGCGACGTCGCGGTAGTACTCCGGATGCCCCTTGCTCACATCCGAGCGCGTCATGACGACATCCGCCCCCATGGCCTTCAGGTGAAAGATCTTCTCCTGGCTCATCTTGTCGGGGATACAAAGGAGCAGACGGTAGCCCTTCTGCGCGGCGACCAGGGCGAGGCCGAGGCCAGTGTTGCCCGCGGTGGCTTCGATCAGTGTGTCGCCTTTGCTCAGGCGGCCACTGCGCTCGGCTGCCTCGATCAGGTAGAGCCCGATCCGATCCTTGATCGAGCCGCCGGGATTCTGATTCTCGAGCTTCAGGAACAGCTCACACGGCCCGGTGTCGATGTGCCGCACCGCCATGAGCGGCGTGTTGCCGATCATTTGCAGCACGTTGCCGTAGCTTGCAACTGGCATGGCGGTCCTTCGGTGGGCTCGCGCAGGATTGTACAAGGACCCCGTTGGAGGCACCCCGTGAAATCGCGCTCGAAGCGCGCGGCGCGGGCTCAGCCGGCGCTGACGATGAGGCCGGCCGCGATCCAGCCGCGCAGCAGCGTGGCCGCCTGCGCTGCCGCCTCGCTCTCGCCAAGCTCCTCGCACAACAACGTGCACAGCTCGGCGAAGGGCCAGCCACTGCGTGCGGCATCGAGCACGCTGGCCTCGATCTTCGGCAGCGAGCGGAAGTAGGTCGTCAGGTTCTCGCGCCACAGCAGCCACTCGATCGGGGCGGCAGCGAGCGTCAGCTCCGGCCGTGCGCGATCCTCGCTCAGCGCCTGCCACAACGGCGGCACGTTCCACCACAGGGTGAGGCGCTGCACACTGGGGTGCCAACGCAAACGCAGCTGAGCCCAGTGCACCGGTGCGATGCGGGCCAGCGCCTCGGCGCCGAGCGGGGTGGCATCCGCCGCGTCGAATACGCAGCTCATCGACCACTCCCACTGCGCGAGCTCCGCCAGCACCGGCGCTGCGGCGTAGGCCTCACGCGTGGCGAGGAACTTCGCGAGCTCGTCGCCGTAGTAGCGGATGGAAAAGAATGGCGAGTCGTACGCGGCAACGTACTCGGCGGCAAGAGCGTTGAAGTCCGACTCCCCGAGCAGCTTGGCAAGCACCGGATAATTGCTCGCGAGCGCCTCCGCCAGGCGGCTGCGGTAGGCGCCAGCGTAGATTCCAAGCCGCGTCATGGCCGGCACGCGCGCGGTTCCGACCACCCGTCCCTCGACCGCGCGCTCGCCCCGCAGAAGGTAGTCCTGGAACTCGCGCTGTACCTGCAGCAGCCCGCTCACGGCCCACCGCCCGCAACCCGCCTGCCGCGGCCGCGCGAGGCGTGCGCCCGGTCCGCACGGGCCGCGCGCGCGCGCCGGCCACTCGTGCCGTCCGCGGGTCCAGGCCTCCCCTGCGCGAGCGTACGCGCGCAGAGCGCGCGGGCCTGCTCGAGCTCCGCACACAGCTCCTCGAGAGGTGGGATGTGGTCATCGCGCTCGATCATGGTGGAGACGGGGCCGAAGCGGCGCACCGCCGCCGCATACAGCTCCCACACCGGGTCCGGCACCGGATGATCGTGGGTATCCACCAAGTAGTCGCCGTGATCCTCGTGGCCTGCCAGGTGAATCTGTTGCACGCGCTCGGCCGGGATGGCGTTCAGGTACTCGAGCGGGTCGAACTCATGGTTCACCGCGCTCACGTAGATGTTGTTGACATCGAGCAGGATCAGGCAATCGGCACGCTGCGCGATCTCAGCGAGAAACTGCCATTCGCTGAGGCGGGAATCGCGAAATTCCACGTAGCTCGACACGTTCTCGAGCAGGATGCGCCGGCCGAGGAAGTCCTGCACGCTGCGCACGCGCTCGACGACGTGCGCGAGAGCCTCTTCGGTGTACGGCAGCGGCAGCAGGTCGTGCGTATTGCGCCCGGCGACACCCGTCCAGCAGAGATGATCCGAGATCCACGCCGGCTCGATGCGCTGCGCGAGCGCCTTCAGCTCAGTCAGGTACTCGCGATTGAGCGGCGTGCTGCTGCCGATCGAGAGCGACACGCCGTGCATCGCGAGCGGATATCGCTCGCGGATCCGCGTGAGATGGTGCAGCGGCCGCCCGCCAGGGACGAGGTAGTTCTCGGTCAGCACCTCGAACCAGTCGACCGCCGGGCGTGTGGCGAGGATGGCCTCGTAATGAGGGACACGCAGGCCGAGTCCGAAGCCGAGTGAGGGGAAGGTCCGCATGATGGAAGGAAGGCCGGATGCGCGACGCACCCGGCCCCCGGTCTCAACCGGCAGCCTTCGACTTCGCTTTCGCAGCGTCGCACTGCGCCTGCGTCATCTCCATCCACCCCTTGCCTTTGCAGGAGTTCTGACCTTTGCAGGCGTTGTTGGCGCCCTTGCAGGCCGAGTGCCCCTTGCACGAATTCACGCCTTCACACTTCACTTTGCCTTCTTCTGCGCTGGCGGTGCTCACCGCCACCGTCGAGAACATGACCGCAGCAGCCGCGGCCAGCGCAACACCGGACAGTACTCTGGAACTCATTCGGCATTCTCCTTGGTGTGGGACGTTTGAGGCGTCGCCGATTGTAGCGCCGTGCGATGAAACCCCCGCGTGTCGTTCGGGTACGACAACGGCGCTTCGTACGCCGGCTGCGACACCTTGTACAGGAGACCGGCACAACCAGTACTGGATTGCAGGACCCGTTGTGAACGTCCTGCCGAGGGTGGGCCACCGTGCGCCTGAGACTGGCTGGGTCCGCCTCCTGACGCAGCGGCCTCCATCCTTTAAAATGATGGAACGCGCGCCTGCAGCTTGCACGGCGCATCTCCCCAGCCACTGCCCGAGTTCAACCACTGTGCACGGTGACCGAATGACTGACGCCCCCCGCGACGCCATCCGCGTGCGTGGCGCGCGCCAGAACAATCTCAAGAATCTCGATCTCGACCTTCCGCTTAACGAGCTGATCGTCGTCACCGGGGTTTCGGGATCGGGGAAGTCCTCGCTCGTCTTCGACACGCTCTATGCGGAGGGTCAACGGCGTTACGTCGAGACTTTCTCTCCGTACGCGCGACAGTTCCTCGATCGCATGGACAAGCCACAGGTCGAGTCGATCAGCGGAATTCCGCCGGCGATCGCCATCGACCAGACGAACCCGGTGCGCACCTCGCGCTCGACCGTCGGCACGATGACCGAGCTCAACGACCATCTGAAGCTGCTGTTCGCGCGCGCCGCGGAGCTGTATTGCCGCAACTGTGGCCGTCCGGTGCGGCGCGACACTGCCGAAAGCATCTATCGGGATCTGTGCGAGCGCGCCCGTGCTGCCTCCGATCCGCGGCTACTGCTCACTTTTCCGGTACCGGTGCCGGAGAACTTCTCGGTCGATGAGGTGCGCGGGCTACTCGAACGTCAGGGGTACACGCGCTTTCTCGAACCGCCCGCGGCCGCCGCCGCAGGCGCTGCGCGGCCGGCCGGGGCAACCGGGCGCCGCACGGGCCGCCGCGCCCGCCGGGCGGCCTCGGCGCCGGTGGTTCTCGAAGTCATCCAGGATCGATTGCGCGCAGGTAATGCCGATCGGGCCCGCGTGCTCGAATCGCTCGAAGCGGCACTACGGGTCGGACGCGGCAGGATCACCGCGCACGTGGTGGACGAGAGTGATCCTCCCTGCCGCCTCGCGAGCTGGCGCTATTCCGCGGAGCTGCATTGCGCGGACTGCGATCTCGCGTACCAGGCGCCCTCCCCCACCATCTTTTCCTTCAATTCGCCACTCGGAGCGTGCGAGAGCTGCCGCGGCTTCGGCCGCACGATCGGTATCGACTATGGTCTGGTCGTCCCCGACGAGACCCGCTCGCTGCGTGGGGGGGCGATCAAGCCCTGGCAGACGAAGTCCTATGCCGAGTGCCAACAGGACATGGAGAAGTTCGCGAGGCTCCGTGGCATCCCTCTCGATACCCCGTGGCGGGAGCTGCCGGCGGAAGCCCGGCGCTGGGTGATCGAGGGAGAAGGAGCCTGGTCGCGCAAGGTGTGGTACGGAGCCAAGCGATTCTTTGCCTGGCTGGAAACGCGCGCCTACAAGATGCACGTGCGGGTGCTGCTGTCGCGCTATCGAGCCTACACCCCGTGCAGCACCTGCGATGGGGCGCGCCTGAAGACGACGAGCCTGCTGTGGCGGATCGGTACGCGCGAGCTGGCCGATGCGACCCTCGGCGGCTCGCCGCGCTTCCGGCCGCAGGGTGTGGAGTGGAGCGCGGAGACCCTGACGGTACTACCCGGGCTTTCGATCCACGACCTGATGCTGTTGCCAGTCGCACGCAGTCACGAGTTCTTCGAGCGCCTCGTGCTGCCGCAGCCCCTCGATGAGGCGATGGAGCTCCTGCTCGCGGAGATCCGCGCCCGTTTCCGCTACGTGGTCGATGTGGGACTCGGCTATCTCACTCTCGACCGCCAGTCCCGCACGCTCTCGGGCGGGGAAGTGCAGCGGATCAACCTCACGACTGCGCTCGGTACCTCGCTGGTCAATACGCTGTTCGTACTGGATGAACCCTCGATCGGTCTCCACCCACGCGACATGCAGCGGGTGATCGGAGTGATGAAGCGCCTGCGCAATGCGGGCAACTCGCTGCTCGTCGTCGAGCACGACCCGCAGATCATGCTCGAGGCCGATCGGATTCTCGATCTGGGACCGGGCGCGGGCGAGAACGGGGGTCAGATCGTCTTCTTCGGCGACCCGGATGAGATCCGCGCGAGTGCCTCGCTCACCGGGCAGTATCTCGATGGCCGCAAGAGCGTCGCGCCGCGCAGCGAGCCTGCGCCCCCATCGGCAGCGGTGCACACGGCCCTGGATGCCGCGGGTGGCGTAGTAGCCGAAGCCCGCTCGAACCGCTGGCTGGAGCTGCGGGGAGCGGCGGAGCACAACCTGAAGAACGTCGATGTACGCATTCCGCTCAAGCGGCTGGTATGCGTGACCGGAGTCTCCGGCTCGGGCAAGTCGACCCTGGTCGAGGACATACTCTATCCGGCGCTCCTCAAGTACCGCGGCAAGCCGACCGAGGCTCCGGGACGCTTCGCGGGTCTTGCGGGTGCCGAGCTCATCGACGATGTCGTCATGGTCGATCAGAACCCGATTGGCCGCACGACCCGTTCCAACCCCGCAAGCTACGTCGGCGCATTCGATGCCATCCGCGCGCTCTACGCCGCGGAACCCGCGGCGCAGGAGCGCAAGTACAGCAGCGGTACTTTCAGCTTCAACTCCGGCAACGGCCGCTGTCCGGCCTGCAGCGGCAACGGCTTCGAGCACGTGGAGATGCAGTTTCTCTCGGACGTCTACCTGCGTTGTCCCGAATGCAAGGGCCGCCGTTACCGCGATGAGGTGCTCGATATCCGCCGCGAGGGCGCCGATGGCCGCCGGCTGAGCATCGCCGATGTGCTCGAGCTCACCGTCACCGAGGCGCGCACATTCTTTGCCGATGCCCCGGAGGTCGCCACGCGGCTCGCGCCACTCACCGACGTGGGGCTCGACTACCTCAAGCTCGGCCAGCCGGTGCCGACGCTCTCCGGCGGCGAAGCGCAGCGGCTGAAGCTCGCCGGCCACTTGGCGGATGCCTCCTCGGTGCTCTCGAGCACCACCCACCGGGGGAAGCTCTTCCTGTTCGATGAGCCGACCACCGGACTGCATTTCGAGGACGTCGCGAGGCTCCTCAGGGCTTTCCGCAAGCTGCTGGTGGCGGGGCATTCGCTGCTGGTGATCGAGCACAATCTCGATGTGATCCGCGCCGCCGACTGGATCATCGATCTGGGGCCGGAGGGCGGGGAGCAGGGCGGAGAAATCGTCTGCGTCGGAAGCCCTGCGCAGGTGTGCGCCGAGGAACGCTCCTTCACCGGGCAGGCACTTCTTGCCTACGAGAAGGCGTTGGAGGCGCCCGCCCCGAGGGGTGGCGCGGCCCCGCTAGCGGCGCTGCCGCGCGCCACCAACGTCACCCACATCGAGGAGGCGCGACCGCGCTATGGCACTGGACGCGATGCCGGCGCGGTCGTGATCCACAAAGCGCGCGAGCACAACCTCAAGAACATCGACGTCGAGATCCCGCGCGACCGCTTCACGGTCATCACCGGTGTCTCGGGTTCAGGCAAGTCGACGCTCGCGTTCGACATACTTTTCAGGGAAGGGCAGCGCCGTTATCTCGAGTCCCTGAACGCCTACGCGCGACAGTTCGTGCAGCCGGCGGCGCGCCCCGATGTGGACGCGATCTTCGGCATCCCACCGACCGTGGCCATCGAGCAACGCACCAGCCGGGGCGGCCGCAAGAGCACCGTTGCGACGCTCACCGAGATCTACCACTTCCTGCGCCTGCTGTACGTGAAACTCGGTACGCAGCACTGCCCGGACTGCGATGTCGCCATCGAGCCGCAGACGGGCGCTTCGATCGCCGCGCGGCTGATGCGTGATTATCGTGCGCGGCGTATCGCACTGCTCGCTCCGCTCATCGTCGCGCGCAAGGGCTATTACACCGACCTGGCCCGGTGGGCCGCGAAGAAAGGCTTTCGCGCGCTGCGCGTCGATGGGGAGATGCTCCCGACCACGCCATGGCCGCGACTCTCGCGCTTCCGCGAGCACACGATCGAGCTGCCAGTGGCGGAGGTCGATGTGAGCCTGCGGAACGACGCCGGGCTGCGCGATGCTTTGGCGCGCGCCCTGGATTTCGGCAAGGGGCTGGTACACGTGCTGGCACACGGGCAGCAGCGGGTCACGGTGTTCTCGACCCGCCGGGCATGCCCGGCGTGCGGCCGCAGCTTCGCCGAGCTCGACCCGCGGCTGTTCTCGTTCAACTCGCGGCACGGGTGGTGCGAGAGCTGCTACGGGACGGGCGTCGACATGCCCGGATTCGACGAGCAGCAAAGTGGCGAGGAGCTGTGGTGGAACGAATGGTATGCGCACGCGCCCGAAGCCTGCGGCAGCTGCGCGGGAGAGCGCCTCAACCCCACCGCGCTCAGCGTGCGCTTCCGCGAACGGACGATCGCGGCGCTCGCCGGCGATTCCGTCGCGCAGAGTGCGCAATTCTTCGCGCGGCTGCGTCTCGGTCCGCGCGAACGGCAGATCGCCCGCGACCTGCTGGCGGAGATCCGCGCGCGGCTGCAGTTCCTCGAGCGCGTCGGCCTCGGCTACCTGCAGCTCGATCGCGCGGCGCCGACGCTCTCGGGAGGCGAGGCGCAGCGCATCCGCCTCGCTGCGCAGCTCGGCTCGAACCTTCAGGGGGTGTGCTACGTACTGGATGAGCCCACCATCGGCTTGCATCCCCGCGACAACGCCATTCTGCTCGAGTCACTGCGCGCGCTTACCGCGCAGCGCAACACCCTCGTCGTGGTGGAGCATGACGAGGAGACCATCCGCCGCGCCGATCACGTGCTGGATCTCGGTCCCGGCGCGGGCGTGCGCGGCGGCGAGCTCGTCGCCGCCGGGTCGGTCAATGAGCTCACGGCAAATCCACGCTCGGCTACCGGGCGGTTCCTGCGCGAGCCGCTGCTGCATCCGCCCCGGCCGCATCGCGAAGTGAACGCCGCCACGCCGCGCCTCACCCTCGGCGGCATCAGGCTGCACAACATCAGAGGCCGCGATGTGCAGATCCCGCTCGGCCGGCTGGTGGTCATCACGGGCGTCTCCGGCTCGGGCAAATCCACCCTGGCGCGCGATGTGCTGTACACCAATCTGCGGCGCCGTCTCGCCAGTAATCTTCCTGCCGGCGGCAGGCGCAGGAGCCGCGGTAACGGCGCATTGATCGGCTGCGAACAATTTGCCGGACTCGAGCAGCTCGATCGTGTGCTCGAGGTCGATCAGACACCGATCGGCAAGACGCCGCGTTCCTGTCCTGCGACCTACATCGGCTTCTGGGACGAGATCCGCCGTATCTACGCCGGCACCACCGAGGCACGCATGCGCGGCTATAGCGCCAGCCGCTTCTCCTTCAATACCTCCGGTGGACGCTGCGAGGCGTGCGAAGGCCAGGGGGTACGCACGATAGAGATGAACTTCCTGCCGGACGTGAAGGTGCTGTGCGATGTGTGTGCCGGGCGGCGCTTCAATCCCGAGACGCTCGCGGTGCGCTGGCGCGAGGCCAGCATCGGGGATGTGCTCGCAATGGACATCGATGACGCAGCGGCCTTCTTCGCCGCCCACGCACGCGTGCATCACGCGCTCAGGCTCCTGCAGGATGTGGGCCTCGGCTATCTGACGCTCGGCCAGCCGAGCCCCACCCTCTCCGGCGGCGAGGCGCAGCGCATCAAGCTCGTGGCGGAGCTCGCCAAGGTGCGCGATGAGGTGGTGCGCGGTCAGCGCGCACGGCACACGCTCTACGTGCTCGATGAGCCGACCGTCGGCCTGCACATGGCTGACGTCGAGAAGCTGATCGCAGTGCTGCATCGGCTCGTCGCCGCGGGCAACACCGCCGTCGTGGTCGAGCACAACCTCGATGTCATGGCCGAAGCGGACTGGATCCTCGACATGGGGCCGGAGGCAGGGGATGCGGGCGGGCGCATCGTGGCGCAGGGCTCACCCGCACAGATCGCCCGCCGGCGGCGCCATTCACATACCGGACGGGTGCTCGATGAGTTTCTGCGCCAGCGCACCCGCCGCGGAGAGCCGCCGGCGCAGGCGCGGCGCGCCTGAGGCACCTGGCGTGAGAGGTACGAGGCAAGCGCTCCTGGAGTAACCTTCGCGCATGGCCCATGACCTCGTCTGCTGGAAGTGCGGTATCTCGCTCGCGGCGCTCACCCTGCCATTGCGGCGTCTCGATGAGTGCTCGCAATGTCGGGCCGAGCTGCACGTGTGCCGCATGTGCGTCGACTACGATACCCGCGTCGCCAAGCATTGCCGCGAGCCCACCGCGGAGGAAGTGAGCGACAAGACACACGCCAACTTCTGCGATCACTTCAAGCCGCGGCCGCAGGCCTACACGCCCCCCAACACCGCCGAGGTCGACCGCGCGCGCACCGAGCTCGAAAAACTCTTCGGGAAACGCTGAAGCGCGTGTGGAAAATCGCCGCGGGCGCCGGCAACTGCCGGCGCTCGAGCGGCGGCGGCTACGACTT